>OHKY01000092.1_pt1 | contig 62961 bp, 49 predicted proteins | sample 1568941 | NCBI WGS metagenome assembly OHKY01 (sample SAMEA3879521, study PRJEB24766) | human gut metagenome | biome: human-associated habitat; feature: feces | place: USA | collected 1985/1987 | reverse complement strand
CAGCAGGATGCGAGCGGCAGCGAAGCAGACGCTGGGAGCCGCAACCCGGGCAGTGGCACCGAAGGTGACGGAGAGGGTCAAATGCCCGTCAAATCAAAGCTGGGTGTATATTCCTCCCGGGCGCTGCTCTTCTGCTGCATATAGCCGGCGGTCAGCCCCAGATCCATGGCATGATTGACCACCCGGCGGTACTCGTAGGTGGTGATGCGCCGCCCGATGCCGTGCTCTGCGGCCTTGTAAAAGGGGGTGTACTGGCTCATGACACTGGGGATGAAGCAGCCGGGGTCGGCCTCGTTCCATGCGGCCATCCGGTCGAGGACGGCAAAGCTGTCATCGATGTGGCCGGGCAGAGCCAGATGCCGCAGGATGACGCCCTTCTGTAAGATGCCCTCGCTGTCGAACACCGGATGGCCCGCCTGCGCCATCATGGCCTCGATGGCGGGCCTGGCCTGGGCGAAGTAGTCCGGCGCAGAGGAGAGCTCGGCGGAGAGGGAAGAGGAGACGTACTTCAAATCGGCCAGCCAGATGTCGATAGAGCCGCGCCACGCCTCCACGCTTTCCACCGTCTCGTAGCCGCCGGTGTTGCAGACGATGGGCAGACGCAGCCCCTCGGCCCGGGCGATGTCCAGCGCCGCGATGATCCAGGGCCGCCACTGGCCGGGCGTGACGAGGTTGATGTTGTGGGCGCCCTGCTCCTGTAAGTCGAGGAAAATTTCGGCCAGATGTTCTATTGTGATCTCTTTGCCCAGTCCCTCGGCGCTGATGGGGTAATTCTGGCAGAAACAACACTTGAGGGTGCAGCCCGAGAAAAACACGGTGCCGCTGCCCCGGGTGCCGCTGATGCAGGGCTCTTCCCAGAAGTGCAGGGCCGCGCGGGCGGCTTTCAGGGTGCCGCCCGCCCCGCAGAAGCCTGTCTGCCCGGCGGCACGGTCTGCGCCGCAGCGGCGGGGGCAGAGGGTACAGGAGACAGGCGGCGTTGTGGAAATGTTTTTAGACATATTGTCCAACTCCTATGAGAAAGAATCATATTAAATTATCCGAGGCTATTATATCATTTTTGCCCCCGGAAGTGGTATACTAAGATTGAATATTGCATGTCATGCAAGAATACTACATGATTTGGAGGACACCATGCGTACAGAGACCGAAGAGATCCGGGACAACCTGAAATATCTGAGCCTTCTGGCCCGGGACTATCCATCGCAGGCAGCGGCCGCCAGCGAGATCATCAGCACACAGGCACTGCTCAAGCTGCCCAAAGGCACCGAGCACTTCATGAGCGACCTGCACGGTGAGAACGAGGCGTTCGTACATATCCTGAACTCCGCTTCCGGCGTCATCCGCGAAAAGGTAGACATTGTGCTGGGGGATGCCGTGCCGGAGGGGACGCGGGCCGAGCTGGCGACTCTGATCTATTATCCGAACGAAAAGCTGCCCCAGCTCAAGGAGCGCTGCGCCGACGAGGAAGCGCTGGAACAGTGGTACAGTGAGACGCTGCTGCGGCTCATCGACATCTGCCGCCTCGTCTCTTCCAAGCACACCCGGGAGCATGTCCGGGCCTGCCTGCCGTCCAGCTGCGGCTACATTCTGGATGAGCTGCTCCACGCCCACTTCGAGGACCACGACAAAGACCTCTACTACGGCCAGATCGTCGGCAGCATCATCGAGAATGGCCGGGCCGATAAGTTCATCGTCCGTCTCTGCGAGCTCATCAAGCGGCTGGCCGTGGACAAGCTCCACATCGTGGGCGACCTGTTCGACCGCGGCCCCCGCCCCGACGTCATCCTTGACCTGCTGATGCGCCACCACGATGTGGACATCCAGTGGGGCAACCACGACGTGGTTTGGATGGGCGCGGCGGCCGGCAGTTCCATCTGCATCTGCACGGTGCTGAAGACCACCCTCGCTTACCACAACCACGGCATGGTGGAGGACTGCTACGGCATCAACCTCCGCCACCTGCAGCGGATGGCCGAGCAGTTCTACGGCGGCGACGATCTGACCATCTGGATGCCTCACACCGACACCGCCCGCGGCCCCTACACCCCCGGTATGCTCCATCGATGCGCCGTCATGCATAAGGCCATCACCATCCTGATGCTCAAGCTCGAGTGTCAGGTCATCGACCGCAACCCGGATTTCAAGATGCAGGACCGCGACTTCCTGCGCCGCATCAACTGGGAGAAGGGGACCGTCATGGTGAACGGCAGGGAGTACCCCATGCGGGATATGTCTTTCCCGACGGTGGACCCCGCCGACCCCACCGCGCTGAACAGCGATGAGAAGGTGGTGTTGCAAAAGCTGGTGCAGTCCTTCCGCCAGAGCGAGAAATTACAGCAGCACGTCGAGTTCCTGTATGCCAAGGGCAGTGTCTACCACATCGAGAACGGCAACCTGCTCTACCACGGCGCTGTGCCGATGACGAAGAAAGGCAGTTTCGCTGTGGAGCGGTTCGAGGGCCGCGCCTACTCGGGCCGCGCCCTCATGGACTACTGTGACGAGCGCGCCCGCCGGGGCTACTTCGCCCCCGAGGGCAGCGCCGCCCGCCAGAGCGGACAGGATTTCCTGTGGTATCTGTGGTGCGGCAAGCTGTCGCCTCTGTATGGCCGCAGCGCCATGACCACCTTCGAGCGGCTGTATATCGAAGACGCTTCCACCCACACCGAGGTAAAGGACCCCTATTATACATGGTATAATGAGGAAGCTGTCTGCCGCCGCATCCTCGCCGAGTTCGGCCTGCCCGGCACCAGCCACATCGTCAACGGCCATGTCCCCGTGCAGGAGAAGAAGGGCGAGAGCCCCATCAAGGGCGGCGGACGCCTCGTGGTCATCGACGGCGGTTTCTGCCGCGCCTACCACGAAAAGACCGGCATCGCGGGCTACACGCTGGTCTATTCCAGCCGCACCATGTCCCTGCGTACCCACCAGCCCTTCGAGAGCGCCGAAAAGGCTGTGAACGAGAATCTGGACATCCTCTCTCAGAAGAACATCCTCGAGACGGAGAACCACCGCATCCTTGTGGAGGAGACGGATGAGGGCGAGATCCTGCGGGAGAAGGTCCACGACCTCAAACAGCTGGTCCGGGCCTATCAGCTGGGCTGGATCAAGGAGACCCGCTGCGACGACAGTGTGTGGTAAGCAGCGGCAAATGTAAAATTTTCCTAAAAATAAGAGACAAAACCCGAGGATAATAGAGAAGAAACTGGGCAAAACAGAAAATAATCGACGAGCGTGCATTGGGGCTTTGCTTTTTGCTGGAAGTTGTGTATAATAAAGTAGCTGTAATTGTGTCAACTGGTTGTGAGCTTTGTACAGCGAGAAGGAATAACGTACCTTGAACTGACCTTTTGGGCCTGCGGGGAGCGGGACTGTGACAAGGAGATCATAAAATTGGAAAAGTTTGTTATTACGGGCGGTAAGCCCCTGCACGGCGAAGTCATCATCTCCGGCGCGAAAAATGCGGCTGTGGGCATCCTGCCCGCTACCATTCTGGCAGCGGACGTCTGCGTCATCGAGAACCTGCCGGACATCAGCGATGTGGCGGTGAGCCTTAAGATCCTCAGCGTGCTGGGCGCAAAGGTCCGGATGCTGAACAAGAACACCTACGAGATCGACACCACCCATCTGACCGGCACCAACGTCCCCGACGACCTGTCCCGCCAGATGCGCGCCAGCTACTATTTCCTCGGCGCCCTGCTGTCCCGCTTCGGCAAGGCACAGGTGGCCATGCCCGGCGGCTGCAACCTCGGCCCCCGCCCCATCGACCAGCACCTGAAGGTGTTCAGCGCTCTGGGCGCGGAGGACAGTGTGGACTACGGCATGATCACCGTCCACGCCGACGAGCTGAACGGCGCTCATATCTTCTTTGATAAGGTGAGCGTGGGCGCTACCATGAACGGTATGCTCTCCGCTGTCATGGCCAAGGGTCAGACCATTCTGGAAAACTGTGCCAAGGAGCCCCATGTGGTCGATCTGGCCAACTTCCTGAATATGTGCGGCGCTGATGTGCGCGGCGCAGGCACCGATGTCATCAAGGTGCGCGGCGTCGAGCAGATGCACGGCTGCACCTACAGCATCATCCCCGACCAGATCGAGGCCGGCAGCTACATGGTGGCTGCAGCGGCCACCGGCGGCGATGTGCTGGTGAAGAACGTCACCCCCAAGCACCTCGAGCCTATCACCGCAAAGCTCCGCCGTGCGGGCATTGAGGTGGAAGAATTTGACGACGCTGTGCGGGTTCGCCGCACCGGCGACATCCTGCCCCTCAAGATCAACACCATGCCCCACCCGGGCTTTCCCACCGATATGCAGCCCCTGATGGGCGTTCTGCTCAGCGTGGCAAAGGGGACTTCCACCGTCACCGAGAGCGTGTGGGACAACCGCTTCCGCTATGTGGACGAGCTGCGCAAGATGGGCGCGAATGTCCAGGTGGACGGTCAGGTGGCCGTGTTCGAGGGCGTGGAGAAGCTTTCTCCCGCTCCGCTCCGCGCTTCCGACCTGCGCGCCGGTGCAGCGATGGTCGTTGCAGCCCTGATGGCCGACGGCACCAGCGAGATCGAGGAGATCGGCCATATCGAGCGCGGCTACGAGAACATCGTGGAGAAGCTGCGCGGCCTCGGTGCTGACATCAGGAAGGTGGAGCGGATGCCCGCTGCACTGGAACAGGCTCTGTAATTAGAAAAACCTCTCCGTCACGCCTGCGGCGTGCCGCCTCCCCTGTCGAGGGGATGCATTGGCAGTCCGTCAGGTCCCTGCGTTTTTATGACTGCGCAGCAGACGGAGGGGTTTTATTTGTTGAGGTTTATCATGTCTGAATTCATCTCTCTTTATTCCGGTTCCTCCGGCAACAGCAGCGTCGTGCGCTGCGGGGAGCGGTATCTCATCGTGGATATGGGCAAAGGCGTCCGCACCACCGGCGCAGCCCTCAAGGAGCTGGAGCTGAACATCTCCGACTGTGACGGCATTCTTGTCACCCATGAGCACAGCGACCATGTGAAGGGCCTTTCCACCTTCCTGAAAAAATATCCGCTGCCGGTGTACGGTGCAGAGGAAACGCTGGAATTTCTGGACGCAAACGGCGTTGTCCCGGCCACTTGCGACCTGACGGCCCTGACGCCGGGCAGGGAAGAGGACATCGGTGTCTTCGGGGTCAAAGCTTTCCCCACCAGCCACGACGTCCCCTGTGTGGGCTACCGCATCCACACCCCCGACGAGAAGACCATGACCATCGCCACCGACCTCGGCGTGCTGACGCCTGCTGTACATGAAGCCCTCTCCGGCTGCGACCTTGTGGCCCTCGAGAGCAACTACGACCTGCACATGCTCCGCAGCGGGCCGTACCCCTACTATCTGCGCGCCCGCATCGAGTCGGTCCGGGGCCACCTCTCCAACGACGAGTGCGCGGCAAAGCTGCTGGAACTCATCCAGGAGGGCTGCAAGAAGTTTGCCCTCTGCCACCTCTCGCAGGAGAACAATACCCCTATGCTGGCGCTGCAGACCGTCTTTTCCACCCTCGGTGCGGCGGGCGTCGTGCCGGATAAGGACTGCATCGTCCAGACCCAGCGGCGGAACGAAGTGAGCCCCGCGCTGGCGTTCTGACACTGTAAAACCAGAGCAGGAAAAGGAGAAAAGAGCCTATGTCGTACATCATGGCGCTGGACGCCGGAACCACCTCGAACCGCTGCATCCTGTTCAACAAAGCGGGTGAGATCTGCAGCGTCGCGCAGAAGGAATTTGCCCAGTATTACCCGAGACCCGGCTGGGTGGAGCACGACGCCAATGAGATCTGGGCCACCCAGCTGGGCGTGGCCCTCTCGGCCATGAACAAGGTCGGCGCCCGGGCCGAGGACATCGCCGCCATCGGCATCACCAACCAGCGGGAGACCACCATCGTCTGGGACAAGGAGACCGGGGAGCCCATCTGCCACGCCATCGTCTGGCAGTGTCGCCGCACCAGCGAATACTGCGACGAGCTGAAGGCCCGGGGCCTGACGGAGAAATTCCGGCAGAAGACCGGCCTCATCATCGACGCCTATTTCTCGGCCACCAAGCTCAAGTGGATACTGGATCATATCTCCGGCGCCCGCGAAAGGGCCGAGCGGGGAGAACTGCTCTTCGGCACCGTGGAGACCTGGCTCATCTGGAAGCTGACCTGCGGAAAACTGCACGTCACCGACTATACCAACGCCAGCCGCACCATGATGTTCAACATCCACACGCTGGAATGGGACGATGAGATCCTGCAGGAGCTGAACATCCCGAAATGTATGCTCCCGAAGCCGGTGCCGTCCAGCGGCTTTTATGAGTACGCTGACCCGATGCACTTCGGCGGCGAGATAAAAATTGCCGGTGCGGCAGGCGACCAGCAGGCGGCCCTCTTCGGCCAGACCTGCTTTGCCTCGGGCGAGGCGAAAAACACCTTCGGCACCGGCGGCTTTTTACTCATGAATACCGGTGAGACGCCGGTCACATCCCGGAACGGCCTTGTCACCACCATCGCCTGCGGCCCCGACGGCAGGGTGAATTATGCGCTGGAAGGCTCTATTTTCGTGGCCGGTGCGGCCATCCAGTGGCTCCGCGATGAGCTGCGCCTGCTGGAAGAGGCCCGCGACTCCGAGTATATGGCTCAGAAGGTCAAGGACACCAACGGCTGTTACGTCGTGCCGGCCTTCACCGGCCTCGGCGCGCCCCACTGGGACCAGTACGCCCGAGGCACCATCGTGGGCCTCACCCGGGGCTGCAACAAGTACCACATCATCCGCGCCACGCTGGACAGCATCTGCTATCAGGTCAACGACGTCCTCCGCGCCATGGCGGCGGACTCCGGCATCGCCATGAAGTCTCTCCGGGTGGACGGCGGCGCGTCGGCCAACAACTACCTCATGCAGACCATGGCCGACATCAGCGACCTCGAAGTCAAGCGCCCCCGCTGTGTGGAAACGACGGCGCTGGGCGCGGCCTATCTGGCAGGCCTCGCCGTAGGCTACTGGCAGTCCGCCGAGGACATCACCCGCAACTGGTCGGTGGACCGCGTGTTCCGCCCGGCCATCTCGGAAGAGGAACGCACCAAGCGCATCAAGGGCTGGAATAAGGCCGTCCGCTGCGCCTATCACTGGGCCAGGGACGAAGAGGAATAAGAAGAAAAACAAAACGGCCGGAGTTGCCTGACGAGGAACTCCGACCGTTTTTTGTTATTGGGCAGCTTGAGCGAGGGAAAACCACGGCTCGCAGAGAACATGACGCTCCGACGAACCGTGGTTTGAATTTATAGCATCTTAAAGTACTTCAGTGCATCCCTTTCAGGAGTCGATCTCGTCCTTGGAAAGTGCAATGACACACTCCACGTGGATTGAGGGCTGCGTTTGTTACATCGTTTTGGTATAACAACTCACAATCTCGGTATGACTTTCATTGTCCAAACACAGATCAATATCGCTTTCAACGATAGGCAGTCGGAATTTGATGGATTTGAGCCACTGACCGTTGGGCTGACGCTCTGGGTAGATTTGAATTTCAGAGATCAGATGTTCCATCAGCTTTTTGCGTTCAAGGGGATTCATCACATTGTAGAGCTTTTCAAAGCAGACGAGAACTTTGTAAATGTTATCGCCTGTGATTTTATCCGCTTCGATAGCCTGCTTCTTTGCACGGGCATCCTCATATTCGCCGACGATCTGGTAGTCGTTGAAGTCTGCATAGGCTTTCATGCGGGCTTTCAATAGCCATCGATCTGCATGGCCGTGAAAACACAGGTGTAAGTGTAAACCTTTGTCTTTTCCTGTGACATAAAAACCTCACAAAACAGTTATTCTTTGTCTATTTTCTGCTCCAAAAACTTAATGGAATCCAGATAATCCTGCTCCACATCGCTGAGGGTTTTAGCCTTGTATTTCCGATATTCGGTAGTAGCCTTGTCCACTGCCTGCTTGTGGGTCACACTGCCATTGCCAACAAGAAGCTGCTCACCGCTCATGGTTAAAATGCGGTCAAGGTGGTTTGCCCAATCCTGCATTGTCATGGGCTGTTCGCGTTCTGCCTGACGCTCAGCAAAATCCAGACAACCGGAAACCAACTGCCCCATAGCACGAAGCTCTTTTTTGTTCAGATAGTTTTTGGCAATAGTAGCTTCTCGTAAAGTGGGCTGGTTTCCTGCAAAAGTGGTCAGACCCATAAATTCCTTTTCGGCATCTGCACGATTGTAAATGACCTCGGCGGCAGTCTGACCGTGGATGGCATAATGAATTTTATTCTGGATTTTTTTGAAGAACTGGACGGAGATTTCTGCTTTTGGGTCGTAGTCAATGCTGGTTGCATAGATTTCCAGAACCTGACGATAAAACACTTTTTCGGAAGCACGGATGTCACGGATGCGTTCTAACAGCTCTTTGAAATATCCACCGCCGCCCAGATTTTTCAGGCGTTCGTCATCCAGCGCAAATCCCTTGCGCATATATTCTTTCAGGATGCCAGTTGCCCAGATACGGAACTGTGTGCCTCGTTTGGATTTGACACGATAACCAACAGAAATAATGACGTCAAGATTGTAGAATTCGACCTGATAGGTCTTTCCGTCTGCGGCAGTTGTTGCAAATTTTACAACAACTGAATCTCGTTCAAGCTCACCCTCTGCAAAAATGTTTTTGATGTGACGGGAAATTGTGGATTTGTCACGTTGGAACAACTCAGCCATCTGGTCAATGGAAAGCCAGACGGTGTCACCGTCAAAGGTGGTGTCAATTTTGGTCAGGCCATCTTCTGTGGTGTAAATGAGGATGGAATTTTTAGGAGAGTCGTCTGGTCGATTCATCTTAAGCACCTCGTTCCGTGTATGTGGTACAGTGGAAGAGGAACCTTACCACTGTATTGGGACAAATATTGCAAGAAAATTATATCATGATGCAAGAGCGGCATCAACAGCATCTTGTCGATTTTTGTTGTTGGTTGAGGATACTGCATTGTCTATTTCCAAGACTGATGCGTACTTCTCAATCACATCGGCTAGAAAGGTTGCGAATGCGCTCCATTCATCGAGTGTGGGCGTAGAGCATTCCGAAGGGGCAGGGCTGATTTCTGTACGATGGCAATTATTCAATAGGCAACTCCATTTCCTTGTAGCCCGGTCCAGCAGGGTGTAGAGAAGCTTTGCCGTGTGGCTCAGGTCTGTATCCAGCAGAAAGCGGGCATAGGGCAGATATTGCGGCAGTGGCATATTGGGTTTCAAGTAATCCGAAATGGAATTCACCTCCATTTTTACATCCGAATTAGTGCTAAACCGTTTGAGGGTTCTGGCTTCCATCATTGTTCAGATGATCTTTTACCGTCTGAAGATACCGACTGGCACGGTCGATAAAAATCAGTAGCTTCTCATTGTTCTTCGGTTCGGTAAGAATATCCGGGTATTCACGAAAGCACATTTCCCACCGCCGGACAAAATCCTCCTGCGCTCCCTGAATCTCGCACATCATGGCTTCGCCATCTGCCAAACGGCGAGGTGAATAGATGCTTTTGACGGCATCCTTGAGATTCTGTTTTCTTCCTCGCTGAGTCCTTTCTTATGCCCCTGAATGTCTTGCTTGAAGGTCGTTATAAACTCATTGCCCTTTGAAGGCGAAGAATACGAATCTGTGATACTGGAATCCCGCTTGGCTTTATAGCCGTTCCACGTGATGATCGGATTCAGCACACATTCTTCTTTGAGAATGTTCATTTCCAATTGGTGGGTTTCCTCAAACGACGGAGGGTTGATTTGATTCTGGAACTCCGGATCGATTTTAAGCTGGCTCAGTTTTGTCATAGGCAAACCATCCTTTCTGAAATGAAATAGAATATCATTGTTCTTACGCCGTTCTCTCTGTATGGTGTTCCTGCCCCTTTCCAGCGGTGTTTTCCGGCTCGTCCTCATAGGGGCTCTTCGCCGGGTATTCCATGCAGACGGTCATGTGATTTTCAAGGTTCGATGAAGGCTCTGAAATTAGAATGACACATTTATAGTAGATTTTTTAGGAGGTCGTACCTCCGGTTTTGGGGTGTAAAAAAGCGGAAGTAGTGCTTCCGGTTTTCTACTGCAAAGCATTGAAAAAATTGTATCACATCGTAAATTTTATTTTTAGGAACTGGTAGTTCCGGTTTTTAAAAAATACGAAGTGAATTTCAAGGCAAAATCGGAACTATTGGTTCTGGTTTTGCGTATCAACGTAATTTCAAATTTTGGATGCCGTTCTCTCTGCATGGATTTCCTGCCCCCTTCCAGCGGCGTTTTCCGGCTCGCTCTTGCGAGGTTATCACCGGGTATCTCATGCAGACGGTCATTCGGTTCTCAAGGCTCGATGAAGGCTTGTAGAAAGCATATCACAATGAAGCAGAAATTTTTAGGAAGCATTCCTTCCGGTTTTCAGTGGATTTTAGGAGAATCCCAAGGAAAAACCGGAAGGGATGCTTCCGCTTTTTACCTTCAAAACCGGAAGTAATAGCTTCGGTTTGATGCAATATTGAATGAATCAATGTCTATTTTTCTGAAATAATTTTTTCTCCAAGAAAATTTGCTTATTCAGTGTCAGCGAGGACGCATAGCCAGCACAATTTTGTGCTGAATATTGGGTTTGGGCGAAGCCCAACAAGTGTTTTTGAAGTCGGATTTGTAAAAAACAGATTCAAAAAATTGCGAGTTGGTACCAACTCGCCCTGCTTGTGGCGGTTGCAAATGCGAAAAATTTTTCTTGCAGAAAATAACCGTCCGCTTCAAGTTGAACTTGAAAACGGACGGTCTGATTTGCAAAATGATTTTCAAATTTGGGAAGCACGTTGAGAGGCTTCATAGCACCCGCAAGCAATGCAGACGTATATACATCTGCTCGTTTTGCTCTGCAAAATACTGGTTGGGAACACCCAAACCCTTGAACTGCATCCGGTGGATGCAGGCTTGGCGTCTCCAAATGAGAAAGTTTATGGCTCTAACACATTGTCAGCCATTGGTAAACAACTTTTTCCAGTCAAAAAAGAAAATAGCGATGATTAAAGATGAACATTGCAGAAAAATGTGATACAATAGAAAATGAAAATCCAAACAACAGGAGGAACCCCCTCGTGGCAAATAATGTGAACGTCAAAAAACTGGAAGCTGACCTGTGGGAGTCGGCAGATCTGCTGCGTGCAGGCTCTAAACTCACCTCGAACCAATACTGTATGCCGGTGTTGGGACTGATTTTTCTACGGTATGCGTACAGCCGCTTCAAACTGGTGGAGCGGGAGATCCTGAAAGACCGTCCCGTGCGCGGTGGCCGGGTGCTACCGGTGGAGCAGAACGACTTTGCCGAGAAGAGTGCACTGTTTCTGCCCAAGGAGGCGCAGTATAATTACTTAGTCAATTTGCCCGCCAACATCCCGGAGCAGGGGCTGACCGGCATCGAGGGCAATCCTCTGAACAGTCTGGGCGAAGTGGTGAACAACGCCATGGAACTGGTGGAGCAGCAGAGCGAGCAGCTGCAGGGCGTTCTGCCGAAGGACTACACCATCTTCTCGGATGAACTGCTGGGGGAACTGCTGCGAATCTTCAACAATGATGCGTTGGACGATGTGGGCGGCGATGTGATCGGACGTATCTACGAGTACTTTTTGAATAAGTTTGCCAAGAATGTGGCACAGGATGACGGCGTGTTCTTTACGCCGAAATCGCTGGTGAAAATGATCGTCAATGTGCTGGAGCCTGCCCACGGCGTTCTGCTGGACCCGGCTTGCGGTAGCGGCGGTATGTTTGTGCAGACCGGCGACTTTGTAAACCATGCGGGCATGATCGCCAACAACACCATGACGTTTTACGGACAGGAAAAGGTGGAGTACAACGCCAAGCTCTGCCTGATGAATATGGCTGTGCATGGCCTGACCGGCGTAATCAAGTCCGGCGATGAAGCCAATACCTTCTATCACGATGCCCACAACCTGAACGGCTGCTGCGACTATGTGATGGCAAATCCGCCGTTTAACGTGGACAAGGTCAAGTCGGAGTCGGCGCAGAGTGCCGGGCGGTTGCCCTTTGGCCTGCCCGGCGTGAACAAGGCCAAGGAGATCGGCAACGCAAATTATCTGTGGGTGTCCTATTTCTACTCCTACCTGAACGAGCATGGCCGTGCGGGTTTTGTGATGGCGTCCTCGGCTACTGACAGTCAGGGCAAAGACAAGGACATCCGTGAAAAACTCATCCAGACCGGCCATGTGGACGTGATGATGAGCGTGGGCAACAACTTCTTCTACACCAAAAGCCTGCCCTGTTCGCTGTGGTTTTTGGATAAGGGCAAGCCGGAACATCTGCTGGACACCGTACTGTTCATCGATGCACGCAATTATTATACCGTGGTGGACCGAACCCAGAACGAGTGGAGCGACTGGCAGCTGAAGAACCTCAACGCCATTGTCTGGCTCTATCGCGGCGAGGTGGACAAGTACAAGGTGCTTCTGGCGGAGTATCACGCAGAACTGGCGGACGACCGCCCCTTTGCAGAGATTCAGGCCGCACTGGAACAAAACGTGCAGGTCAAGCGGGAAGAAGCCAAAGCCGTTGTGGAGGCAGCACCCCGCAAAGAGCGCAAAGCCGCGCAGGAAAAGTTCGACAAGGAACTGGAAGCCCTCAACGAGAAGCTGACCGTTGCCAAGGAGGCCGTCTGGCTCACCGAAAAGTTTGGCGAGGGCGTTTATCAGGACATTCCCGGTCTGTGCAAGGTGGCCAGCCGCGACACCATCCTCAACGAGAAAGGCGCATCCCTGACGCCCGGTGCCTATGTGGGCGTTGCACCCGTGGAGGATGACGGCGTGGATTTTGCCCAGCGGATGAAGGAAATCCACAAGGAACTGCTGGAATTGCAGGCAGAGTCCAACCGCCTGATGGAAACCATCTCGAAGAATCTGGAGGAGATGGGGGTATGAAGTGGGAAAAGGTGAAGCTGGGAAATGTGACGGATTCCTGCTTGGGAAAAATGCTTGACCAGAATAAAAACAAAGGAGACTATCAGCCGTATCTTGCAAATGTAAATGTTCGATGGGGTGAATTTGATTTAGAAGATTTGCCGTTAATGAAATTTGAAGAATCAGAACAGGAACGATATGAACTAAAATATGGTGATTTAGTTATTTGCGAAGGTGGGGAACCGGGACGGTGTGCGATTTGGAAAGAACAAATTCCAAATATGAAAATTCAAAAAGCGCTTCATCGAGTTAGAGTACATGACTGCCTTGATTATAGGTATCTGTTTTATTGGTTCCTTTTGGCAGGCAAAACAGGCGAATTGGATCAGTATTTTACAGGCGCAACAATTAAGCATATGCCGGGGCAAAAATTAAAGGAAGTGGTAATTGATAAACCGCCATTGGAAATACAGCACCGCATTGCAGATATTCTCTCGGCTTATGATGACCTGATTGAAAACAATCAGAAACAAATCAAACTGCTGGAAGAAGCAGCCCGGCGGCTTTATAAAGAGTGGTTTGTGGATTTGCGCTTTCCGGGGCATGAAAATACGAAAATTGTGGATGGCGTGCCGGAAGGCTGGAATATTTGTCCATTCAGTAGCAAAGTAGATATTATGAGCGGGGGAACACCTAAAACCTCAATTCCAGACTACTATAATGGGAGAATACCGTTCTATACCCCCAAAGATAGCGATGGCGCGTTTTTTGCATATAAAACTCAAATGAATATTACTGAAGGTGGGCTGAAAAATTGTAATAGCAGATTATACCCGCCCAAAACAGTTATCATTACAGCGCGTGGAACAGTAGGAAAAACGACCATACTTGCAGTTCCAATGGCGATGAATCAATCTTGCTATGCTCTAAAAATGAAAGAGAATGATGCGCCGTATTATTTGTTCTTTGCACTTAACAATGAAATTAAAGCACTGCAAACTATGGCAAATGGTGGAGTATTTAATACGATAATTGGAAAAACCTTTGATAGTATCAATATTCAAATTCCAAAAGACTCTTTGATTTATGGATTTGAAGAGACTGTAAGGCCGTTTATGGGGCAAATAAAGAATAAGCTACAAGCGAATTCAAAGCTTGTCGAAGCTCGGAATAGACTGTTGCTGAAAATGATGAATGGAGAAGTGGAGGTGTAAGATGCAACAATTATATGTGGCTGAATTGAGTGATAATGGCATTGAAGTGTTACATGAAGTATCACAGGAAGAATTAGATGAGCTGGAGACATCATATCCAAATTTCAAGGCATTTCATAGAATGACAGAACTAAAGGATATTGTCATTGAGAATGGAATGGACTTTAAAGAGTGGATGCAAAAAGATAATATAGAAAAATGCTATTTTAACCATATATCGACAGAAAAGTTAGTTCAAACATCGAATAAACTTGCGTTTAATTTTGGGACATCAATAGGAACGTTTCTTGACATAGAGAGTAACTTACTGAAAAAATACAGACCGGGAGCAGAAATTAAGCTTAAGACGCTAGAAAGTTCTTTCTATAATGACAATGTAGAATATCGATTTTGGATTCGATTTAGAAATTATGTAGTACATTATGGGTTTCCATATACTGGATTGGAAGCGGATGAGGCGAATGGTATACAAATTGTTTGTAAGAGAGATCATTTGTTAGAATTTGAAAAGTGGAACCAAGTAAAAAATGATATTAAAAAAATGGATGAAAATGTAAATCTCTCTGCAATGGTGGAAAAAATGAATGTGCTGGTATACGCACTATATATGAACTTTTATACTTATTTTGCGGAAGAAATAGGAAACGCAACAATTAAATTTGGAGAATTTTGCAAAAAACATGGGACACAAAATCCCGTAATTGTAAAAGCAGAGGACCTACGGAAGATGAAAGGCATTTGTGTGCTACCGTTACCGAAAAAGGAATTGTTTCAAGCGTTAAAAATGCTAAAGGAAAATCCAAATGTAAAAGTGGAAAGTATAAAGATATAATGCTAGGGCGGCGATAGTTTGAAAACTAATATTTTAAGAATCCGATTTGAGCTTTTTGGTAGTGTATTGTTTGCGGTAATAGTTTATGCAGTCTCTGTGAACATGGAAATTGGCTTCTTTGAGCCTAATTGGTGGTGGATGTCAAACAATTTTGCGTTAACTGTTTCTGGTGGTGTTTTTACAGGCTTTTTAGTTGCGCTTTTAAGTGAAGTGCGAGAATATGAAGAAAAGAAAATAGAGGTGGAAAGCCAAATTGTATACAATGCAAGAGAAGTATATAAACTGCTGGGAAAGATACATAATAAAGCACATGAATATCTGGAGAGCGCAGATATAATATTTGAAGAAAATATATTTCAAAGGGAGGAAAAAGAACTTGACCTTTTTGTAAATAACTTGAGAGAAATTGAAAGTACAACGCGATGGCTACTCCAAAAAGATGATGAGCGAAAGAGAACAAGCCTTATAAAAATTGCATTAATAAATTTTGGCTTTTTTGATCAGATTGAAATGGCTCGAATAAAAATAAAAATGGATAGAATACACAATGAAAAGGCAGAAAAACTAAGAGGCGAGTTGGAAAAAATAAAAGAAAATGCGATTTTTAATATGCATGAAATAGAAATAAATTTAAGAAACTTTTTAGAGAATTGAGGAGGAATAGAAAATGAGCCGTGAATACTCCGAAAATGTCCTTGTTCAGAACAGTGCGGGCAATCTGCTGCAAAATGTTCTGGGCTGGGAGGTCGTGCTGGCTTACAACTCCGAAAAGCTGGGGCCGGACGGGACGTTGGGTCGCACCAGCTATGGGGAAGTGCTGCTGACCCGGTATTTTCGGCAGGCGCTTTTGCGGCTGAACCCGTGGCTCACCCCGAACCAGCTTGACGAGGTGCAGAAGAAATTCACGGCACACGTTTCCACCGCATCTCTGATGCAGATCAATGAGGAAAAGTATTTTCTGCTGCGGGATGGCATCCCGGTGACGGTCAAGCGGCCGGATGGCCGCACCGAAATCCGAAGCGCGGCGGTGATCGACTTCAAAAACCAGAAAAACAATCATTTCCTCGCCGTAAAAGAAATGAAGATCCACTCGCAGTTGTACCGCCGCCGGACAGACATTGTGGGCTTTGTCAATGGCATTCCGCTGCTGTTCATCGAGCTGAAAAAGCCCACCGTGGATGTGCAGAACGCCTACATAGACAACTATCGGGATTACCTCGATACCATTCCGCAGTTGTTCTATTACAATGCCTTTCTCATGCTGTCCAATGGATTGGAAGCCAAGGTGGGTACGCTTGGCAGCAAGTACGAGTTTTTCCACGAGTGGAAGCGTCTGAAGGAAAGCGATGCAGGCAGCGTGGAACTGAAAACCATGCTGCGGGGCATCTGCAAGAAAAAGACCTTCCTCGATCTGCTGGAAAACTTCATCCTTTACGACCATTCCGGTGGGCGCACCACCAAGATTCTGGCGTGCAACCACCAGTATCTCGGCGTCAACGAGGCCGTCAGTGCTTACGAGAACCGCAAGTTAAAAGACGGCAGGCTGGGTGTGTTCTGGCACACGCAGGGGTCTGGCAAGAGTTATTCGATGGTCTTTCTGGCGCAGAAGATCCGGCGCAAGTTTGCAGGCTCGCCCACCATTGTGGTGCTGACCGACCGTGACGAGCTGAACCGGCAGATCAGCGATACCTTTGAAAACTGCGGTCTGCTGGGCAAGACAAAGGCTTCACAGTTCATTGCATCCAGCGGTACAGACCTTGTAAAAAAGCTGCGGGGCAACCCCAGCTTTGTGTTTACCCTGATCCAGAAGTTCAACCTGCCCAAGGAACCGCCCATCTACCCGGATCACGACATTCTGATTTTGTCGGACGAAGCCCATCGCAGCCAGTACGGCATTTTTGCAGACAACATGATGCACCTGCTGCCCACGGCATCCCGCATCGGCTTTACCGGTACACCGCTTCTGGCAGATGACCATATCACCGAGCGCACCTTTGGCGGGTATCTGTCGGTGTATGATTTCAAGCGGGCGGTGGAGGACGGCGCAACGGTGCCGCTGTACTATGAGAACCGTGCGGATAAGATCGCCCAGTTGGACAAGCCGGAGATCACCGGGCGGATCCTGGATGCCATTGAAGCAGCCGACCTTGATCCTTCGCAGGAGGAAAAGCTGGAACGCGAGTTTGCAAAGGAAATCCATATTCTCACCGCAGATGAACGGCTGCGTTCCATTGCAAAGGACTTTGTGGAGCATTACTCTGACCTTTGGACCAGCGGCAAGGCGATGTTCGTCTGCCTGAATAAGGTCACCTGTGTGCGGATGTACAACTATGTGCAGGAATACTGGCGGGCAAAGATCAGGGAACTGGAAGCCCGGCAGGGCACAGTGACCCAGCAGGAAGCACAGGAGCTTGCCCGTAAACTGGCATGGATGAAAGAAACTGAAATGGCAGTGGTGATCAGTCAGGAGCAGAACGAGGTGCAGACCTTCAGAAAGTGGGGGCTGGATATTCTGCCGCACCGTGCCAAAATGGAAAAGCGGGAGCTGGATAAAGAATTCAAGGACAGCAAGAATCCGTTCCGGGTGGTGTTCGTCTGTGCCATGTGGCTGACGGGCTTTGATGTAAAGTGTCTGTCCTGTCTGTATCTGGACAAGCCGTTGAAAGCCCATACCCTGATGCAGACTATTGCTCGTGCAAACCGTGTTTCGGAGGGCAAGAGCAACGGCCTGATCGTGGACTATATTGGTATCGTAAAGGCGCTGCGCAAGGCTCTGGCAGATTATACGGTCAGCAAGAACAGCCCGGCGGGCATTGACCCAACGGTGGATAAAACGGAGCTGATTCAGCGTATTTGCGCGGCCATCGGAAAAACGGACGGCTTTCTGGCAGAACACGGGTTCCGGCTGCAGGAATTGGTGGACGCACAGGACTTTGAAAAGATGAACCTTGTACAGGATGCAGTCAACGCAATGTGCGAGACGTTGGAAACCAAGAAAACCTTCCAGACCTATGCGTCTGAACTGGCGCGGCTGTTCCGCTACGCAGACCGTGACGATGTGGACGATGCCGTGCGCGCCCGGAAAAACGCAATTCTCGCCATCTACGAGGGCTTGCAGCAGAAGCGGAAACACGCGGACAATACCGACCTGATGGTGCAGATCAACGGCATCGTCAACGAGTACATCCATGTGGAAAAGCCGGATCGGGAGGCTGCACCATCCCGGCAGTTTGACATCAGTAAAATTGATTTTGACTTGCTGAGCCGGGAGTTCGCCCACACCCGGCGGAAGAATCTCTTGCTGCGCGATCTGGATGAACTGGTGAATCAGCAATTGGCGAAAATGCTGTTTGCAAACCCGCAGCGCATTGATTATTATGACCGCTATCAGGAAATCATCGATGCCTACAATGCGGAGCAGAACCGTGCGACCATCGAGAAAACCTTCATGGATCTGATGGAGCTTGCAAGTTCACTGGACACGGAGCAGCAGCGCTATGTGCGTGAGGGCTTTTCCAGCGATGAGGAACTTTCAGTGTACGATTTGCTGTTTTCGGAGAACCTCACGAAGCAGGAAATTGAAACGATCAAGAAGGTGTCTGTGGACTTGTTGACAAAAATCAAACAGCAGATTGCCAAACTCGACCATTGGACGGACAAGCAGGAAACTAAGGCGATTGTGGATAACCTGATTCGCAATACCCTTTGGCAAGAACTTCCCAATAGCTATGATGTAAGCGATATCCAGACCTACCAGAAGAAAATCTACGAGTATGTATATATGCGCTACCCGGAAGTAGCATAACGCAAAAATCACCCCAGAGAGAACGCACAAGAGGCTATTCTCTCTGGGGTGATTGCGTATCAAATCATCTGAAAATGCCGCAATGCCTCCACGATCGCATCCTCTTTTTCCTTCGGACACTTAGGCTACTTCGCATTTTCATTTTTCGCTTTATGGTAATTCTCTCGCTCGATGATGCCGTACTTCTGCTTCACCTGTGCGATATAGAGGTGGCTGACCTTCAGTCCGGTATGCTCGAAAACGTATTCCCGGATTTCCTCGTAGGTTGCTTTACTCTCTGCCGAAGTCAAATCCATCTCGTCCATAGCCACTTCGATCTCGATATGTTCCTTGCTTTGAAGTTTGGACAATAAACACACCGTCTCGACTGTTGTTTCAGTTTCCAAGGGAAGTTCTTTCACTTCCTCGCCATCAACAGGCACAGGGAAATTGAATACGATCTTCCTTATCCAGCTACCGTCTTTTCTCTTTTCCGGGAATATCTCAATTCGCTCGATAAAGGCTTTCATAAACTCTTTCTGTTCCGCTTCCGTTGCAGAATGGTAGACTTCATCAAATGCCAGTAAGAGCCGATAGATATTATCACCGGAGATTTTCTCCTGCTGGATACTGCGTATCTGACCTTGTAATTCACCAATCTGAACTTCGATTTCCTCTATCGTATCATACTGCTCATCATATCGGCGCTGCAAGTCCAAAATCTTTCTGTCATAGTGGGCGTCGTTAATGTCCAAGGTATCCATCTGACGCTCCAAGCGGCTTTTCGTCCCAAAGGCTTGCTTTAACTGACCTTGCAGAACGGCAATCTGCTTTTCCATATCCTCCGTATCAACAGCCGAACCGATTTTTTCTTGAATCGCTTCTACAAACCGGGGATTGTTGACCATAGCGGATATAATCTTTGCCACAAACTTGTTGATCTCCGTCTGCTCGATATTCAGTCGGAAGCTGCACTCATGTCCGGTTGGTGTTACCGTATTTTTGCAGTAGTAATAATACCTCGTTTTCTTGTCCTTGCTGTGCGCCTTGGCGATATTGCCGTACATACTCTTTCCGCAGCATGGACATTTCAGAATGCCGGACAGGATGTGTGCATGGTCTGGATTGTTGACCTTTTCCCGCTTAAAGGAATTGATCTTGCGCTTTTCCTGTGCCAGATACCAATCTTCTTCCGAAACGATTGCTTCGTGCTGCCCATCATAAATAGGGAACTCTGCCTGCTCAACCACGTGCATCTCATTTCTTGTACCTTGCTTCTTTTCCGTCCTGCGTCTGCCATAGGCTATCTTGCCCATGTAAACAGGATTGTCCAGTACATCCTGTACGAAACTCCTTGAAAATCCTGGAATAGTATTATTCTGCCGTAGCTTCTTGACAAAGCCATTACGATTCAAATATTTTGCAACTCCGGCAACGCCCTCGTTGGTATGGATATAGCGGTCATAAATGACACGGATTACTTCCACTTCATCTTCTGCAATGACAAGATCACCGTTTTCCAGACTATAGCCATAAGGGGCAAAACCACCATTCCACTTGCCCTCACGAGCCTTTTGCTCCCGACCCGCCATGGTCTGAGTTCGGATATTCTCTCTCTCAATTTCTGCCACCGCAGACAGCACGGAGATCATCAGCTTTCCGGCATCCTTGGAACTGTCAATGCCATCCTCCACGCAAATCAGATTGACACCGAAATCCTGCATGAGCTGCAAGGAGTTCAGAACGTCCGCTGCATTTCTGCCAAATCGGGACAACTTAAAGACCAGCACATAGGAAACGCCGTCTTTGCAGTCCTGAATGTCATTCAACATCCGCTGGAAGTCCTGCCGTCCTTGGATGTTCTTTCCGGAAAAGCCCTCGTCAGAATACTCCCCAGCAATAATCATATCTTCGTATGCCGCATACTTTCGCAGCTTGTCACGCTGAGCATCCAAGCTGTACCCGTCAACCTGCATAGAGGTGGACACTCTTGTATAAAGATAGCATTTAGTTTGTTTCTTTTTCAGAATCGTCACCTCCCTCATTCATTTCTTTTACCATAAGTCCTTCATTGCGGATATAATACTCCAAAAGCCACAGCACATAATCCGGTGCATGGCGGTTATCCAATTCCCACTCGGTCATAGTCCGGTAAGGGATATGAACGAGCTTACAAAAATCTTTCCGGTTCAGTCCTGTGCTTTCCCGCAACTTGATAATTCTGTTCTTACAATCCATCAGTCTTTTCTCCATAAAAAGCAAAATACACGTTGCGTAATCATTATAGCATAGCCACACCGAATACGCAACGTGTAAATCAAAACTTTTACGCAGCCTTATTTGTCAAAGACTGCGCTTGATTACTTTCCTCAGAATGCTCCACTTCCTGCGGAGCATCCTGTTCCAATTTATCCAAAACCTGATGTCCATATTTCTGGAGCATCTGGCTCATAACATCCACACAGCGGACAAATGCCGCATTATATTTTGCATCCTCATAATATTTCTTCAATAGGCAGTTACCTCCATCAAATTTCCATGTCCTGTCCACGCTTACGGGCAGGTGCTTTGTGTTCCTGTGTTTCCTTTCCTCTGGCGAGGATGGAATTGATAAAAGCCCGAACCTTTTCAGATGCGATTTCCAGTGCATCCAAGAAAGGCTGGGCTTTCTGTTTGAGTTCCATATATTTTTCGTTTACCGCTTCGTACCGCTGTTTCCAGATGGAAACCGTCTTTTCTGCGGAAGCCAATTTTTCTTTCAGTCGCTTGTTGTCAGCATTGGCGATAATACCGTTGACCGCATAGCGTTTGAGTGTGTCGCATTCATCCGGTGTCAGCGTGATATTGTTTCCGAATGTGGCTTTCTTTCCCATTGCTTCAATGTCCTGCACCGTCAGCGCAATGGTCTTTGCTGTCTTTGTCTCCTTTTGCAGAGCTTCCAGTTTCTTTTTCTGCTTCTCCGTGGCAGCCTTGGCATCCTCCAACCGCTGCTGTTCAGCCTGTACCTTGAACTGTGTCACAGTCAGATGTTCTTCGGTGCTGCCACGCTCACCACGCTCCACATCGGTATAACCGGCGTTTCGCATGAAATTAAAAAAGTCATCCTGCAAGACACTGTAGGATGACTTCAAAATCTTTTTTCCTTTTTCGTTGAGCTTGGGATTTCCGCCCTCGTCAAGCACCGGCTTGGAGTCCCATTTCTTACTGCGGCTGACCTGCATGATCGTTTCCTTTACCGTTCCCCGGAGGGATTCATCTTTACATCGTTTCGACCAAAGGATCTGCTTTTCCACCACCGGGATATAGACCACATGGAGATGATAGTGGTACACATCCTCGCCCAATGCTTCGGACATGGCCCGGTTGCGCTCATCGGCGTGCATCACAGCGGAGAGGATATACTGCTCACCGCCTACGATCTCCACGGCGGCTTTATAGGCATCGGCATAAAACTGTTTTGCAAATTCATAGCCGCCGTGGTTGTAGAAGTAAGCGGAGTTCACATCGAATACCAACTCACCGTATTTGATGGCATCCGGTTTCAACCCTCTGGTGGAAATCACGCCATCCTGTTCCATCTGCTCAAACATTTTCACATAATCGTCCGTGGGTGCTTTGAAATGGACGTTCATGGAAGTGCGCTCCGGTACGATGTCCTGATTACTGTAACTGTCCTTTTCACGTTCATTGTGTTCCTGTATTTTTGCCACATCGTCCGGTGTCGGTAAGTCCTGATTCCGGGCTACGGTGCGGTCTATTCCATCATTTCTTGCCATAGATTTTTGTCCTTCCTTTGAGATTTGCAGACAACGTGAGGGCTGGGGAAAGGCACTTTTTCAAAGTGTAATAACCCACTATAACACTTTCATCCATACTGGCTGCAAAGTGCCCGTGGGCTCTCCGAGGGCTCCTCCGGAGGGGGAGTGCGGTCGCTGCGGCAACCTTTGCTGACCAAGGCAAAATGTCTGCAACTTTTCCCATGGTCAGCCCGTCTGCATGAATCTGTTCCGGTGAACTTCCTCTTGCAGACGTTGGCAGCGAAAGCCATATCTTTCACTGCCCGTCCACGGTACTTTTTCAAAATCCTGTAGACACGGAAACAGCCCAAACGAAAGAAATGTGCTGTTTCTATAAAGAGCGTTTTACGCTAATTTGCTGTGTACATACGTACCAGCCGGCGGTTTTACTCGACCCTTCGCCATTCTTCTTGAATGTCATCCGGTACGTACGTACATGGTGAAACATCGTAAAACCCGTTTATATTAGGTCGTGCCACCGCTTCCACGCCCATAAATCCCCACACCCGCCGTCCAGCAGAGTTGATGATGTTGTTGCAATGCTCCAAATTAAATTTTTTCGCATTGGCAACCATGGCATCACTGAAGCTGCGGGATTTTAGCGGGGCAAGGGAGTTTTCCTCACACCACAGGCGATAGATTGCGTAGAAATCCTTGGAACTGATGGACGCATCCGCTTTGCGCCGGATATATCCCTCGGAATCCATGAAGTCAAAAATATTGTTATTGTCACGCTTGACCGCTTCCCGGTTTTCACGGATGCGGTCACTCTCCGTAAACTTAAAGTTGTTGGCAACGAGCCGCTGTAAGCCTTCAAAAGCCCAGAGGAAAATCCCCTCGGCTTCGGCTTTCATTTTCTCCGCAAGGTCGGGATCGTCGGCTCTGTCCATGGGCTTTTCTTTGGTTGTCAGCACAAGCTGTCTACGATAAAAACCATCGCTGCGGTCATACAGGGCTTGCAGATCGCCGTTGCTGAATGCCAGTAATCGGGCAAACATCCAGCCCTGATAACTCTGCTTACCCTTGCGCTCCAAATCCATTTTACCCTGTGCAGTCACAATAGATTTTACATAGTTGGTCTGGCGCAGGGCTTCCATTCGCATATCATCATCTACACACAGCAGGATGTGTTCCAGATCGGCACGAGCGAAGCGGTTTTCAGAAATCTTGCCGATGCTGCCGTCTTTCATGTTTGTTCCAAAGATAGTCGAAAGCACCGCTCCGATTTGAGATTTGCCCTCGCCGCCGTTGCCCTTAATGACCATCATCCGCTGTCCTTTGTTGGAAGGAATCAGGCAATAGCCGATAAACTCCTGCAAGGTAGGAATATCTTCTTCATAGAGCAAACCATCCAGAAAGTTCAGCCACAGAGCAGGTGCAGCAGCGTTTGGATTGTAGGAAACAGGCAAGCGACTCTGTACGATTTCCTTTTTCCCCTCAGTAAATCTCCCATCCAGCATGAGCGTTCCGTTGGCAACATGGATGCGGTCAGGCTGCGGAGGAAAATCATCAACCATTGCTTCCAGTTTCAGCAATTCCATGATATTTTTGATCTTCTGCGGTACGCTGCTGATGGTGTAGTTTTTCAGCTTTTCGTAAACCTCGCCCCGCAGGACAATATCATCTGTTACCCGTCCATTGGGCGTAAAGAAAGCCCTGTTTGTGAAGATGATTCTGCGCTCTTGCAGGAATTCTTCACAAAACAGAGCTTCGTTGATGTTCTGCCCGTCAAACCAGACAGGCAAATTCATATCAGGCGTTTTCCGGTTCTTCGCCATGGTGCGCCACCTCCTTTTTCTTTCGTGCGGTATACTCTTGCAGAAAAGCAATTTTGCCGTCCTGCATCAGCTTGTCCACCAATGCCACTCGTTCTTCCAGATCACCCACGGTCAACACATCTGCCATATATTCGATATGGCAGTGCATCTGGCAGGCTTCCACAAAATGGTCATCCAGAGTATCCTCTGTTGTCTTTGGTGCATACCGCACTTTCCAGTCTTCCAGAAGATGCAGATAATCCGTCAGCACCCGGAAACACAACATTTCGTCCTCCCGGAACTGACGGATGTAGGATCGTTTCGGCTTGACCATAGCTGCGGCAGTGGGCGGTTTCGGGTCAAGTCCGAAATCCGCAGCCAGCTTTTGCGCTGCTTCATAGCTCGTCAGATTAAACAGCCTTGCCACAAGGTCAATTACATCTCCCTTGGCTCCGCAGCCGAAGCAGAAGAAATAATCTTCATTCAGCTTCAAACTCGGATGCCTGTCATTGTGGAATGGACAACAAGCCATACTGTTGCGGTTGACCTTCAGCCCATAGTGTTCGGCGGCTTGCTTTACGCTGATCGCCGCCTTGATGGTTTCGTAGATAGTCATAGATTTTTTCTCCTTCCAATTGTTTTGACAAATTTCTTTGTCACCTGAATATACGTGGAAAATGACTTGGATTGAAAAAATCAAGCACTATTGCAACAAAACAAAAAAGCCCTCTTGCAATCTTGCAAAAATGCAAGATCTAAGAGGACTGAGTGATCTATATGATTTCAATCATTCTTCTCAATCGAAAAAAAGAACGAGGTGAATGACAAGGTATAATTTTCACAGAATAAGTGAATAAAGTGAATTTTCACTTTACGGTATTGAAAAAAATGAAAATATGAGTATAATATAATCAAGAAATGTTGGAGGTGCCGAATATGCAATATGAAAGTGAGCGCATCGAATATAAATCTCAGATGATTGAAGACCTCTATCGGGAAGTCATTGCCTTTGCAAACAGTGACGGTGGCGTGATTTACATTGGTATCGACGATCAGGGTAATTTAACTGGAATTGACAATGTGGATGAAACCTATACCCGTATCACAAACGGCATCCGTGATGCGATTGCACCGGATGTTACCATGTTTGTGCGGTATATCCTCCAGGACAACAAGGTCATTCAGATTGAAGTAGGAGAAGGCAGCTATAAACCCTATTATCTAAAATCCAAGGGTATGAAGCCCACTGGTGTTTATGTTAGACAGGGTGCATCCAGTGTGCAGGCATCTCCTGACCAAATTAGAAAAATGATTAAAGAATCAGATGGTGACAATTTCGAGGCTTCACGCTGTATGGAACAGGAATTAACCTTTGATGCTGCTAAAACTGCATTCCAACGATACGGAGTTGAGTTCTCTGTTGAAAAATATCGTGCGCTGGGGATCACACAGAACGATATTTACACCAACCTTGCCTTGCTGCTCTCTGACCAGTGCCACCACACGACTAAAATTGCCGTGTTCAATGATGAATTTTGCACGGAGTTCCGGGACAGCAAGGAATTCGGCGGTTCGGTATTCAAACAGTTCGAGGATTCTGTAAACTATCTTGCTTTGTGTAACAAGACCGTTTCCACGATCAAAGGAGTTATCCGCACAGATAAGAAAGATTATCCCGAAGAAGCCATCCGTGAAGCCCTGCTCAATGCTCTTGTGCACCGTGACTACGGCTTCAGCGGTAGCATCATTATCAATGTCAACGACAGCAAGATGGAGTTCATTTCTCTCGGCGGCCTTCTTCCCGGCCTTTCTACCGAAGATATCCGTATTGGCGTTTCCCAGCCGAGAAATAAAAATCTGGCGGAAGTGTTCCACCGCCTGCGTCTGATCGAAAGCTATGGCACTGGTATTCGCCGTATTTTCAAGCTGTATGAAAACTGCCCTGTACAGCCCACTATCGAGGCAACGACCAATGCTTTCAAAATCGTACTGCCGAATATGAATGTTGCCAGTGCTGCAAGCGATGACGCACCGGCAACAACTGGCAAATCCACCGCAACCATCACCCCCCAGATGAAAACCGTGATGGATTATCTGGCAGAGTATGGCGAAATGACCGACGAAGATCTGCAGGAACTGCTGAACATCAAGAAGACGAGAGCTTATCTGCTTGCCAGACAGATGCACGAAAATGAACTGATTGACATCATTGGTAGAGGTGTAAATAAGAAATACAAACTGAAATGATCGGAGGCGCTGTGATGGATCAGGTTTTCTTACCCGGTACAATCCGTGATCGAATTAAGGATTTGATGAAATCCAAGAAAATGACGCAAGCAGAACTGGCTATCCGTATCGGAATGGCAGAAAGCACTCTGAGCCGTTTCATCAGCGGTAGCACTGATAAAATCGGCAATGAAAATATTATCCGCATCGCCCGTGTGTTCAATGTCTCCACGGATTTCCTACTTGGCGAAGTTGATGTTCCAGACCGCATAAATTACGATATTTCCGAACTTGGGCTGTCGGTACAGGCAGCAAGAAACTTGTATACCCACAAGGTAAATCCGCAGATAGTCAATGCACTGCTTGAAAACCCAGAGTTCGCAAACACCACTAATCTGATCTCCCGCTATTTGGATGATGAACTTGCCAAGGGATTTGCAACACAGAATCAGCTTTATGCAACAGTCGCCGGAATGCTTGGCAGCGCACCGGGAGCGGTTGAAGAAGTCAAGAACTTGCAGGTTCCGGTATATCAGTTTGATTTGACAGCGATTCAACGATCGTTTATGAGTGCGGTGCAAGCCGTAAAGAAGGAAGTTGGCAATGATCTTTCTGCAAGCAAAGAGCTGACCTCTCAGGCAGTGAAAAAGATTTATGCCGAATTGACCAAGGGACAGAAAAAGCTAAACAGAAAAATTACAGTCGATCAGGTTGCGGAAGCAGTTGCACGATCTGTTTCTGATTTACCCTGTATTGATAAAGAAACGGTCAAGCATATGTTTCTGGCATTGACCGGCACGGTAACAGGCCATGAAAAAGGAACAAATGACCAATGAGCAACTCTGTATCGCCGCCCTTGCTGGCGATACGGAAGCAAGAAATGCTCTTGTAGAGAACAACCTTCGTTTTATAAAGAGAACGGCTTATGAAATGTGGAGTGCACAACGGGAATTGAACACTTCTCTTGGCATCGAAATCAACGATCTGGTGCAAGAGGGTGCTTTGGGTCTGCTGGATGGTATCTCTGGTTATCGCCCAGATACGGGCAACAAATTTCTGACCTATGCAGCTCCGGCGATCCGCAATGCTATGGTAGATTACATACGCAGCTATAATCCTACCTTTGAGGCAAAGAATTTGGGCAACATCATCCGTTTGGATGATGTTGTGAAAGATGAGAACCGAGGAAAACATGAATATATTGCTGATCCTACAAAGCAAACGCCGGAACAGATATATCTGGCCCAGGAACGGATCGATGATATGCACCACGCGTTGGAGATGATCGAACCCAGAGAGGAATACTATCTGCGATACCGCTTTGGTTTTGACGATGATATTGAACACCCGCTAACGGAAACAGCAAAGCATTTCCACCTGTCTGAAAGTCGTGCAAGATCTACGGAAGCACTGGCTTTGGATAATGTGTGGCTGGAACTACCGTGGTGGTTCCATTAAACACAGACATTATAGCTTGAAAGGAATATAGGTCATGGCTAAAAAAGAAATAAAAACTGATTTGTGGGTTGCTCGTCAGCTCGACGACTCAAAAATTAAATATGATGCACAAGGCAGCGATGTTAAAGAAATCAACGATGCTTTACAGAGCGCATCGAAGCGTGGTACCGGTAACGCCGGATACCCTGAGTATGTTGCGGTCGTGAAAGATTTTGTCATCGTTATTGAAGATAAAGCCGATCTGGCTAAACACCAGAAGCTGACCGATACTGGAATTATATCTGCTGATCAGAAGGATATTGCTGACTATGCTGTAAACGGAGCGTACTTCTATGCAAAACACATTGCTCAGAATAGCAGCTTCCACAAAATTTTTGCAATCGGCGTTTCCGGCGATGAAAAGCACCATAAAATCACTCCACTGTATGTAGATGACAGAGAAGGATATAAGCAACTCCCTGATATTGAATCTTTTACATCCTTCACAGCTGCTAATATTGAGGAATACTACACTCGTTATGTCTTGGCTGAAAAGACTGACGTTGAAAAAACTACTGAGGAAATCCTGAAGGATGCAGCTGAACTGCACGAATATCTGCGTACCTACGGTTCTCTAAAGGATCAGGACAAGCCTTTGGTGGTTTCTGGCATTCTTCTGGCACTGGACGATAAGTTCTTCAAACCCAACGATTTGCTTGGCGATGAAACAACCACGGATGGGCAGCTGATTTACGATGCTATAAAGCGCCGTCTGAAAGCATCTAATGTCGGCCCTGATGCGAAGCGTGACAAGCTGATGAGCGAATTTTCTATCATCCGCACAAGTGCTCGCTTAAATGAAATTGATACCAAACTAGGCAAAACTCCGCTGAAATTTTACACTGAATTCTTGAAGAAGAATGTTTTTGACAATATAAAGTATCGCAGCTCCAGTGAAGATTTCATTGGAAGATTCTATGGCGAATTTATGCGTTATTCCGGCGGTGATGGGCAGACACTCGGTATCGTCCTGACGCCTCGCCATATCTGTGATCTATTCTGTGACCTTCTGGACATTCAGGCTACAGACATTGTTCTTGACCCCTGCTGCGGCACCGCCGGTTTCCTCGTTGCAGCCATGCACCATATGCTTGAAAAGGCAGGTACTGACCAGAACAAACGGAAAAATATAAAGAAGAAGCAACTGCACGGTTTTGAACTTCAGAGCAATATGTTTGCTATTGCTGCCACCAATATGATTCTCCGTGAAGATGGTAACAGTAACATCAAATGTGAAGATTTTCTCCGACAGAATCCTGCTCAGGTACAGCTCAAAGGCGCAACAGTTGGTATGATGAATCCGCCCTATTCCCAGGGGACCAAAGCTGATCCTTCGCAGTATGAATTATCTTTTGTTGAGCACTTGCTCGATTCTATGGCCGAAGGTGCAAGGGCTGCGGTAATTGTTCCACAGTCATCTATGACTGGCAAGACCAAAGATGAACAGGCTTTTAAGGAAAATATTTTGAAACACCATACTCTGGAAGGCGTCATCACCTGCAATACTGATACTTTCTATGGGGTTGGAACCAACCCTGTTATTGCTGTATTCACAGCTCATGAGCCGCATCCTAGTGGCAAACTTTGCAAATTCATTGATTTTCGAGATGATGGATATGAAGTACATGCACATGTTGGACTTGTTGAAGGGGATTCGGCTAAGGATAAGCGTCAACATTTGCTTGATGTTTGGAATGGTCGTGTTGAAGCTCCTTCAAAATTCTGTGTAGAATCTATGGTGAAAGCCGAGGATGAGTGGTTGCATTCCTTCTTCTATTTCAATGATGAAATACCAACGGATGCTGATTTTGAGAAGGCTATTGGAGATTATTTGACTTTTGAATTTTCTATGGTTATGCAAAACAGAGAATATTTATTTGGAGGCAATGATAACCATGAAAAAGATTGACGAAAAAAATTGGGCCGCATTCAATGTTGAAAGTCTTTTTGATGAAATCAAAGCCACCAAAGGGAAAACAACTGGACAGCTTATCAAAGGTGATGATGTTCCATATATAGCAGCTGCAAAAACAAATAATGGTTTTGCTTCTATGTGCAGTGCAAAGGAGCACCCCGAATGGATTTCCAACGGAAATGCTATCGTTTTTGTTCAGTTAGGCGATGGTGCTGCTGGGTTAGCACATTACATACCTATGGATTTCATCGGTATGAATGGTAAAACATCAAGTGGTTATAACGCTGAACTTTCAGAAAATAGTGGTGTTTTTATTGCCAAGTGTCTCAGTTCAAACAAAGCGATTTTCTCGCACGGACACAGTTGGACTGGCCGTCGACTACTAAGTACCCAGACAATGTTACCTATAAATACTGACGGGAAACCTGATTATGACTATATGTCACAATATACTCAGCAAAAAAGAGCGATATTGCTGACAAAGTATCAAAAATATGCACGAAAACGAGTCATTGAATTAAGTGAACACAATGAAATTCCTAAACCATGCCAAAAGGATTGGGACGCCTTCTTGATTTCTGATGTTTTTGATATTTTCCCTGGCAAAAGACTTGTGGCAGCGAATTCAACACCCGGCAATCGGCCTTTCATTGGGGCATTGGATAATAGCAACGGCGTTGCACGCTTTGTAAATGATACGAATATATCCTTGGACAAGAATGTGCTCGGCGTAAATTACAACGGAAACGGTATGGTTATCGGCTTTTACCACCCGTATGAGTGCATTTTCTCCGATGATGTCAAAAGATTTCACTTGAAGCACCATGAAGATAATGAGTTTGTGTTGTTGTTCATGAAAGTAGCTATTCTACAACAGAAAAGCAAGTTTGGCTATCTGTACAAATTCAACGCAGAACGCATGGCAAATACCAGAATCATGCTTCCGGTTACAGACGATGGTACTCCTGATTATAAATATATGGAGCAGTACACCAAAAATCTAATGCTCAGGAAGTATAAACAGTATTTGGCGTATCTGGATTCAAAAGAAAAAACTTCTCCTGTAGTTGCAAACGATTAACCGCATTACTACAGAAAAAAATGGAGGCATATATGCAATTAACAAAAATTACAGTTAAAAACTATAGATTGCTTATTGATGCCGAGTTGGAAGTCGATCCTAAGACAACCTTAATTGTTGGCAGAAACAACACCGCTAAAACATCCTGTTTTTCGTGCATTAGAAATGTCCTGGATGGAGAAGTCTTATGTTTCGATGACTATCCACTATTAAGGCGAGAAGATTTCTATACTAAAATTGCTCTATTTATGGAGAAAAAGCTCTCTTATGAAGATCTTTGTAAGCAGATCGAGATTATTTCCATAGAGTTCTTAGTGGATTATTCTTTGGACGATCCGGATGATAACTTAGGTGCTTTGTCGCCATTTATCATTGATGTGGATGTGGACACAACAACTGCTCTAATCCGTGCGGAGTATCGCCTAAAAACCGACGAGAAAACCTTGTGGACACTCTTGGAAAGCAGTTATTATAAGGATGATGCCTTTTCACCAAGCGAAGATGCTCATAAAGTGCTTGCCGATAATTTCGGCAAATTGTTTGGACTAACCGTATATGCCATCAACCCAAATAACCCGGACGACAAACAGGTAAAAAGCCACAAGGAATTACATGATCTGTTCCCATTCCATGCAATTCCTGCTGAACGAGTTCTTGGTGAAGATGACACACATAAAAGTTCTCTTGGATCGTTAATATCCGGATTCTTTGATACGAGCGAAGCAGAACTGGATCCAGATGTTGCCGAAGAAATAAAACGGTTACGCTCAATAGTGGAAAAAGCCAATAACGATGTTCAAAAGCAGAGTGATGAAATTCTAAGTTCTGTTGTGAACAATTCTATTGGCTTTGGTTATCCCAACATAGAGGAATTAAAGCTTGGGGTTACAACGCAGCTCAGCATCGACGATCAGATCAAGAATCAGACCAAGCTATCTTATATATCCGGCACAGCAAACGAAAGTTTGCCGAGTTCCCACAATGGCCTTGGTTATAAAAATCTGATCAAAATGGAGTTCCTTCTTGCTGCATTTGCCAAGGATATTAAGAAACGTGGTGTTGCGTGTGTTCCGTTGCTCTTTATTGAGGAGCCAGAATCACATATGCATCCACAAATGCAGACCGCTTTTGCGGCATATTTGGAAAAGTTTCTTAGCAATCTATCCACTGTCAAAATACAAACTTTTCTGACCTCGCATTCCGCTCATATAGCTAATACTATGGAGTTTGCAAAAGTTCGGTATGCACAAAAGTCTACCGCCGGTGTGATTTACAAGAATTTGAACACCTTCGCTCAGGCCAACCCCGATAATGTAGATTTTATCCGGAAGTATTTAACTTTGACTAAATGTGATTTGTTCTTTGCAGATAAAGCCATTTTTGTTGAGGGAGCCTCCGAACGGCTGCTATTGCCCGACATGATTGAGAAATGCGAAAAGTCTGGAGAGTTTGCTCACTGTAAATATCCTTTATCTGCGCAGTATTATGCCTTAATTGAGATTGGTGGAGCCTATGCACATAAATTCATTCCGTTTATTGAATTTTTAGGAGTTCCATGCCTGATCCTTACCGACTTGGATTCTGTAGCAGAACGTGTAGGCAAAAATGGGAAGGTAGTAAAAAAGTCCGTTGTTGTTAGCCAAGGGGAAACTACATCTAACGAAACAATAAAATGGTGGGTTCGTAGGAATAAGGGTCTTCCAGAGAGCGATACATCAAAAATCGACCTCACAGAAATTACATCGATGACTACGGATGACAAGACCAGAAGTAAATGTCACATCGAATTTCAAACAGCCGAAAGCGGATTGTGTGGGCACTCGTTAGAGGAAGCAATTCGTAATGTCAACCGAACGCACTATGATTTAGGTGACAGCATAAGTGAAGAAGACCTCGAGTTTAAGGGCAAAAGCAAAACAGATTTCGCCCTCGATCTTATTTACGAATGCTCCGATTATTGTGTTCCTGACTACATAAAGTCCGGCTTAAAATGGTTGAATAACCAAAGAGTTCTTGAGTAAGGAGGTGCCGGTTCATGGGTGGAAAGTATATTGGTGCAAATTACGATCTTGCAAAAGCTGAAGCTGATAAGATTGATGCACAGATTATCGAAACACTTAAGTCTGGACACAGTTTCCGTGTTGAAGCCGGTGCGGGTTCTGGCAAGACTTACTCTCTGAATCGAGCTATTGAGTGGATACAGGAACATAAATGGTCTGATTACAGCCGAAAAAAACAGAATGTAGTCTGTATCACCTATACAAATGCAGCAGTAGATGTCATTGCAGAACGGCTTGCAAAAGATTCGTTTATTATTCCTTCCACAATCCACTCTTTTGCATGGAATGCCATCAAACAATATCAAAGCGTCTTGATTGATGCTGTCACAACAAATCCTGATTATCTGCCAGACGAAGGTGATTTTAATCAAGTCACCGAAGTTGCATATACTTTGGGACATCGTTACAAGGAAAATGGAATTCAGTACCTTTATCATGACGACGTTCTAAAGCTCTTCTGCCTGCTTCTTGATAACGCTAAATTTCGCCGGGTATTTGCGGATAAATACCCTTTGATTCTGATTGATGAATACCAAGACTCCTATAAACCGATTATTGATCGCTTTATTGAGTTTTTTATAGCAAAAGGTGTTGGACCTCAGTTCGGCTTTTTCGGCGATGCCTGGCAAACCATCTATCAGTCAAACAAAGCCTGTGGAGAAATTGAACACGAAAAAATCGAGGTAATAAAGAAGGGATCGAATTTCCGATCTGCGCCAAGGATTGTTCAGCTTTTAAATGATATCCGCCCTGAGTTGCCGCAAAAATCAGCCATTGATGGATTTGACGGTGAAGTTTTAGTGATTACATGTGATGATTATTCAGGAATTCGTCGCACAGAACGCAATTTCAAAAATGAATTGCCTGCGGCCGAGTTGAGGACAAGACTGAATACTATCAGAGCAAAAATTGAACAGAATACACCCCCTGACGAGAATCTTAAAGTTCTGATGATTACGCACAAAGTTCTTGCTTCCCAACAAGGTTACGAGCAACTTTTGGATATACTGGATGATGGGTTGCGCAACAAGGAAGATCCTTTTCTTATTTTCTTTGCTGATACGATAGAACCGATATATCATGCGCTTGATACTTCGAACACCCAGTTGCTTTTTGACACGCTCGGAATCAAGCGATATCCAATTACAAAGAAATCTGAAAAAACCAAATGGAAAACGCTGTATAACCAGCTAACAGAAGTTCGCACCCAAAAAGTTATAGATGTTTTGGAGATAATCATTCATAGTCAACTGATACCCATTCCGCCTAAAGTGGATGGATGGTACCGACTTTATAAGGATGCTCCAGAAACAATGTATGCATCAGAAGCTACAATTCAACAGTTTTTACAGCTGGATTATGCACAATTTATTGCTGTTAGGGATTTTCTATATCCAGACGCACAATTTTCAACGGAACATGGCGTAAAAGGCGAAGAATACGACAATGTTGTTTTTGTTATCAGCAAGGGATGGAATCAGTACCAATTTGAAACCTATGCACCCATGATAACGGGTCATGCTACTATTCCTAAAGGCAAAGAAGCATCGTATGAACGAAACCGGAATCTTTTCTATGTTTGTTGCTCAAGACCCAAGAAGCGGCTGTTCTTTTTTATTACTGTGCCAATGGATGCCGCATTCAAAGCTTTTTTGAAAACCTTGGTAGGTGAAGACAATATTCTTACTTATCAGCAATTTATGGAAATGACTCATTAAGCAACAATGAAACACAGTCCACTGATCATCTGAACCAGTGGACTGTGTTATGTTTATATAGTTTAATCAATCAATTGATGTTCCGACGTTCCATGTATATACTGTTCCAAATTACCACCAAGTACAAGCTGTGCATATTCCAACGGCTTATTGTAGATCAGCCAGTCCAACTCCGAACGCTGATACATATTGTCGGCAACCTCGTTCTCCACCGCAATCGTATCAATGGCAATCATGCTGCCATCAAAAAATTTCAATTCCACACAAGCGGTATCCATATTAAACTCACAAGAAATCAATCTATCCATAAGAAACCTCCATTTTGTGGGATATTTAGATCATCCCATAATATTTGAATGCTTCCCGGATTGCTTTCTCTTTTTCCGGCGGACACTGGGGCTGTCTGGAATCTTCGGATTTTGGCAGGTTATAATTTTTGCCTACCTCAATCCCGCATTTCCGTTTAATCTGCGAGATATAGAGGTTGGACACCTTTAACCCGGTATGTTCCAAAACATACTCCTTGATCTGCGGATAGGTAGCTCCATCTTGGAACTCCGACATATCCATATCTTCCAAAGAGAACTCAACCCGAATCTTTTTTGAGTCGACTTCACCCTTGGAAAGCAAGACAACCGTTTCCACATGCCTCGTTCGTGGAAAAAGGTCCACCGGCTGCACCTTCTCCGCATGATACCCATGCTCTTCGAGCCATGCGGCATCTCTTGCGGCGGTGGACGGGTTGCAGCTGACATAGACCACCCGGCGGGGGGACATCTGGACGACAGCGGAAAGGGTCGTTTCGTCGCAGCCCTTGCGGGGTGGGTCGAGCATGATGACATCAGGACGCAGGCCCTCAGCGGCGAGGCGGGCGGCGGCCTGACCGGCGTCTGCGCAGAAGAAGCGGCTCTTGGCGGCGACGGCGTCGCCCATCCGGGCGGCGTTGGCCTTGGCGCTGTCAATGGCCTCAGGCACGATCTCCACGCCGATGAGCTCCCGGCAGCGGTCGGCCATGGAGAGACCGATGGTACCCATGCCGCAGTAGAGGTCGAGCAGAACGTCCGAGGGCTCCAGCTGGGCGTACTCGGCAGCGATGCCGTAGAGCCGCTCAGCGGCCAGTGTGTTGACCTGGTAAAAGGAGAGGGGGCCGAGCCGGACCGGCACACCGCAGAGAGTATCCTCGATATAGCCCGGGCCGTAGAGGGAGATGGTCTCCTCGCCGAGGATGACGTTGGTCTTCTTGGCGTTGACGTTGATGAGAATGGACGCAATATCGCTGAACTGCTCCCGCAGCGCGGCCACGAGCTCCTCGCTGTGGGGGAACTTCGGGCGGGTGCAGACGAGGCAGACCATGATCTGGCCGCTGTGGGTACCCCGGCGCAGGAAAATATGCCGAACAAGGCCCTTGCCGCTCTCCTCGTCGTAGGGCTGGATGCCGTGGGCGGCGAAGAAGCTGCAGAGCGCGTTGCCGATGTCGTTCAGGACGCCGGGCTGTAATTTGCAATCGGGGCAGGGGACGATGCGATGGGTGCGGCCGGCGTAAAAGCCGATGCAGGGCGCACCGTTTTTGTCGCGGCCCACCGGGAACTGTACCTTGTTGCGGTAGCGGTCCACCTCGGGGGAGGGAAGGGCATCCAGCACCGGCACATCCAGTCCGCCGATGCGGCGGAAGGCGTCGGCGACGCTCTCCTGCTTGGCCCGCAGCTCGGCGGCGTAGTCCATGTGCCGCAGACTGCAGCCGCCGCAGGGGCCGGCGACAGCGCAGTCCACCGGGATGCGGTCAGGCGAAGGGGTGAGCAGCTTGTCCAGGATGCCGAAGGCATACCGGCCGCAGTCCTTGACGATACGCACCTGAGCCTCATCGCCGGGGGCAGTACCCGGGACGAAGACGGCCTCGCCCTCCGGCGAGTGGGCAACGCCGCTGCCGTCGCTGGAAAGACGCTCGATGCGGAGGGTGAGAAGCTGGTTTTTCTGTAAGGGCATGGAATGATCTCTCCTTATGTCTCGTCAGGGGCGGGCTGGACGTCTGCGTCAGCCTGCGAGGTCATATACTTGCTGGGCGGCACACCTTTGGCGCGCTTGAACACCCGTGAAAAATAGAACTGGTCGAGGAAGCCCACCGATGCCGCCACCTCGGCGATGGACAGTGTGCCGCTGCGCAGCAGCTTGCAGGCTTCGTTGACCCGGTATTCGGTCAGATAGTCGATGGGGCTCTTGCCCACATTGAGCATGAACACCCGGTACAGATGGCTCCGGGAGACGCCGACGCTCTTGGCGACATCGTCGATGGAGATGTCGTGGGAGTAGTTGAACTGGATGTACTTGATGGCGTTCAGGACATACTGGCTGGAAGAAGAGGTGCTGTGGGGGCGGCTCTCACTGGTCTCCCGCATCAGGGCGGCGATGAAGAGGTAGAGATAGCCCACCATCGCGGCCTCGTCCTGGGGCTGCAGGCCGCGGGAAGAGTAGATGCTGCTCAGGGCCGCCCGCATCCCCTCCAGATCCTGGGTGTGGTGGACGGGGGCAGCGTCGGTGAAAGGCAGCTGCGCCGCAAGCTTGTTGGCGCAGGCACCGTTGAAGCCGACCCAGCTGTACTCCCACGGCTGGGCTTCGTCGGCAGTATAGCGGATGAGCTGGTTGGGGCGGGCAAAGAACAGATCGCCCGGCACGACCTCGTAGGTGCGCCCGCCGACCTCGAACACGCCTTTGCCCGAGACGACCAGATGGATGAGGTAGTGGTCCCGGATGCCGGGACCCCAGGTCTGCCCCGGAGCACAGCGCTCCAGACCGCAGTTGAAGATGGACAGCTCGATGTTGTGGGTGTAGTTCTGCTTGAACGACTGCTTGTAGACGTCTGCCATTGCGGTTCCCTCCTGCCTGTTGGCTCTATAGCCTGAGTATACCACATCTGCCCCCGCAAATTCAACAAAAGTACATCTTATTCTTTGGGCTGGACACCGAAAATCACTTTTTTTGCGGGTTGAAATTGCAAAATGGCAGCGGATGCATTACAATAGCGGTAACAAACCGAACATTGCAGAGAGTGCAGGGAGGGGTTCTGGATGGCAACCAGCAGGCAGCTCAGAGAACAGATCGCGGCAGGGAGGTGGGACGCCGCGCTGGCCGCGCTCTACGGCGGCAGCGAGGAGGTCCTGGCCCGCCAGCGCAGCCGTTATGGTGCGGCCCTCGAGCAGTTTGAGCTTTACTATGGGCCGGGGCGGCAGGTGCAGGTCTATTCGGCCCCGGGCCGCACAGAGCTTGGCGGCAACCACACCGACCACCAGCACGGTTACGGTCTTGCGGGTGCGGTCACGCTGGACCTTGTGGCGGTGGCATCCCGGAACGAGGATGGCTTCATCCGGGTCAAGTCCCGTGGCTTCAACAAGCTGGACGTCATTGATTTGACAGAAGAGGAGCCGCAGCAGGGGGAAGGCACCCATTCGGCCAGCCTCATCCGGGGCATCGCGGAGGGCTTCCGGGCAAAGGGCTGCGATGTGGGCGGCTTCGACGCCTACACGGCCAGCGATGTGCTGCGGGGCTCGGGACTGTCCAGCTCAGCAGCCTTTGAGATGGGCGTGGCCATTATCCTCAACACGGAATACGGCTGCGGCATGGACGCCCCCGCGCTGGCCCGCATCTGCCAGTTTGCGGAGAATACCTACTTCGGCAAGCCCAGCGGCCTGCTGGACCAGCTGACCAGCGCCGTGGGCGGGGTTCTCTTTGCGGATTTCGCCGACCCGACGGCACCGAAGATCGAGAAGATACATGCCGACGGCGTCCTGCCCGAGGGCATGACCCTCTGCGTCACCGATACCCGCGCCAGCCACAGCGAGCTGACCGGCGAGTTCGCGGCCATCCGGAACGAGATGGAAGCCGTGGCGGCCTGTCTGGGCGGCAAGGTGCTGGGCGAGGTGGACGAGAAACGCTTCTGGCAGGAGCTGCCCCGCCTGCGGGAGCAATGCGGCGACCGCGCCGTGCTGCGTGCCATCCACTATTTTGAGGAGAATGCCCGTACCCTTGCCCAGAGAGATGCTCTTGCGGCGGGAGACTTTGCCGCCTTTGCCCGGCTGGTGGAGAAGAGCGGCCACTCGTCCTTTGAGTGCTGCCAGAATGTCTACTGCGCTTCTTCGCCGAAGCATCAGGGACTGTCGGTGGCGCTGGCCATCAGCCAGAGCATCCTTGCAGGCACCGGCGGTGCATGGCGGATGCAGGGCGGCGGCTTTGCCGGAACGATCCAGGCTTTTGTACCGGATGCGCTGGTAAAGCGCTACCGCGCCGCGATGGAGGCACTGTTCGGCCCGGGCTGCTGCTATCTGCTCTCGCTGCGGGAGCAGGGAGCCGTGCGGGTCATGTAAAGCATAAAAAGAATGCCCTGCGGCATGGTGAGGATCCACCGCCGCAGGGCATTTTTGATTTCAGGAAAAATCAGCCGCGCTGAGACTTTGCGTCTGCACGCAGAGCGCTCATATCGTTCTTGTAGGCCTGAAGGTCTTCTGCGGCCTTGCTCGGTCCGCCGAAGAAGAAGGTGTGGACGTCTTCCACGACATTGAAGCCGGCCTTGACTACATTGAACAGCAGCTTCGGAATGAACGAGATGGAGAGAGAGAGCAGTCCACCTCGAAAGAAGAAATCAGTGAAACGGAGATGGTCCGTAAATGAGGTCCATGCGTCACGAAATGCGCCGCCGCCGCCAAGAAGGGCTTTTTCTCCGTCCGGCACAACAGCATAGGAAGAAGGCATCTGGATGCGTTTCATAAACGACTCCTTTCTATCACTCCGTCAAATCAAACAGACTCAGGCAGCTGCAGCCACGATGGGGTCGGTGATGCCGGCATCCTGCTGCTGGGACGCGGCAATATTTGCCTTGGTCTGGGCGTAAGCATTCTTGAGCTCAATAAAGATGGACTTGACCGTGTTATAGATCTGGATAGCCTGCATTGCGCCGTACCAGCCAGCGAGAGCGCCGACCGCCACAGTGGCAGCTTTGCCGGCCTTGTTCTGGCCGTCCCAGTAATAGGAGACCGACTGGGACAGAGTCAAACCATCCTGGTGCATCAGGACGAGACCGCCAACGGCTGTGCCGAGGGCTGCTTTGCCCATCAGCTGGGCAAAGTTGATCGTAAAGTTGACCACAGACTGAAGCAGGGCCTCAGGATGAAATTCGATGAGATAAGAGCCTATCTGGATGGCGCCGCCATCAATATAGGTCATTTCATCGGCAGAGAGGGCAGTGTAGGATGCCGGCATCAGCGGACTCTGATATGTAAGTTCCATAGTGGGAATGCTCCTTTCGCACATGCGCTCCGTCCACATACGGAGACTAAGTTACCTGAATTATAGCATAACTGCCCAAAAACAACAAGAGAGCGAAAAAAGATAATTGGAACGGGATTTGGGGCTCCGAAACGGAAAATCCAGGAGAAAAAAACGAAAAAACGATAAAATATAAAGAGCAAAGCAGGCCGGAGACTCCGAAAAAATGTTGTGTGAAATTTGAAGAAAAACGCAAAAACAGCAGCGCCCCGGCTGCTGTCCGGGGCGCTGCTGCTATCAGGATGAATCGGAGAAAAATGGGGAAAGCTCAAAGTTCTTCGCCCGGCACACGGTGGTACAGTGCGGTCAGCTCAGCGATGTGAGCGCTGAGGGCCGGGGTGAGCGGCTGGGTGAGCCGCCACTGCCAGTTGGCACCCTGGGTGCTGGGGGTGTTGATGCGGGCCTCAGCGTCCAGATGGAGCCAGTCGGCCAGCGGGATGACAGCCATCTCCGACACGCAGGAAAGGCAGGCGCATATCATGGCCTCGGTGAGGTCTTCGGGTGCGCAGCGCAGGTAGCGGCAGGCATAGGCCACATCCTCGGCGCTGGCGCTCTGACGCCAGCCTTCGGCGGTCACGTTGTCGTGGGTGCCGGTGTAGACCACGCTGTTGCGGGGGTAGGTGTAGGGCAGGTAGTTGCCCGGCTCGCGGCTGTCAAAGGCGAACTGCATGATCTTCATGCCCGGATAGCCGCTTGCGGCCAGCATGGCCTTGACCTCGGGGGTCAGATAGCCCAGATCCTCGGCGATGATGCCGCCCTCGCCCAGAGCCTTGTGCATGGCGTCGATGAAAGCGCGGTCAGGGCCTTTTTCCCAGTGACCGCCCGCAGCGGTCTTGTTCCCGGCGGGGATGGAGTAGTAGCTCTCGAAGCCCCGGAAATGGTCGATGCGGACGACGTCGTAGATGGAAGTGGCGTGCTTGATGCGCCGCTTCCACCAGCGGAAGTCCTCGGCCTCGTGGCGGGGCCAGTCGTAGAGCGGGTTGCCCCAGAGCTGACCGTCGGCGGCAAAGGCGTCGGGCGGACATCCGGCAACGCTGGTCAGGTGGACGGCGCCGTTGGTCTGGAACAGCTCCGGGTGGGTCCAGAGGTCGCTGGAATCGGGGCTGACGTAGATGGGGATGTCGCCCACCAGCTGGATGCCGTGGCTGTTGGCGTAGGTCTTGAGGGCGTTCCACTGGGTGTAGAAGAAGAACTGCACGGCCTTGTAGTAGTCCACCTCGGCGGCCAGCCGCTCCTTGGCGGCGGCGAGGGCCGCAGGCTCCCGGGTGCGCAGGTCGTCGGGCCAGTCGGCGAGACCGGCCTGCCCCTGCTCGGCCTTGACGGCCATGAAGAGGGCATAGTCCTCGAGCCAGCCGCTCTGGGCTTCACAGAAAGCCTCATAGGCCGGGGTGGGGGAAGCCAGCAGCCGGTCGGCCGCTTTATGGAGCACCACAGGCCGCTGCCGGTAGAGGGCACCGTAATCGACGGGACCCACCGGCTGGGGCGCGGGCAGCTCAGCCTCGGTGAGGAGGCCGTCCGCTGCCAGCAGACGGAAATCAATAAAGTAGGGGTTGCCGGCAAAGGCAGAAAAGCTCTGGTAGGGGCTGTCTCCGTAGCCCGTAGGGCCGATGGGGAGTATCTGCCAGTAGGTCTGCTTTGCGGCCGCAAGGAAATCGACGAAGGCAAAGGCTTCATCTCCCAGCGTGCCGATGCCGTAAGGACCCGGCAGGCTGAAGACGGGCATCAGAATGCCGCTTGCACGCATGGCTGGAACCTCCTTGCTTTAGCCCTTGACAGCGCCTGCCACGACACCCTCGATGATGTACTTCTGGCAGGTCATGTAAAGGATGATGATGGGGATGATGGCGATGATGATGCAGGCCATCATGGGGGCCAGCTCGACGCGGCCATAGCCGCCGCGGAAATACTGGATGGCCATGGGGATGGTGCGGTACTTCTTGATGTCCAGCACCAGCGTGGGCAGCAGGTAGTCGTTCCAGACCCACATCGTCTCAAGGATGGCGGTGGAGATCATGGTGGGCTTGAGGATGGGGAAGACGATCTTGAAGAAGATCTGGATGGGGTTGCAGCCGTCGATCATGGCAGCCTCTTCGATCTCGATGGGGACGCTCTTCATGAAGCCGGTGAACATGAACACGGCCAGACCGGCACCGAAGCCCAGATAGATGATGCAGATGTTCCAGGGGGTGTTCAGCTTGAGGGTGTCGGCGGTCTTGGACAGGGTGAACATGACCATCTGGAAGGGGACGACCATGGAGAAGACGATGAGCAGATTCATGAACTTGCTCAGCTTGTTGTTCACGCGGGTAAGGTACCAGCCGGTCATGGAGCAGCACAGCAGGATGAGGGCCACGCTGGACACGGTGATGACGAGGCTGTAGCCCAGGCTGGACAGAAAGCCCATCTTGGTGACGCCGTAGATGTAGTTGCTAAGGCCCGCGAAGGTCTCAGCCGTAGGCAGCTGGAAGACGGTGGAAGTGGTGAAGCTGCCTTCCGTTTTCAGGCTGTTCTGCAAGATCAGGACGATGGGGTAGATCCAGAGCAGGCACAGCAGGCTCATGATGACAGTGAGGATGTTGTCCCACATTTTTTTATCTTTCGGCATTACTGCTGCACCTCCTTGGAGCGGGTAAACTTGAGCTGGATGAGCGAGATGACCACGACGACGAGGAAGAACACCACGGCCTTTGCCTGACCGATGCCCTTCCACTGAGCGCCGGAGCGGCCATAGAAGGTGTTGTAGATGTTCAGGGCCAGCATCTCACTGGCGTTGGCAGGCTCACCGGCGGTCAGGGCCACGTTCTGGTCGAACAGCTTGAAGCTGTTGGTCAGGGTGAGGAAGGTGCAGATGGTGACGCTGGGCATGACCATCGGGATCTTGATCTTGAACAGGATCTCACGGTCGTTTGCGCCGTCGATCTTCGCGGCCTCGATGAGGTCGCCGGGGACGCTCTGCAGGCCCGCGACGTAGATGATCATCATGTAGCCGATCTGCTGCCAGCACATCAGGATGACCAGACCGACGAAACCGGCCTTGGCGTCCAGCGCCAGCAGAGGCTTCTGCAGGTTGGCCAGCACACCGTTGAGCAGGATCTGCCAGATGTAGCCCAGCAAGATGCCGCCGATGAGGTTCGGCATGAAGTAGACGGTGCGGAAGAGGTTGGTGCCGCGGATGCCGCGGGTGAGCACCAGCGCGATGGCGAAGGCGAAGACATTGATGAGGACGGTGGACACCACGGTGAACGCCGCCGTGAAGCTGAAGGCGTGGAGGAAGGTCTCGTCCGAAAAGACGCTGATGTAGTTCTGCAGGCCCACGAAGGCGGTCTTGCTCACGGTGGTGAAACGCTGGAAGGAAAGATAGATGCCCCAGATGAAGGGCCAGATGAAGCCGATGATGAACGCCAGCAGGGTGGGCAGCACGAACACCGGCCAATATTTACTGATGGCCTTTTGCATGATATACCTCCTGAAAAAGAAGGGGAGGCGGGCGAACGCATCGCCCGCCTCCCCGTTATCCAGCTATTGCGGAAGAAGGGGAACGCTTAGCCGTTGGCCAGCTTGTACTCCTTGGCCCAGCCGTCCACAAAGGCGGTGACCACATCGTCCCAGCTGCCGGTGCCTGCTGCATAAGCGGTCAGTGCAGAGCCGACGCCGTTCTTCCACTCCTCGGAAGGCATGGTGGAGAAGCACCAGTCCACGCTGGTCTTGCCCTCAGCAACGTAATCGTTGGCGATGGCGATGAGGGGGTTGGTGGAGTCCTTGGCGGCCTTGAAGGGGATGACGAAGCCCATGTCATCGGCCATAGCGGAAGTACCCTCGTCGGAGGTGACACACCAGTTCAGGAAGTCCAGAGTAGCCTGAATGTCCTCATCAGAGGAGGTGTTGTTGACGCACCAGAAGTTCTCGGAGCCGGTGCACAGGCCCTGGTTCTCCTCGCCCTCAGCGCCGATGTAGATGGGCAGCATGCCCAGATTGTCGTCGCCCAGATCCTTCACATCGCTGTAGGCCCAGGTGCCGTTCTGGTAGAAGACGGCCTTCTTGCCCACGAACTCAGCCACGGCATCGTTGCCGGTCTTGGAAGCCAGCAGCTTGGGGTCACAGGTAGAGTCGGTGATGTACAGATCCCAGATCTTCTTGTAGTTGTCGAGGTAGGTGCCCTTGATGGCGTCGGTGGAGCTGATGCCGTCAGCCTTGTACTCGTAGTAGATGGGCAGGTTTGCCAGATGGGTCTTGAAGCGCCAGTCGGAAGAGCCGTCCATGCCGGCGGAGGTGAAAGCACCCTCGACGCCCAGCTCAGCCTTGCGGGCCTGAATGTCGTCGGCGACCTTCTTCAGGTCATCGAAGCCCTTGATGTCGTCCTGAGTGTAGCCGGCGGCGGTCAGCAGCTCCTTGTTGTAGATGATGCCATAAGTCTCGATGACGTAAGCGATACTGGTAACGGCGTCGCCGTCCTTCAGTGCGAAGGAGTCGCTGGTCAGCTGGCCGTAGACATCGCTGCCGGACAGGTCGAGGCAGTAGTCCTTCCAGTTTGCCAGACCCACAGGGCCGTTGACCTGGAACAGGGTAGGAGCCTCGCTCTTCTCCATCTCGCTCATCAGGGTGGTCTCATACTGGCCGGAAGCGGCGGTCACGACGGTGACAGGCACGCCGGTCTGCTTGGTGTAGACGGCGGCCAGGTCCTGCCAGGCCTGATCCTGCTCGGGCTTGAAGTTCAGGTAGTAGACCTTGCCGGCAGCTGCGGGGGCGGCAGAAGCTGCGGTAGAACCGGCGGTGGAAGCAGCGGTGCTGCTGGAGGAGCCGCCGCAGGCAGCCAGACCGAGGGCGGCAGCAGAAGCGCCGGCGACTTTCAGGAAATTACGACGAGAGATCATTTTTTTCATAATTGTTCTCCTTCTTCATCATGCGATATACACATTCCGCCTGACAGCGGAAATGAGACGAAATAAATCAGACAGCCCTTACGCTCTCACCGACCTGCAGCTCAGGCTGGAGGGTGATCTTCTGGGCCGGGGCGCCATGCTCGATCTGCCGCACCAGCAGCTCGATGCTCTGGAGCGCGATCTGCTCGCCGGGCTGGACGATGGTGGTCATCACCGGCACACAGTAGCGGGACATCGAGATGCCGTCGAAGCCGATGACCGATACATCTTCCGGCACCCGGAACCCGGCGCTCACCAGCGCCCGGATGGCACCGAAAGCGATGACATCGCTCATGGCGAACAGGGCGGTGAACTCGGCCCGTCGGGCCAGCAGGCTGTTCATGGCGTGGTAGGCAGACTCGAAATCGTAGTTGGACAGGCCGTAGAGCCGGTCGTCGAAGGTGAGCCCGGCATCCTCCATGGCATCCTGTGCGCCAAGGCGGCGCATCCGACTGGGGTAACTGGTGGCCGGACCGCCGAGAACGGCTATCTTCCGGTGGCCCTGCGCGATGAGGTGGGAGACGGCGGTGCGGGCCGCAGCCCGGTCATCCACGCCCACCATCGAGAGGTTCGGGAAATCCAGCTCGTCGGAGACCAGCGTCGTCAGCACCGAGGGGACGGCGATGTTCGCAAAGCCCTGCTGGAAGTTCGCCACGCTGCCGCCGAGGAATATCATGCCTTTGGGCTTTATCTCCCGCAGGATCTTTTGGGCGGCGTCTATCTCGTTGGCATTCTCGTCCAGGTAGGAGACGATGCCGCTGTACCCGTAGAGGGTCGCGGCCCGCTGCAGCTGAACGAGGAAGTCCGAGAAGAAGAGGTTCCGGGTACCCTTGACCACAAAGACGAGGCTGCGGGACTGCTGGATCTTCAGCTGCCGGGCGTTGGTGTTTGGCACGAAGCCCGACTCCCGCATCATCTGAAGCACCTTTTCTTTCGTTTCGGGACGCACATCCGGCCGGTCATTGATGACGCGGGAGATGGTGCTGACGGAACAGCCGCTCAGACGGGCAATGTCTTTGATGGTCATGTTCGGCATCCCGGGAAGCACCTCTCTTTCGGTCGAAGTTCTGGTTTTTACTGAAATCGTGCGGGAACGATGTCGGGAACGGTTTCAGTGACTATAGTATGGCATAATTTGTGGAATAAATCAATAACCCTGAAACACTTTTGGCGGAATTGCATAACAAATCGACCCTCCTTTGTGCAGGTTGATTTGCCCGCAGAGCGAAAAGCAAATTGATTTCCGGTAATTCCCGGTACGCATCAGAACCTCCCGGGACGACCGTACTCTTTTGTAACTTTTGGAGCAAAAAATCGCGTTCTTATGCAGGATGGATACAAGCTGAACCGACGGGCCGGAGCAAAAATAAGCCGAAAAAATCCCGGTATCCCTGCCGCCGGAGCGGAAAGGATACCGGGAATGAGAGCTCTGGGGTCTACTCGGCGCGCAGGGCCTTGACGGGGTTGCACTTGGCTGCGCCGCGGGCCGGGATGATGCCGGCCAGAATGGTGAGCAGGGTAGCCAGTGCCACGAGGAAGAGGGCTGCATCCACGGGCAGGGAGGCAACGAGGGTCGAAGTGCCGGAGACTTTCTGGATGATGATGTTTCCGGGGATGAGCAGTATCTCGCTGAGGACGATGCCCATGACGCCCGAGCAGAGGCCGATGATGAAGGTCTCTGCGTTGAACACCTCGGAGACATTCCGCTTGGAAGCGCCGATGGCGCGCAGGATGCCGATCTCCTTCCGGCGCTCGAGGACGCTGATATAGGTGATGACGCCGATCATGATGGAGGAGACGACCAGCGAGATGGAGACGAAGGCCACCATCATGCTGCTTATCATGTCCACGATCTCGGTCACGCTGGTCATCAGGGTACCCACGAGGTCGGTGTACTGCACCATCTTTTCGTCTTCACCCTTTGCAGACATCCCGGCGTTGTAGGCATCCAGTTTTTCCAGGATGGCGGCCTTGCTGGCGAAGTCCTTCGGATAGATCTTGATCTGGCTGGGGGTGGCCTCGTCCGCGTAGCCGAAGGCCGTCAGGTTGGCCTCATAGGTGGCGGAAGAGGAGCGGAGGGTGGAGCGCATCAGCTCGGTCAGCTCGGAGGCGGTCATGTTGAGCTGGATGGCCTTCTTGAAAGCCGACGCGTCGATCTTGATGGCGTTCTCCATCTGGCTGCTCAGCTTGCCGATGTTCTGCTGGATGGCCGTCTTGAGCTGGGACTGTATCTGGTCCTGGAAGGTGACGATGCCCTTCTGGATGGCAGCGTCCAGCTGGCTTTTCAGCACCTCTGTGATTTGGTCGGAGTAGGTCTCCATCACGGTCCGGATGGTGGTCTGCAGAGCGCTCGAGAGCTGGCCCTGCAGCTTGTCCGGGTCAACGAGGTCTTTCATGGACTCGGCCATCAGCTTCTGGAACTGCTCCGACTTGAGGTAGGCAGAAAAGCTCCACTTCTTGAAGTTGAGGATGCCGTTGCCGATGATATATTTCTTATAGTCCTTGAACACCTTCTGCACGAGGTCCTGCAGAGCCTCCGGCGAGACGGAGAGGTCCAGCTCTGCAAAGGCGTCGCTGAGGTCGATGTCGGGCAGCTCGTCGATGTCGAGGGAGAGATCCGAGAAGTCGATGAGGCTGCTCAAATCGAAGCTGCCGCTGCTGAGGTCGAAGGCACCGTTCAAATCGAAGTCGAGGGCACCGGCATCAAAAGAGAAGGCATTCTTGAGGGCGTCGGTGTCGATGGAGAAGAGGCTGGTCAAATCGAAGTCGCGGAGGCTCTCGGCCTTGCCGAAGCTCTCGCCGGTGAGGACGTTGGTGGCGGGGTCGGCCATCTGCTGCTTCACGATGTCGCTGTCGGCAGCGTCCTTCATGACCTTCTCGGTCAGGGAGGCGGGGTAGGCGATGCCGGAGGTGAGCATGGAAGCGGAGGCGGTGTAGTCCGGCTGGACGATGCCCACGATGGTGATGTCCTCGCCGTTCTCCACCAGCTGCTTCATATAGTCCTTGTCGTCGGCCTTGCTCTTCCAGATGCCGTAGGTGTCGTCGTAGACGTAGGTGTCGGCGCTGTTCACCAGCTTGAACTTCAGGCCCATCAGCTCGTCGTAGCTGTAGGTGCGGAAGTCGCTGGGGACATCGACGTTCTGGTTCTGGGCAAACTGCTGTATCATCTTGTCCAGCTCGGCGGAGTCCCGCAGACCCATGGAGTAGAGGGCGTAGTCGGTCACAGTACCGTATTTGCTCAGCACGGCGACACATTCGGTGGGCTTTTCGGGCCAGCGGCCGGCCTTGATTTCGTACTGGGACTTATAAAGGTCGCTGTTGGCGGGCAGCTGATAGAAAACGCTGGTGTTGCTGCCCATGCTGTTCATGAGGCTGCTGGTGACGGAGGTGGAGCCGGAACCCGAGCTTCCCAGACCCAGCATCGAGAGGGTGGAGTCCGGGTTGACCTGATGCACACTGCCGTCGGCGTCCTGCCGGTAGATCTGGGGCGAGACGCTGTAGGAATACTCGATGGAGGTGGCGTCATCCGCAATGGTGGACTCGTCGCTGTCGAGATATTTCTTTAAGGAAGTGAGGTCGTTGGACGTCAGGCCCGACACCATCTTGGTGATGAGCTGGCGGACCGAGACCATTCCCTCCACGCCGCCGGTGGTGTCCTTTTTGCCGTCCTCGTCGGTGGGCAGGCCGGTGGCTGTGGTGCCGCCGCTGCTGCCCGAGGACAGAAAGCTCGTGATGTCCTCGCCGCTGCTCAGGATCTGCAGCGGGTATTCGCTCAGGGTGGAGCGCTCCATGTCGGCGATATAGGCGTTGACGCCGGTGGACAGCGAGATGATGAGGGCGATGCCGATGATGCCGATGCTGCCCGCGAAGGCTGTGAGCAGGGTGCGGGCCTTTTTGGTGCGCAGGTTGTTGAAGCTCAGGGCCAGCGAGGTGAGCCACGACATGGACGAACGGCCCATGTTCTTGTGGACGGGAGGGGCAAGCTTTGTGTCGTCCGGCTCGAAGGGGCGGGTATCGTCGGTGACAGCGCCGTCCCGCAGACGGACGATGCGGTTGGCATACTGCTCCGCCAGTTCGGGGTTGTGCGTGACCATGACCACGAGGCGGTCTTTTGCCACATCCTTCAGCAGCTCCATGACCTGGATGCTCGTCTCGCTGTCCAGTGCGCCGGTGGGCTCGTCGGCCAGCAGGATGTCGGGGTTGTTGACGAGGGCGCGGGCGATGGCCACGCGCTGCATCTGGCCGCCCGACATCTCGGTGGGGCGCTTGTGGAGCTGGTCCCCCAGGCCCACCTGCCGCAGCGCCTCGGCGGCACGGCGGCGGCGCTCAGCGCCCGACACGCCCGAGATGGTCAGGGCCAGTTCGACGTTGGCGAGGACGGTCTGGTGGGGGATGAGGTTATAACTCTGGAACACGAAGCCGACGGTGTGGTTGCGGTAGGAGTCCCAGTCCCGGTCGGTGTAGCGGCGGGTGGAGATGCCGTTGATGATGAGCTCGCCGCTGTCGTAGCGGTCGAGGCCGCCGATGATGTTGAGCAGCGTGGTCTTGCCCGAGCCGCTGGGGCCGAGGATAGCGACAAATTCGCTGTCGCGCAGGTTGAGGCTGACCCCGTTGAGCGCTGCCTGCGTCAGATCGCCGGTGGTGTATTTCTTTTCGATATTGATAAGCTGAAGCATTGGCCTGCCTTTCCGGCAGCAGAACGGGGAAGTGTCTGCTGGCCTATTCCGCCCGGCGTTTGTGGACGGAGAGGGAAACATGGTATCTGCTTGATTTTATCAGAAGAATATGAACAATTTATGTCGTAACGGGTGCCAAGTTCTGTGTTTTCTGCCGAAGGATGGAAAAGCGCTGCATCCTGCGCGGAAAAGCGTCCCAAATCAGGAGGATGCGGCAGATGTGTCTTGATTTTTGGAGCGGTTGATGGTATTCTTGAGACAGTATCCATGTTAATATTTTCAGTGTTCCAAATTTCGACGAAAACTGACGCAAATTTGTCGTTGCAACTCCTTTCGACGCTCCATACACTTTTATACAAGATAGTATGAAGCAGTTTGTCCGGCATAAGTGGAAGGGCCGGACAGATGGGGCAAGGAGGATGCAGAATGAAACAGGATGTCCCGTTGGTGAGGAGATTTTCGACGCTGGAACCGTATCAGGAGGCGTATACCCTTGCCTGTTCTCTGGAGACGGAGGGACAGGGCTGCTGGCTGACCGTGAGCCGGACAAAGGCTCCGGACGACCCGGCAGACACAGCCCGTACATGGGTCCCGGCCCCGGAAGAGGAGTGCGGACGGCTGCTGCAGTTTTTGTATGAGAATTCGGTCCAGCCGGAGCTGTGGCAGGATGTTATTTCCTGCTGGTATCCGCAGGCGGAGCAGGCAGAACACCTGCAGGAAGGGAGGCGCGTCGTGTGAGCTATGAGGAACAGAACGTCATATGGCGCGTAGCGCTGGCCAGCTATGACCCCAGAGAGATGCGGGTATGGACACGCTATCTCGAGGAGCGCAACCCGGCCATCCGCTGCACGGGCTACCGCAGCAGCCGGCCGCTGCTGGAACGGCTCGAGCAGGGCGATGTGGACGTTCTGGTGCTGGGCGGCAGGCTGGAGGACATGGACAGCATCCGGTTCCTGCCCAGGATACGCGGCCTTGCCCGCAAGCCTCTGGTGCTTCTGCGGGACGACGGACGCAACGAGAAGTCGGCAGTGGAGAGCCTGAGTCAGGAGGATGCATGCTACCTCATCCGTCAGGCCACACTGGAAGATATGCTGCAGGAGCTGCGCGCCCCGGCCCACCGCCCGGCGGAGAGCCTGGAAAAACGCTGCGAGCGCATCTATCGCAGCTGGGGCGTGAGCACCTGCGACGCCAACAAGCGCTACCTGACCGGTGCGCTTCGGGTGATGATGGGCTCCGACCACCGTCTGGCCATCCGCAAGGAGATATTAGGGCCGGTGGCGGAGGAATACGGTCTCACCGTTGCGGCTGTGGACAGCGCCCTCCGGCGGCTGCTGGAGACGCTGGACGAGACCGGTACCCAGACATGGCGGGATTTTCGAAAAGAGTATGGCTTAGAGCGCAGGAAGGTGACCATCGGCCGCCTGCTTTATGCGCTGGAAAGTAGACTGAGTCAGCAGTGAGGTGCTGACCACACGACGCGGAGGTAGAGCAGAATGCGCAGGCGAAACGATGGAGCAGGAGCCTCCCCTCAGGAGGAGTTTGGAGATGTGTGCTTCCATGCCCTTGGCATCATCGACCAGAACCGGGAGTATCTGCAGATGCATCTGCTGGCGTCGGCCGACCTGCCCACCCGGCAGGCACTTTCAGACATCCAGATAGAGTCTGCCCGGCTGGACCGCACGGTACGCAATGCCATAACACTTTATCAGCTGGAAAATGAAGAGCTGAGCGAGCTGCAGCCTCTGGACCTGTGCGGTCTGCTGGAAAAGGCGGGCCGTCTTGCCCCGGACATCCGGAGGTCGCTGGAAATAACGCTCACGGCGGAGAGCGGGGGCATCGAGCACTGCGCCGTCATGGGCGTCCCCGATGAGGCCGAGCAGCTGCTGCTCCACCTCATCTCCAACGCGCTGCGGGCCTGCGATGCAGGCGGCAGGGTGTGGGTGAGCCTGAAACAGAAAAAGACGGGCGTCGCGCTCCGGGTAGAAGACGACGGCTGCGGCCTGATGGAGGAAGACCCCATCGAGAACAACCGCCGCTTCCTCAGCGGCGCAAAGCTGGGCCTCCGCATCTGCAAGCTCATCTGCCGCCGTGCAGGCTGGAAGCTGACGCTGACGGCCCGGCCGGGCGGCGGCACCCGGGCGCAGGTGGTGTTCCCGCTGGCCTCCTGCGAGGACATCCCGCCGGAAATGGAACTCCACTCCGACGAGGAGAACGACATCTGCGCAGCGCGGTTCGCAAGCCGGGCGGCACAGGAGCTCCTTCTGCTGCGGAGATATTGAACGAGACAAAAAGGCATCTGCAATGCGGCCGGGACGGCGCAGCGCAGGTGCCTTTGCTTTGTGTGCGGGACAGGGAAGAGAGCGGAAAAATTGACAGACGGTAAAGAATCTTAGCAGAAACAGCCCGAAACTCACAGAAAAGTTTGCGAAATTAACAAAATGTTTAACTTTGAAAGGTGATTTTACTGTTTTTAAGGTGTAAAATAATCCCGAATGATTGATTGTCAGCCGGATTTGGTTTATAATACGCATGTATGCGAGTCTGAAATTTGATTCGTTAGCAAACAACTTCTGCCCGGGCCGGAGAGTCCTGTGTGCAGAGGGAGAGTGCATTGTCCTTCAGGAGGAAAAACAACTGTGAGAGTAGGTCTTGACATCGGCAGCACTACCATCAAATGCGTGGTGCTGGATGAAAACGATACCCTTTTATATTCGACGTATGAGCGCCACTACAGCCACATTCTGGAAAAGGCGCAGGAGCTGCTGCGCCGCATCGACGCAGAGCAGCTGCATGGCCGGAAAGCGCTGCTCAGCATCTCCGGCTCCGCCGGCATGGGCCTGGCCGACAGCTGCGGCGTGCCTTTCGTGCAGGAGGTGTTCTCCACCCGCGTGGCGGTCAAAAAGTTCGTCCCTGCGACGGACTGTGTCATCGAGCTGGGCGGTGAGGATGCAAAGATCCTGTTCCTGACCAACGGCACCGAAGTCCGGATGAACGGCAGCTGCGCCGGCGGCACGGGCGCTTTCATCGACCAGATGGCGACGTTGCTCAAGATGGGTGCCGATGAGATGAACAAGGCGGCCGAACAGGCCACCCGTACATACACCATCGCATCCCGCTGCGGCGTTTTCGCCAAGAGCGACGTGCAGCCCCTCATCAATCAGGGCGCAAAGACCGAGGACATCGCGGCCAGCATCTACAAGGCCGTGGTCAACCAGACCATCGCCGGTCTGGCACAGGGACGCCCCATCCAGGGCAATATCCTCTATCTGGGCGGTCCGCTGACCTTCAGCACCGTGCTGCGCAAGAGCTTCGACGAGGCACTGGGCGTCACCGGCACCTGCCCCGAGAACAGCCTGCTCTACGTCGCGCTGGGCGCTGCCCTCTACGCCGACAAGGAGTTCGTCCTCTCGGACGTGGCCGCTGCGCTGGATGAGTATGCCGCCACGGCGACCTACGCCAGCGAGCCGCCCCTCTTCGCCAGCAAGGAAGAGTACGAGGCATTCCATGCCCGCCATATGTCCCACAGCGTGCCGCGGGTGGCGTTCAGCGCCCAGTGCGGCCCGGTGCATATCGGCATCGACTCCGGCTCCACCACCGTCAAGCTGGTGGTCGTGGACGAGCAGAGCCAGATCCTCTACACCAACTATCAGCCGAACCTCGGCAACCCGCTGCCCCTTATCCGGCAGCAGCTGCTGAAAATTTATAAAGAGCACCCCGGCCTCAAGGTGGCCAGCGTGACCACCACCGGCTACGGCGAAGAGCTGGTCAAGAACGCCTTCCGCTGCGATTTCGGCCTCGTGGAGACCGTGGCCCACTTCACGGCAGCAAAATACTTCATGCCGGACGTGGACTTCATCATCGACATCGGCGGTCAGGACATGAAGTGCTTCAAGATCGAGGATGGTGCCATCAGCAATATCTTCCTGAACGAAGCCTGCTCTTCCGGCTGCGGCAGCTTTTTGCAGACCTTCGCGCAGGCACTGGGCTACGACGTCAAGGAGTTCGCGGCCCTCGGCCTCTTCGCCGACCGCCCCGTGGATCTGGGCAGCCGCTGCACCGTCTTTATGAACAGCTCGGTCAAGCAGGCCCAGAAGGACGGCGCGTCCATCGAGAATATCTCGGCGGGCCTGTCCATCAGCGTCGTCAAGAACGCGCTGTACAAGGTCATCCGTGCGTCCAGCCCCGAAGAGCTGGGCCGGAAGATCGTCGTGCAGGGCGGTACCTTCTACAATGAGGCCGTCCTCCGCGCCTTCGAGAAGGAGATGGGCGTCGAGGTCATCCGCCCCGACATCGCCGGTCTGATGGGCGCTTACGGTGCGGCCCTCTTCGGTCTGCGCCAGTGCCGCAAGAACGGCCAGACCACCTCCGCCATGATGAGCGAGGAAGAGCTGGAGAGCTTCGACCAGAAAGTCGTCAGCGTCAAGTGCGGCGGCTGCGGCAACCACTGCCAGCTCACCGTCAACACCTTCGCCGATGGCCGCAAGTTCATTTCCGGAAACCGCTGCGACAAGCCCGTCACCGGCAAGAGCGAGGACAACAGCCTCAACCTCTATGCCTACAAGCAGCAGCTTCTGGCCGGCTATAAGCCCGTGGCCGGTAAGCGCGGCTCCATCGGCATCCCGCTCTGCCTGAATATGTACGAGCTGCTGCCGTTCTGGCACGCCTTCTGGACAAAGCTGGGCTTTGCCGTCCACACCAGCCCGGTGTCCAGCCGCGGCCTCTATCTGGCCGGTCAGGCTACCATCCCCAGCGACACCGCCTGCTTCCCGGCCAAGCTCAGCCATGGCCACATCAAGGCCCTGACCCAGATGCATCTGGACGCCATCTTCTACCCCTGCCTGACCTACAACATCGACGAGGGTCTGGGCGACAACCACTACAACTGCCCCGTCGTGGCCTACTATCCCGAAGTCCTCGCCGGCAACTGCCCCGAGCTGGAAGGCCAGAAGTTCATCTACGACTACGTCGGCATCCACCGTCCGAAGGATTTCGTCCACAAGATGGCGAAGGACGTGCTGCCCAAGTATTTCGGCGGCATCTCCGAGAAGGAAGTGCAGGAGGCTGCCAACGCTGCCTACGCCGAGTATGAAGCCCACATGGCACAGATCCGGGTCAAGGGCAGCGAGATCATGGATGAGGCCCGCCGTCAGGGCAGGCGGATCATCGTGCTGGCCGGACGCCCCTACCATGTGGACCCGGAGATCAACCACGGCATCGACCGCCTCATCACCCGCCACGGCGCGGCGGTGGTCACCGAGGACAGCATCTCCAACCGGGTGGAGAAGTTCCCCACCAGCGTGCTGAACCAGTGGACTTACCACAGCCGCCTGTATGCCGCCGCCAAGTACTGCACCACCCAGAACGATATGGACCTGGTGCAGCTGGTGTCCTTCGGCTGCGGCGTGGATGCCATCACCACCGATGAGACCCGCGAGATCCTGCAGGAGGGCGGCAAGCTCTACACCCAGCTGAAAATTGACGAAATTACAAACCTGGGTGCTGTCAATATCCGCCTGCGCAGCCTGTTCGCCGCGCTGGATGAGCGAGACGAAGATAAGAAGTAACATAGGAGGAACCTATGGAATACAATTACCCCAAATTCACCCCGGAGATGAAGAAGACTCACACCATCCTCATCCCCAACATGGCCATCACCCAGTTCCGCCTGCTGGAATACGCCCTGCGCTACGACGGCTACAAGTGCGAGATCCTTGGCAACTGCGGCAGCGCTGTGGCGCAGCTGGGCCTGAAATATGTCCACAACGACACCTGCTATCCGGCACTGCTGGTCATCGGCCAGTTCCTCGACGCGCTGAACAGCGGCAAGTACGACCTCGAGCACACGGCCCTGCTCATCACCCAGACGGGCGGTGGCTGCCGTGCCTCCAACTACATCCATCTGCTCCGCAAGGCGCTGGTCAAGGCAGGCTATCCGAACATCCCGGTGGCCAGCCTGAACTTCTCGGGCCTCGAGAAGGACAGCGGCTTCCAGATGACTCTGCCTCTGGCCCGCCGGGCCATCGCCAGCGTGTTCTACGGCGATATGCTCTGCGCCCTGCGCAATCAGGTCGCTCCGTATGAGAACGAGAAGGGCGCTGCCGATAAGATGGTAGACCTCTGGGTCGAGCGTCTGGGCCGTGTGCTGCTGGCGGGCAAGGGCTTCACCTCCCGCGAGATGAAGCACACCTTCCCCCTCATCGCAAGGGACTTCAAATCCATTCCCGTCACCCGTGTGCCGAAGGTCAAAGTCGGCGTCGTGGGCGAGATCTACGTCAAGTACAGCCCGCTGGGCAACAACGACCTGCAGAAGTTCCTCGAGAGCCAGGACTGCGAGGTCAACTTCCCGGGTTTGATGGGCTTCGTGCAGTACTGCATCTTCAACATGGGCGAGGACCATGTCCTCTACGGCGGCAAGCTGGCCATGAAGATGGGGACCGACCAGCTGCTCAACTGGCTGGACAGCGTGGAGCGCTCCATGCTCAAGGCCGAGGCCGACGCCGGGTTCTACGCTCCCGGCCCCTTCAAGGAGCTGGTGGAAAAGCCCGAGGGCATCATCTCGCTGGGTGCCAAGATGGGCGAGGGCTGGCTGCTGACGGCTGAGATGATCGAGCTGGTACAGGGCGGTTACGGCAACATCGTCTGCGCACAGCCGTTTGGCTGCCTGCCGAACCACATCGTGGGCAAGGGCATGGTAAACAAGATCCGCGCGATGTACCCCAGCGCCAACATCACCCCCATCGACTACGACCCCAGCGCCACCAGAGTCAATCAGGAGAACCGCATCAAACTGATGCTGGCCGTAGCAAAGGAGCGTCTGAACGCCCCTGCCGAGGCGAAGCCCCTGACCGCCGAGGAGATCGCGGGCGGTGCGCCCGGCCTGTCCCACGTCTGAGAAACTACAGAAGAAACAAAGAAGCCGCACGGTACAGTTTTTTGCTGTACTGTGCGGCTTTTCTTATGCGCCGGAGCGCTTATTTCTTGTGATACTTGCGGTCTTCCTGCTCATAGGCGGGCTCGCAGGTGAGGTACATCCCCAGACGCTTGATGGTGTCCGTATCCACGCTGGACAGGATGACCGTGGAGTGCATATCGCAGCCCTTGAGCTTGGAGAGCTGCTGCAGAGCGACAGCAGCCGTCTCATTCTCGGCGGCAGAGCTGGACAGCGCGATCAGGATCTCGTCGGTGTGCAGGCGGGGATTCCGGCTGCCGAGGTAGTTGGTCTTGAGGGTCTGGATGGGCTCGATGGCGCGGGCGGAGACCAAATCGATCTCATGGTCGATGCCGGCCAGCTTCTTGAGGGCGTTGAGCAGGGCAGAAGAGGCTGCGCCCAGCAGGGGACCGTTCTTGCCGGTGACGACGGTGCCGTCCGGCAGCTCGATGGCGGCAGCGGGTGCGCCGCCGGTGCGCTCGGCCGCGGCGTGAGCCTGCTTTTCCACGGCACGGTCGCCGACAGCCAGACCGGCCTGATTCAGCAGCAGCTCCAGCTTGAAGATCTCACTGTCCACGTTCTTGCCGGTCTTGTGGTCGCAGAGGGCCTTGAAATAACGGCGGATGATCTCGTTGCGGGAGGCCTCGCGGCAGGCTTCGTCGTCCACGATGCAGTTGCCGGCCATGTTCACACCCATGTCCGTGGGGGACTTGTAGGGGCTCTTACCCGCGATGAGCTCGAACATCGCGTTGACCACCGGGAAGATCTCGATGTCGCGGTTGTAGTTGACGGTGGTGATGCCGTAGGCCTCCAGATGGAAGGGGTCGATCATGTTCACGTCGTTCAGGTCGGCGGTAGCGGCCTCGTAAGCGAGGTTGACCGGGTGCTTGAGGGGCAGGTTCCAGATGGGGAAGGTCTCAAACTTGGCATAACCGGCCTTGACGCCCCGCTTGTGCTCGTGGTAGAGCTGGGACAGGCAGGTGGCCATCTTGCCGCTGCCGGGGCCGGGGGCCGTGATGACGACGAGGGGACGCTGGGTCTCGATGTAGTCGTTCTTGCCGTAGCCCTCGTCGCTGACGATGCGGGCCACGTCGTTGGGGTAGCCGGGGATCTTATAGTGGCGGAAGGTGCGCACGCCCACACTGTTCAGCTTGTGCTCAAAGGCTTCGACCTCGGGGGCGGCGGTGTACATGGTCACGCAGACGCTGCCCACGAACAGGCCCATGCCCTGGAAGGCGTCGATGAGGCGGAGAACGTCGAGGTCGTAGGTGATGCCGTAGTCGCCGCGCACCTTGCTGCTGATGATGTCCTGCGCGCTGATGACGATGACGATCTCGGCCTGCTCCTTGAGCTGCAGCAGCATCTGCAGCTTGGAGTCCGGCTCAAAGCCCGGCAGCACCCGGGAGGCGTGGTAGTCGTCGAACAGCTTGCCGCCAAACTCGAGGTAGAGCTTGTTGTCGAACTGTGCGATGCGCTCCCGGATGTGCTGGGACTGCATCTGAAGATATTTCGCGTTGTCAAAGCCTTTTTTCATGGAATGCTCCTCTTCCTGATTCTACAACTTCATCTCCGGCACGTCGGTGGTGCGGCGGGCCGGAGGATCACACAAACATCCTATAGTATAGCATACGACAGGCTTCGGCGCAATTATTTTTTGAGGGCCTCCTCGTGCTCCAGGTGCTCAAATTCTTCCAGCTCCTCGAGGTCCTCTTTCAGGAACATCAGGCAGAAGCTGATGAAGAGCAGCAGGCAGGAAAGCCAGATGGCCCGGCTGCCCATGGGGGCCAGTGCAAGGCTGCCGAGGCCGGCACCCAGCGCGAACAGGAAGATGATGGCGAAGTAGTGCATCGCCTTGCCGAAGGCCTTGGTGCTGCCGCCCACCAGCCATGCGCAGAGGGAGTCCATGCCGCTGCGCAGATTGCCGATGCACATGGTGCTGGCGAAGGCATAGCCGTTCACCTTGCGGAAGGATTGTACCTGCATGGCGCAGGAGAAGGAAACAAGGGAGTTGGCCAGCAGATTCAGCTCCTGCGGCAAAAAGCCCACGACGAAGAGCAGCAGGATCTCGAACAGCACCACCAGCTGACGCCAGTGGAGCCACTGCATCCGCTTGAGCTTGAGGCGGATGAACTCGGCCGCAAAAATGCCCAGCGCAAAGGCGCAAAGGGGCATCAGGTAGCGCAGTGCCTCGCCCCATTCGCCCGCAAACAGCTTGACGGCCATCAGCACGATGTTGCCGGTCTGGGCGTTGGCGAAGACCTTGCCGCGGTATAAATAGGTATAAACATCCTGTAAGCCGCCCGAGACGGAGAGAAACAGGGCGGTGATAAAAGCTTCGGACATCTGTCCGTGAGGTTTGAGCGATGGCATAAAAGCTCCTCCTTCTATCCAGAAAATAATTCCATGCCATACTATAGCGCAAAACCGGCGTTTTGTCAAAAACTGCGCCATATTTTTTATGGATGATGACGATTCCGGGCGGGTATTGCAGGATGCGCTTTGTTTTGCAATGCGGCGCAGACTGTGGTAGAATACATAAAACGGCTTTTTTCAGGAGAAGGAGGGGCTTTCTGTATGCCCAATATCATCGAGATCACGGATTTCCACGCGCCGGAGCTGGACCCTTATGCCCGGCTGACCCAGAACCAGCTGCGCAATCGCCTCGAGCCGGAGAAAGGCATCTTCATCGCCGAGAGCCCCAAGGTCATCGACCGGGCGCTGGACGCAGGCTACAAGCCCGTGTCCCTGCTGATGGAGCGCAAGCAGATCACCGGCCCGGCAGCGGGCATCCTGAGCCGCTGCGGCGACGCGCCGGTGTACACGGCAGATCGGGAGATGCTGGCAGAGCTCACCGGCTTTGAGCTGACCCGGGGCGTGCTCTGCGCCTTCCGCCGCCCGGCACCCCGCCCGGTGGAAGAGCTCTGCAAAAACGCCCGCCGGGTGGCCGTGCTGGAGGGCATCGTGGACTCCACCAATGTGGGGGCCATCTTCCGCTCGGCGGCGGCACTGAACATGGACGCTGTCCTCATCAACCCCTCCTGCTGCGACCCGCTCTGCCGCCGCGCCGTCCGCGTCAGCATGGGTACGGTGTTCCAGGTGCCCTGGGGGCAGCTGGGCGAGACCCCGGCAGACTGGCCGGAGAAGGGGATGGACATCCTCCACTCCCTCGGCTTCAAGACCGCTGCGATGGCCCTCAGCGACCGCTCGGTGAGCATCGACGACGAGCAGCTTGCAAAAGAGCCGAAGCTTGCCATCGTGCTTGGCACCGAGGGCGACGGCCTCGCCGCCGACACCATCGCTTCCTGCGACTACACGGTCAAGATCCCCATGTCCCACGGCGTGGATTCGCTGAATGTCGCTGCCGCCAGCGCCGTTGCGTTCTGGCAGCTGGGCAAACAATAAACGAAAAAAGGAATGCCTCCCCGCCGGGGAGGCATTCCTTTTTATGCTCAGATACTTGCTAAGAATCGCTCAAAGCCTGCGCGGCCTGCCGTGTCCATCTTGTAGACGCCGGCGTCTGCGAGGACTTCGGCAAAGACATGGCCGATCTCGTCCTGCACGATGGTGTGGACATTTTCGGCGTTCAACTCCGGATGGCGGGCGAGGATGTCCATCGCCCACTCGGCGTGCTTCTGGATGTTCTCGCCGTACTCAGCGGCGGGGGTGCGGGCCGCGAGGGCAGCTTCCACATCGGCCATCTCGGCTTTCAGGCGGCTGGGCAGAACGGCCAGACCCATGACCTCGATGAGGCCGATGTTCTCCTTTTTGATGTGGTGGAGCTTTGCGTGGGGGTGATAGACGCCCAGCGGATGCTCCGGCGTGGTGATGTTGTTGCGCAGCACCAGATCCAGCTGGAACCTGCCGTCCCGCATCCGGGCGATGGGGGTGATGGTGTTGTGGGGTTCGCCGTCGGTCTCGGCGTAGACAAAGCAGCTCTCGTCGGTGTAGCCCCGCCATGCGGTCAAAATCCGATCGGCCAGCTCCACAAGGCGCTCGTCGTCGGCACAGGTCAGGCGGATGCAGCTCATGGGCCAGTGGACGATGCCGGCGTCCACATCCTCAAAGCCGGGGAAGACCCACTTCTTCTCGATGGGCGCTTTGGCCATGGCGAACTCGTAGTGGCCGCCCTGGAAGTGGTCGTGGCTCAGGATGCTGCCGCCCACGATGGGCAGGTCGGCGTTGCTGCCCACGAAGTAGTGGGGAAAGAGGGACACGAAGTCCAGCAGCTTGCGGAAGGTGGCACGCTCGATCTTCATGGGGGTGTGGTGGTTGTTAAAGACGATGCAGTGCTCATTGTAGTAGACATAGGGGCTGTACTGGAAATTCCACGCACTGTCGTTAATGGTCAGCGGGATGATGCGGTGATTCTCCCGGGCGGGATGGTTCAGCCGGCCGGCATAGCCCTCGTTCTCCACGCAGAGCTGGCACTTGGGGTAGGCGCTCTGAGGAGCCAGCTTTGCGGCTGCGATGGCTTTGGGGTCTTTTTCGGGCTTCGACAGGTTGATGGTGATGTCGAGGTCGCCGTAGGGGGTCTTGGTGACCCACTTGACGTCCCGCTTGATGCGGTAGCGGCGGATGTAATCGGTGTCCTGGCTAAACTTGTAGAACCAGTCGGTGGCGGCCTGGGGGCCGTCGGTCTCGTACCGCTCTTCGAAGTTGGCGCGGACGATGCTGGGGCGGGGCGTCAGCACACCCATGAGCCGGGTGTCGAAGAGGTCGCGGGCCGTGGGGCTGTCGTCGCAGACGCCCCGGGCTGCGGCATCGTCCACCAGCGTTTTCAGGATGCTCTCGAGGTCGGCGTAGCAGACGTCGCCCTCCGGCTCTGTGAAGCTGTCGAGCTGCATGGTCATGAGCAGCTGGTTGCGGATGTAGATCTCGTCGTCAGGCAGGATGAGGCCGGTGTCCAGACCGTAGTTGACGAGCTGCTGGATGGCAGTGGAGATCATAGGACAGCGCCTCCCTCCGGACGGATGGACAGGACGTGGCAGCGGCCCTCGCCGAGGATGGCTTCCATACCGGCCTTGAACTCATCCAGCATCTCCACAGGCACGAAAGCCTGCACCGTGCCGGCGAAACCGCCGCCGTGGACGCGGACAGCGCCCTTATCGCCCAGCAGATGCTTGGCGGCAGCGATGGTCACGCCCACTTCCTGATGCTCCTTGTAGCCTGCGGGGATGACGTTCTGCAGATACTCCCAGCTGCTGCAGCCGGACTCGTTCACGAGGCAGAGGAAGGTGTCGAAGTCGCCATCGTGGAGTGCGGCCACCTGCTTTGCCACACGGTCGTTGTCGGCGTAGACGTGGAAGGCGCGGAGGACGGCGCGGTCGCCGCACTGCCTGCGGCACTCGGGCAGCTTTGCAAGGAAGGTCTCGAACGGCACATCCCGCAGCACCTCGCCGCCGCAGACAGCGGCCACGGCGCGGCACTCAGCCGGGATGGCGGCGTACTCGTCGGTCAGGTCGGCGTGGTCTGCGCCGGAGTCGAGGATGCAGAGGGCCAGACCAGCCTTGGAGAAGTCCACAGCCACCGGCTCCACCACGGGCTTTGCGGGGCTGGCGAAGTCGATGGTGATGATGTTGCCCACGCTGGAAGCCATCTGGTCCATCAGGCCGCAGGGCTTGCCGAAGTAGACGTTCTCAGCCCACTGGCCGATCTGCGCGATGGCGATGGGGGAGACCTTCTTGGCCATGAAGCAGTCGTTCAGGATGACGCCGATGAGCACCTCAAAGGCGGCAGAAGAGGAGACGCCGCTGCCCTTCGGCACGTTGGAAGAGATGTAAATGTCCAGACCGGCCAGCTTTGCGCCCCGCTGGGTGAAGGCGGCGCATTCGCCGCGCAGCAGGGCGGCGGTGGTGTTCTCCTCTTCCTTGCGGGCCTCGAGGTCGTTCAGATCAATGACGCACAGATCATAGCCCTCGCTCTGGACGCGGAGCTGGTTCTTGTCGTTGGGGGCTGCGGCGGCGATCATGTCGATGTTCACGCTGCCGGCCAGCACCCGGCCATGCTGGTGGTCGGTGTGGTTGCCGCCGATCTCGGTGCGGCCCGGTGCGCTGTAAAGGCCGGCCTCAGCGTGGGAGCCGAAGGTCTTTTCCAGCCCGTCCAGCACGGCGGCGTAACGGGCGGCTTCAGAGGCCGTCTCGGCGGGAGCACAGCAATACAGGGAGGCGAGGCGTGCGGCGTGGACGCCGTCGGACAGCTCCTGCTTCCATACGGGAATGGACTTCATCATGGAATCTTCCTCCTGACAGACAGATACTTTTAATTTTGTTGGGTGGTGCTGGAAAACCTCTCCGTCACGCCTGCGGCGTGCCACTGCCCGGGTTGCGGCACCCAGCAGCCGCAGCGCTTTG
>OHKY01000090.1_pt1 | contig 63131 bp, 60 predicted proteins | sample 1568941 | NCBI WGS metagenome assembly OHKY01 (sample SAMEA3879521, study PRJEB24766) | human gut metagenome | biome: human-associated habitat; feature: feces | place: USA | collected 1985/1987 | reverse complement strand
CAGTGACTTGTCGTCAGTTTCCTAACTTGACATTCGCTCCACGGAAAACCTGCCACATAGGCAGCAACCTCACGTTTCACAGCTATCATGCCACAGCAATTGATATTATACATGGTCTTTCCCAAAAAAGCAAGAACTTTTTTTATTTTTTCTTTTACGTTTTTTCGCCCCAAAATTTAATGATTGATTATTTTTTCTATTTTTCATATAATGTTACTGTTTTATACAGATGAAAATCAGGAGGATATGATATATGTGGTTAGCAGATCAATGGAATGACTATGAAGTGATCGATTGTTCAAAAGGTGAAAAGCTCGAACGCTGGGGAGATTATCTTCTCGTCCGCCCAGATCCCCAGGTAATCTGGGATACTCCGAAAAAGGAAAAAGGATGGCGCAAAATGAACGGCCACTACCACCGCAGTTCCAAAGGAGGTGGAGAATGGGAATTTTTCCAGCTTCCAAAAGAATGGACCATTCAATATTCCCTGCCTATTAATAAGAAGTTAACGTTTCATTTAAAACCTTTCAGTTTTAAACATACCGGATTATTTCCGGAACAGGCTGCCAACTGGAACTGGTTTTCCCAGCTCATTGCAGACGCCGTTTCCAAAGGACGCCAGGTTAAGGTTCTTAATCTTTTCGCCTATACCGGTGGGGCAACACTTGCGGCCGCTGCGGCAGGTGCAAGCGTAACCCATGTAGATGCATCCAAAGGCATGGTCACCTGGGCAAAAGAAAATGCAATTTCTTCCGGTCTGAAAGATGCCCCGATCCGGTGGCTGGTCGATGACTGTGTCAAATTTGTAGAGCGGGAAATCCGTCGTGGGAACCATTATGATGCCATTATCATGGACCCGCCGTCTTACGGTCGCGGACCAAAAGGAGAAATCTGGAAAATAGAAGAGAGCGTTTATCCGCTCATCCAGCTCTGCAGCCAGATTTTAACGGACAATCCGCTCTTCTTCCTGATTAACTCATATACCACCGGTCTGCAGCCGGCAGTTCTTTCCTATATGATAAGCACGGTGCTTGGCACCGCCAATGGTACAGTCACCGCCAGCGAGATCGGTCTTCCGGTTTCCTCCAACGGACTGGTTCTTCCATGTGGTGCCAGTGGGCGCTACGAAGCTACCGGGATTTAACCAATCCCTTTTCTTTCCACTTTCCGCTCTTCCAGCGAAGGTACATGCCAACGGCACGGACGCATTCATCACCAGCCATACCGATGTATGCGCCCACGGCCAGAAGACCCAGACGGATTCCAAACAGATACGTTCCCCCAACTGAACACAAAATCATAAAGCAGGCACCCATCACTACCGGAAACACGGCATCTCCACTCGTCTTTAATGCCTGCCCGTACACCAGATTGGTTACACGCCCCATCTCAAGCACAATGTCAATTGCCAGAAGTTTGCCGACAAGCGACACCATCTGCGGATCTTTGGAAAACAGCTGCATAATCCATCCGGAACAAAGCGCAAACATTGTTTCCAGAATAACTGCAACAATCACACCTATGATCGCCGCTTTTCTCGTTCCGCGGTCACATGCATCATACTCTTTCGCACCGATATGCCATCCCGTCATAATCGCATTCGCCTGTGCAAGCGCCGCACCCACACAGTAGGAAAAATTTGTGATCTGCATTGTGTAGGAACGCGCCGTCACATTAAGTCCCTGTGCATCCATCTGATTCAAAAAACGGATCACCAGTGTCATGGAAACGTTATAGATCGCCGTCTCGCATGCGGACGGAAGCCCGATACGGATGATCTGTCCCATCACTTCCCGGTTGCTCTCCCTCTCCGGATGCTGTTTTGCTTTCACCAAAACAGCACCAAGCAGTACAACAATCACCAGATTGATGATGCGTGAGATCACCGTGGCGGTAGCAACACCCGCTACCCCTTTGTGCAGTACAAACAGGAAAAATGCATTCAGGCAAAAATTAATAACATTTCCGGTAATGGATGCATACAACGGTTCCTTCGAAAACCCAAACGCTCGAAGATAACTCGAACAGATCGGAATCAGTGCATTTAAAATACAAAATCCGCCCACAATCTGCAGATAGGTTTTCGCCGGCTGCATCAGTGCATCTGCCACACCGACCCCAGAGAGAATGGTCCCTGCACCGAGTGATAAGAACAGAGACATTATTATGCCAAGCACTGCATTAAATGCCAGTCCAAGCTGTCTGGCCTGATATGCCACCCCCGGCCTGCCCGCCCCGATATTTTGTGTCATAACGGCTACCATTCCCGAAGAGATCACAGAAAACATGATGATAAAAATTCCGATATATGTATTTGCAGTTCCCACCGCCCCAACCGCCTGATCATTTACAGACGAAAGCATCAGGGTATCGACCATCCCCGAAAGCATATACAAAAGTGTTTCCAGACAAATGGGAATAAAAAGCTGCGTTAAATTTTTTCTCCTCTGTTCCATTTATGGTATCTCCTTTCTTTCGTATTCATTTTATGCCCTTTTTTCAAAAAATGCTTGCATTTTATCGTCTTATAATTGCATTATTTCTACTTTTCCATTATAATTTAGGAAACCGACAGAAGGAGGGACTTCATGTATCCGGAACTCAAGGAAAACCGTCCGCACGGCACAGACAATTACCCCTATACACAATATCACATGCACAATATTTTCCATGCTTTTCAGATTCCCGTACACTGGCACGATGAGCTTGAAGTTATTTACACGAAAAAAGGACCTTTAAACCTCCTGATTGACGGGAAAGAATATACTGCTGAGGACGGTTCGGTCTATTTTGTTGCTCCGGGGCAGCTTCATCTGATGGGATCGGCAGCCGGGGATGTCGACTACTACACCCTCCTGTTTCCTCTCGAATTTATTTCGTTTCAGTCGGATGATTCTTTGGAACGGGAACTTTTCTTTCCCCTGCGGAACCACACTCTCTCCTTTCCCTGTAAACTTCCAGAGGATCACGACACAGCAGCAAAGGCATCCGTTCTGCTTGATCAGATCATCAACGCCAACTCTGACCGTATTGCTGCGAACCAAAAAAACGGATACCAAAACCAGCTTGGCACCCGCATTCTTCTCCTGAAACTTGTGCTTCTTATGGCAGAACAGGATCTGTTTTATCCCAGCCATACCAAAAGCACCAGCAGTCTCCAGAAAGAGTTGTTATCTTATATTCAGCAAAATTACTGTTTTCGCATTTCTCTGCACGATCTCGCCGGACATTTCCATATGTCCGAAAAATATATCTCCCGGTATTTCCGGGAACATTTCCAGCTTACGCTCTCGCAGTATATCACGTACCTGCGGTTATCCCACGCAAAGCATCTGCTGGAAACCACAAGTCTCTCCATCACAGAGACAGCACTGCAGAGCGGCTTTCCAAACGTAAGCTATTTTATCCGGACATTTAAAAATACTTTTCATGTCCCACCGCTGCAATACCGCAATTCAATCCGCTAGAGGATACGCTTCTTTCGCAGAAGAAGCAGGATAATCACACAAATGATCACCATAATTCCGATGATAATAGCAAATCCGTGCGCAGTATTGGCAAACGGGACCCAGTGCTCGTTGACATTCATACCGTAAATTCCGGAAATAACCGTAGGAATCGCCATAACCAGCGTGATGACTGTCAGCGATTTCATGATGGAATTCATCCGATTATCGATGACCGATGACAACAATTCTCTGGTACCGTTTATAATGTCACGGTAAATACTTGTCATCTCAATTGCCTGCTGGTTCTCTACGATTACATCCCCGAGCAGTTCCTTATCCTCCGGATACTGCTCCAGCCGCTTGTATCTTGTCAGCCGGTCAAGCACTACTCCGTTGGCACGAAGGGATGTCGCAAAGTAGACCAGTGTCGATTCCAGTTCATGCAGCGCAATCAGATCCACTTCCTCCGTATCATCCCCGACACGTTCCTCGATCTCCGTACGCATCTTGTCGATGATACGAAGATCACTCTGATAAAGCACTGCAATCCGGTACAGGATCTGATAGACAAAACGAAGCTTTTTTTTCGTGCTGAATTCCCGGACACGGTTATTCAAAAACGCCTGAAGAACCGGTGTATCCTCCGTACAGACTGTAACGATCTCACCCGATGTAATCAGAATACCAAGCGGTATGGTCGTATACGATTCTTTTTCATGACGGATCTCGATCGATGGGATATCGACCAGAATGAGAGTATAACCATCCTGTAGTTCGATACGGGAACTCTCCTCTTCATCGAGTGCGGCCAGCACATCTTCAACATCCATATCCAGAGCATCCGCGACCATCTGTCCCTCCGCGACACTGGGGTTTACCATCTGCACCCATACGCCATCCTGAATTGTCGGTTCTTCATGAATCTTTCGGTCATCTGTTCTGTAATATTTAACCACCGGATTCCCCTCCTTTCGTATCGTCTGTACGGAATTATTTACTGTAATGTATTATAGCACTCTGTATAACTTTCCTACCAGACTTTTATTGCGAATCATGGAAAGATTATTCAAAAACAGCACATCATTCACTTTCTTGTCCTGTGCAAGTTTACTGATACTTCCTGTCCAATAACGGTAATCCACGACATACACCGTCTGATAATGATCAACCAGAAATGGAATAAATGCATTTCCGAACGATTCTTTTACAACAATGCAGGAACTTCCATCCGACAGATCCTTGTTCTCAATTTCCGTGTATGGATTATCACTTGCAATAAACGTACTGTATTTCAGTCCCGCATTGTAATTCGAAACATCATAAATTACCGGCCAGTCATATTTTTTGCCATCCGATGCCGTCACATGGCATATGCTCTCAGCATTTGGATAATATGCTGTCACAGTATCCGGATTCGCCTTCAGCTTTGCATCCGAAGTATCATTATAAAAAGATCCCAGAAATCCGTCAAAATCCTGTTTTTTACTATATGCATCCAGCGATTCCGGCGTAATCCCTTTTGCTTTACAGAATTCCGTATATGCGTAATAAGCACCAAGTGTCGTCCAATGATGATCCGTCCGAAAATATTCATACTCCGTCCGATGCTGCATAAGCACGTCATATACGTCCACGTTTTTTACATGTTTGTCCATTTTTGCCTGGATCTTCTGCATTGCGTCATGCTGATCGGAAGACGAGATTTTGTCTTTCAAATTATCCGGAAATGTAATTCCCGAACTGAGGGGAATGACAAGATCATACACATCCGATTTTCCGGCCAGAGTATCCGCTACCTTATTTACACTTTTTGCATAATTGTCTGCTACTTTGTCCAGATATGTGTATAACTCATATGCTGTATCATCCACTGTCACAACACTTTTGTAATCTTTCATTTTTCCATCCGAAGTGATGGACGGATATTTTGTTTCCTCTTCCGCTTCCTGCGTGACATCCTGTGTGGAATCCTGTGTGCTTTTCTGTGTTGTGGTCTCTGTTTCTGTCTTATCTATTCCTTCTTCCTGCCTGTTCCCGCAACCCGAAAACACCGTTACGGCAAGTATGGCAGCAAAGATTATTTTACTTACTCTCTTATAAACCATTTATCTTACCTCTTTTCCATTTTAAATTCTTCCGACCAGTTTATACAGATTCCGGTCTGAAATAAAATTTGTAATATTATAGAGAACGAGTACATCTGTAATCTGATGTTCTTTCATATATTCCTCTACATTTCCATTATAATACCGTAAGTCAATCATGGTAATCTGTCCATAGTTTTCTGTTGCAAACGGCACAAAGGTGTTTGCAAACGAATCCTTGATGACGAGCAGATTGCGATCCTGATGTCTGGCATGGTCTGATACAATCTGTACCGTTCCGTAATTATCTCCGAAAAAGTATTTATATTTATCCTTTTGACTCAGCTGCGCCGTATCGTAACAGCTGTCCGTCTGTTTCTTTTCATCAATTGTCAGACTGCAGTCACTTCCGTATGCCTTCTGCTTCGTATCTCCATACGTCCAGATACTGTCATATGCCGAATCCGCATCCAGTATTTTGGAATACAGGCTTCCACGGAATTTTTTGGTCGCAACCTGTTTTTTCAGATCAGCCAGCGGCGTGCTCTCCATCCCGGTACTGTCACACCATGTTTCATAGGCAAGGTAAGCGCCCTCACTCGTCCAGTGATGATCCGTTTTGTAATAGATATAATCCTCATTATGGGAAAGTAGTTTTTCCCTCACATCTGTCACACGACAGTCCTTCATCTGTTTTTCAATTTGGTCAATATACTTTGCCTGATCAAACAGCCGTGCATGTGCCGGAAGTTTATCGGCCATTACCAGCCCGGATGACGGGACAAGCAGAAAAGATATCCGGTCCTTTTCTACATTTTCAGAAGCTTTTGCGAAAAAATCCTGCACCGCTTTCACATTGCGGGCAATCTGTTTTTCATCCACATCTTCCGGTGTGATTTTTTCAAAATCATAGCCGTCTTTTCCCACATAAGCCCCTCCGATATCCGTGTCTTTGCAGGCTTTCTGGATTCCGGTTTTTACCGTGATCCATCCATCACGGAAACAGATCTGATCTCTGAGATAATTTTCAAGACCATCCTGAAATTTTCCACTCAATATATTGTCAACCGTCAGTCTGGGCGGTTCTGCCAGATATCTGTTTTCATTTGGTGAAAACTCACGATCTTTCATCAGCAGGCTTCCACCGGATACCAGCGCAAGAAACGCAACAAAAATGACAATCATTGTCACACTGATTTTTTTCAATGATCTATGCCTCCTAAAAACGGAAATATAAAAACGGATTGTAACTGTCTCCTACCAGAAATGCAAAGGACACCAGCAAAAACACAACCATGAGAACCGGCTTTGCTATGGTCCATCCTTTCGACGTTGCAATCGCATCGTAAACGGTAGCATCCTTTCCCTGCTTTAATCTGCGCATCCAGACACGGTAATCAATAGATGCCGCGATCAATGCCACCAGAAGTACCGCATTACTTCCAAGGAAATATAAGAAATCAGAATCCGCAACTGCCACATGTCCGATTCCAAACATTGTCTTTAAATATTCTCCCAGCTGGTGAATATCCGTCTGTGCAAAAATTGTCCATCCAATAACCACGAGAAACATGCTGTAAATATGCCCGATCCAATTTGGAAGTTTATCCAGCCATTTAAGCAGGAACAACTTTTCAATCATGAGAAGCACACCATAATACACACCCCAGAGTACAAAGTTCCAATTTGCCCCGTGCCACAGACCGGTCAGCATCCATACAACCATAATATTAAACAGCTGCCGTACCAGACCCTTACGGTTTCCCCCAAGCGGAATGTATACATATTCACGGAACCAGGAACTTAGAGAAATATGCCAGCGTCTCCAGAATTCCGTAATTGTCTTTGACATGTACGGGAAATTAAAGTTTTCCAGGAAATAGAATCCAAACATTCTGCCCAGTCCGATCGCCATATCCGAATATCCCGAAAAATCAAAATAAATCTGAAAACTGTATGCAATTGCACCAAGCCATGCCGTAGCCACCGACATGTGATTCAACTGTGAAATGGAATCCCACAGACTTCCGATCTGATTTGCCAGAAGCACTTTCTTTGCCAGACCCACGGAAAAACGAAATGCTCCTTCGGAAAAATCTTCCAGCGTGACTTTTCTGTGCATGAGTTCTTTTTCCACCGTTTTATACTGCACAATCGGTCCTGCGATCAGCTGCGGAAACAGAGTTACATAGGTCGCAAATGTAAGGATGTTTTTCTGTGCTGCAACCTCCCCGCGATAAACATCAATCGTATAGGACATTGTCTGAAAGGTATAAAAAGAAATTCCAATCGGAAGTGCTATATGCAGCAGCGACAACCCTGCCCCTGTAATGGAATTGATACTCCCGATAACAAAATCCGTGTACTTAAAAAACCCGAGGATGGCAAGGTTTCCGCACAGATCAACGATCAGTGCGGCTTTTGCTTTCCCCGGACAGTTTTTGTTTTTAAAGTGCTCGATCAACCGCCCATTCGCATAATCAAATACAATCGAAAACAGCATGATTAATACATAGACCGGCTCTCCCCACGCATAAAAGACCAGACTGAAAACCAATAAAACAAGGTTTCTAAGCCTTGCCGGGCAGAGATAGTACAGCAATAATACGATCGGTAAAAACGCAAGTAAAAATACAAAACTACTAAAAACCATTTTATTTAAACGCCTTTTCTATAATTTCTTTTGCCTGATCCGAATCCCCGGACACACACAGAACCACATACTGATTTTTCTGCTCCAGCACCGCATTTCCAATCCGTTTTGTCTCTTCCGGCACATAATCCTGGAAAGAATCCGCCTGATCATCAAGATATTTCTGGACATCTTCCATGGTTTCTTTTGCCTGATTTGAATCTTTTGCGGTAAAAACACCTACCTCTTCTGCCGTAGAACCGCTTCCGGCATACATAACAGAATCAACATCTTCCGGTAAATCTACAAGCATTGAAATTTCATCCGCTGTCAGTTCCTTTAATGTATCATCATATTTAATCTCTGTTGCAAGCGATTTTGCAAGAGCCTGCGCATCAATTGTCTTTGCTTCCCCACCGCACCCTGCAAATAAAAGTACTCCTGCTGTCAGTACTGCCAGCAGTCCTGTCTTTTTCATCATCATATTTTCCGATCCTTTCTTTTTATACACCCTGATATTTCTCACTCTGTACACGAATCAGTTCTTCATCATCAAAATAATTGATTTTCATCGCCTGTTTTACTTCAGAAAGTGTCTGTGCTGCAACTTCACGCGCTGCATCACTTCCTTTTTTCAGAATTTCATATACTGCCGGAATGTCTTTCTCAAATTCTGCCCTTCGCGCACGAATCGGAGCCAGCTCTTCCTGAATGACGTTGTTCAGGAATTTTTTGATTTTTACATCTCCAAGACCGCCTCTGGTATAGTGTTCCTTTAATTCATCCAGATTATGATATTCCGGGAGATATTCTTCAAAATGCTCCGGTTTGCTGAAGGCATCCAGATAGGTAAATACACAGTTTCCTTCCAGATGTCCCGGATCAGAGATCTGAATATGTGTCGGATCCGTGTACATACTCATAATCTTTTTTTTGACATCACTTTCCGTATCTGAAAGATAAATACAGTTCCCCAGGGATTTGCTCATCTTCTGTTTTCCATCAATTCCCGGCAGACGCATACATGCCTCATTCTCCGGAAGCAGCACATCCGGCTCCACCAGCACCTCATCATAAATAGAATTGAATTTACGGACAATCTCCCTTGTCTGCTCAATCATTGGAAGCTGATCTTCTCCCGCTGGTACAACCGTTGCCTTAAAAGCAGTAATATCTGCTGCCTGACTGATCGGATATGTAAAAAATCCGACCGGAATACTGGTCTCAAAATTGCGCATTTTAATTTCTGACTTAACAGTCGGATTCCGCTGCAGCCTGGAAACAGTTACCAGATTGGCATAGAAAAAAGTAAGCTCTGTCAATTCGGAAATCTGTGACTGGACAAACAATGTGGATTTTGCTGGATCCAGCCCCGCAGACAAATAATCCAGTGCCACCTCAATGATATTCTGACGCACCTTCTCCGGATTATCAAAATTGTCGGTCAGCGCCTGTGCATCCGCAATCATAATAAAAATCTTATCAAACTCTCCCGAATTCTGTAATTCCACTCTTCTTCGCAGAGATCCTACATAGTGTCCCACATGCAGTCTTCCTGTCGGGCGATCTCCGGTTAATATAATTTTTGCCATCTCTATGCCTCCTGATTTTTTTCAGTTACTATATATTTTCGTGTTATTTTTCTAATTTCATTCATACACTGTCAACTGTAGCAAATCCACGTTGCAATGTCAACGGATGTTGTGTTAAAATAAGAATGAATTAAGATATTAAACTTCGTCAATTTAAGGAGGTTTGTTTTTATGAACGAGAAAATATATAAAGCAATGGGATCATCAGCCGTATCAAGCCTCGTGATCGGAATCTGTGTACTTGCCACAGGAATCGCCGCAGGGGTTCTTCTTATTATAAACGGGTCCCGCTTACTAAAGCATAAATCAAAAATTTTATTATAATACTTCAAATCCGGAGAATTTTTTCATTCTCCGGGTTTTTTACTCTTTATTGTCAACCTGTTCACTCATCATCGTTGACATTTCATTTTTTCCATGCTAAAGTGAATGCATATTGTTAATAATTACACACAAGGAAGGTATTTAGCAAATGCATACAACAAAAGAAAACGATCCGGTTCTCTCCCGCGAGGAGGCTCTCGCTATTTTAAACACTCCGGACGATCAGCTGGATGATCTGATCGCCCGTGCTGAAAAACTCCGGAGAAAATATAAAGGAAATCACGTCAGCATCCATATTCTGACCAATGCCCGCAGCGGCAACTGTTCCCAGGACTGCGCATACTGTGCACAATCCTGCCGTTCCACCGCAGATATTGAAAAATACAAATGGGTTTCCGATGAGAAACTGTACAAGGATAACGATTTTGTCAATGAACACCATTTAAGCCGCCACTGTATCGGCTTAAGCGGAATGAAATTTACAGATGAGGAAATTGAAGAACTTGCCGAACGCATCCGTGCCATGAAGAAAACCGGCACACATCTGTGCTGTTCCATTGGATTTTTAACGGAAAAACAGGCACGCACGCTCTACGATGCCGGTCTTGACCGCATCAACCACAACTTAAACAGCAGCCGCGCCTATTACAGCCATATCTGCTCCACCCACACCTTTGACCAGCGTGTTGAAAATATTCATATGCTGCAGAAGATTGGATTTGAAATCTGCAGTGGCGGAATCATCGGTATGGGCGAGAGCAAAGAAGATGTGGTAGATATGCTGATGGAACTGCGTGAGATCCAGCCGGAAGCACTGCCGATCAATTTTCTGCTTCCGATCAAGGGAACTCCGTTAGGCGATAAAGATATTTCCGGTCTGACCACAGAATACTGCATGAAAGTCCTCTGCCTTGCAAGACTGATGGTTCCACAGTCAGATATCCGCTGTGCCGCCGGCCGTGAGGTATATTTCAAAGGAGAAGAAAAAAAGCTTTTAAGTGTCGTCGATTCCATCTTCGCCTCCGGTTATCTGACCGCCGGTGGACAGGGCATCCAGGATACCATCAAAACCATCGAGGATGCCGGCTTTACTTATGAGATTGAATCTGCATAAAGCTTTTAATCATGTGGAATATCATGAAAACGCCCCGCAAGTTCTTCTGTCCGCACAACATTGATAAAAGCATGGGGATCAATCTGACGGATAAGCGGAAGCAGCTCCCTTTTTGCCTCGGAATTAATGACGGAATAAATCAGGGTCTTTTGCTTTTCCTCATAACACCCGATCCCCTGGAATAACGTTGCATCATGGTTGGTCCGTTCCCGGATGGCACGATAGATTTCATTGGATTTATCAGAAATAATAAACATCGTTTCCTTCTGGTAACGCTTGTACAGTGCCTGAATGATCTGTGTGCTGCAGAACTGGTAAATAATCGAGTACAACGCAATCGACCAGCCGAACAGGGCACCTGCAACTACAAGCATGAGCACATTTCCTGCCAGAATATAATTCCATGCATCAATGCCCTTCTGCTGTGATAAAAAGATGCTGATAAAGTCGGTGCCACCCGTGGTGGTGCCGACATTTAAACACAGACTGATGGCAAATCCATTGATCAGTCCACCAAACACACTGATCAGCAGCACATCCTTTGTAAACACATACGCCGGAAGCATATCTGTAAAAATACTCGTCAGTACAATAACAATAATAGAATACAGGGTAAATTTTTTCCCGATAAATTTATATGCAATGTAAGTAGGAACCAGATTCAGTCCGATGTTAAACACCGAAAACGGTATACTGACATGGATAAAATCTAATCCGATCTGCTGCAGTAAAAGTGACAATCCGGAAAATCCTCCCGGAAACAGGCCTGCCGTTTTGGCAAAACAGCGCAGATTCCACGCATACAAAAGTGAAGCAAAAAACACAATAAACAGGCGGAATACCTGATAAAATTTCGGGTGTTTATATTCAAGTGACTGAAACATCCTTTTCTCCCTCTTTCTCATTTTTTTGCATTGTAACATATTCCGACAAAAAAAGACAGACCTTTACGGCCTGCCTACCATCTGCCCCATTGGGTAATATTTTTCATCTCCAGTTGCCCACTGAATTCCAAGTTCTGCCTTTCCATTCCCATCAAATCCATAGAATATATAACCAGTAATCATTTCTACATGATAGATCCCCTTATATCTTCCATTTTTCTGTCCGGTTTCAAACATCACATCTCCCGGATTCAATTTCATATTTTGTATATTTGCCTGACTCAGACCTCCGCTGACAAGTTTCTTATGCTGTGCACACCATTTTCCCATATCCGCTGCAACCGGTGCATAATATGCCATTCCAAAATTTACACCATTCTTATGATAAGATTTCCACACCAGGGAACTGCAGTCGTAAAATTTTTCCTGCATACGCTTTGGCTGGCTGTATGTACAGGTCTTTGCAATCTGAATAGCTTTCTGGACCGTACGTTTTCTTGCCGGGGTAACAACCGAAACTGCACATCCCAATTGCAAATCTCCCAATGTTCCTATTAAAACTGCATTTCCTGTCTTTTTGGCATAAATCGTTCCATTTTTAGATACACTGACAACCGATGAATTGGAAGAATTCCATTTGATTCCATTTATCCCCTTTACCGTAATCTGTTTTTTCTGCTTTGTAGAAAGCAGCAGCGAGTTTGGTACATCCACACCAAGGGTATTAATATTTACCTGAAATGTTTTGTTATTAATTGTAATGGTAACTGTCGTTTTGCCTACAACATCCGGAGTAAGTGAAATCACATTGTTTTCCAGACTCGCATATACATTAATCTTTATGTTGGAACACTCCGCGGAAAACCTGACTCCGTCATCATAATCATTTAATAAACACGGAGTATTCTGAAGTGTAAATTTATAGGTTGGCATTTCAGAGCCATAAAAATAACCATTCTTCTGCGCATAGCCGGTCTGGCTGGTTTTGTCAATCGTTACATTTGACAGATCCAGAACCATATCCGTTGGACTATCATCACTGTCGTACCAATCATCATTATCATAGGAATCAATATTATAACCATCTTCTGCTTTCACTTCTGCCACCGGTACGCAGATACAGGCACCTGCCATAAGTACTGCTGCAAGCAGACAATAAAACCTTTTTTTCATAAAACCATGCTCCTCTTTTGTATGTAATCTTCAATAAAATTATCGTACCACTACAGAGGTAATAAAATCAACTATCCAATTTTATCCTTCCATCATTTCCAGATACTGCCCCTTATCAATATGCATCATGGAAATCCGGTTTTTAAACCGACGGAATCCATATACACAGTCCACATTCCGGATCAGCGACTGCAAACGTTCATCCGGTACACAGACAATGAGCTGCAGATCCATCTTCCTGGCATATTTCAAGCAGACTGCGCTTCGCTCCTGATCCATTTTGGAAAAGGCCTCATCCAGCAGCACCAGCTTGATTTTGGAATCCCGTTTGCTCTGCTGCATATACAACATAGCAAATCCTGCCAGAAGCGCCACATATTTCGGGTTCTGCCCTTCTCCACCAGAATCCCTTCCCGCCATATCATCAACAAAATTTTCCCGGATGACCGTTCCGTTTTCATCTGTCACCTGCTCAAACATACTAAATGACAGATAATTTCTGTAGTCTGCATACTGTTCCATTTCTTTGCGCTTCTGAGCCCGCAAATGCTCATCCTCGTCTTTCGGAGGCATAAACTTATCCGTTAACAGTTTAATCTTCTGCTCATATTTCTGATAAAATGCATCCTCTCCGAAACTGATCTGACCGTCAATTCCTGCATTGTCCAGATTCTTGCTGTCGAGTTCCTCTGCCATGAGCATGTCAAAAAATTGTCCGTTTTCATTCTTCGCAGGCTCAATTTTAATCTGATACGTACTGTCGGAGAAATTGGTTTCCCGAAGCAGACGGTTAATCTCGTAAGCGTGACGTTTTGCCGCTTTGATATCCCCATGAATCGTTGCAATGACATTTTCCCGGAGACTCTTGTAGATTGAGGCACACTTCTTCTTAAATTCTTCTTCGTAGGCCGGTTCAAAATCAGTCAGATATTTTTCAAGCAGTTTTTCGTAGGCCTCGTTGGAAGTTTCCGCTCCATTAAAAGGACCTGCCGGATACGCAAAAATATATCGATTTCGCGCTGCCCGCAGCGTTTCTGCCTGTGCCTGTTCTTTTTCTTCTAAATCTGCGACCTGCGCTTTCTTCCTGTTTATAACCGCCTGTCCGGATTGTTTCTTTAACAGTTCCCAGACTTCCTGCTCTAACGCTTCATTCGGGACGTATCCCTGTAATTTTTCTTCAAGCTGCTGCCTGCGGCTTTCGTTCTCTCCGGAAAGTTCTCCTATGCGGCTGCCTAAGCGTGCAAGCTCTCCCTGTGTCTGATCAAGCTCCTCCTGGACCATTTTCACCTGCTTTTGCAAAGACTGTTCCTTTTCTTCCAGTTCTTTGTACGCCCCCTCGCGCAGCGAACGGATGGTTTCTTCCAGTTCCATCTTCTTTTTGTTTACTCTTGCAAGTTCCTCCCCTGCCCGCGACAGCTTTACATAATGAGATGGCTCATCTTTCAGACATTCAAAATCTCTTGCCTCTTTTAGTCTGCGCAATAGATCATCCAGCTGCATCTCCTGCCGGCTTAACTCCTCAACATCTTTTTCATATTCTGCAAGACGCGCTTTGGAAACCCGTCGCCCAATACACGCCCGCGTCGTATAATCTTTTTTCTTCAGATGCCGGAAAATAAAATTGCTGTACGAATAACAGTCCGGCGTCACTCCATCTCTTACCTGTTCCAGTTCTTCCACCGACCGGCACTTGATGATATGTCCCAGATACCGCCTGAGACATACATCCACATAAGCCTCTTGCGTTTTTACCGCTTCATACAATGACCCTTCCATACAATCCGGCTTACTGTCTGCAATCGCTTTGGAATTAATCAAATCAACATTTTCATATTGCTTCATATTGCGAAACAGGACTGCTGCCTCATGTGCATACTGCGGCTCTGTAATCAGGGAATGTTTCAGCCTTCCCATGCGACCTTCAATCGCATTCTTCCATTCTTCCTCCTGCACATCGAAAAGATCTGCAAAAATCTGTACTTTCACCGTCTGCCCATAGCGGTCACTTAATTGCTGGGATAGTGCACTTCTTGCTGACCGCAAATTCTCATCATATGGTTTGCGGTCATGTTTCATATCATCTACCAGCCGCTTTTTTTCTTTTAGCTGTTTTCCGATCTCACGTCTCTGATCTCTGTAATCCTCCACTTCATCCTCGATATTTTGCTTGGCCGATTCAATTTTCAGATGCAGATTCTGGCACAGTTCTTCTGTCACCCTTCCCTGGTTTAATTCAGCAATCATGTTGAGTACCGGATTGCTGATATAATCCGTGATCACATCGTCTTCTTCCCAGTTTTTCATTCCCTGAAGGATCTTTTGCCACTGTCTGGTATTATCTGCCAGCATCCTGCTGCGCTCATCTAATTCCTCGTACTGCTGCTGTTTTCCCCCTAAATCGCTGGCTTTTAAATCGGCACTGACCTGTATCAATTTCTGCTGTGCTTCCTCCCGCGAGGCAGAAAGTTCCTGCACTTTTTTCTTGCATTGTTCCTGTTTTTCTGCAAGATTCCTTTTGTCGTCTTCTGCTGCCTGAATCCTTGCCCGCAAATCTTCAATACCGATGCAGCGTATCATGGCTTCTGCCCGGACGATATCCGTCTGCAGACGCACCAGTTCCTTTCCTGATGCCTGAATTTCAGATAACAGCTCAATCCGCTTCCGCAGATCTTCTATTTTTTCTTTGATCTGGCGGTAAGAATCCAGCTGTTCACTAATCGTGGCAATGGTATTGGAAGTGTTCTTTGGAAACATATAATCACGAATAAACTGTCCCGTTCCATTGGTCATTTTCAGGGCAATTGCACTTTTTTCCATCGTGATAAAACGGTTCTGATCAATATACCCGAGAATTACATCATACAGAGTTCCCAGATATGCCTCTTTGGAACCATAAATGCGGTTGACTTCTCCCTTTCCGCGGTTGTCATCGGATTTTGTTCTGGCACTGACCAGCTTTTTGATCTCCTGATTGGAATAGCAGACGCCCTGTTCCGTCAGATATTCAGACTCCGGCATTTTCCCGGAGTGACTGAAATACACAAATTTTTTAATCTCAGAATCTGATTTTCTTACTTCAAACGCAATTCCAATACAGGTTGTAATATGGGTTCCGGTATCTTCAATTTCCAGAGCAATTACGGAACAGAAATCACAGTCTTTACGATTGGCAGATCCGTCTTTTTGTTCTCCGCGCAGATAACTTAACACACTTCTGCGATTTTTTGCATCATCCGCTGCTTTATTCAGAAAACTCGGTGAGAAACTTCCATACAAAATGACCTGGATGGCATCCATCACTGTCGATTTTCCAGATCCGCTTTTTCCACTGAACAAATTCACATATTCATGAAACTCCAGTACCTTATGATCAATGCCTCCCCAGTTGTTAAGGCACATCCTTGTAAAAACTTTTTTTGCCTGACTCAATTTATTCACTCCTCATTTCGTCTTGTGTTTCCCACTGATCCTGCGTCTTTTCCGAATACTCTGCTTCCTTTTGTTCTTCCGTTTCCCCGGTTTCTCCTTTGAACATTTCAACCAGCTCATTGATATCTGCCGCTGAACAGAAAATATTAATGGTACTGTAAATATAAATCGGGGAATCGTCTTCGAGATTTCCAATGGCACTTGGCAGTTCGATCATCTGGTGTGTTTTCATCAGGATCAATGCCTCCTGCCACTCCTGAGCGGTCAGTCTGCGCGTAATCAAGTTTGTTTCCTTTCCATATCTTCGGATCTCCGCAAGACTGGTTGTCGTGGCATGTAGTCCTTCTCCCATAATTTTATCCCGATAAATCAATTTCATAAGGATCACCAGTTTCGTTGTTAAAAGTGTCATACGCTCCGTCAGCACGCCATCTCCTGTAATCCGGAAAATATGTTCCTGCGGATCATGAACCAGTTCACAGTCAAGCACCTGCAGATAATCTGCAATAAATTCCCGATTTCTCGCACATACCTGATAGTGAGGATTATCCTTCTGGATCAGAGTAACCGGATCACACTTTGTCTGCAAAATACAGGTCTGGCGAAACAGATCCTGTATGGTTTTTCTAATATTTTCCGCCTCACTCTGCGAGATATTTTCCATGTATTCTAACATTTATTTTTTCTCTCCTTTTTTTGCGTCAATCACCAGTTTTGAAAAAACAAATCCATATTCTCCTTTTAATTCTCCATCAATATGCACCGTTTCCTCCTGTTTCGTATCATCCGTTTCCTCCTGCCACAAAAACAGCAGTTTTTCCAGATCTTCTACGGACTGAATCGTCTGTTCATCCGTGACAAATCTGCCGTCCACGATATTTTTCTGCCTGAATTCCTGCAACTGTTTTTTCGTATAAAGCGGCTTTGGTACAAAATCGGTCATCTGAGTCTCCTCGTTGTGCTTTTCCATCGCAATCGGGTGAAATCCTGCATCCTCCGCATTTTTCCGGTTGTAAAAACTTCTATCGGTTATATTCTTAAACTGTGTTCCCACTCTGATCCGGTCACGCATTTGTTCTAACACCTGTGGGCTGTTTGCATGATGATCCAACAAATTAATTAACTTTACAATATGATCTTCATCCGAAGAGCCTTCCTGCAGAATATAATGGATTCGTGCCAGTGCACGCTTGGCAAAGACAGTTTTCTGTTCGATCAGCTTGTTATATTTTTTTTCGATCAGATCAAATTCCCGCTCCACCTGATACACAAGCTGACTGGCACTTTCACAATATTCCAGACGATACTGGTTTCTTTTGCTGGTAACAGTTCCCTCCACAAGTCCGGTACGCTCTTTTACAAGCTGTTCCCTTTTTTGGTCATTTTCGCGAAGAATCTGGCTGACCAGTTCTTTAACTGCTTCCTTATAACGGTAAAAGCTGTCTGTTGTCGTAAGAATTGCATATTTTTTACTGTCACGGTTGTTAATTTCCTCTACCAGAACTTTCTGAATTCCAATAAAATTTTTTTTCTGCGACAATTCCTCAAAATAGGAACGCATTCCATCCTGCATATTGGAAAGAAGCTGCCCCAGCCGTCTGGACGTCTGGAGTGCGTTTTTTAAAATATCATTATTTTTTTCTGTATCCGAATGATACGTAAACAAAGCACTGTAAATCGAAAGGATACTTTCCCTCTCCCGGCTGTCATCTTCTGTCTGAAGCTTCTGAAACAATTCCGTAAACAGCTGGCTGTATTCCGGGAAAGAAATAATATACGTATTTAACTTTTCATCAAAATCGCTTTTTAACCATCCCCACCGAATCAGGGTATTCAATATGCCAGACGGCGAATCTTCCGGAAATAAGGTATCCGGCTCGTCCTCTTCTTCTATTTCCTCATCCTCCCAGATAATCCTTGCCTTTGCAATTGTATCTGCAATAATCACACGGCATTCCTCTATCGTCAATCCAAGTGCTGTATACACTTCATTATTTTCCTCATAAATTGCCACAAGAAACTGCATATATGCATCACGGTTTTTCGTGCGAAATAGTTTATAAAATTCCTTTGGAATTTTCTTTTTTAAAATCATGAATGAATTTCCTCTTTATTTTCTACAACAGCCGTTCCTGTTCTATCGTCAGACCTGACTTAAGTATTGCTTCCTTTAATGGTTCCAGTAGTCCTGCATTTTTCCTTATCAGCTTATTTCTGGTATCTTCCTTTAATAAAATACCTGCATCCTCCCTGACTGCTAATTCAAAATCCTCCTGACTCATTTTGTATGGAAGAAGTTTTGGGAATACCTGCGCCTTAATAAACTGGAAAATACAGATTCCTCCATAATCCAGATCTCCCCAATGATAAAATTCACATTCCTCAGAAACCAGATCACAAATCGTCTTCAAAAACCGAACTTCCTTTGGAGAGAAAAAACCATGACAAAATATATAAAGAGTATCTTTTCTATAAGACATGTCCTCATAGTTTGCTTTATTTTCAATTGTCATGATTCTTTTGCAACCTGACAGGGCATACGCCCTTGCATGTTCCATTGTCTGTGTATTTATAATCGTTCCATAAATCTGTGATGAAGAATCAATTACTTTTTCATCATTTATAATATACTGCAGTGTGCCTTTCCACTCAAGCGTCTGCGCATAAGAATGAATATTATGCGCATCCAGCAGTTCATCATCACTCATTTCCTCTATATAAAATGGGGATTTTTCTTTTAAAACAGACAGTATTCTATCCTCATAATTTTTTTGGAAACATTTGGAATTGTGAAGGACACGCGCACTGAACACCCGTTTCCAGACGTGTTCCTTTTGATGTGCAACTGCATCTATACATACAAAAAAGGTTTCATCTTCCAGTTCTTTCTGCTCTTTGCCTCTGTTCAACAGATCCAATAAATCATCATAGTAGGAGCACAACCATGCACAATCCTGTCCTTTTCTCCGCCATTTTTCCACACGGGCAATGAGACGAAGCTGCCTTTCCCTTGGATCTTCGATTTGTTCCCTTTCACACAATTCCGGAATAATCGCAACATCATAATCAATTTTCTTAATACTTGTTTTTACATCTTTCCAATCGGGCTTAAACTTCCCCATCTTTCCCGCATTTGTCTCATTTTCAAGAATATTTGCCTGATCCAAAAGCTGTTTTCTTCCACCCACTATTTCCATAACATCCGCATCGATATACGGATGTTTCCATCCGCTGAGCATCCCCGCCCTGTAATGATCGGTATTGGTTTTATCAATGATCCAACGGGCTAAAGTTTTATGTTCCTGCTCTTTTTTTCTGCCCACGTGGTCTCTCCTTTATTCCTATGATTTCATCCACAGGAAGTGCCGCGTAAAAAGCTGATGCATATCTGCCAAAAACGTAGACATAACACTTCCTGAACCTTTTACCTCTTCTTCCGTTGCTTCCTGCTGTAATGCTGCGATTGCTGTTTCAATTTTTTCATTTCCTCATCTTCATATATTTAGTATAACGAAAAATTTTCCGAATTGCACCTATTATTTAAACATTTCGCATGAATCATCACCGACAAAAAGAGAACAGTGCCCCGATTTATCATCTGACACTGTTCTCTTTCTTTTGGTTTTATCCCTGTTCTCCGGATTCCGGTACATCTGTACTTACCGGTTTTGTACTATTCTGCGGCTCCACTTTTGCCATCGTAACCTTTGTTCCGTCATCCTTTACTACAAAGTTCACGGAATCAAGTCCCGATACATTCACATTGCGGTTTACCTTCGCATCGTAAGACTCTGCGTTGATAATATCTGCCAGATCAATTCCGGTTGCTTCTTTCATGCTTTCAAAGACTTTTGCCATGACCACCGGCACATTTCCGGCAATCTGATCCACACCATTGCTGCCGCCTTCGCCACCTCCAATGATTGTGATCTTGTCAATCTGACCGAGCGGTTCTGCAACTTTTCCGGCAATATCCGGAAGTACCTTGATCATCATTTCCGCTACTGCAGCCTTATTATACTTCGCATATGCTTCTGCCTTCTTTTCCATGGCTTCTGCTTCCGCAATACCTTTTGCCTGAATCGCAGATGCCTCTGCCTCACCGACTGCCCGGATACCGGCTGCTTCCTGCTCTCTTGCAAAACGCATGGCTTCTGCCTGTGCCTTCTGCGCTTCCGCTTCCCGCTGTGCCTCAAACTGCTTTGCCTCTGCGTCCTTCTGACGTTGATAAAGTTCTGCTTCCGCGCGCTGCTGGGCTGCATATTTTTCTGCCTCGGCTTTCTTCTTTACTTCTGCCTCCAGCGACTGCTCCGTAACGGCAACCTGCTTCTGCTTTAACTCAATTTCACGCTCCTGCTTTGCAATATCTGCATTTGCCGTGGTAACTTCGATGGTCTTACGTTGTTCCTCTTTCTGGATTTCGTAAGCGGCATCTGCCATCGCCTTCTTTGTATCGGCTTCCATCTGAAGTTCTGATTTTTTGATTGCCAGTTCATTCTGTTTCTTCGCAATCTCTGTCTGCGCTTCCACTGCCGCATCATTGGATTCTTTATCCGCTGCTGCCTGTGCAACTTTAATATCTCTCTCACTCTCAGCTTTTGCGATGGCTGCAGATTTCTTAATCTTTACAATATTGTCGATACCGAGATTTTCAATGACATCATTTCCATCAACGAAATTCTGCACATTGAAACTGATGATATCCAGTCCCATCGCTGCCAGATCCGGCTCCGCATTTTCTTTGACAAGGTTGGCAAATTTCTGACGGTCGGAAACCATTTCCTCCAGCCGCATCTTACCAACAATCTCACGCACATTACCTTCAAGCACTTCACGTGCCACACTTGCTATGTACTCTGTATTTTTATTCAGAAAGTTCTCTGCTGCCAGACGCAGTTTCTCCGGATCATTACTGATCTTGACATTGACCGTGGCATCCACATTGATATTGATGTAATCCGCTGTCGGTACGGCGTTACTCGTCTTGACATCAATCGGAATCAGACGCAGATTCAGTTTATCCAGACGCTCAAAAAACGGAATCCTTATACTTGCCTTTCCAATGACAACTTTTGATTTCTTTTTCACACCAGAAATAATGTATGCCATATCCGGTGGTGCTTTCACATATCCCAGCAATAACAGCAATACAACGATCACCACAATAACCGCCGGGACAAGATACGGTATCAGATTTTCCATAAAAATCCCCTTTCTGTTAACTACTCCTGCTACCTTTTTATTGTAATATACTTTTTAAAAATTGTCATATTATTTTCTTATGATGTTTTCCTTAACTTAACCTTAAAACATAGACACTTGAAATTCTTTCCTGTTAAATCCATGAAAAATATTATAAAATAATTTGGAAAAGTTTGTAACGAAACCATCTTTTCGCCGTCTAATCTGTGTAAAAAGGAGGTGACCGGTTCTGAATTATGAAAAATTGTACAATTCCTATTACCTGCAGGTTTACTCTTACGTGATGACAATCGTCAAAAATCAGTCCCTGGCGGAAGAAATCACACAAAATACGTTTTATAAAGCGCTGACTGCCCGACACGGCTATAAAGGGAAATCCCGTGAATTCACATGGCTGTGCAGCATAGCCAAAAACCTTGCAGTTGATGAATGCCGCAAAAATCAAAAATATGCCTGTTTCGATGCATCTGCTGCGGAAACATCCGATGATATTGCAAACCATATTGCGGATCAGGACTCTGCGCTGCAGATTCATCTCGTACTTCATGAACTTCAGGAACCTTATAAAGAAGTCTTTCAGCTAAGAGTTTTCGGAGAATTATCCTTTTCACAAATTGGAATAATCTTCGGGAAAACAGAAAACTGGGCGAGAGTTACTTATCACAGGGCAAGATTAAAAATTAAAGAAAGGATGGACCACTATGAATCATAATCCAAACGAATGTGACATTGTGCAGGATCTCCTGCCATTATATTACGACCATGCATGCAGTCCTGCCAGCTGTGAACTGGTCAGACAGCATCTTGCTGACTGCGCTGACTGCGAAAAAATTTACGAAGATTTAGCCAATCATACCATTGACAACGTAATTGAAACCGAATCCTGCGAAATTCTGGAACGGCATGCCAAAAAAGAACGGAACCTGGCTTACAAAGCCGGTATAGTCATTGCCGCCCTGCTGCTTGTTCCGATCCTTATTACCTTTATTGTATCCATGGCCGGCGGCAGCGGACTCGGCGTATTCTCTGTCGTAACCGCTTCCATGATGCTTGTCGCAGCACTCACTGTTGTTCCGCTTATTTCTTCCCAGAAACGGCTGATGAAATGTATTTTATGTGGTGTCGGTGCCCTGCTGCTGATTTTATTTTTTGTAAATGCCATGAATGGCGGAGGAGAATTTTTCTTCTGGTCCGTTCCGACTGTATTCGGACTTTCCGTTGTATTTTTCCCTCTGGTGATACGCGAAATGACATTACCGCCTGTATTATCCGATAAAAAAGCCCTTATTATCATGATCTGGGATACGCTTTGGCTCTACCTGACCATATTTACCGTATCTTACCGTTCCGGATTAGGCAGTCTGAAAACCGGATGCATTGTGGCAACAGTTCTGATGATTGGTGTATGGCTCTTTTTCCTCATAATTCGCTATCTCCCGGTCAATGGTTTTATCAAAGGCGGTCTGTGTACACTTCTTTGCAGTATATGGATTACCTTCTCCAATGATGTTTGCAGTTATCTTCTGTATGATACCAGACAGCTTACCATCCGCCATGCGAATTTTTCCACCTGGACGACAGATCTCAACGTAAATGCCAACGTGTATGTCATCCTTCTTGTCGCCGGAATTCTCATCAGTGCTTTACTGATCGGAATCGGGATTGTAAAAAAGAAAAAATAATTCCAACAAAGTCCATCGGATGACCAGGCTGCGTTTGCCCGACCTGTAGACGGCAATATCGCAGCCTCTATTCCGAAAAGCTTCCATTGATTCTTATTGTATTTTCCATCCGGCGCTCTGCATCTGAAGATTTGTCATATGCCGGTAGATTCCGTTGGTGCTCATTAACTCCTCCAGTGTTCCTTTTTCCACGACTTTTCCCTCTTTTAATACCACAATATGATCGGCATTTGCAATCGTTCGCATTCGATGGGCAATAATCAGCACCGTTTTATCTTTGACCAGATGGGATAATGCCTGCTGGATTTTTGTTTCATTTTCAACGTCAAGCGATGCCGTTGCTTCATCCAGTAAAATAATCGGTGCATCTTTTAAAAGTACCCTGGCTATGGAAATTCTCTGTCTCTCTCCACCGGAAGAAGTCATTAAAACCAGAAACGAAACCGGAATTACCCAGAAACTGGCAAGTGCAAGACTCCAGTCAAAAAGTGCAAACAGACTGATGTCTATGATAAATGTTGTTATAACAGAACCTATCAGTTCCGGAATCCAATGACTTGAAGCCGTTTCCATTCTTGCACAGTCAGACATAATATTTGTAGTCAGATCACTCAGATCCTTTTTCCCGAAATAGGAAAGCGGAAGTTTTCTTAATTTTACCGCTATAGCAGTTCTTCGGACACCGCTCTCTTTATAGGTGGAAAGAAAGGTGGCATTATATTGTATATGCTGTGTTACCGCGACCGCCAAAAGTACAACAATGCTTCCTGTCACATAAATTATAATTCTGCTGCTATCTAATTTATTCTCCAGAAGATCGCGGATCAGCAGGTAAAAAATTCCTGCCGGAAACATCAGTACAATATCGGAAAGACACTCATGCACATATGTGTATGGGTGTTTTTTACTTTACTAAAATTTATATTCCAAATTTTCTCTAGCACCTTTTTGTACCACAATTTCTATTTTCACAATCCTTTTCACATATTTCCAAACAGAAAAAGGGCTTTCCGATTTCTCGGAAAGCCCCATAAAATCCAATTTCTCTAGATCTATCAAAGATTACTCGATGACAGTAGCAACACAACTGTTAATATCACAACTTGTATTGTTCTAAATATTTTTAGTGATATTTTGTTTTATATAATGGTACATTTTGTGATTATTATATCTATTTCGAAAGTTTTTCAAGTCCAAAATAAGCCCATGGGCTTTTTACCTCCAATTCAAATGAAAGGACTGATAACAATGAAATTGATACACACGGAATATAACCCGATGCACAACAGTATCGACATTAACCATTATGACGGCTACATCCTCGGGATTGACTGCAACCTGGAAGAATCCGGGATACGGACCACTCCTAATTCACAGCGGTGCCTGAATGCTCTTGCGATTGACAATCCACTGAAATATGCCCGGCTTACACTGGATGGAGAGATGCAGGCATGGGTGGATGCGGAGGATAGTTTGGAACCTTTCTAAATTCAGTACTCCATATAGTTGTAAGCGGATGGCTTATGCAAGCCATCCGCTTCTATTTATCTGTCACTTCTTCTAATGTCTTAAAATTGCAACAGAACTTAACCACTTTTCCGGTAGACATCTGTTTGTCGTACAACTTGTTGGCTTTTCCGATAACTTCATCAATTACCTTCAAGCAAAAGGAATATTCCTTATTTAGCAAATCCTTATATTTCTTGACATCATCGGTATCTGCGTCCTCAGGATTAATATTTACTCTACTGTAAACACCATCCACAATCGGAATCATTTTCTTAATATCCATAACAGAAAGAATATGCTTAACAACATCATCTTCTGCTGCCACCCAAATATCTCCTTGTCCCATACTGGACTTCTTCGCTATCTCATAAACCAAATAGCATTCTTTATCGACATTTTTCCATGTCTTATGCTTTTCCTTGGCTGAAGATAACGGAATTACATACTTTCTGTCATTTTTATTTATCAGAATTCCTATGTATGGCTTATTCTCATATCCGCTTGGCTTGTAATATACCTCTGAGCATGCATCATGCAGCTTTTTGAGGTAGCTCTGGTCAATGTTGATAAATGTCAACTTTCCCTCTAGTGTAAACATAATACTGCTCCTTTGTATTTTGAGTTAAAAAATGTGGGAAGACTAAGCTTCCCACTCGTTAATGTTCATCTCTTTACGGATTGATTACCGAAGGTTAATGGAGACCTTCTTTAATGTTCATCTCTTCTATGGTTCAAAACCACAAGGTTAATGGAGACCTCTCTGTAATTATAATATGACAATTAACAGGATGTGTCAACTGCATACTATAAATTTTATCATAACCCAAACAAACATTTTTATACATTTCCAAGTTCTTCAAAACTCACTTCATACACAAACATCGGATTACACTTAAATTCTGTATCTAGTAATTGTTTCAGCTCTGCTTCACTGATATCTTGTTCCACACCCTTCGGTAATAAATATTTAATTTTCACACCGACCGAGCCATATCTATCATCATTAAAAATTTCATCTACAGCCACTACGCCTTTATACTTACCGCTATGATTAAAAAACTCTATGCGCCACAAAAAATAATCAACTATTTCCATTTCTGCATATCCCAATCCTCCTTCCTCTCTTACACCGATATTGACCAATTCGTTTCCACATAAAATTGTGCCACTAAATCTATCTTCCTCAATAATTCTGCAATCATGTTGCAACTTATACTCGAAATAATCTTCTTCATATAATTTATATTCCTCGATCTCTGTATCCTTCGGGTTATTCACTTCAAATTCACACAATCTTTGGAACTCTATTTTTTCGTCATTTAGTAATTCCTCAAACTTATCTTTCCCAAATAACAATATCAACTTTGCAATTTGCTCATTCTTCGCATCATTTGAATGATAATATATCGTAGTAACTGTATTTTCAAACATTATCAATCCCGTCAATATATCCTTATCTGTAATATCTAAAGAATGCCCTACAATATGAAGATGGTTTACGCTTTCTTTATTCAGCATTTTGTTCAACCGAAAAGAAGTCCCTTTCTGAATACGTTGATAATATTTCTTAAATCTAACAAATCGCAAATCCATATTGCTTTGCTGATCTTTTTGGTCAGCATTAATTCCCAACACAATCCCATTTTCAATCTCATTCATACTACCATGTACATAAAATACTTTTGTATCTTTAGAATATAATCTAGAATACGTATCTGTATAATTAAAGTTTATTACTTCATCAATATTATAAAAAAGGGGATTATTCGAGCTTTTGTTTATTGCAATACTCTGGACGAACTGTTCTAAATATATGCATAATGCCTCTGATAAATTCTCTAAATCTTGTTCCAACTTATATATAATCTTTGATTCATCTATTTTTAAAATTTTGTTTTCCTCTATATCTTTAACATAATACTCGTCTTTTACTTTCAATTTTTCTTCTAACTCCTCATAAAAGGGAACTCGCATCAAAATATCTATATCACTTCTAGACAAAACATTTTCATCAATATGTATCCCTTTCTGTAAAAAATTTTTCTCATCTCTAGATACACAGTCAAAGTAATTTGTTATAGCATTTATTACCTGCGCCATCTCTTTTTCAAAATCAATCCATCCGATATTTCTAGTACACATTTTCAAAAAATACTTTATCCAAACATTTTCCTTAGAGATTTCAACTAGCCGTTCAATTCTTTCCTGTTTCAATTCGACATTACGCATAGAATTACTGTGAATCTGATAGCATTTTTTAATATGTTCGTCGCTGTACAAAGGACTCCCAGTACCGAACATATAATTTATATATGAACATCTCTGCAATCTTTGTTCATCTGCAAGTTCCAGTAATCTATTTACCACATTAATAAAATCAATATATCTCGTTGGTAAACAATGATATAAATCAAATCCATTTCCTATTACTAAAACATTTTTTTCTTGTTTTGTATCTGTCATAGAACTTTCTCCTCTTTACTCTTTGTATAATGCGCTGACATCCCATGGATAAATAACCCATTCCCCATTATTCTTCCAAGGCAGTGCAGTTTCTTTTGCACCTTGATTCAATGATACATAAGACACGCCCAAAACCAAATCACCGTTCTTCTCTTCTCCATTACTACCCCACGTAACATTTACAACAACTTTAGACATACCACATCCTCGTTCTTCAATTTCGAGCAACTTATAAGTATTTAATGTCTTATTTTCAAAAAGTTTTCTTGCTTCACCAGCTCTCTTTTTCTCAGACGTCTCATAAGAAAACATATTCTTCAATACCATTCCCAATATTCCATAATTCTTGTTCTTCCAATATTGTAAAAAGTGAATTACTGGTACTATGTATTGATAATTCTCATAATCCTCAACAGTTCCGCATTCTGGAATATCTTTCCCTACCACTACATATTTTTTCTTCCACTCTTGGATTTCCTGCTTATCTTTTTGAACTTGGTTATATCTTTTTATCGTCTGAGTTAGTGAAATTTCTTCATGCTCTTTTTGATATTTTTCCTTTCGTTTATCTTCGTTATTTTTCATTGCCATCCATTCCGCAACAGCAAATAATAACGCTACACACTTGCACGATACATACTCATTCCCATAATTCAGATCCCTACCATGTAAGATTCCATTTCTATAAGGCATTCTTATTTCTTCTGAATTAGTTTTGCCTCTTCCCTTATTAAAAACATTCTTTATATTTTCCAGACTATCATTACATCCAACCAAACAATCCCATGCAGTAACCTCTGTTCCCTCCGCAAAAAGCCCTTTGCTTTTCGTGAAATCATTTACAGCCCCATCGACTATAATTAGGAATAGAGGCACACTAGCATAATATCTTTCTGCAAAATGTTCCTCAAATGCATTTTTAATCAGTTCGTAACGTAACAGCAACTCTTTTGATTTATGGTGTATTTGGTGTATCCTATCTTTTACTTCCCCTTTGTAATAGTCTATTAAAATGTGCTCAGCTGCTTCTGCTCCCCCTGTCTCGTAAACCTGATTAGCTTTTTCAATCAGAGGCACACTCATACTATCATACATACACCATCCCAATGGAGAAAATCTTTCAGAAAACAACCTCATTTGGTTAAGTAAACTATTCAATTGCTCCTCTATTTCTTTTCTTTGTTTTCGTTGTTCTTTGCTTAAAAATATGCTAAAAAGCTTAGATGCATTAATCTGTTGCTGTAATTCCTGAATACTAACTAAATTCTCAAATTCTTTCACATTCTCGCTCCCTTTTACATAGGAATTTACTCATTCTCATACGGATAATAATGCTCTGTCTTCGACTGAAACTCCTTCAAATCACAAATCTTCATATCCGCATCAAACTCAGCAATGGTCACTCCATCAAAGCCATCCACATTGCCCTCGTAGTCACACTGGAAAAACCATTCCACAACAGCCGTATTCCCAGAAACAACCACACGTTTTATATCCCACTGCAAAACAGTACCTTTCTGATTCCAATCCTCAAACCATCTGATTATCTGTCCAATTCCTTTATACACCGGACCATAACACTCGCTGTAAATAATATCGTCGCTGAAAATCTCTTTTACAGCATCAATATCTTTATCCAGCCAGCATTGAAAATATTTTCTAATAACTTCTTCCATTCTGCACTTACCCCTTCATCCTCTCAATCGTCTCATCCACAGAAATACACTCCGCATATCTGCTCTTCCACATAAACTCGTTATAATACTTATAACTCTGCTCCCCTGTCATAAAAGCATTATCAAATGTAGAATTTGCATTCTCCGGTACAATCATTTTAAAACTATGCTCAAAACCACACTTAATTGTTGCATCAATACAGTAATCGGTCTGCAATCCAACAACAGCTACTGTGTGGACATTCTTTTCCGCCAAATACTCCAACAGCCCCGTCCCCTTAAAAGAACTATTTACCGTTTTATCGAAAATCTTCTCACTCGGCTGTGGACCAAAACCTTCATATATCTCAAAACCCGGTGTTCCCTTTGTCAATTCCGCACCAGCTCCATCATCGTGTCTTACATAAATGACCTCAACATTATTCTCTCTGGCTGCAGCAATTAACGATTTAACAGCACATTCGAACGCATTGAAATTATATAAATCAGGTGTCGTTATTAATTTCTGTGTATCGACTACTAAAAGTACCATTTACGCTCTCCTCATCATAAATATTTCTCTATCACACTCTGCTCCACAACCTTTTTCCCAAGCAACGTCATGGCTTGCTTCGGGCAATTATTGATGCACCTATAACACATGGTACACTGGTTATTCTGTACCACTTTCTTATCGACAATCCTGATATTATTCATAGGGCATAACTTTTCACATTTGCCACACCCTATGCACTTATCTTCGTCCACACGCAGTTTATCAGAATAGTTTCTTGTCTTATGTCCAAAATACAATAGTTGTCCAAAGAAACCCGCCATGCGATATAATATACCAATTCCCTCCCGGGTTGGTTTCCCTGCTTTCAAAAGCCGAATCGACTTACTAATCTTTTGCTCCGCTTTCTTCAAAAGTTCCTTGTTCTTTTCCAGTGGACGCTTCAACACTTTTTCATCGCCTATGCTATCCGGCATTCTCAAATGCAATCCACCTATTATTTCTGCTCCGTATTGCTGTAAAAGCCGCCCAAGAATTCCTGCCCCATCACCGCTAAACAATCCCATTGTGGCGATAAGAAAAACCTTCTTACTTCCCCCAAAATTCTTTATTTTTTTTCTTTATCACATACCGGAAATCTCTTAACATACTCATAAATTCTCTTAAGCATTCCGTCTTTATCTTCTCCTAATTCTCCACGGATTTTATCACCAAATCCCATATATGTATTGAATCCAAGCATATATACAGCCATTGCCATAGACAGCTCTCCGTTTTCATCACCATACAATGATGCCACTTTTCTCAATTCATCAATAACCGTATCGTGTGGTACTTCAACACCGCCTTCTTCATTTACAACAGAATTGATTACCTCCGGCAATGCCATACACATCTTGTAAAATGCATCTTCTTCACCAGTAAGAATTGCATAAAACTGATCCATGCTTACACGGCGAATCAATCTATGCTGTACATTTTTCCCATCAACTTTTGTTGACCATTTTATATTCTGTGATTTCTTCGCTATTGCTTCAACCAACAGGCATGCACAATCATCGTCTTCCAGAATCTGTCCTTGCATTTTTATATATGTTTTTGCGGAGGATGCAGAATTCATAGTATTGTGTTTGTTCTTCATTTCTACATATATTGTATGTACAATATCTCCATCTGGCATTTGTATTCCATCTGGATTTCTGTAAATAACATCCCAGCCTGCCTGTGGAACTTCGCAGCCTTTGAAATAAGAAAAAATATTTTGATGAAAATATCCTATATCATTATTATTAGACTTATCTCTCTGCCGGAAAATTTCATTATTTACAATTTCTTCCCAACTTGTACGATACACCGATTTATCAAAAATCAGCTTGATCGGATCAATCAGGTTACTATTGAATCGCTTCAAATCATACGATTCTAGCTTTTCTCCATATTTCATAATCGTTGCACGCACATGCTTCTTAAAATCTTCTTCTGATATAAACCCTAAATTCCATGCCATTTATTTTACCCCCTCTAATGATTTATGTATCTCCAACCCAATTTCATATGCTAAATTGACAGGAACAGCATTTCCAACCTGTTTATACTGAGATTGAACACTTCCACAAAACTGCCATTCATCTGGAAATGTTTGACATCTTGCATTCTCACGTACTGTAAACGGTCTTGCTTCCAATGGATGGCATCTTTCTGTTTGCTTCTGAGACGGTGAAGTCAATACCGTCAATGATGGTTCATCCAGACTCATTCTCCTAAGAATTCCTGTTCTTCCGCCTTCCATATCCCAACAACTTTTCATATATGCTTTTGCAATCTCTGGATCGATATCTCTCCAATATCCTCCAGGTGGAACTAATTCAAATATTTTTCTTTTATTTTCCCCGTATGGCACTCCTGGTCCTTCTGGGCAATCCAATAAAACATCTCTCAAAACAGGCTTATAATCATGTTCTTTAGGAAATGAGAATGAAACTTTTCCCACTAAATCATTCCTAATTCCAACAGTAATTAGTCTCTCTCTTTTCTGCGGCACACCAAAATCCCACGCATTTAAAACCTTTTTCTGAATGGTATATCCCGCCTGTTCAAAAATATTTGTTATCGTTGCATATGTTCTTCCCTTATCATGAGTCAGCAATCCTCGCACATTTTCAAATAAAAACATCTTTGGCTGTAATTTCTGTAAAAAAGTTGCATAGTGATAAAAAAGTGTTCCTCTCGCATCTTCAAGTCCTAATCTTTTTCCAGCATAGGAAAAAGCCTGACACGGTGCCCCTCCCGATAATAAATCCAGGTCTCCTTTTTTTATGCCAAAATAATCTTCCAAATCTAAACAAGATATATTAGCTATATCATCATGAATAACTCTCCAGTTCGGCCTATTGGTTTTCAAAGATTCTGCAGCATCTTTATCAAACTCTATTAGTCCCAATGGTTCAAATCCAGCTTTTTCTATCCCTAAAGCCAAACCGCCAGCTCCAGCAAACAGTTCTATGGTTGTAAATGCATCACTATCGATTTGTATTGGTTCGTCTTTTTGTATCTCTACAACATCTTCTATCTTGCAATTTAATGTAAAACATATTTTTTCTATTGATTCAAATGAAACTGGCTCATTCTTTCCTAATCGAGCTAACACATTAAAACTTATTCCTGACGCTTCCTTCAATTCTGTGCGGTTCATTTTTTTATCTATCAGTAATTTCCATAATTTGTCATAACAAATCGCCATTAAAATTCCTCCAAAATCAAAAATAGTACAACTCATATTTTATCATATACCACAATTAGCAACAAGCAATTTTCTCACCATATCGTTAGATTTCCTCTTGCATGTTTCTTAACCCGTTTGCTATTTATCCTGTTTTTTGATAATATATTCTCAGCAGTTCAGGCAGAAAGAAGGTACCTATATGTCACGTGATTCCGCTACTGTTTCAAACAATATGCGTAAGATCCACAGTAAAGATACTTCCATAGAGCTATTGCTCCGAAAAGCTCTATGGCACAAAGGTTATCGCTATCGTAAAAATTATAAGGCTCTCCCTGGTTCTCCTGACATTGTTCTTACCAAATATAAAATTGCTATTTTTTGCGATAGTGAATTTTTTCACGGAAAGGATTGGGAGATTCTCAAACTCCGACTTGAAAATGGGAAAAATCCAGACTTTTGGATCAAAAAAATCGAACGAAACCGTAATCGTGATTATGAAAATGATAAAAAGCTTCTATTTCTAGGCTATACTGTCCTTCACTTCTGGGGACAAGACATTTCCAAACATACAGATGAATGTTTACAAACCATTGAAGAAGCCATTTGGGATACAAAATTTTCTGATACAGCCACTGACTATGATATATCCGAAGAATAGATCCAACTTATGCAAAGCCAAAGTTTCCTACAGAAATTAAAATGTCCGTTTTCTCCGTATTGATCCCGGTTGTCACACGAGCCACGGTGTAATCTTCCATTCATGCTTTCTTTACCTCTGCATAATTTCTAAATGTCGTTACTATTGTCTTTTCTTCTTCTAAATGCTCGATCAGTACAACCACTTCATTGCCCTGGTAGATAATCCAACTGCACACACTGCTCTGCAGCTTCTGTTTTATTCCGGTATGTAGTTTGGTGAATTGCTCGCGCTCACACCTTCTAATATCAATTTTACGTCCAATACCATAACATATCCGCATAACTCTTTCCAAAAAGTGGCATTCTGTCCCCACAAAAAGACAACCAACGGCATAAGAACCATAACAATGCCGGATGCTATCATGAAAGAGCTGCAATGGTACCAAAAAAGGGCTCCCAATAATGGGAACCCTTAATTTTAAGCAATTTATAATTACTCGATGATTGTAGCAACACGGCCAGAACCTACTGTACGTCCACCCTCACGGATAGCGAATGTAAGACCCTGCTCCATAGCTACTGGATGAATCAGCTCGATTGTCATCTCTACGTTATCACCAGGCATGCACATCTCTGTTCCTGCTGGAAGCTCGCAAACACCTGTTACGTCAGTTGTTCTGAAGTAGAACTGTGGACGATAGTTGTTGAAGAATGGAGTATGACGTCCACCTTCATCCTTTGTTAAAACGTAAACCTGAGCTGTGAACTTGTGATGGCAAGTTACAGTACCTGGCTTAGCAAGAACCTGTCCACGAACGATCTGGTCACGGTTTACACCACGAAGTAATGCACCGATGTTATCACCAGCCATAGCCTCGTCTAACTGCTTACGGAACATCTCAATACCAGTTACAACTGTCTTAAGAACATCTTCCTTAACACCAAGGATTTCAAGTTCGTCGTTCAGATGTAATGTACCACGCTCTACTCTACCAGTTGCAACAGTACCACGACCTGTAATTGTGAATACGTCCTCTACTGGCATAAGGAATGGCTTATCTGTATCACGCTCTGGATCTGGGATATAAGAATCAACAGTATCCATAAGCTCCATGATCTTGTCTCCCCACTCTCCGTTAGGATCTTCAAGAGCCTTTAAAGCAGAACCCTTGATGATTGGGCAATCATTGAAACCATACTCTTCAAGCTGCTCGGTAACTTCCATCTCTACTAACTCGATAAGTTCTGGATCGTCTACCATATCGCACTTGTTTAAGAAAACGATGATGTAAGGTACACCTACCTGACGAGAAAGGAGGATGTGCTCCTTTGTCTGAGCCATAACACCATCAGTAGCAGCAACAACGAGGATAGCACCATCCATCTGAGCTGCACCAGTGATCATGTTCTTTACGTAGTCAGCATGTCCAGGACAGTCAACGTGTGCGTAATGTCTCTTCTCTGTCTCATACTCAACGTGAGCTGTAGAAATTGTGATACCACGCTCTCTCTCTTCTGGAGCCTTATCAATGTTCTCGAAATCTGTTGCTTCGTTACCAGCAACACGAGCTGCTAATACCTTTGTAATAGCTGCTGTTAAAGTTGTTTTACCATGATCTACGTGACCGATGGTACCAATATTACAATGTGGTTTTGTTCTTTCAAATTTAGCCTTTGCCATTTTGAAATGTCCTCCTTCATTTTATGCCCGGTTTTGGGCTTGTTTTTATGGTTTTAGGTTGTCAAACCGACTAACTCGATTATAGCGAATAATCAGCTATATTTCAAGCTTTTTCTATTATTTTGCCTTATTAGACAGAAGCTTCTCCTGTACGTTCTTTGGAACTGGCTCATACTTCTCGAAGAACATAGAGTAGTTACCACGACCCTGTGTCTTAGAACGTAAGTCTGTTGAGTATCCGAACATCTCAGCAAGTGGTACATAAGCGTGTACAATCTTACCGCCGCCCAGATCATCCATACCTTCGATACGTCCACGACGGGAGTTAACGTCACCGATAACATCTCCCATGTACTCTTCCGGCATAGTAATCTCAACTTTCATGATAGGCTCAAGTAATACTGGAGCTGCCTTAGCCATAGCTTCCTTGAAACACATAGATCCGGCAATATGGAATGCCATCTCGGAAGAATCGACTTCATGGTAAGATCCGTCATATACGGTAGCATGGATACCTACAACAGGGAATCCGCCAAGGGAACCAGCCTTTGTAGCTTCCTCAATACCTTCACCGATTGCTGGGATGTATTCCTTCGGAATAGCACCACCGACAACCTCGGAATCGAACTTGAACAGTTCTTCTCCGTTGGCATCCATCGGCTCGAAACGTACCTTACAATGTCCGTACTGTCCACGACCACCGGACTGCTTAGCGTACTTGTATTCCTGATCAACAGCCTTTGTAAATGTCTCTTTGTATGCTACCTGAGGAGCACCTACGTTTGCTTCTACCTTGAACTCACGAAGCAGACGGTCAACGATGATCTCCAGATGTAACTCACCCATTCCGGCAATGATTGTCTGACCAGTTTCCTGATCTGTATGTGCACGGAATGTAGGATCTTCTTCAGCAAGTTTTGCTAATGCTTCACCTAACTTGCCCTGTCCAGCTTTTGTTTTAGGCTCAATTGCGAGCTCGATAACTGGCTCTGGGAATTCCATAGACTCAAGGATAACCGGATGCTGCTCATCACAGATGGTATCACCGGTAGTAGTGAACTTAAATCCAACTGCTGCTGCGATATCACCAGAGTAAACAATGTCTAACTCCTGTCTCTTGTTTGCATGCATCTGAAGAATACGTCCAACACGTTCCTTCTTATCCTTTGTTGCATTTAACACGTAAGAACCAGACTTACATGTTCCGGAATAAACACGGAAGTAAGCAAGTTTTCCTACGAATGGATCTGCCATAATCTTGAATGCAAGAGCTGCGAAAGGCTCATCATCAGATGAATGTCTCTCGATCTCGTTGCCATCCAGGTCAACACCCTTGATTGCAGGGATGTCTGTTGGAGCTGGCATATATTCGATAATAGCATCCAGTAACTTCTGAACACCCTTGTTTCTGTATGCAGAACCACAGCAAACAGGCACTGCCGTACACTCACATGTTCCTTTACGAAGAACCTTCTTCATATCATCAACGGATGGCTCTTCGCCCTCAAGGTACTGCATCATTAAATCGTCATCTAACTCACAGATCTTCTCAATGAGTTCTGTACGATACTCTGCTGCCTGATCAGCCATATCTCCAAGATCATCTGTAACAGTGATGTTATCACCCTTCTCATCGTTGTAGATATATGCTTTCATCTCGAACAGATCAATGATTCCCTTGAAATCATCTTCTTTACCGATTGGTAACTGAAGAACGATTGCGTTCTTTCCTAATCTCTCACGGATCTGATCTACAGCACCGTAAAAGTTTGCACCTAAGATATCCATCTTATTGATGAATGCCATACGAGGTACATTGTAGGTATCAGCCTGACGCCATACATTCTCTGACTGAGGCTCAACACCACCCTTTGCACAGAAGACACCAACGGCGCCGTCCAATACACGGAGTGAACGCTCAACCTCTACTGTAAAGTCTACGTGTCCAGGAGTATCGATGATGTTGATACGATGCTCAAGAGCGCCCTTTTTCGGCTTTGTGAACTCTTCTTCTGTCCAGTGACATGTTGTAGCGGCTGAAGTAATTGTGATACCTCTTTCCTGCTCCTGCTCCATCCAGTCCATGGTAGCAGTACCTTCATGAGTATCACCGATTTTATAGTTAACACCAGTATAATACAGAATACGCTCTGTTAATGTTGTCTTACCAGCATCGATATGAGCCATAATTCCGATATTTCTGGTTCTCTCAAGTGGATATTCTCTTCCAGCCAAGGTTTTTTCCTCCTATTAGATTTCCAATTAGAATCTGTAATGTGCGAAGGCCTTGTTTGCCTCTGCCATCTTGTGCATATCTTCTTTTCTCTTAACTGCTGCACCAGTATTGTTTGCAGCATCCATGATCTCGTTTGCCAGTCTCTCTTCCTGAGTCTTCTCACCTCTAGCACGTGAGAAAGTTGTTAACCAACGAAGAGCTAATGCCTGACGACGATCCGGGCGAACCTCGATAGGTACCTGATAGGTAGCTCCACCGATACGTCTTGCCTTAACTTCAAGAGCTGGCATAACGTTGTTCATAGCCTCCTCGAATACCTCGATTGCTGGCTTTCCTGTCTTCTCTTCTACTTTAGTAAAAGCGCCGTATACGATCTTCTGTGCAACACCTTTCTTACCATCTAACATAATGTTGTTGATAAGCTTGGTAACCACTTTGTTGTTGTATAACGGATCTGCTAATACGTCTCTTTTCTGAGTATGTCCTTTACGTGGCACGTTACTTCCCTCCTTAATCATTTTTAATTAATTCAACGGTACTCACATGTGTCTCTCTAATGTGTTCGTGCGGGCTATATAATGAGTAGGTTATATCCGGTAGCGGATACAACAATAATCCCAACACTAAACCTATTTAGCTCTGTTTGTGACCCATTGTCTGCCAAATAATCTGTTTATTATTTAGCTGCCTTTGGTTTCTTAGCGCCGTACTTAGAACGGGCCTGCTTTCTGTTCGCAACACCAGCGGTATCTAATGTACCACGGATGATATGGTAACGTGTACCAGGTAAATCCTTAACACGACCACCACGGATCAGAACAACACTATGCTCCTGTAAGTTGTGTCCTTCACCTGGGATATAAGATGTTACTTCGATTCCGTTGGAAAGACGAACTCTGGCGATCTTACGAAGAGCTGAGTTAGGCTTCTTAGGAGTTGCTGTCTTAACAGCAGTACAAACACCTCTCTTCTGTGGAGAAGAAGTATTGATTGGCTTCTTCTGCAGAGAGTTAAAGCTTCTCTGAAGTGCAGGTGCTGTAGACTTCTTTACAGTAGTCTGACGTCCTTTTCTTACTAACTGGTTAAATGTTGGCATTATTTTCACCTCCTGTATTATTCTTCAAGCATGCATCATACCACAATGCACGCTAAAATATTATATAAATTTCTGTTGTGCTTGTCAACCCACTTTTAAAAAATACATGAAAAAGAGGGAGATTTGCTCTCCCTCTTTTGTATCTTCACAGATTCTATTATCTGTGCTGTAATTTATTCTTCCGATGAATCCTCATCAGTTCCGGAAACGGCTGACAGATCTGTTCCATCCGGAACGGTTACTGTCGGGATCATTTCCTCTTCTTCATCCATAGTGAAATCTTCCAGATCGTCAAATGAGAACTCTTCTTCTTCGTTCACATCACTGTCCAGTTTGATATTGCGGTATCTCTTCATACCGGTACCTGCCGGAATCAACTTACCGATGATAACGTTCTCTTTCATACCGATCAACGGATCAATCTTGCCCTTGATTGCTGCTTCCGTAAGAACCTTCGTGGTCTCCTGGAAGGATGCAGCTGACAGGAATGAATTTGTTGCAAGGGATGCTTTTGTGATACCAAGTAATACCTGGGAACCAACTGCCTGTTCCTTGCCTTCTTCCTCAAGCTTTTCGTTCAGTTCAAGGAAATCAAGAGAATCTACCATGCTGCCCGGAAGAAGATCGGAATCTCCATTCTCTTCTACGCGGATCTTCTGTAACATCTGTCGAACGATAACCTCAATATGCTTATCGTTGATTTCTACACCCTGCAGACGATATACACGCTGTACTTCACGAAGCATGTAATCCTGTACGGCACGCACACCTTTGATTTTTAAGATATCATGTGGATTTACAGAACCTTCGGTCAGTTCATCACCGGCTTCAAGTACGGCACCATCCATGATCTTAATACGCGATCCATAAGGAATCAGGTAAGTCTTTGTCTCTCCGGACTCCGGATCTGTAACGATAACTTCACGCTTTTTCTTTGTATCCTTAATGGTAGCAATGCCGCCGAACTCTGTAATAATTGCAAGTCCCTTTGGCTTACGTGCCTCGAAGATTTCCTCTACACGAGGAAGACCCTGTGTAATATCGTTACCGGCCACACCACCGGTATGGAATGTTCTCATGGTAAGCTGTGTACCAGGCTCACCGATGGACTGTGCGGCGATAATACCGATCGCTTCACCAACCTGTACCGCCTGACCGGTTGCCATGTTGGCACCGTAACATTTCGCGCATACACCCATGTGGGAACGGCAGGTAAGAATGGTACGGATCTTCACACTTGTAATCGGATTTCCCTTTTCATCAACGCCTTTATTCACAACATCCGCCGCACGGCGAGGTGTAATCATATGGTTTGCTTTAACAATAACATTTCCGTCTTTGTCACAAATTGTCTCGCATGAGAAACGTCCGGTAATACGTTCTTCCAGACTTTCGATTTCCTCCTTGCCTTCCATAAATGCCTTAACGATCATTCCCGGAATCTCACGGTTTGTTCCTGCACAACAGTCAGACTCACGAACGATCATATGCTGGGATACATCAACCAGACGTCTGGTCAGGTATCCGGAATCGGCCGTACGAAGTGCGGTATCGGACAGACCTTTACGTGCTCCATGCGCTGACATGAAGTACTCCAGTACGTCCAGACCTTCACGGAAGTTTGACTTGATTGGCAGCTCGATGGTTCTACCGGTTGTATCGGCCATCAATCCACGCATACCGGCCAGCTGCTTGATCTGTTTATCAGAACCACGGGCTCCGGAATCGGCCATCATGAAGATGTTGTTGTACTTGTCAAGTCCGGTAAGAAGTGCTGTTGTCAGCTCATCATCCGTCTCTTTCCAGGTCTCTACAACTTCCTTATAACGCTCTTCTTCTGTGATAAGACCACGCTTATACTGACGTGTGATCCGGTCTACCGTATTCTGTGCCTGCTCGATCATCTGTGGCTTCTGTGGTGGCACTGTCATATCGGAAATTGATACGGTCATGGCAGCTCTTGTGGAATATCCATAACCCATTGCCTTGACATCATCCAGTACCTCGGCAGTCTTTGTCGCACCATGAATATTAATAACCTTCTCCAGAATCTGTTTGATCTGTTTCTTTCCAACATGGAAATCAATTTCCAGCTTCAAAGCATTCTCCGGGGTACTGCGGTCTACAAATCCCAGATCCTGCGGAATAATCTCATTGAAAATCAGAAGACCAAGTGTTGTCTTGATAAATCCGGATACTTCTGTTCCGTCAGCCATAGTTGCCTTACGGTATACATAAATATTCTGATGAAGTGTAATCTCTCCATTCTCATACGCAAGCAATGCCTGATTCATGCTTCCGTAATGATATCCGAACAGATCCATTGGCTTACATAATACCCGACGGTTATTGTCTGTTGTATCTTCAAACCAGATCAGATCATACAATCCGATCTCACTCTTTCCTGTCTTCGGGTCCGGTGTGGTTGCTTTCTTTAATTCCTCAATATCGTTATACACTTTATCGGAAACAGCAACTGCATCTTTTTTATCCTTATAATCTGCCAGTTTGTGCATAGTCAGATAGTATACTCCGAGGACCATATCCTGGGAAGGAACGGCTACCGGACCACCATCAGACGGCTTCAGCAGGTTGTTTGGTGATAACAGCATAAAACGGCATTCTGCCTGAGCTTCTACGGACAGAGGAAGATGCACAGCCATCTGGTCACCGTCGAAATCGGCGTTGAACGCGGTACATACCAGCGGATGAAGCTTAATTGCCTTACCTTCTACAAGGATTGGCTCGAACGCCTGAATACCAAGTCTGTGCAGTGTAGGGGCACGGTTTAACATAACCGGATGCTCTTTGATTACTTCTTCAAGCACATCCCATACCTCCGGCTGAAGTCTTTCTACCATTTTCTTGGCGCTCTTGATATTATGAGCAATTCCTTTAGCTGCCAATTCTTTCATAACAAACGGCTTAAACAGCTCGATTGCCATCTCTTTTGGCAGACCACACTGATAGATCTTAAGTTTTGGCTCTACACAGATAACGGAACGTCCGGAGTAGTCAACTCGCTTTCCTAACAGGTTCTGACGGAAACGTCCGCCCTTACCCTTTAACATATCAGACAGAGACTTCAGTGCTCTGTTTCCAGGACCGGTAACCGGACGTCCACGACGGCCATTATCGATCAGGGCATCAACCGCTTCCTGTAACATACGTTTCTCATTGCGCACGATAATATCCGGTGCACCAAGATCAAGCAGTCTTCTCAGACGGTTGTTACGGTTAATAATTCTACGATACAGATCATTCAGATCAGATGTTGCAAAACGACCACCATCCAGCTGAACCATCGGACGTAAATCCGGCGGAATAACCGGGATAACCGTCATGATCATCCACTCCGGCTTATTTCCGGACTCACGGAATGCTTCTACAACTTCCAGACGCTTGATAATACGTGCACGCTTCTGTCCCGTTGCATTCTCTAACTCTGCTTTCAGCTCTGCAGAATCTTTTTCCAGATCAATCGCAGCAAGCAGTTCATGGATGGCTTCTGCTCCCATGCCCACACGGAATGCACTTCCGTACTGCTCTCTTGCTTCCTGATATTCTGCCTCAGAAAGTACCTGCTTGTATGCAAGAGAAGTATCTCCTGCATCAAGCACAATATAAGAAGCGAAATAAAGCACACGCTCAAGTACACGCGGAGATAAATCAAGGATCAGACCCATACGGGATGGAATTCCCTTGAAATACCAGATATGGGAAACCGGAGCTGCCAGCTCAATATGTCCCATACGCTCTCTACGAACACTGGATTTTGTAATTTCTACACCACAGCGGTCGCAGACAACACCTTTATAACGAATCTTTTTATATTTACCACAATGACATTCCCAGTCTTTCTGCGGTCCAAAAATTTTCTCACAGAAAAGACCATCCTTCTCAGGCTTTAAGGTTCTGTAATTGATTGTCTCCGGCTTTTTTACTTCGCCATGAGACCACTCACGGATCTTCTCAGGTGATGCTAATCCAATCTGGATCGCATCAAACTGCATTGCCTGATTCATGTCCTTTTTATTTGTTTCTGGCATTTATGACACTCCTTCCCAATTACTCTTCATCATCAAGAACTTCTTCTGCGTCATCAAAGAGATCATCAGCATCGCCGAAATCTTCATCATCGTTATCATTTTCCGGTTCTACATTGACAAGCTCTTCATTCTCGGAATCGAACTCCTGCTTGGTAAATCCGTGTTTTTCAAACGACTCACTGTCTTCAAATGCATAATCTCTGTCATCTCTGTCATTTCCAATGATGGCATTGATATCGGTATTTCCGTACTCACTGGTTTCAATGAGTTCTACTTCATTTCTGTCTTCGTCAAGCACTTTGACATCCAGACCAAGAGACTGTAACTCTTTCAAAAGTACCTTGAAAGATTCCGGAACACCCGGCTCAGGGATATTCTCGCCTTTGATAATAGCCTCGTATGTCTTTACTCGTCCTACGACATCATCGGACTTAACAGTCAAGATCTCCTGCAGAGTATATGCAGCACCATAAGCTTCCAGTGCCCATACCTCCATCTCTCCGAATCGCTGACCACCGAACTGTGCTTTACCACCCAGCGGCTGCTGTGTAACTAAGGAGTAAGGACCTGTAGAACGTGCATGGATCTTATCATCAACCAGATGATGCAGTTTCAGATAATGCATGTGTCCGATTGTGACTTTTCCGTCGAAGTATTCTCCGGTACGTCCGTCACGCAGCTGAACCTTTCCGTCACGGGAAATCGGAACCCCCTTCCACAGACTTCTATGTGCACGATTCTCTGAAAGATAATCCATAACGTCCTCTCTCAGAATATCTTTATACTTATCGTAGAAGTTTTCTTCTCCGTCTTCTGCTTCCTCTGCATCAAACGGCATGTTTACATAGTCATTTGCAAGTTCCAGTGTATCCTGGATATCAATCTCTTTTGCGCCATCGAATACCGGAGTCTCGATATTAAAACCAAGTGCCTTCGCAGCAAGGCTTAAGTGAATCTCCAGCACCTGTCCGATGTTCATTCGGGAAGGCACACCCAGAGGATTTAATACAATGTCAAGTGGACGGCCATTTGGAAGATATGGCATATCTTCTACAGGTAATACACGGGAAACGACACCCTTGTTACCATGACGTCCGGCCATCTTATCACCAACAGAAATCTTACGTTTCTGGGCAATGTAAATACGAACAGACTCATTTACACCAGGAGATAACTCATCGCCATCTTCTCTGGTAAATACTTTGGCATCTACAACAATACCATATGCACCGTGCGGCACTTTCAGGGAAGTGTCACGAACCTCACGCGCTTTTTCACCGAAGATTGCGCGAAGCAGTCTCTCTTCTGCGGTAAGCTCTGTCTCTCCCTTTGGTGTAACCTTTCCTACCAGAATGTCTCCGGCACGGACTTCGGCACCGACACGGATGATTCCGCGCTCGTCAAGATCCTTTAATGCATCATCACCGACACCCGGTACATCTCTTGTAATCTCTTCCGGTCCGAGCTTTGTATCACGAGACTCTACTTCGTATTCCTCAATATGGACAGAAGTATATACATCATACTCTACCAGACGCTCACTCAAAAGAACGGCATCCTCGTAGTTATAACCTTCCCATGTCATGAAGCCGATCAGCGGGTTCTTTCCAAGTGCCAGCTCACCATTGGATGTAGATGGTCCATCAGCGATCACCTCACCCTTTGCTACTTTCTGTCCCTTGAACACGATTGGTCTCTGGTTGTAGCAGTTGGACTGGTTGCTTCGTGCAAACTTTGTCAGAATATATTCTCTGCGATTTCCGTCCTCCTCACGTACTACGATACGATTAGACTCAGAACTCTCCACGATACCTGCTTCTTTTGCAAGTACACAGACACCGGAATCGACCGCTGTCTTTGTCTCCATACCGGTTCCTACTACAGGTGCCTCGGTGGTAAGAAGCGGCACTGCCTGACGCTGCATGTTAGATCCCATCAGTGCTCGGTTTGCATCATCGTTCTGCAGGAACGGAATCAGTGCTGTAGCAACGGAGAACACCATCTTTGGAGATACGTCCATGTAATCGAATGCAGTCTTATCGTACTCCTGCGTTTCTTCACGGTAACGACCGGATACAGAATTACGAACAAAATGTCCATCCTCATCCAGTTTTTCGTTCGCCTGCGCTACATGGTAATTATCTTCCTCATCCGCAGTCATGTATACAACTTCGTCTGTAACACGAGGATTGTCTTTATCTGATTTATCAATCTTACGGTACGGAGCCTCAACAAATCCGTACTCGTTAATTCTTGCGTAGCATGCCAGAGAGTTGATCAGACCGATGTTTGGTCCTTCAGGCGTCTCAATCGGGCACATACGTCCATAATGGGAATAATGGACATCTCGTACTTCGAATCCGGCACGGTCTCTGGACAAACCGCCAGGTCCCAATGCAGAAAGACGTCTCTTATGTGTCAGCTCACCCAGTGGGTTGTTCTGATCCATAAACTGTGACAGCTGGGAAGATCCGAAGAACTCTTTTACCGCAGCCGTAACCGGTTTGATGTTGATCAGACTCTGTGGGGAAATTCCCTCAAGATCCTGAGTTGTCATGCGCTCACGAACCACTCTTTCCAGACGGGAAAGACCGATACGATACTGGTTCTGTAACAATTCACCGACAGCACGGATACGACGGTTTCCTAAGTGGTCAATATCGTCATCTGTTCCGATGCCCCACTCCAGATGCATATTATAGTTGATGGATGCGAAGATATCCTCTTTTGTAATATGCTTTGGAATCAGGTCTGCAATATCTCTCTTAATTGCAGCGATACGCTCTTCCAATGTCTCGTTTTCTTCCATAATCTGCTGCAGAGCCGGATAATATACCAGTTCTGTAACACCAATAGCCTTCGGGTCCTCAATTTCAGGAATCCAGCTTCTGATATCTACCATCATAGAAGAAAGAACTTTTACGTTACGTGTCTCTGTCTGAATCCAGAGCGCCGGAACTGCAGCATTCTGAATCTGATCTGCCAGATCACGGTCAACAGTTGTGCCTGCCTCTGCAATTACTTCTCCGGTAGAAGGATCCAGTACATCCTCTGCCAGAACCTGTCCGTTGATACGGTTCTTTAAAGCAAGCTTCTTATTAAATTTGTAACGTCCTACTTTTGCCAGGTCATATCTTCTCGGATCGAAGAACATGGCAGTGATCAGACTCTCCGCACTTTCTACGGAAAGCGGCTCACCCGGACGGATCTTTTTATATAACTCTAATAAACCAGCCTCAAAGCTTCCCTGTGGCTCACGCTCTGTGATCGCCGGGTCCTTCTGCAGGGATGCCAGAATCTTTGGCTCCTCGCCGAACATGTCAATGATCTGCTGGTTGGTACCTACACCAAGTGCACGAAGCAATACGGTAATCGGCACTTTACGGGTTCTATCTACTCTTACACTGAAAACGTCATTGGAGTCAGTCTCATACTCGAGCCATGCACCACGGTTCGGGATAACAGTACATGAATAAAGAGTTTTACCCACTTTATCATGAGCAATTCCGTAATAGATACCAGGGGAACGAACCAACTGGCTGACGATTACACGTTCTGCACCGTTGATAACGAACGTACCTGTCTCTGTCATAAGAGGAAGATCACCCATGAAAATTTCATGTTCGTTAATCTCATCTGTCTCTTTGTTATGAAGTCTAACCTTGACTTTCAAAGGTGCTGCATATGTCGCATCTCTCTCTTTGCATTCCGGGATTGTATATTTCACATCGTCTTCGCACAGTGTAAAATCGACGAAATCCAGGCTCAGATGACCACTGTAATCCGTGATCGGGGAGATATCTGCAAATGCTTCTTTTAAACCTTCATCCAGGAACCACTGATAAGAATTCTTCTGGACTTCGATCAGGTTTGGCATCTGCAAAACCTCTTTCTGTCTTGAGTAACTCATACGCAAGCCTTTTCCAGCCTTGACTGGACGTATTCTGTTTTTCTCCATTGACGTTTCACCTCTCGTTTTTATTTCAATCTAGTTTTTCCTAAAAAAGAGCATGGAAATGCCTAGTGCACCACAATAGTGCAACTTATACTATACAATAAAATCAAGGGAATTGCAAGAATTATTTTTGAGAACTTTTTCAGATAGAAAGAGGGGATACAGCTAAATAAAATAACCCAACAGAAATGCAAGCATCTCTGCCGGGTTATTATTGGTTTCTCGTCGTTTAAGCACAGACTACTTTAATGTAACCTTTGCTCCTTCAGCCTCAAGTTTAGCCTTAGCGTCTTCAGCAGATGCCTTGTCAGCCTGCTCCTTGATTACCTTAGGTGCGCCATCAACAGCGTCCTTAGCTTCCTTCAGTCCAAGACCTGTGATCTCACGAACAACCTTGATAACCTTAACCTTGTTCGGTCCAACTTCTGTTAACTCTACGTCGAACTCAGTCTTCTCTTCAGCTGCTGCTGCGTCTCCGCCTGCTGCTGCTACTACAACGCCTGCTGCTGCAGATACGCCGAACTCTTCTTCACATGCCTTTACAAGGTCATTTAACTCTAATACGCTTAACTCTTTGATAGCATCGATAAACTCTGCTGTTGTTAACTTTGCCATGATTATTTCCTCCGTTATAATTTTATTTTTAATAATTATTCTGCTGCTGGTGCTTCCTCAGCCGGTGCTGCGTCTGCTGCTGCATCTGCTGCGCCACCCTTCTCTGCGATCTGATTAAGAACGCGAGCAAGATTTGTGATAGGTGACTGTAAGCTTCCAAGTAATTTGGAAAGAAGTACTTCTCTGCTTGGTACACTTGCGATCTGCTTCATTCCCTCTGCATCATAGTATGTTCCTTCTACAACGCCGGCCTTGATCTCAAGGCTTGGAGCCTTCTTTGCGAACTCTGCCAGAACTCTGGCTGGAGCTGTAGCATCTTCTGTAGATACTGCAAATGCGTTAGGTCCTTCCAGGACATCCTTTAAGCTCTCGAACTCTGTTCCCTCGATTGCGCGGTTTACTAAAGTATTTTTGTATACTTTGTAAGTTACGCCAGCTTCTCTTAAATTTTTACGAAGCTGTGTATCCTCAGCAACTGTAAGTCCACGGTAGTCAACTACTACAAGTGACTGTGCGTCCTTAATTGTTTCAGAAATTTCCTGAACGATCGGCTGCTTTAATTCTACCTTTGCCACGATTCATTTACCTCCTTATTTTATTTCTTGCATATAGCGTGAGGTATAATAAAAACCCTCCGCCTTACAGCAGAGGGGTATCATTCTTTATGACGATTATCATCAAAAATTCCCTCGGTAGGTGGATTTCCCTTTACGCTGTCGCAATATGCGATAGCACCTTACTGTCTTCGGCAATATGCTTTGCTATTATAATATGTTCTTATGCGGATGTCAAGTGTTTTCCGCATTTTGCTTGTGTAAGTCTGATCATACATTTTATCATTTCATCAGGAACCGTTTCCGGTTCCCGACTTCTGATTTTTCTATTACTGAGCAATCTTTACAACGTTAAGCTTTACGCCAGGTCCCATTGTAGAAGTTAATACAGCACTCTTAATGTACTGACCCTTTAAGCTTGAAGGCTTAGCCTTGTTGATTGCGCCCATAAGAGACTGGAAGTTGTCGTTCAACTGCTCACTTGTAAATGAAGCTTTTCCAACTGGCACGTGGATAATATTTGTCTTGTCCAAACGATACTCAATCTTACCGGCTTTGATGTCATTAACAGCTTTGGTAACATCCATGGTAACTGTACCAGCTTTTGGGTTTGGCATTAAGCCCTTCGGTCCAAGGACACGTCCCAGACGTCCTACAACACCCATCATATCCGGTGTAGCAACTACAACATCGAAGTCTAACCATCCCTCGTTCTGGATCTTCGGAATTAATTCCTCTCCTCCAACGAAGTCAGCTCCTGCTGCCTGTGCCTCGTCTACCTTGGTTCCCTTTGCGAAAACCAATACCTTAACGGTCTTACCTGTTCCGTGTGGCAGTACAACCGCACCACGGATCTGCTGCTCTGCGTGGCGTCCATCACAGCCCGTTCTAAGATGAAGTTCGATTGTCTCATCAAATTTCGCTGTGGCATTCTTCTTTACGAGGTCGATTGCTTCAGCAACATCGTACTGAGCACTTCTATCGTATGCCTTTACAGCGTCCTGATATTTCTTTCCTCTTTTCATGAAATATAAACCTCCTGGTGGTAATATCGGGTGGGAAATCAATTACCCTCCCACATTTCTTCTTAAACTTAGATTAGTCTACTACTTCAACACCCATAGATCTTGCTGTACCAGCGATCATGCTCATGGCAGCTTCGATATTTGCAGCGTTTAAGTCAGGCATCTTCAGCTCAGCGATTTCCTGAACCTGTGCCTTTGTAATCTTTGCAACCTTTGTCTTGTTTGGTTCACCGGAACCAGACTTGATCTTGCAGGCTTTCTTGATCAGTACTGGTGCAGGAGGAGTTTTAGTAATAAAGCTAAAGCTTCTGTCTGCATATACTGTAATAACTACAGGGATAATTAAGTCGCCCTGATCGGCTGTCTTTGCATTAAACTGCTTTGTAAACTCAACGATGTTTACACCGTGCTGTCCAAGTGCCGGTCCGACTGGAGGAGCAGGTGTTGCCTTTCCAGCAGGAATCTGCAGCTTAATGTATCCTTCAACTTTCTTTGCCATTGGAATTGCCTCCTTAATTCATCTTCTTTACATCTGCGAAACTTACTTCTACCGGTGTTTCGCGACCGAACAGATCCACATTGATCGTAACCGTCTGTTTGTTATGGTTCATCGCTGTAATCACACCGCAGGTATCTTTCCAGACACCGCCGATAACAACGATCATGTCGCCTTCCGCGAAATCCACCACAACGTTTTCAGCTTTGATTCCGAGCGGTCTCATTTCAGCATCTGTGAGTGGCACCGGTTTGCTTCCCGGTCCAACGAACCCTGTCACACCGCGGGTATTGCGGACAACATACCATGTATCGTCATTCATAATCATATGAATCAGCACATAGCCCGGGAACATTTTCTTGGAAACCTGTTTTTTCACTCCGTTTTTAACTTCCGTCACTTCCTCAAGAGGAACACGAACCTCCAAAATCTGGTCTTCCAGATGTCTGTTCTCAATTGTCTTGTCAATATTCGCTTTGACTTTGTTCTCATAACCTGAATAGGTATGAACTACATACCAGTTCGCCTCTGCCATAAATCACTATGCCTCCGTTAAAATTTCAAACCAACAAGGAAATTCACACCGTGCTGAATTGCCCAATCCAGCAGTGCAATAATAAGACCGACTACAACGGATGTAACAATCACTGCAATGGTCTGTCTGACAACTGATTTCTGTTCCGGCCAGATGATCTTTTTGAACTCTGCCTTTACACCGTCAAACCAGCTTGTCTTTGGAGCCTTTTCAACGTTTTCTGTCTGTCCCATTTCATAACTCCTTTGCTCTGTACGGACTATTTGGTTTCCTTATGAACTGTATGAGTCTTGCAGAATCTACAGTACTTCTTGGTTTCCATTCTGTCCGGATGAGTCTTCTTGTCCTTTGTCATGTTGTAATTACGACGCTGACATTCTGTGCAGGCTAATGTAATCTTTGTACGCACAACTTCCACCTCCGTTATTAATTTTCGTGTTTTGTCCCGCCTAAAAAAAGGCATAAAAAAAAGACCTACTTCCAAGCTTTCATACTATATCATGATTTTCCATGTCCGTCAACATCTTTTACAATGGTTTTTATGGTTTTTTGCAGCTTTTACGCCAAATTGTGAATTTTTAGTAAAATTTTACCATATACAAGGGTATGGAAAATGCGGTATGATGCCGATATACTATTCAAGTAGAATCTTTTTGGGTGCAAAGGATATGCACCTCACAGGAGAACAGGTCTGTTACTGTCCTGCTCTCAATCCTCAATTCACGGAAGAAAGGAGGGGAATCTCAATGGCAAAGATTGATAATGCCTACGCTTATTATATCTCGACGTATGCCCAGAAAACGGTTTCACGTTATGATTCACACAAGAAAAGTGAACTGCGCAAAGTTTATAATAAAATTGTCAAAATAAATAAAGATTCGCCTCTTTATAAAATTCCGAATCTCACCGATGCGAAAAAATATGCCATAGACATCAAGGAAAACGCGCGCTCCATTCAGAACGTTGTGGCATCTCTTTCCGACCAGTACGGTTCATTTGAGGATTCTTTTAAGAAGAAAGTTGCCATGTCTTCCGATGACGAAAAAGTCAGTGTGACCTATATCGGCGACGGAAGTGAAGAAAGTAAAACCAATAACTTTGACATTGAAGTGCAGCGGCTTGCCACACCCCAGATCAATCAGGGACGTTTTTTAAAAGACAATACACTGTCGATGCGTCCCGGCGCATATTCTTTTGATCTGAATACGTCTGGTGCTGCATATGAATTTCAATATAATATCAATTCCGACGAAACCAATCTGGATGTGCTGGACAAGCTGGCCAGGCTTGTCAACTCCTCTAGTCTCGGAATTACCGCCGAAATACTGTCCGATGGAAACGGTTCGAGTGCGCTGAAACTGACTTCCATACAGACCGGTCTGGCAGATAACGAAACCGAACTTTTTTCCATTGCACCGGATGCCAGCACAGGTTCCACGGAAATCATGGATCAGCTGGGAATTGACCGCATCACTTCCCCTGCACAGAGTTCCGCCTTTACACTGAATGGCACAAGCCACTCTTCCCTGACCAACACATTTTCCATCAATCAGGTATTTGAACTGACCTTACATCAGCCAACCGATAGTGAGAAAGTAAACATTGGATTTAAAACAGATGCGGATGCAATTGCGGACAATATCCAGTCTCTGGTGGATGCCTATAATTCCATACTTTCCACCGCAGCCGTGTATGCAGACACCAATGCCAGTGCCGGAAACAAACTTCAGACAGAGATTCTTTCCATATCCGGTTCAAGCCGGAGTTCTTTACAGGACATCGGTCTGGTCACAAACGAGAACGGCTCCATCTCTATTGATAAAGAAGCGCTCCGTGAAGCAGTTGTTCCGGAACGTGATCAGAATACATTTGAAACTTTATCCCAATTTCGGGATTCCATCGGAAAAGAAGCGGAAAATATCTCCATCAATCCGATGAACTATGTCAACAAGATAGTCGTGGCCTATAAAAATCCCGGTCACAACTTTGCAACCCCATACATCACATCCATCTATTCCGGAATGATGCTGGACAAATATGTATAACAAAAAGAGCATTCCAGCTGTAACCATACAGCGAATGCTCTTTTTTGTATCTTTCTAGAAGCCTATCCCAGTTCTTTTTCGCACATTTCCAGTGCAGAAGCGATCACAGCGTCCATATCATAATACTTATACTCTCCGAGTCTTCCCCCGAAAATTACATTTTTTTCCTTTTCCGCAAGTTCTTTATATTTCTGATAAAGAGCTCCGTTCTTTTCATCGTTTACCGGATAGTACGGTTCATCCCCCGGTTTCCACTCCGAACTGTACTCCCTCGAAATTACAGTCTTCGGTAAATCATGTCCCTCATCATCCTTGCCGAATTCAAACCATTTGTGTTCAATGATACGTGTCCACGGCGTCTGGGCATCCGTATAATTGACTGCTGCATTTCCCTGGAAATTCGGAGTATCCAGAAGTTCTGTTTCAAACCGCACGGAACGATATTCCAACGCGCCGAGCGAATAATCAAAATACGCATCTATCGCTCCTGTATATACCGTTTTCTCAGCCAGAGCCTTCAGTTCCTCTTTCTGCTCCAGATAATCAATCCCAAGCCGGACTTCGATTCCCTCCAGCAGATGCTCAACCATCTTTGTGTAACCGCCCATCGGAATTCCCTGATACAGCGCATTAAAATAATTGTTATCAAACGTCAGGCGCACCGGAAGGCGCTTGATAATAAAAGCAGGCAGATCCGTACACTTACGCCCCCACTGTTTCTGTGTATATCCTTTGATCAGTTTCTCGTAAATATCGGTTCCCACAAGACTGATCGCCTGTTCCTCGAGATTTTTCGGTTCTGTAATGCCTGCGGCTTTTTTCTGCTCCTCAATTTTCGCCGCTGCTTCCTCCGGTGTCACCACACCCCACATCTTATTAAAGGTGTACATATTAAACGGAAGCGAGTATAGTTCCCCTTTGTAATTTGCTACCGGTGAATTCGTAAAGCGGTTAAATTCCGCAAATTTTGTAATGTAATCCCACACCTTTTTATTGTTGGTATGGAAAATATGTGCACCATACTTGTGCACATGGATTCCCTCAATGTCCTCCGTATAAACATTTCCGGCAATATTCGGACGTTTATCGACAACCAGAACCCTTTTCCCCCTTGTTGCTGCCTCGTGAGCAAATACGGAGCCATATAATCCCGCTCCTACCACCAGATAATCATACTTCATTTCTTTCTCCTTTGTTTTATTATCAGTTCAATCAGCCATAACAAAATGCAACCACATAAAACACCTATGGTGTTGGTCAACATATCATCTACTTCACAATACCCGCGTTTCGTCACGTACTGGCTCAGTTCCGTCAGAACCGAACAGACACCTCCGAGCACAACACATTTCCACATCGGCCGCAGCCGGTGAAAACAAAGCGGTGCCAAAATTCCGAAAGGCACTGTCATAAGAATATTTTCAATAAAAAATGCATGGGTAACCACGCTGTATCCCCACGTGGAAAACAGATCCAGATTCATGCACCCGTTTCTGGAACCGGGTTCTCTGGAAAAAAAAGTAATCTGTATCACCACAAGTATATAAATCGCAAAAAGTATACGAAAAAACCGGACAGATGCTTTTTTTCCATCCTTTTTTTCAGAAAGTACAATTGTTACAACCAGCCCAAGTACCACAATAACCAGTGCCCATGGCACATATTGAAGTGGCTGCCGCATATCTGCCAAAATTTGTTTTATAATTTCACACCACATAAATTTTATTATAGCCATGGTTCAAAAAAGATACAAGTATATTTCTTTATTTCTATGTAAAACTGTTGCAGGATAGTGTAATATAAAAGAAAAACCTCGGAAGGACCATCTGTTATTATGATCACAATAAGTTTATGTATGATTGTCAAAAATGAAGAACCGGTTCTGGCAAGATGCCTGGATTCCGTTGCTTCCATGATGGACGAAATCATCATCGTTGATACCGGCTCCACAGATCGCACCAAAGAAATCGCCGCACAATACACCAGCCGGATCTATGATTTTACCTGGTGTGATGATTTCTCCGCCGCAAGAAATTATGCGTTTTCGCTTGCAACCATGGATTACATCTACTGTCCGGATGCGGACGAATACCTTGATCTGGAAAATCAAAGACGTTTTCTCCGGTTAAAAGGTGCTCTTCTTCCGGAAATTGAAATTGTTCAGATGAACTATATCACCCCACCGGATTTCAACACCGTGCAGAACTGTAAAAAAGAGCCACGTCCAAAACTTTTTAAACGCCTGCGCACGTTTTCATGGGTCGATCCGGTTCACGAAACGATCCGCACCGATCCCGTCATCTATGACAGTGATATTGATATTCTGCACCACCCACATACCATGCATGCCAAGCGGGATTTTGCCATGTTTGAAAAAGCATTTCGTGAAAATCATGTCCTCTCGGAGAAAATCACGCGCATGTATGCAAGAGAACTTTATAAATGTGGGGATGAGGAAGATTTTCTACGCGCGGCGGATTATTTTTCGTTACACTATGAAGCACACGCTGATGCAGAATCCGCGTGTATTCTGGCACACGCTGCCCGTATCCAAAATTCTGTGGATGATTTCTTTTCGATCTGTCTGAAAGATATGTGCGGTTCTTCCTGCTCCGAAATCTGTTATGAGCTCGGACAATACTACCGGGAACGGCAGAATCCCCAGGAAGCTTCTCTGTGGTTTTATAATGCTGCATTTGAGACACAGCCTGTTCTGGATATTGAAATTTCAGGAAAAAAAGCATTGCTGCGACTGGCGGAATGTTACCGCACGCTGGCAGAAAATGAACTCTGTGATCCATGCTCTGCCGGGGATCTTCTCTCCCGTGCTTCGGAATATGAACAACAGGCACAAGCGTGGGAACTGCCGGAAGAATTATAATTTGCGAAAGAATAATTTATAAAAAAATGCCGGTGCAGCTGCACCGGCAAAAATTTCAAATTACTTTAAAGTAATCCAGTAGTCGTCCACCCAGTATCCTCTGGTCTGATTCCAACGACGATACTGTATTTTATTTGTTTTTACATTAAGTCGAAATTTTGTCACGATCTCATCTGCACACGGTGCAACGCCTATATTGCTCTGTTCGTTCTGAGTCTGTACCTCTGGTTCAACCTCCGCTGCACTCACACTCACAGCAGGCGCAACAACAAATAATGATGCACAAATCGCCGCTACAACTAAAAATTTCTTCTTCATTTTTATTTCCTCCTTTATTTAATCTTGAACCCACTTTTTCTTAAAAACTTCATGCTTTTTTCATCAAGAGGAATCTTTTTCCCTCCACTATAAAGATAATATTTTCCTTCTGACTCATACAGATATGCACTGTCTTGATTTATATCCTCAAAAAATTTGTTTTCTCTACTATACGCGCTCTCCGGCACTTCATATCTCGGCTGAAGAATAAGCGAATACGAAAGCACCAACAGAGCAACCGCAATCACCGGAACGAGAATTCTTTTAATACACGAACTGCTTTGCTTTCCCTCCGCAACCAGACGAAATCGTTCGATCAGATGATCCGAATGATCTTCAAACAATGGCATGGCTCCTGCAGGTTTTCGAAATTCTTTTCCCTGCACACTTGCCTTATACTCTTTTAATATCACCGCCAGATAGTTACCCCGCTCTGCCGATTTGAGTTTCTTTGTGACCGTCTGGTCACAACGGATCTCAATACTCTGATACATATCTCCTTTTAAAATATACACAAACGGGTTCCACCAGAACACGATACACAGAATGTTGATCAGCTCTATCGTCAGTATATCCTTATTATCCAAATGTATATATTCATGTAGAATAATATAATGCAATTCTTCACGCGAATATTTTTTGTCCGGGATCAATATCCGTTTCTCAAAAATCCCCATACAACACGGTACTTCTACCGCTGCTGTCTGTACGATCTTAATGTTCCGCTTTTCTTTATCCGTACAAATTTCATCTAAAATATTATTTAATTCTGTATCTTCCGTTTTTTCCATCTCTGAAAAATACGACACAACTCTGTGATACTGTATCAGATACTGTATCAGATACCGCGTCAAAAGAACTGCCATGACCACTCCCCATGCCACCACAAATATATGATAGACATAGATTTCGTGCCCTGCCACACAGGTTATTTCACACCCGAATATCTGATACAGGAAATTATACAGGCTGCCTCCGGATACCACTTTCGTCCATGGCAATTCCACCGGGACGGCAAGCCTGATCAGACAAAACAAATATAAAATGATGATTCCTGTCATACTGGATAAATTCAGCAGAACCGATCGTTTTCTGAGAATGTAGCACAGTACAATAAAAATGCTACACCAAACGAACGTCATCCAAACCGAAAATATCGTTATTTGCATTCTTATTCCTCATCATTTTTCAGGGTATCAATAATCTCCTCTAACTTTGCAATAACCTCTGCATTTTTTTCTTTTGCCTGCTTATCTTTTGCTCCGATCAGAGCAGCTGTAATGTTCGCAATAGAACTGCTGTCAATTCCACGCTTAATCAATACAGATGCATAATAATCGTCTTTTGACATAGACGGAGCGAGTTTACGTGCATAAGTCTTGACGGTTTTCTCAAGTCCTACAACCTCCAGATAGCCATCCGTTGTCAGAGACTGAACGGTCTTAAACAATGTAACATTGTTCCATCCGTCTTCTGCCAGGCGCTCTGCCATCTCGTTGGCAGTCAACGGCTCATTGACCTTCCACAGAAAATTCATTAATTCTTCCTGTCTTACTGTTAAATAATCTTTGTTCTTCATGTTTCTTCCTCCGTAGTTTTATAATTTTATATGTAGTAACTATCATTCTCTGACATTACATATATCACCAACTCTGCCTTATGTGTCTTTTCTACACTAGACAGCCTACTTTATCCTATCATATTTGAATTATAATTTCAATTGCTTCTGACAAGAAATATGCCATTTTAGATAAAAAAAGAATAGCCGTTTTCGCAAACAGCTATTTCTCTTCTCAGAAACATTTATTTTTTGATAGGTGTATGTTCCAACCGAATACTTACCGTGCAGATGTAGCGTCTTTCGGAACCTTTGCCGTATATACTGTTTTATTTGTATCCGTAGTAACTGTTGTTGTCATCTTTGAAAATGTGGTATCTTTATCTGCATTCCTTCGGTATGGTAAATGTTGCAGCCTTATTAAAATTTTTATAGGTTACCGTTGTTTTTGCCTGCGAATAAACAAGTTTCAGATCCTGTCCCAGCTTCTGATACAGCGCCGACATATACCCGTTCATAAACGCTTTCATATCCGCCGTGGTTCTGACTGGACGACAGGTTTTTTTATCGATCCAACAGGTCACTTTGATTGCCGGCAACGTATTGTAATCCACAGCTGCTGCCGCATTGATCTCTTTGCTCATTCCCATCTGGTCCAAAAATTTCACCACATCGGAGCCCTTTACATGCGCCGAAATCTGAACGGTATTGATCCGGTTGACTTTTATTTTCTTTTTCACAATTTTTGCATCCGAATATATGGAAATATCCATACCTTTGATCTGATTGGTATAGTTTAAAATCCCTGTTTTCTGATATCCGGAACCATTGGAAGAAATGTACTCCCACAGCAATCCATCCGCATCTTTTGTCAGATAGGCAACCGCCTGGTTCTTAGAACTCATTCCTGCAAGTACTGTGGTTGTATCTGTTACGCTTTTTACCTTCAGAGGACTGTTGTATACGCTTTGCTTTACCACCGTCTTATTTTGAATGATCTGCCCTTCCATTGTCATCTTCTGATCGGTTGTCTGCGTAAAATCATATGATTTTAAGTTTCGCACCGCTATACCCATCTTTTCCAGATACTGCTGTGCAGACAGCGTCGCCGCACTTACAGGTGTAACAGCTGCAAATGTGCTGAGTATGACAGACAGTACCAAAATGACCGCAATTTGTTGTTTTTTTAATGCTTTCATCGTTTTCGTTCTCCTTTCTTTATGTGTCGGGCCTAGACGCTGGTTTTATCTCATCCTTTTTTCCTATACCATGCACCTGTCAAAATTAATATTACTGTCCAGTAAAAACTTTGATAATATTTTCATCGCTCTGGCATAAAGATACTGTTTGTTTAATTTTTTCTTGTGATATTCCAGTTCTGTCCCCTTCGTATGTTCTTCCAGTACATGCGTAAAATACCTTTCCCAGCTCAGGTATTTTGTATCTTAAGTTCAAACGGTTCCGGAAAATCCATAAAATAATTCAAATTGATCAAAGTATTCTGGTTTTCCGCAATTTTAAGAATCCATTCGGCACAATTTTCACCGCATGCAGTACAATCTATCAACAACTCCGGCTTTTTATAAACAAGGATAAGTGCCTTTACCCCACCAGACAATTTCGATGTCGGAATAATTCCAAGAACAGGACTTTCAATTGCATGGGATGACAATACCTCCGACTTGTCTACCGCCCGGATCATTTCCTTAACAAAAGAGTCATCAAACCATTTTTTTTGAATAGGTATGATTAAAATAAGTATCGGGGTCGCTAATTGCTTCATCGACCTCTCCATAAACAATCGTTAACATAATTATCTCTCCTGACGCATATACAATTTTATTTAATTACTAAAAATCCGTTATACTTTGCATATAGTATAACGGATTAATATTAAAAATACAATTTTGTTTTAAACTGTGATACGAATCCCTGCCATGAAGATCATCTTCTATTTATCGAGGCTCTCATATATCTTCTCTGCATCATAGTCCGGTGCTGCTTTTTCTACCGCTTCATATATCGGGCGCAGCGTATCCACGCTTTCTTCCAAGTCTTCTGCCACGGCCTCCATCGTATAGCCTTTTTGTACTTTTTTTACTGTAATCTTTATTATTTTAAGTATCTCTCCTCTTGAGATGCCGCGTTTTTCTCCTCTTTTTTCTCCTCTCTTTTCCGCCTTTTTCTCTCTTTCTTCAGCAACTTCCTGTGCATACTTTTCTACTGCCTCACACATAAGTTTTCTCCCACCTTTCGTCTCCTTGAAATGTTTCACTCCATCTGCCAATGCCTTATTTTCTATCTTTTCCGCTTTGCTTTGATGAAAATCTCTTATCAGCCTTCCGACTTCATCATCGCCTTTATATTTTCCATTTACATATATAATATGTGAACCATCCGAAAACAACTCCCCAGTTTCCTCTATATGTCTATTGATATGATACACTGGCAGTCCTTTTCCAAACTTATCATGCTTATAAATAAAGATCACATAGGAATCCTTCAGGTCTCTGAACTTCTGCTTTTTCTTTAACATCCGGGCGTCTGTCATGCTGCTGTGAAAACGGGCACGTCTGATATGCGCTCCCTCTGCTCCACCTTGTACCTCAATGTCAATTTCCTGTCCGTCTTCTTCCTCTGCATGCACATCTAAGGTAATATTTCTTCCGTTTGTAACTGGATTTTTGAAATTTTCCTGCCCCTTGACACTTACCACCGTAATCTTTCTTCCAAGAATGATCTGCAACACGTATTCTGTTGCTTCGATATTCTTATCAAACACCCGGCTCATCAGATCATCATCAAACAGTGTCAACTCATCTATGATTTTGTTGATACGTTCCTCGTTTGCCATCCCACTTCTCCTTCATTATAATTGCATTTTATTATTTTTACAATGTAAATTATAGGTGCTCTCTCCCCATATGCACGCCTATTTATCGAACATTTGTTCTATTTCATTTTATCAAAACATATTTCTTTTTTCAAGATATAAAATGCAATTTTTAAGATATTTCAGACTTTAATGTGAACTTCCTGAAAAATTAACTCTCGATGGCTTCCAGGTTTAATCCTGGGAGTCATCGGTGCCAAGGAAGTCCATGATTTCCTCAAATGAACGGCTGCTATGCTCGATAGCCTGAAGTAACTCTTTATTACGTAGCTCATCACGCTTTTTCATCAATTGATTGAGTTGCTCGAGTTCTGCTTCATATCTATCCTTGGCTTTAGAAACGACCAGCTTCTGCTGTTCAATCCTGTCATCGATACTTATTTTTCTACGTGCCATTACTATGCCTCCTTCGTATTGCAGGATCTGAGAGCTTCATTAATGTCAACAGCCTGCTTCCCGACGTTTATCTCGGATAAGCCGAATGCTTTCAGAATGGACTTCTGCGTTGCGGTTACTGCGTAATCCCGATAGTATTCGCCATCGGTTTGCCGCACAATTCCGATTTTCTCAAGTTCACGGACAGCCGCAGGCACTGTCATATAATTCTCTTTTTGATGGGCTTTCAGCATCTGTTCCTTGAGCAGGAAGTGGATTCTGTTCCTGATAATCAGTGCTACAAACCTTATGAAGATCTTTGCGTGCAGTGCCTCATTGCTCTGGCAACGCATTGTCCTGTTTCCAAGGAAGGTTTTATCTTCCCGGAACAGTTTTTCGGATGCATCCCGGCTTTTATAAAGGTCAAGGGCATCCGCTGCATCCATCGTTTTCCTCTGCACTGTCATTATCCGCATGGCAAAGGAGTTAAAGGCCACTCTTGTCAGCCTTGGAGTTTAACATTATTTTATAATTCTTTTTCTGTATTTTAACTCATTTTAAGTTATAATACAGAATTCAAGTTAAGATTTGCTGTGAATCACTTTTTCTTTACCATGCAACGTTTTTTAAAGAACGAAATACCGTAGCAAAGAATCTGATCGTAATCATCCTCATACTCCTTTGCATACATCCGATCATCCATTTGCTGCAAGGCTATATCGCATTCACTTTCCAGATTTTCCAAAACTTTCGTGTACTTTGCTTCAAAGATTGCAACGCGGGCATTGATGGAATCGTAAACGACCACATCACTTCGGCCTTCTCCATGCTCCTTATTGGAATCCACCATATATCCGGCACCTGTGAAGATGCCCGCAAGGAAAGCATGATAGAAGTCTTCCCGGTAGTCATGGTAGCTTATGGTGCGCCGGAGCAGAGCATTCATTTCCTTGGTAATGCCTTCGCTGTCACCGTTCCAGACTGCATCAAACAAAGCATTTCGATTCCACTTCTTCGTACTGTCATCGAACCATTTGATGACTGTTGTTTCAAAAATCTCTTTGATTTCTGCATTCGGAATCATAAGGGCAACCATGCCATCCGGCAACTCACCCTTATAATCTTCTTCACGCGCCTTGGTTAAGTACCCTGTCAGGTACAGCGTACTCCAAAGATTGTCTTCTGAGGAATGTAGATAATCATAGGTCAGGTTTTCATCCACACGCTGAACGATGCAGCCACCAGCCATCAGGGTTTCAAGTTTATTTGTGATGGTACTCCCCGCATAGTCAATAAAGGAACGGATGATTGCATTGTCGCTGGTGTTCTTCCAGTAGCTGATAGGCTTAGCTTTCGGATTGCGCTGCAGTTCCAGCAAATAATTCATTACATCCCACGGGCAGTAAACATCAAAGGCTCCGAAATGGTATCCATCATACCATTTCTTGATGCTCTCAGCCTGCATTGTCAAGTCAGCATCCTTTAGCAGCAGGTCAACCTCACTCTGTACAAATCCGAAATACTCGTTCAGACGAGAATTTGTGATCGTATCCGATACAAAATTATTTGTTCCCGTAAAAATGCTTTCTTTCGCAATCTTTAAGCAGCACGTAACAACTGCAAACTGAAGTGCTTGATTGTCTTTTAGGGCCTGCATCAAGCCTCTCATAACATCGACCATTTCATTATAATAACCGTTGTTATTCGCTTTTGCTACAGGGACATCATACTCGTCTATAAGAAGAATTACAGGCTTTGCATAATAGCTCTGCATCATCGTTGTCAAAAGCATAAGGCTGCTCTTAACTTCTTTTATAGAACCATTGCCATGTGCAAGATGCTCAAACGCTGTTTGTTGGAATTCTGTAGCACTTTTACTATCAAGCAAATAAAGATGTTTGTTGTACAAATCCGCTATCACCATTGTGAGCATATCGTATGCCCCAGTGAAATCCAGACCGTCTACCTGTCGGAATGAAATAAAGACTGTAGGATACTGATTCATCCACTCATCACATAATGCCTGATGCTCCGCAATTTCCAGTCCCTCAAACAATTCTTTGCTGTTTTTACGGATGTCGAAGAAACTTTCCAGCATACTCATGCCAAGCGTCTTGCCGAAACGCCGTGGTCGAGTGATAAGTGTCACTTCTGCTTTTTCGTCCAAAATTTCCGTAATCAGGTCAGATTTGTCAATATAATAAAACCCACCTTTCCGAATCTTCTCAAAGTCCGAAATGCCAACTGGGATGTTCAATTTTTTCATCTCTGCTGCTCCTTTCGCGTAGCCACACACAGACTTTTTATTGCTTCTATGATACCATGAATCTCATCATATAGTGCCTTCTGTCCGGCAATAATATCCGCATCCGTCTTACGGACAGAATCCAATTCAAATAAATATACATACTTTCGCATCGATCAACCCTTTGTGTAAAAAGTCATTGTTTCCCGCAGACAAGGCTCTTCATAATACTTTCTGACCCGCTCCTGAAGTTTGACAAATACCGGATAGAACTCCACCGTAATCCGCTCAAAATATTTCTTTGCTAATTCGCCATCATAATCATGAGCCAGTTGATTCCGTGCCCGCAGCATTTCCAGCCACATATCACTTTCAATGATTCCATTGGAGAAAGCCGTCTGTAGCACTTCCCTCGGTGAACCTACAGCAAAATCCAGAATTCCCATATACTTAACTAAAATATCTTTCATAATCTTCCAGGATAAATCAAAGGTAAGATTATAATTCTGTACTGTACCTTCTAACACAAAATCTGCCTGAGGATCCGCCACGGTGCTTTTCTTCAGATTCGCTAAACTATGACAAAAAGAATGATATCGATTAATAAATTTGTTTTCCATACTTCTTAATATCCTCCAGCAAATACTTATTTTCTATTTCATCATAATAAAAGAAATCAATCTTCCTAAGTGTATCAATTTTCTCCACAGCTTCTTCTAACGCCTCATGATCCACTTCTCCGTAAACAACAAAATCAACATCGCTACGACTTGTTGCGGTTCCAGTCGCAAAAGATCCAAATAAATCCAGGCGTACTACATGAAGGCTACGACAAATCTGTGTAACACGCTTAATAATTTCACTTATCTTCATCATATTGAAATCAAATTCCTGGACCATATACACTCTCTCCAAACATAAAATCCGCTATACTGTTTATAGTATAGCGGATTCATTTTAAAAATACAATTTAGACTCGCACATATCTGTGATTTCTGCTATTCGGCTTATCCCTCATATTCAAAAAATTCTTGACTTTTCACCCGTCATTTGCTATTCTGATTTATTTTGGTCCTATGTCAAGATTTAGTACAAGTTAAAATGAGAAATTTCTCCCCATTTTAACCCGCCAGAAGCTCAGCCTCAGTGTTCGTTCTTTCATACACTTGTTCGAATTCGTTTGGCGACATATAGTTGCAATGGCTATGAATTCGTTTCGTATTGTAGAAAGCTTCCAGATATTCAAAAATCAACTGGTATGCTTGCTTATAATCACGGATTTTAAAGCGATTGAGCCATTCACGTTTGATAACAGAATGAAAGGATTCAATGCATGCATTATCCCACGGAAAAGCTTTCTTCGAGTAGCTACGCTGCATATTTTCGGTTGCTTTTTTATATTCCTTTGCAACATATTGGCTGCCACGATCCGAATGGATAATTAATGGTTGATCGATATTTCGGCGAGCTTTGGCTTTGTTTATCGTATCAATCACGCAGGATACTT
>OHKY01000069.1_pt1 | contig 72606 bp, 55 predicted proteins | sample 1568941 | NCBI WGS metagenome assembly OHKY01 (sample SAMEA3879521, study PRJEB24766) | human gut metagenome | biome: human-associated habitat; feature: feces | place: USA | collected 1985/1987 | reverse complement strand
ACCCGGGGCTTCGGCGTCTCCATCCACAAGCAGAGCTGCGCCAACGCGGTGTCCAGCATGAAAGACCCCTCCAACGCCCCCCGCTGGGTCAAGGCGTACTGGGCCGACAGCGTCAAGGACAGCTACAAGGCCGGTCTGGAGATCATCGCCCTCAACCGCAACGAGCTGCTGTCCGATGTGCTGGCCGCGCTGGCTGACATCCGCGTCCCCATCTACGCCATGAACGCCCGTCAGGTGGAGAACAACTGTGCCGTCATCAGTCTGACCATCGGCATCAACAATACAGAGCACCTCAACCGGGTCGTGGCCCGTCTGTCCAAAGTCAAGGATGTGCTCAAGGTAACAAGGAGCTAATATGCGTGCAGTCATTCAGGCCGTATCCTCGGCCAGTGTCCGGGTCAACGGCGGCGAGCCGCGCCCCATCGGCCCCGGCCTCGTCATCCTGCTGGGCGTCAAGGACACCGATACGCTCGACATCGTGCCGAAGCTGGCTGAAAAATGCGCGGGCCTGCGCATTTTCAAGGACGAAAACGACAAGCTGAACCTCAGCGCAAAGGACCTCGGGTACTCCGCGCTGGTGGTGAGTCAGTTCACCCTCTACGGCGACACGAAGAAGGGCTTCCGTCCCAGCTTCATCAAGGCGGCAAGACCGCCTCTCGCCGTGGACGCCTACGAGCTGTTTCTCGCCGAGATGAACAAGCAGGGCCTCAGGGATGTCCGGCACGGCGAGTTCGGCGCGGATATGCAGGTGTCGCTGGTCAACGAAGGCCCCTGCACCATCGTCATCGACACCGACGAGTGGCATAAAGGAGAAAAATAAACCATGAAGGCATTTCATCTGGTCGGCCCTGCGCCGTTTTACACCAACAGCTTCCTGCTCATCTCGGACGCAGGCAACGCGGTGGTCATCGACCCCGCCGCCGAGGTGCAGGAGTACGATAAGATCTTAAAGGAGCACGGCGGCAGGCTGAGCCTCATCCTCTGCACCCACGGCCACTACGACCATGTGGGCAGTGCGGGGGTCCTGAGCCGCGAGTGGGGCGCAAAGCTCTACTGTGAGCCCGCCGACTGTCGGGGGAGCCAGCTGCTGCCCCTCAAGGGCTCGGACAGCGGCTACGAAGAGGGCGAGGTCATCCCCCTCGACGAGCTGCGCTTCACCGTCTGGCACACCCCCGGCCACACCGAGGGCAGCGTGGTGCTGCTGTGCGAAAACTATCTCTTCGTGGGCGACACGGTCTTTCAGGGCAGCATCGGCCGCACCGACCTCGAGGGCGGCGACAGCCGGAAGATGGACGAGAGCCTGCGCAAGTTCGCGGCCCTGCCCATCCCGGCCGAGGCGCAGGTGCTGCCCGGCCACGGCGATTTTTCTACCTTCGGGCAGGAGGCCGCCACCAACTTCTATATCAAAAATGCGCTGAGAAACGCATAAAAAGGCGGGATTTCACATGAATATCTATATCACGGGCCTCGGCTCGGGCTACGAGGTGGAGCACCTCGTCCGCCTGTTCTACCCAATGGCCCCGCTCACCCTCACCCCGCCCGAGGACGGCGCAGACTGCGTCTGGGCCGAGAAGCGGCCTGACAAGCTCTGGGCCATGGTGCGGCAGGGCGGCAAGAGCCGGACCGCCGAAGCACCCCTGCCCATTCCCGTGGAAGAGGGCGGCGAGACGCCGGAATTTGCGCTGGCCAGCCTGACCTATGACCTGCTGCGCAGCTGGACGGGCATCCGCCCGCCCTGGGGCAAGATGACCGGCGTCCGCCCGGTGCGCCTCGTCCACGACAAGCGGGCCGCAGGCTGGACGGAAGAGGAGATCGACGATTTCTTTTTGAAGCGCTTCGACTGCTCGCCCGAAAAATACGGCATGGCCAAGGCCATCGCGGACTTGCAGGAGCCTGTCCTGAAAGTGGGCAGCGCGCCCAAGACCTACAGCCTCTATATCGGCATCCCGTTCTGCCCCTCCCGGTGCAGCTATTGCAGCTTCGTCAGCTGCAACCTCGACCGTGACCGCAAGCTGGTGCAGCCCTATGTGGACTGCCTGTGCAGAGAGGTCGAGGCCATCCGGGACGAGGCCGACAAGGCCGGGCTGAAGCTCTGCAGCATCTACATCGGCGGCGGCACCCCCACCAGCCTCTCGGCAGCGCAGCTGCGCCAGCTCATGGGGACGGTGCGGGACTGCTTCGACCTTTCCACCATCGTGGAATACACGGTGGAAGCCGGACGCCCCGACTGCACCGACGCCGAAAAGCTGGCCGTCATCCGAGAATACGGCGCGACCCGCATCTCCATCAATCCGCAGACCTTCTCGGATGAAGTATTGGCGAACATTGGCCGCAGGCACTCGGCTCAGGACATCCTCGACTGCTATGCCGAGGCCCGGGCCGCAGGCCACGACGACATCAACATGGACCTCATCGCTGGCCTGCCCGGCGACACGGTGGAAGGGTTCGAAAAGAGCCTGCGTCAGGCCATCGCCCTCGACCCTGAGAACATCACCGTCCACACCCTGACCCTCAAGCGGGCCTCCCGCATCGTCATCGAGGACCAGAAGGAGAACGACTACGCCGACGTGGCCGCCATGCTGAAAAAGTGCCATCTGCTGGCCGAGGCGGGCTATCGGCCCTACTACCTCTATCGTCAGAAAAATACCCTCAAAAACCTGGAAAACGTGGGCTGGTGCAAGCCGGGCCACGAGGGGTATTATAATATCTATATCATGGAAGAGGTCCAGACCATCCTCTCGGCCGGCGCAGGCGGCAGCACCAAGCTGGTGGCCGACGGCGGCAAGCGGATGCAGCGCATCTTCAATTTCAAGTATCCGACAGAATACATCCAGCGTTTCGACGAAGTGCTGGAACGGAAAAAAGGAGTGGCTGTTTTTTATGATCACGATTTGGGTACCGAAACGTCTGGTTGAGATAGACCTGTACAACGTCGCCGCCCAGAGCCCGGCGGCGCTGGCGGAGATGAGCGAGAAGAGCTACCGCCAGCGGGTGGCCTATGCTGCCCAGAAGATCAGGGACTCCCGCGCCAAGATCGTCATGCTCACCGGCCCGTCGGCCAGCGGCAAGACGACTTCGGCCCATAAGGTGGCCGAGGCTCTGGAAGCCTCCGGCACCCCGGCCCATGTCATCAGTCTGGATAACTTCTTCAAGGGCGCTCAGTATTACCCCCGCCTGCCCGACGGTACGCTGGACTACGAGAACCCCGACACGCTGGATATGTCCCTCATCCGCCAGTGCCTCAGCGATTTGAGCACCACCGGAAAAACGGTGCTGCCCATCTACGACTTCACCGCCGAGTCCCGCTCCTCCGAGACGGAGACGCTGGACCTCAAGGGCGGCGTCTGCATCGTGGAGGGCATCCACGCCCTGAACCCCGAGCTGACGGGACTCGTGAAGGGCGACGACGTCTACCGCATTTACGCCGGCCTGCGGGAGGAATACTGCATCGATGGCCGCCGTGTCATCAACACCCAGGACATCCGCCTCTGCCGCCGCACCCTGCGGGATGCCGCAGCCCGGGGCCGCAGCCCCGCCAAGACCCTCGCCATGTGGGATAGAGTCCTCGACGGCGAGACCCGGTATATCAAGGGCTTCAAGACCACGGCAGACTTTTTGCTGGACACCTCCTTCACCTACGAGCTGGGCCTCATCGCAAAGCTCCTGCGCCCGGTGAGCCAGCGCTTCACGCTGGAAGGCCACAACGCGGAGCTCTGGGACGAGACGGCCCGCCGCTTCGAGCATGTGGCCCCGGTGGAGCTGGAGCTTCTGCCCGCCGACAGCATGCTGCGCGAGTTCTACGCAGGCGAGGTTTGAGAAGCCGTTTTCCTAAGCATTGCACACCGCCCGAAACGATCTTTTTGCCCGCATACTGCGTTGCTTTCCCTTGCAATCCGTCAGGATTGCTGCGAAAAATCGCCTTGTCTGCGGGCAAAAATCCTCGCCGTTCGGCGCACCCTGCTTACGAAAACAGCTTCTAAACGACATCAGAACGCGGAAAGTGTGCAAATTGCGAAAAAAATGTTTCCAAATCCGCACGATTCTGTAAAACTTGGGTGGGATTCGTTGCATTCCCCCCGGGAGTGCGCTATAATGAAAATAATCTCCGGCGGCACAGGGACAGCCTGAGCAGAAAACGCAGAGGAGTGCTGCCCGCCCCGGGCATAGACAAGTGAGGTGTCTTTTATGGACTTCAATAAGATCAAGGAAATGGGCCTCGAGTATGCCGAGAAAGGCAAGAATGCCGCGCTGGACCTGGCCGAAAAGGGCCGCACCCAGGCAAAGATCGTGAACGCGCAGAGCAAGCTGTACAAGGCGCAGCGCCAGCTGGGCGCACTGGTGTATAGTCTGGCCAAGGGCAACGAGGAGAACCAGCCCCTCGTGGACAAATACATCGAGATGATCGCCAACATCGAGCAGGAGCTCTCCGACCTGAAAGCCTCTCTCGAGCCGGATACCGTCATTGAGACGACTTTCGAGGAGACGGAAGAGGCCGCCGATAGGACGGCTGACGCTGCCGCAGAGCCCGCCGAGGAAAAGCCCGAGGACGACGAGGCCAAGACCTGCCCCCAGTGCGGCGCGCCCGTCTCGGACGACGCGCTGTTCTGCAACAAGTGCGGCGCACAGCTGTAAGCGAAAAAGCCCACGCAGGGCGGTGTCCTCCGGGGGATGCCGCCTTTTGTTGTGAATGAAATGAAAATTTTGCCGCAAAAAGCCGGAAAATGCGCTTGTGCCCTTGCATTTCGGCAGATTCTGCGGTACAATTTTAATCTGTTCGCAGATGTTTTCGGAATGCGGAAAGGAGACGCCCCATGCAGGACTGGACGCCGAGGGAACACTATACGGCGGAAGACCTCGTGGAGATCATCCGCATCCTGAGAGACGGGGAGAACGGCTGTCCGTGGGACAAAGTCCAGACCCACGCTTCCATCCGGAAAAACTTTCTGGAAGAAACGTGCGAGGCGCTGGAAGCCATCGACGCCGACGACCCTGTCATGATGCAGGAAGAGCTGGGCGACGTCCTGATGCAGGTGGTGTTCCACACCGTCATCGAGGAGGAGCGGGGCCGTTTCGACATGGAAAAGGTCTGCCGCGAGGTGTGCGAGAAGCTGGTCTTCCGCCACCCGAACATCTTTGCTTCCTCGGCGGCGGAAAATGCTGGTATAAACAGCTGGGATGCGCTCAAAAATAAGGAAAAGGGCCGCACGACTCTGGCCGATGAGCTGGACACCGTCCCGGTCACCCTGCCCGCCCTGATGCGCGCCCAGAAGCTCCAGAAGCGGGCCGCGCGGTTCGGCTGCGGGCCGGAGGATGCCGCCGGTGCAGCCAGGGCTCTGGACGGCGCCAGGGCCGCGTGGGACGCAGAGCAGACGGCGGAGAACGCCGGTGAGCTGCTGCTGGCCGCCGCCGATGCCATGCGTCTGGCCGGTGTGGACGCCGAAGAGGCCCTGACCTTCGCGGCCAGGCGCTTTACCCAGAGGCTGGAAGCGGACGAAACGTAAACGGGTACCAGACGGTCAGACCGTCTGCTCGAATAGAAAATGTTGAGAATATTGTGGAGGTTTTTATTATGACCAAGACCGATCTGATCGCACAGGTTGCGGCAAACACTGAGATGAGCAAGAAGAGCGCCGAGATGGCAGTCAACGCTGCATTCGAGGCACTGGGCAAGGCCATGGCCGAGGGTGAGAAGATCTCCATCTCCGGCTTCGGCACCTTCGAGGTGCGTGAGCGCGCTGAGCGTCAGGGCATCAACCCCCGCACCCGCGAGCCCATCACCATCGCTGCTTCCAAGAGCATCGTGTTCAAGCCGGGCAAGGCTCTGAAGGACACCCTGTAAGAGAAGACCCATCGCCGCCGGAACCTTTAGGCCCGGCGGCTTTTTTGTAGCCCTCTCAGGCGCTTGCGCGCCAGATTCCCCTTTTTGTCGCTTGCGCGACATCTTCCCCCGGCCGGGGGAAGTCTTTCCTCAAAGGGGGAGCCACTGGCGTGCCGGTCAGGTCTGAGCGGGATGAGGAAGGCCCTGTGGGGCGTGAGCCTGTGGGCTCCGCTGTACAGGGCAGGAGGAGAATCATGCGTTTAGACAAATATCTGAAAGTTTCGCGGCTCATCAAGCGCCGCACGGTGGCAAACGAGGTGGCCGACGCGGGCCGCATCCTCATCAACGGCAAGACCGCCAAGGCCAGCCAGGCCGTCAAGGCCGGCGACATCATCGAGGTCACCTTCGGCAACCGGCCCATCAAGGTGAAGGTCCTCTCCGACGTGGAGCCCCGCACCAAGGACGTGGCCCGCGAGATGTACGAGATCATCGAGCAGGACAACGTGCTGGCAACCGCCCACGACGCCCCGAAAGCCGAGTAAATCCGGCATGACCCCGCCCCGCCCTGCATAAGATGGCAGAAAAGGGGAGGGGAATGTCATGAAACAACAGGACGCAAAGCCGGAGCAGGCTCTGCCTCACGACCTCATCCTGGAGGGGCGGAACAAGCTGACCGTCACCGGTGTGCGGCGGGTCATCCGCTGCGACGCCGAGGGAGCGGCGATGCTCACCTCGAAAGGAACGCTGGAACTCACCGGGGCCGAGCTGAGCGTCACCAGCCTCGACCTCGACAAGGGCGAAGTCAAGCTTACAGGCCGGGTGGACACGCTGGAATACACCGCAGAGCATACGCCGGGCGGCTTTCTGCGCCGTCTCGTCCGGTGATGGGCCCGGCGCTTTCGCCCGGGGCGGTGGCGCAGGAGATGGCGGCCTGCGCGGTGCTGGGCGGTGTGCTGGGCGCGGCGCGGGCCGTTCTGCCCACCCGGGGCAGGGCCGCGTTCCTGCCGGATATGCTTTTTGTGGGAGTGGCGCTGATGGCATTGCAGAGCTACGCCGTCTCCCAGAGTCAGGCCGGGCAGCTGCGGGGCTATATGGCGCTGGCGGCGTTCTGCGCCGCCGGGGCGGTGCAGGCAGCGCTGCGGCCTCTGTTCGCCGCTGCCGAAGCCTTTGCGGGGAAACTGCTGCTGGGGCCGGTGCGGCTCGCCGCCCGGTGCATCGCCCCGTGGAAAGCCGCCCGCGCCGCCGCCAAAGTACGGCGGAACGAAAAAAGACTTGCAAAAAAACAGAAAAAGAGCTTGCCAACACCACGGCGTATGTTGTATAATTCAAACGTATCAAAGTGAGAGTACAGGCGCATCGGGCCTGCTGTCCGAAAACGGGAGGCACTGTGTTATGGCAAATCCGAGCCGGAAAAAGCGGAAGAGAAAGGCGTCCGTCGTGGGCGCTGTGCTGAAACTGCTCTTCCTTCTGCTTTTGCTGAGTATGCTGGCGGCATATATCGCAAATCAGGTGGCGCTCAGCTCCAAGAAAGCGGAGCTGGACACCCTGCAGGAGCAGATCGACCAGCAGAAGACCCAGAACGAGGAGATGCAGCGCATCCTCAGCGGCGACTCGGACGACGTGACCGAGTGGGTCGCGCGGGACTCTTACAATTATGCGGCGGCCAACGAGCGCATCTTTGTGGATGTGACGGGCAACTGATGCCGCGCCCCGGGCGGCTTGCGGCCGGCGGGAAACATATTAGTCAACAAGGAGTATTGAGTTTTGGCGATTGAGGTAGGGAATATTTTTGAAGGCCGTGTCACCGGCGTAAAACCGTTTGGCGCATTCGTTGCGCTGCCGGAGGGCCGCGTGGGCATGGTCCACATTTCTGAGGTGTCCAACGAGTATGTGCAGGACATTGCAGCCGTGCTGCACGACGGCGACACCGTGAAGGTGCAGGTCATCAACGTGGCACCGGACGGCAAGATCGCGCTGTCCATCAAGCGGCTGCTGCCGCCGGCACCCCGCGCTCCGCGTGAAGGCCGCGGCCCCCGCCCCAACAACAACGGCCTGCGGGAAGGCGGCTTCCGCCGCAACGGTCAGGGCGGACGCGGCCCGGCACGGGACGCAGCGCCCCGCGTCTGGCAGCCCAAGACCCCGGCCAAGAGCGACAACCTGAGCTTTGAGGACATGATGAGCCGCTTCAAGAGCCAGAGCGAAGAGAAGATGGCCGACCTCGACCACGAGACCAACAACCGCCGGGGCGGCGGCTACGCACCCCGGGGACGCCGCGGCAGCCGCTGAGCCGTCCGCACAAGACGAAGAAGCTTTGGGCCTGCCCCCAGCGGGGCGGGCCTGTTTTTTGGTGCGGCACGCCGCACCCGACAGGAAAGGAAACCAGAATGCCTGCAAAATTTGAACTCATCGCCCCCTGCTTTTTCGGGTGCGAGTCCACGGCCAACTTTGAGCTGCGCCGCATCGGCGCCGAGGACATCCGGGTCAGCGACGGCCGTCTGACCTTCAGGGGCGGCGCGGATATGATCGCCGCCGCCAACCTCAACCTCCGCACCGTGGAGCGCGTGATGCTGCTCCTGAACACCTACACGGCCGCCACCTTCGACGAGCTGTTCGACGGCGTCTACTCCATCCACTGGGAAGAGCTGCTGCCCGCCGACGCGGCCTTCCCGGTCACCGGCTCTTCGCTGAACAGCCAGCTGTCCAGCGTGCCGGCCTGCCAGAGCATCATCAAGAAGGCCGTGGTCAAGCGCCTGATGCAGGGCCACCGCACCACCAGCCTGCCCGAGACCGGCGCGGAGTATAAGCTCCGCTTCATGCTCCGCAAGAACGTCTGCGAGATCATGCTGGACACCACCGGCGACGGCCTGCACAAGCGCGGATACCGCCGCAACTCCATGGAGGCCCCCATCCGTGAGACACTGGCCGCTACCATCGCCGATCTGGGCCGCGTCCGCCGCGACAGCCTCGTGGAAGACCCCTTCTGCGGCAGCGGCACCCTCCTCATCGAGGCCGCTCAGAAGGCCATGAACATCGCCCCCGGCCTCAAGCGCCGCTTTGCCGCCGAGCGCTACAGCTTCGTGCCTGCCGCCATCTGGGCCGAGCAGCGCCAGAAGGCTCTGGCCGACTCCAAGCTGGAGGTGGGCTTTGAGGCCTTCGGCTACGACATCGACCCCGCCGCCGTGGCTTTGGCCAACGCCAACGCCAAGCTGGCCGGCGTGGAGAAGCGCTGCCACTTCGAGGTGGCCGACGTGGCCGATTTCGCCGCCAAAAGCGAGGCCATCGTCCTGACCAACCCCCCGTACGGCGAGCGCATGAGCACCATCGAGGGTGCCGCCAAGCTGGCCCGCACCCTCGGCCAGCAGATGGAGGCCCACCCCTGCGCCGGTGTCTACGCCATCACTGCCGATATGGATTTTGAACACCACTACGGCAAGCGGGCCAACAAGCGCCGCAAGATGTACAACGGCATGATCCCCTGCCAGCTGTATATGTACTACAACGCCCCCAAGTTCGAGGACCGCCCCGCAAAGCCCATGCCCAAGAGCGGCTTTGACGGCAAGCGCACCCGGCCCGGCCACACGGGCCGTTTCGAAAAGAAATAAGATGCACCCAAAAACCGCACTGAAATCGATTCCAGTGCGGTCTTTTCTAATTAAATTTACAAAAGAACGGTTGAACGCTGATGAAAAATAGATTATACTAGTCTACAGCTGTGGGGAAGCGGTCTTCCCCCGCAAGAAAGGCTGCGCCCGGCGCGGCCCGCGAAAGGAATGAACAGAATGAAGGGACGTATGCGGCCCTATCTGCCGGAGCTGACCATCCGGGATTACAACACCTATCAATGGTATCAGCGCGGCGTCCGCCGCCAGCTCTACACCACCTATGGGCTGTATTCCTGCTATGGTCTGCGCTACAACGGCGTCCTGTTCGCAGTGCTGGCCGACAGTCTGGCAGGACGTCCGGCCACCTGTAAGCAGATGCGGGAGCCGGGTACGCTGGTCTGGCGGCAGATGATGTGTCAGACCAAGGGCATCCGGCTGGCTGCACAGGTGGAAGTCCTGCTGAGCTGGCACCGCATCCAGGATGCCCAGTGGGCCGACCTGCCCTTCTATAAAAAGGTACGGCGGGTGGTGGACACCGTCCTGCTGCGGCAAGCCTACCGGAAGGCCGCCGCCGAGAACCCGGCACTGGAGCGCATCTTCGTGCAGGAGCGGGACCAGGCCAACGTCCAGATGACCCTGAACGCCAAGAACTATCTGCTGGCCGCAGAGCCGAAGGGCAACCTCTACGGCGCGCTCTACTCGGTGCTGGCCACCGACGACCCCAATCAGCGCAAAAGTATGCACTACATCGGCAGCTGCATCGGCCGGGCCGCTTATCTGCTGGACAAAGCGGAGAGCTTTTCCCGGGACAAAGATAAGGGCCGCTACAACGTCTTCCTCCTCAACGGCATCAACGACAGGAACGCCGCCCGGGAAAACGCCCGGCGGCAGGCCCTCGCTGCGGTCAACGACCTCGTCCGCGCCTACGGGATGCTGGACGTCAAGCTGAACCGCACCCTGCTGGACAACATCATGATCTTGGGCCTCCGCCACGCCATCGAGCCGCTGGACGCTGAGAGCCAGCCGGTACACTGGGAGCTGCCATGAAGGGACGCAAAAGTAAAAGCTGGGCCATGGCCTACTGCGGCATGGCCGCAGCACTCAGTGTGGCCCTGATGCTGCTGGGGGCTGTGTTTCCCATTGCGATGTTCATCGCTCCGGCGGTGGCCGGCTTCCTCATCGCCACAGTCTGCGTGGAGTGCGGGAAGACCATGGCTCTGACGGCCTATGGCGCGGTGAGCCTGCTGAGTCTGCTCTTTGTGCCGGACAAGGAAGTGGCCCTCACCTTTGTGTTCCTGCTGGGGTACTATCCGTTGGCAAAGCCTTATTTCGAGCGGATACGCCCGGCCCTGCTGCGGGCTGTCTGCAAGCTGCTGCTCTGCAACGGCGGGATTCTGGCGATGTACGGGCTGGTGCTGCTGCTGGTCCCGGCGGGCAGCATCGCCGAAGAGCTGCGCACTACGGCGCTGGCCGTCTCGCTGGTGACGCTGGCCATGGGCAATGCAGCCTTCCTGCTCTATGACCGGGCGCTCCACAATATGCTGATGCTCTATAAAGTGGTCTGGCAGCCGAGGCTCCACAAAATGCTGGGCGTCCATTGACGGATGTGGGACTTTGTGATACAATACCGCTGACCTTTTCCGTCGGCTTCTGACAGCTCCGAAAGGAGCTGTTTTTGGTTTCAGGAAGGCGGCGGAAAGAGCAGAAAGAGGGGATAGACGACTTCAGTTGACGAAAAAGCGCCGGGCCACGCGGGTGACAGCCGTGAGGGTGACGAGGAGAGGAATCATCGAAAGTTTCGGCGGGTGTTCCTCCGGTTGAAACGGGAGCAAAAGCTCCCGGGGCTTATACCAGCCGTAGAGAAGGGCAAAAAACGGCAGCAATACCGCAACAGAACCCTTTCAAAGAAAGCCATACAAGAACATAGACTGATCATAAGAGGCTGACAGCTGCCGTGTGCATTCGCGCCGGGCTGTCGGCATGGAGGTGTTTTGTATGTGTGGCATCGTAGGTTATTCGGGTAAGCGCAGCGCCCAGGAAGTGCTGCTGAACGGTCTGGAAAAGCTGGAATACCGCGGCTATGACTCCGCCGGTGTCGCGCTGGCGCTGGAAGGCGGCATCCACGTCGTCAAGAGCAAGGGCCGGCTGGAAGTGCTCCGCCGCAAGCTGGAGGCAGAAAACCTGCCCGAGAGCTTCTGCGGCATCGGACACACCCGCTGGGCCACCCACGGCGAGCCCAGCGACGTCAACAGCCATCCCCACTCCACCCCCCGCGTGAGCATCGTCCACAACGGAATCATCGAGAACTACGGCCCTTTGAAGGCCGACCTGCTGGCCAAGGGCGTCACCTTTGAGAGCGAGACGGACACCGAGGTGCTGGTCAAGCTCATCGACTACTTCTGCTGCGCCCAGCCCAAGCAGAGCCCTCTGGAAGCCCTGCGGGAGGCGCTGGCGATGGTGCGGGGCAGCTATGCGCTGGGTGTGCTGTTCCGGGATGAGCCGGACACCATCTACGCCGTCAAGAAGGAGAGCCCCCTCATCGTGGGCTGGGGCGAGGGCGAGAACTTCGTGGCCTCCGATATTCCGGCCCTGCTCAAGTACACCCGCCGCTACAGCGTCCTCGAGGAGGGCGACATGGCGGTGGTCAAGGCCGACGGCATCCGGTTCTACGACGCCTTCGGCAAGCCGGTGGAGCGGGAAGTGCTGACCGCCGACTGGGACGAAGAAGCCGCTGAGAAGGGCGGCTACCCCCACTTCATGCTGAAAGAGATCCATGAGCAGCCTGCCGCCATCACGGCCACCGTCAGCCCCCGGGTGGAGGACGGGATGCCCGACCTCCGCATCCCGGAGCTGAGCGATGAGAAGCTGCGCAGCATCAGGAACATCCACCTCGTGGCCTGCGGCACGGCCATGCATGCCGGTATGGTGGGCAAGACTGCCATCGAGCGGCTGGCCCGGGTCCCGGCCGAGGTGGACATCGCCAGCGAGTTCCGCTATCGTGACCCCATCATCGACCCCGACGACCTCGTCATCATCATCAGCCAGTCGGGCGAGACCAGCGACACGCTGGCCGCCCTCCGCCTCGCCAAGAGCCGGGGCGTGCCGGTGCTGGCTGTCGTCAACGTGGTGGGCAGCTCCATCGCCCGCGCAGCGGACTACGTCCTCTACACCTACGCCGGCCCGGAGATCGCCGTGGCGTCCACCAAAGCCTATATGGTGCAGCTCTGCACCCTCTACCTCTTCGCGTTCCGTCTGGCCTACGCCAGAGGCCGTCTGAGCGAGGCAGAGACCCGCCGCCTGACCGCCGAGCTGCTCCGCGCCGGTGAGGTCATCCAGCCCCGTCTGGCCGACTGTGAGCAGATAAAGTACCTCGCCAGCCGCTTCGTCAACACCCAGAGCTGCTTCTTCATCGGGCGCGGCTTCGACTACGCTCTCTCGCTGGAAGGTAGCCTGAAGCTCAAGGAGATCAGCTACGTCCACTCGGACGCCTACGCTGCCGGTGAGCTCAAGCACGGCACCATCAGCCTCATCACCGACGGTGTGCCGGTCATCGCGCTGGCCACCCAGAAGCAGGTGTACGAGAAGACCATCTCCAACGCTAAGGAGACCAAGAGCCGCGGCGCGCGGGTCATCCTCTTCACGACGAAGGACGTTGTCGTCCCGGAGGGCGTGGCGGACTATGTGGTGCGTCTGGACGACTACGACGAGCTGCTGATGCCCCTGCAGCTCATCGTGCCGCTGCAGCTGTTCGCCTACTATATGGCCGTCCTGCGCGGCTGTGACGTCGATAAGCCCCGCAATCTGGCCAAGAGCGTGACGGTGGAGTAAACCTCTCCGTCAGCGCTGACGCGCTGCCACCTCCCCTAACGAGGGGAGGCCTTGGCATATCGGAAAACTTAATCTCTTCGCCAGAGGCTCCCCTCGGTAGGGGAGCTGTCGAGCGATAGCGAGACTGAGAGGTTAAAAACAGCGGCTGCTGTAAGTCATTAAGACTACAGCAGCCGCTTTCATTTTACTTATGAGAGTTACCAGAACCAATAGCGTTTCTTGATGACGATGTAGGCGATGATGATGCCCACGATGACCACAAGGCCCGCGATGAAGAAGGTCATGTCCACATGGACGAAGCGGAGATTCTGGGTGGTCAGCAGGTATTCGCCCGCCGTGTCCGCCTCGAGGACATGGTTCTTGTAGCTGTTGAGGAACTGCCACTTGCCCTTGAGGGCATTGTGCAGGTAGACGCGGGTGTAGACGGCGTTGTCGCCGGTCATCTCGACCTGAACGACGCCCGGCAGAGCCTCGCCGCCGTTGAGGGTGAAGGTGACGCCATACTCAGAGGGGGCAAAGCTCAGGGCTGTGCTCACCTGCGCGGAGGTGTTCTTTACATCGCGGCCCGCGATGCGGATGGTGTAGTTATCGGCCTCGACCACGAGGGTCTTGCCGTTCAGACGGAGGGCATTCAGCATCTCGCCGGTGATGGTGGGGAGCTCCCGCTGTGCGAAGGTCACTTCGTCGGTGCCGTCGGCCTCGATGGCCTCCACGACGGGGTCGGTGACGACCTCACCGTTGCTGTCGTCGGTGCTGCCGCCGCCGTTGCCGGAGCTGGAAGCATTCCGGTTGACGATGACCGTCACCGAAGCGGACGCCGTGCCGTTGGAGACAACGATGGAGGTCGCGCCCGTACCCACGGCAGTGATGACGCCCTTGGCGCTCACAGTGGCCACCTTGGTGTCATTGGACTTGAAGGTGAGGGACTGGGAGGCGGAAGACGGGGTCACTTTGCCGGTGATGGTGCGGCTGGCGCCCGGCTTGAGGACAACATAGCTCGTGTTCAGGTCGATGGACTGACGGTCTACGCCGCTGTTGACGACCTTGACAGTGGCCGAAGCGCTCACATCACCGCAGGTGGCGGTGATGGTGGCGGTGCCGGGGGCGACACCGGTCACTTTGCCGAAGTTGTTGACGGTAGCCACAGCGGGATCGGAGGAGCTGAGGCTCACGCTGGCGTAATTCGATGCGCTGGAAGGCAGCACGCCCAGCGACAGGGAAGTGGTCTCGCCGACAGCGATGGTGCCGGAGGCCAGCGTGATGTCCATCTCCTTGACGATCATGGATTCATCCAGCTCGGTGGTGATGGTGTAGACGCAGCTCACGCCGTCTGCGCTGGCGATGACCTGCGCCGTGCCGACGCCCACCGCCTGGGCCACGCCCTCAGACGTCACGTTCACGATGGTGCTGTCGTTGGAGATAAAAGTTACCGTGGCTTTGCGTGCGGCCTTGGCGGGCAGAATGACCGGCGAGAGCTGCTGCTGCGTTCCCACCGTCATGGTGGAGGCGTAAGTGCCGGTCTCGACGCTCTCCACAGCCGCAGCGGACCAGGGCAGAGAGAGGGCAGCGGCCGCGTTCAGGGGACCGGCTGCAGAGGCCGGAAGCGCAGCGCCGGCGGCCAGCAGGCCCAGCAGAGCGGCGCTCACGGCCAGCATTTTCAGGTTCAGTTTCATTCTTTCGTACCTCTTTGGGCGTTGATGTGAGCGCTTAGCGGAACAGGACGCCCAGAGCTTCCATCGCGTATTCGAAATAAGTCAGCTTGTCGTACTCCACGCGGGCGGTGACGCTCATACCGTTGGACAGATCGACCTTGTCGCCGCTGTTGCTGATGACGTAGGTGCTGTCCGGGGTGATGGTCATCTTGTAGTAGGAGCCGGAGGAGCTGGCGGTCACATCGCTGTCGATGGAGGTCACGGTGCCGGTCAGGGTGCCGTAGGAATACTCCGACAGGCCGGTGATGGCGATCTTGCAGGGGTCGCCCACATGGAGCAGCGGTCGGTCGTTGAGGGTGACGAAAGCCACCACCTCGAGGTCGCTGTTCTCGCTGGCGACGGTGGCCAGCGGGGTGCCGGCGCTGAGCACCATGCCCACCTTATAGGGCGTGTCCATGTGGATGACGCCGGAGGTGGGGGCATAGATGTAGTAGTCGTTGGCGCCGGTGCTCAGGGAGTCCATCTGGCTCTGCAGATTGTCGATGTTGCTCTGCACACTGGTCAGGCTGGCGGAGATGGACTGCAAAGTGGAGTAATACAGGGCCTCCACCTCGCTCTGGTTCTGCTCCATCAGGGCCTTGATCTGCTCGTCGGAGTAGCCTGCGGCCTGATAGGGCGAGGCGTCGAAGGCCTTCTGGGCAACCTGACTCTTGTAGGTCTCGTACTGGTAGTAGTAGGGCTGGTCGTCGATGTCCGTCTCGCTGAAGTAGTTCTTGTCGTCCTGAATGGACTTGACCAGCTTCTCGTACTGGCTCTTCTGCTTTTTGTAGATGTCCAGCTGGCTCTGGAGGCTGTCCTGCTGCATGTCGAGGTCAGTGCTCTTGATGTGAGCGATGAGGTCGCCCTCGTTGACGTAGGAACCCTCGGCGATGTTCAGCTCGGTGATGGAGCCGGAGTAGCTGGACATGATGTAGGTCTTGTTGGCAGCCTGCACCGAGCCGCTGGACTGGCTGACGTAGGTGCGGTAGTTTTTGGTGCTCCACACCACGAGGAAGAGGATGAGGGCAGCCGTCAGGAGAATGAGCGCGTAGCCGAAAGGCGGCAGCTTTTTCTCCATCATGATGCGGCGGTCCTGCAGCTCGTTGATGTCGCGGATGGTCGTCGTCATATTACTTCGTCTCCATAAAGGTATCCACAACGCCCTCGTCATCATCCTGATTGACAAAGATGGTGTAGACAGTGCCGGTCAGCTCGAGCTCGTGCTCAAACGCCATGATGTTCAGCTTCTGGGAGGCGAGGCCGCTCTGGCTCATGGGGCCGACGTAGTGGGCATACAGGCAGTTGCGCACGCGGAGCACAGCGTCCATGGAGTAGCCGGCCTCCATGCGGGGGATGAGCTGGGTGGCCTGCTGCATCATATAGACTTCGGGCTGGGGGTTGGGGCCGGAGGGCAGCTTGATGCACTGCACGAGGGGGCCGAGGGGCTGTGCGCCGTTGCTCTTGATAAAGTTGTGCATCTGGGTCAGCACGATCTGCATATTGTTGAACTCTTCGGGCTGGATGCGGCGGCTGACCACATTGGTCAGCTTGAGGGTCTTGTTTTCTGCGGTCTGGATCTCTCTCATGATTTTATACCACCTGTTCTTGGTTTCATTGCTTGTAATAGGCAATAACAAAACGTGAAGTTAGAGGCTGAAGCCTTACGGAATATCCAAAGCCTCTCCCTTTGGGAGAGGTGTCACCGAAGGTGACGGAGAGGGCAAGCCCGTGGCGAAAAGGCCGCTCACACAGCGATAGGCATCGGCTTTTGTTAAAGCGATATGATCGCTGTGTAAAAGCTTCCACTCTGGCATCCTTGCCCTCTCAGGCGCTCCGCGCCAGCTCTCCCAAAGGGAGAGCCTTTAGAGACGGGCTTTGACCTCCAAATCGATCTGCGTACAAACACCAGCTAAATTGCAATCGACGTCACGGTTAGAAAAGCGGAGAACCTTCAAACCATAAGCACGCAATATCTGACTTCGCTCCTCATCGTAACACTGACCCTGCTCAGTATAATGCTGAGAGCCGTCGATTTCAATGACTAAGCGAGCCGGAGCACAATAAAAATCTACAATAAAGGATTCGATGATCCGCTGCTTGTAGAATTTTACGGGGTAAGTGCGGAGATACTCGTACCAGAGCTTACGCTCCTGCGGAGTCATATCACGGCGAAGTCTGCGGGCAGTGCCAAGCATACAAAAATTCTTGACAACAGTAGTCTTCTTCATGAAAGTGTCCTCTGGAGCTGAAGCCTGACCTTCTCGCAAAGCCTCTCCCAAAGGGAGAGCCTTGGGCGAAGAGGCGAAGCCTCACGGAATATCCAAAGCCTCTCCCTTTGGGAGCAACAGCGACGACCGCCGCCAGTGGCGGAAACAGGGAGTCGCTGTTGGGGCCGCGGCCAGCAGGATGCAAGCGACAGCGAAGCAGACGCTGGGAGCCGCAACCCGGGCAGTGTCACCGAGGGTGACGGAGAGGGCAAGCCGCCTTTCCTTTTTATCAGTTCGTTCCCTTAAAGTACAATCCTCTCGTGAACTCACCCTCAAACGGTGCATGCTGGCGGATGCTGTCGAGGATGGCGGCGGCCTCTTCCCTGCTTTCCAGCGTGAAGTAAGCCACGCCGTAGTCCACGGTCAGTGCGCCGGGCTTGTCGCCCATATAGATGGGGACGGGATTATAAATAGTACGGACACCCAGCCCGCACCGCACCGGGAACTTCTTCGCCTTGCGGTCGGTGAGCAGGCCGGTCTTGTCGCAGTGGGCGCAGTCGTGGATGTTCTGCAGCGGGCAGGCACGGGTGACCATCAGCGGCATATGGCCGTAAGTGATGACGCCGGTCGGCACAGGCTTGCCGTCACGAGTCGGCGCGATGGTGCTGATGTCGCTGTCCTTCACCTCGGGCAGGATGAGCACCGAGCTCAGGCCAAGGTCCGCATAATACTGGGCCGCGAGGTCATTGGTGACGTTGAGGCCGAAGCCGCCGGTCATGGGCAGACCGCGGCAGAGCCGCAGGTGGGCGATGTTGCTCACCTCATAGCCCGCAAAGCCCGCGTCCTGCGTAGCCGCGATGCGGCGGGCGGTATCCTCTTCCAGTGCGCCGAACATGACGCGGGGCAGTTCGAGAAGAGTCTTCTCCCGCCACTCGCGGGGGACGCGGTCGGCCTGCGCGATGGGCAGGATGAGGTATTCCACCCCGCCGAGTGCCTGCTCCGGCACCTGCTCCCAGCGCTCGAACCGGGCGCGGAGGGTGCGGTGGGGCGGCAGAGTGCGCAGCGGCAGAGGCGGAAGCTCCACTTCGTTCACCGGCCACGGGCGCAGGGTCTCCCGCTTTTTCAGCAGGGCGTCCAGTGCCTCACGGCGCAGCTCGTTGACGGCACTGCCCGGCACGAACCAGGGGCCGCCATCCATCTCCACATCGATTTTTTCGGCAGAGAAAGGCGTGCCGCCGGTCTTGCTCAGGCTGCGGCTCAGGCTCTCGGTGGGGTCGGTGCGGGCGGGCTGAGGCTCGGCGTCGCCGTAGGCGAAGGCTTTGTTGGTGCCGTCGGTGACGGTCAGCTTCTCGCCGCCCTCTTCGATTTCAATTTTCATCTCCACCGGCACCCGGGAACGCTCCCGGCGGTACAGCTCCCGCAGGGCAGGCAGGGTCTTCCTGGTCAGCTCGGCGTCGGCCTCGCTGCGGACGCCGAACATCGTGCCGTCGATCTTTCCGTCCAGATAACCGGAGGTGAAGCCGGAGCGGCTGAAGGCATTCTTCAGCAGGTCGCGGTCATAGGCGCGGCCCTCGCGGCCTGCCAGACAGGCGCTGACGGCAGCAGCGACATACTCCGGCGTCCGCAGACGGCCTTCTATTTTCGCCGATGCTACGCCGATGGCCTGCAGCTTGTCCAGCTTGTCGATGACGGAGTTGTCCTTGAGGGACAGGTGGTGCAGACGGCCCGGCTTGCCCTCGGGCAGAGCGTTGGCCTCGAAGGGCAGGCGGCAGGGGCCGGCGCAGGAGCCGCGGTTGCCGCTCCGTCCGCCCAGGAAAGCCGACATATAGCACTGGCCGCTGACGCACATGCAGAGTGCGCCGTGGACGAAGCACTCCGTCTCGATGCCGCAGTGCCTGGTGATGTGCTCCACCTCGGGCAGGCTCAGCTCACGGGCCAGCACGACCCGGGCAAAGCCCAGCTCTTTCAGCTCCAGTGCGCCCTGCAGGGTGTGGACGCTCATCTGGGTGGAGCCGTGGCGGGGCAGCTGGGGCGCGATGTCCCCGATGAGCTTCGCCACCGCGAGGTCCTGGCAGATGACGGCGTCGGCCCCGCTGGCGGCGACGGCCCGCACGGCGTCGGCCAGACCCGCCAGCTCGCCGCCGTAGACGGTGGTATTCAGCGCCACATGGACGGCCACGCCCCGGGCATGGCAGAACCGGACGGCTTCTTTCAGGCTGTCGGCATCAAAATTGCCCGCACCGGTGCGGGCGTTGAAGCCGGAAAAACCCAGATATACTGCGTCCGCGCCGCTGAATACTGCTGCGCGGAGCATTTCTTCACTGCCCACAGGGGCAAGGATCTCAATTTTTGACATAGCTCTCCCTTTGACATCGATATAATGTAAGTCACTTCTGCTGCAGCTTGGCCAGCTGTTCCCGCAGAGCGGCATTTTCCCGCTTGAGGGTCTCGTTCTCCGCCTTGGTCTTATCCGCTGCCAGCTTCGCCTTGGCTGCATCGGAAATGTAGTCCTGTATCTGGCTGCGCATATTCTCGGCGCTGCCCGCGCTCTTGCGGTACTCGTCCAGATAGTCCATCGCGCAGAACACCGCCGCCTTGGTCACAGAGAGGTTGCCGTTGTTGTCCAGCAGCTTCGTGATGTCATCGTCCAGCTTCTTGGCCAGTGTGGTGATGTAGTTCTCGGTATCGGTCGTTGCGATGGCGTAGGGTGCGCCTGCAATGGTCACTCTCACTTTATTTACCATATCGTCCTCACTTTGCGCGGCACACGCCCTGCCGGGCCGGTCATTTCCGGTCATTTCCTACTATTTCCGGGATTTTCAGAAACTGTTTCAGCCCTGACAGGAGCGCTTTGCTGCGGCTTTTTCATGTTCAGCCGAGTTTGTCCCCGAATTACCCGCCCGAACCGATGCATTTCGGGGCAAACACGGCCCTTGTCTCCCTTTATTATAATATAAATAGTGCGCGAGAAAAAGTGCTATTTTTGAATTTTTGGCATATTTGTCAGAAACATTGCTATAAAAATGTCAGATACGGCAAAAATGCTTCCTTTTTCTTGCAATCCCCATCCGGAGTGATTATAATATCATTGTTATGTGTTATGCGATGGGCGAGGGAATTAGAGGAGAAATGCCCTGTCACCGTACTAATTCAAAAAATTCAAGCATTCGTGCGGATAGGAGTTCATTTATGACTACAAAAGAATTTGCAAAAATTCTTCAGGACAAGCTCACCAGCGAATATGGTGTTGACCTGAGCGTTGCATCTCATCAGCAGATCTACCGCGCTCTGGCCCTCATCTGCCGCCAGATGATGAGCGAGAACCATAAGAAGTTCCAGTCCAAGGCCATCGGCACCGGCTCCAAGCAGGTGTACTACCTGTGCATGGAGTTCCTGATGGGCCGCAGCCTCAAGATGAGCCTGTTCAATCTGGGCCTGAATGACGCTGCCCAGAAGGCTCTGGCCGAGGCTGACATCAGCCTGGACAGCATCTACGAGGAAGAGCCGGACGCAGGTCTGGGCAACGGCGGCCTGGGCCGTCTGGCCGCCTGCTATCTGGACGGCATGGCTACCACCAGCATCTGCGGCACCGGCTACTCCATCCTGTACGAGTACGGCATCTTCAAGCAGAAGATCGTGGACGGCTGGCAGCAGGAGCGCGCCGACAACTGGCTGCCCGGCGGTCAGGTCTGGCTCAAGAGCCACCCCGATCAGGCTGTGGAAGTCCGCTTCGACGGCGAGATCCACGAGAACTGGGACCACGGCTTCCACTATATCCAGCACACCAACTACAACAGCGTCATGGCCATCCCCTCTGATATGTACGTTCAGGGTTACGACGGCAAGGGCGTTGCAAAGCTGCGTCTGTGGCAGGCCAAGGCTCCCGACTTCGATATGTCCAGCTTCTCTCTGGGCAACTACAACACCGCAATGAGCAAGAACGCCAGCGCCGAGCTCATCTCCAAGGTGCTGTACCCCAACGACAACCACGTTGAGGGCAAGATCCTCCGCCTGCGCCAGCAGTACTTCCTGTCTGCTGCCTCCATCGGCGACATCGTCCAGAGCCATCTGTCCACCTACGGCACCCTCGAGAACCTGCCCGACAAGGTGGCTATCCAGCTGAACGATACCCATCCGACCCTCGCCATCCCCGAGATGATGCGCATCCTGCTGGATGAGTGCGGCTTCGGCTGGGACAAGAGCTTCGACATCTGCCAGAAGGTCTTCTCCTACACCAACCACACCGTCATGGCCGAGGCTCTGGAGAAGTGGAATGTGGACATCTTCAAGATGACCCTGCCCCGCATCTACCAGATCGTGGTCGAGATGGACCGCCGCGCCCGCGAGAAGCTGGAAGCAGCCTTCCCCGGCGACCAGGGCAAGATCAACTATATGGCCCTCATCGGCGACAATCAGGTGCGCATGGCCAACATCTGCGCCTACACCGCCAACAGCATCAACGGCGTCTCCAAGCTCCACAGCGAGATCATCAAGGAGAGCGTCTTCCACGACTACTACCTGTTCAAGCCTCAGGCTTTCAAGAACGTGACCAACGGCATCGCTTACCGCCGCTGGCTGCTGGCCTCCAACCCCGAGCTGTGCAAGCTGCTGGACGAGACCATCGGCACCGGCTACAAGCACGACGCCGCCGACCTGTCCAAGCTGAACAAGTTCGCTGAGGACAAGACCGTCCTGAAGCGCCTGAATGAGATCAAGCTGGACAACAAGAAGAACTTTGCCGCTTACCTCGAGAAGAGCACCGGTCAGGTCATAGACCCCAACTCCATCTTCGACTGCCAGGTCAAGCGTATGCACGAGTACAAGCGCCAGCACCTGAATGCGCTGAACATCGCTGCTCAGTACCTGTACCTGAAGGAGAACCCCAACGCCGACTTCATCCCCAAGACCTATATCTTCGGCGCAAAGGCGGCCCCCGGCTACTATATGGCCAAGCAGATGATCCGCATGATCTGCAAGCTGGGCGACCTCATCAACAACGACCCCGCTGTCCGCGAGAAGCTGCGCGTAGTCTATCTGGAAGAGTACTGTGTCTCCCTGAGCGAGCACCTGATGCCCGCAGCCGAGGTCTCTGAGCAGATCTCTCTGGCAGGCACCGAGGCTTCCGGTACCGGCAACATGAAGTTCATGCTGAACGGTGCCATCACGCTGGGTACTCTGGACGGCGCAAACGTCGAGATCGCCGACGCCGCCGGCAAGGAGAATGAGCTTATCTTCGGTATGCTGACCCCCGAGGTCAACAACCTCAAGCAGGTGGGCTATCACCCCAACGCCTTCATCATGGGCGACGACGTTGCAAACGCTGCTCTGAACTTCCTGGAGCGCGGCTGGAACGGCGAGAACTTCCACGAAGTCACCCAGAACCTGCGCAGCAGCGACCCCTATATGGTCATGGCCGACTTCAAGGACTACCGCCGTGCTCAGGCCGACCTGCAGCGCCTGTACGCTGACCGTGAGCATTGGGCTAAGATGAGCCTGAAGAACATCGCCAACAGCGGCATCTTCAGCGCTGACCGTGCCGTTCTGGACTACGCACGCGACATCTGGCACGCTTCTGCCGTGAAGTAAACCCTCTCAGTCAGCACTTCGTGCTGCCAGCTCCCCCAAAGGGGGAGCCATTGGCAGTCGATTTCAGTATCCGTCCTACAGGGAAAGCCCTGCGGCGGTCTTCTAACTCAAGCGCATAAAACGAACGCCCCGTGGCATCGCTGCCCGGGGCTTTTTTTGAGAAAGGACGATCCTTTTTGCCTTGTCTGTTCAATAGTTTCGACCCCTACTTCAAGCAGCCCTTCGGCGCGGTGCGCGCCGGCCAGAGCGTGCATTTGTCCCTCTGCATCCCGGAGGAGCTGGGCTATGTAGACCCTCATCTCGTCCTCCAGAAAGAGGGCAGGTACGATGTTCCCGTCCACTACCGGATGAAGTTCGACGGCCAGACGCCCCATCAGAACCACTTCTCGGTGGACGTCACCCTCAACGACGTGGGCCTCTACTTTTACTATTTCGACCTCTACACCAACTTCCGCCGCATCGTGCGTGGGCCGGACAACTGCGGCGTCGTGAGCTGGCAGGAGGGCGAGAGCTGGCAGATCACCGTGTATGAGGCCGATTTTGAGACACCCGCCCCCATCAAGGGCAAGGTGTTCTACCAGATCTTCCCCGACCGCTTCTGTGAGGGCGTGGAGAACAAGCCCATGCCCTTCCCCGACCGGCTCTATCAGGCCGACAAGCACGCCGAGCCCTTCTGGCAGCCCAATGAGGTGGGCGGCCACCTGAACGAGGACTATTTCGGCGGCGACCTCAAGGGCATCCAGATAAAGCTGCCCTACCTCCGCGAGATGGGCGTGGACTACCTTTACCTGAACCCCATCTTCGAGGCCCACTCCAACCACCGCTACAACACCGCCGACTACCTCAACGTAGACCCCCTGCTGGGTACCAATGAGGATTTCGAGACCCTCTGCGCCGAGGCCAGGAAGTACGGCATCGGCATCGTGCTGGACGGCGTGTTCAGCCACACCGGCTCCGACAGCCGCTATTTCAACCGCGAGGGCCGCTACGGCGAGGGCGGTGCCTATCGTGACCCCAACTCCCCCTACCGCAGCTGGTACGATTTCGATTCCAAGTATAAGGACGGCTACCGCAGCTGGTGGGGCTTCGAGACCCTGCCCGAAGTCAACGAAGAAACGCCATCCTACGTCGAATTTATCACCGGCGAGGGCGGTGTCATCGACACCTGGCTCCGCCGGGGTGCTGCAGGCTTCCGTCTGGACGTGGCCGACGAGCTGCCCGATGAGTTCATTGAGAAGGTCCGCACCGCCGTCAAGCGGGTCGGCCCGGATAAGTTCCTTCTGGGCGAGGTGTGGGAGGACGCCACCACCAAGTTCGGCTTCGACAAGCGCCGCACCTACCTGCTGGGCAAGGGCCTCGACAGCGTGATGAACTACCCCTTCAAGAACGCCGTTCTCGGCTTCGTCTGCGGACGGGACGCCGGCCAGACCATGACCGACATCCTCTCCATCTGCGAGCACTACCCCGCCCCGGCCCTCGATACGACCCTGAACTTCCTCTCCACCCACGACACCGAGCGCGCACTGACCGTCATTGCCGACGAGCCTGCCAATGGACGGGGCCGCGAGTGGCAGAGCGGCCGCTGTGTCACCGGCGACGCCTACGAGGAAGGAATGCTCAAGCTGCGGATGGCTTACGCCATCATCTACACTCTGCCCGGCGTCCCCTGCCTCTACTACGGCGACGAGATCGGGATGCAGGGCTACCGCGACCCCTTCAACCGCGGCTTCTACTGCTGGAACAGCCACGAAGAGCGGCTGAAGCCTGTTCTGGCGCAGCTGGCACAGCTCCGCCACACCTGCGAGGCCTTCCGCACCGGAGAGCTTCGTGTCCTGCGGGCGGAGGGCGGCGTCCTCCACTACCAGCGCATCGGCGAGTTTGAGGCGGCAGAGATCATCGTCAACCGCACCGAGCATATCATCGTGGAGCCGCTGGCCAGCGGCAAGCACACCGAGGTGAACCCCATGGGCTTCACCATCGTGGTGGAAGAGGTCGGCCACAACCCGAACCACAGCTACTACGACTATCAGTAAGACCAAGGCTCTCCCTTTGGGAGAGCTGGCGCGGAGCGCCTGAGAGGGCAAGCCCGTCAATAAAGGGCCACTGCACAGCGATAAGCAGCCTCTTTGTCAAAGCGATGTTATCGCTGTATTCAAACCTTTTTGTCAGCAGCCTTGCCCTCTCCGTCACCTTCGGTGACACCTCTCCCAAGGGGAGAGGCTTTTCGAGAGCGCTATTTACAATTCGTCTCTGTACTTTTCAGACGTTTTGCTCTATAATGGGGGAAAAGGAGGGAGAACTCATGTCTGTTGACCCTATTTTCTGGCTTCTGGCCGCCATCGGCTTCGTCATTCTCGAGGCCATGACCCTGAATCTCGTCTCCATCTGGTTCGCCGTGGGCAGCGCCGCAGCCCTGCTGAGCTGTCTGGCCACCGGCTCCTTCCGGGTGCAGGCGGTGGTGTTCATCGCCGTCAGCACCCTCTGCCTGCTGGCCCTCAAGCCCCTGTGCAGTCGGCTGCGCAAGCCGCCCACGGCAACGAACGGCGACCGCGCCCTTGGCCGGGAGGCCGTCGCGCTCACCCCTGTCTCCGCCGAGGCCACCGGCCGTGTCCGGCTGGACGGCGTGGACTGGAACGCCCGCTGCGCCACCCCCGGCGACACCCTCGCCCCGGGCCAGCGCTGCCGGGTGGCCGAGATCCACAGCACCCTGCTCATCGTGGAGCCCATCCTCACCGAGACCGCCGCACCGGTGGCTCACTGATATGAAAGGAGCGTCCCTATGCCTATCATGCTGTTCCTTATCCTCATCCTCATCTTTGTCATCCTGCTGGTGGTCGTCACCAACATCGTCATCGTGCCACAGTCCATGGTCTACGTCGTGGAGCGTCTGGGCAGCTACTCCGAGACATGGAGCGCCGGCCTCCACGTCAAGATCCCGTTCCTCGAGCGGGTGGCGAAGAAAGTCAGCCTGAAAGAGCAGGTCGCCGACTTTCCCCCTCAGCCGGTCATCACCCGCGATAACGTCACCATGCAGATCGATACGGTGGTCTTCTTCCAGGTGATGGATGCCAAGCTCTACACCTACGGCGTCAACCAGCCCATCGCGGCCATCGAGAGCCTGTCGGCCACCACCCTGCGCAACATCATCGGCGAGATGGAGCTAGACCACACCCTCACCAGCCGCGACACCATCAACAGCAAGATCACGGCCATCCTTGATGAAGCCACCGACAAGTGGGGCATCAAGGTCAACCGTGTCGAGGTCAAGAACATCATCCCGCCGCGCGAGATCCAGGAGGCCATGGAAAAGCAGATGAAGGCAGAGCGCGAGAAGCGCGCCGTCATCCTGAAGGCCGACGGCGAGAAGCAGGCCGCCATTACTGCCGCTGAGGGCGAAAAGGAATCCGCCATCCTCCGCGCCGACGCCGTCAAACAGCAGCGCATCCTCGAGGCCGAGGGCGAGGCACAGGCCATCCTCGCCGTCCAGAAGGCCAACGCCGACGCCATCCGCCTGCTGAACGAAGCCATGCCCACCGATAAGGTCCTTGCCCTGCGCAGTCTGGAAGCGCTGGCCAAGGTCGCCAACGGCAAGGCCACCAAGATCATCATTCCTTCGGACTTGCAGAATCTGGGCGGCGTCGTCCCCAGCATCAAAGAGCTGATGACCGACCCCAAAGACGCAGAATAAGAGGTTTCTCCTATGATTTACGATACCCTGAACAATCTCCCCAACTATCTCGGCATGAGCGACAACCTTGACGCTGTCATCGAGTTCGTCATGGCCCGGGACATCAACAACCTGCCCGCCGGAAAGACCCGCATCGACGGCGACAAGGCCGTGGTCACAGTGAGCACCGTCACGCCGCAGACCTCGGACAAAACGCTCTTCCAGCGCCGGGACGCCCACCTGACCCTCGAGACCGACCTTGAGGGCAGTGAGCTGTTCGAGGTCTCGCTGGGTGAGCTGACTCCCACCAGGCCCGCCGATGAGGCTGCCGATTTGACCGTCGGCACCGCCGGCACCAGCATCGCCGGGATGCTCTGCGAGGGACGCTTTGCCCTCTATCTGGCCGGTGAACCCTACAAGTCCGGCCTGAAGGCGCAGGGCTGCGGCAAGCTGAAAAAGGCCGTGTTCAGCATCGAGCTGGACGAGGACGAAGAAGCCGAGTAATTTCAAAAAGCAAAGCTCCACGCAGCGTAGGTTGTGTGGAGCTTTTTCTTATAGTATACTTGGCAACAACAGCGAGGCCCCCGCTTTTTGGTATACACATTTACTTTTTCGTCCCGCTCAGACTTGCCCGGCTTGCCAATGGCTCTCCCTATGAGGAAAGACTTCCCCCGGCCGGGGGAAGATGTCGCGCAAGCGACAAAAGGGGGAATCTGTCACCGGAGGTGACTGAGAGGGCTGCAAAGGAGAGTTTTTATGGATTCTTACGTCACCGGCACTGCCATCCGGCAGCTGCGGGAAACCAAACACATGACGCAGGCAGAGCTGGCCGAAAAGCTGGCCGTCAGCGCAAAGGCCATCTCCAAGTGGGAGACAGCCCACGGCCTGCCCGATATTTCCCTGCTGGAGCCGCTGGCGGCGGCTCTGGGCGTCAGCGTGCTCGAGCTGATGCAGGGCGAGCCCGTCGTCAACCGGAACCGTTCTGCCAACCTGCTTCGCTCCAAGCTCTATGTCTGCCCTCTGTGCGGCAATGTGCTCCACGCCACCGGGCAGGCTGTCGTGAGCTGCTGCGGCATCACCCTGCCGCCGCTGGACATCTCTGAGGCGGACGACGCTGACGAACACCATCAGCTGACGCTCGAGCGGGTGGAAGATGAGCTTTTCGTCACCATCCACCACCCCATGACCAAAGAGCACTACATTTCCTTCATTGCCTGCCTCACCGGCGACAAATTGCAGCTGGTCAAACTTTACCCTGAGGGAGACGCCAGCTGCCGTTTCAAAATCACCGGTGCGGGCGTACTCTACTTCTACTGCAACCGCCACGGCCTGATGAAGGCCCCGGACTTCCGCGCCGCAGCTCGCCATACGCCGTCCCAGAAGCTCCATCTGCGGGAGCCGGACGAGGGCGACCGGGAGCAGGTCATGGCCTACCGGGAAGAGTTTCTTGCCATCAGCTCCCGGCTCGATGGCACTTCGGCGCTGGACAAATACGACGACTTCGACCAGTGGCTGGCTGACATCCGCAGGCTGAAAGACCCAGCCACCACGCCTGCCGGGTTCGTACCGGCCACCCAGTATCTGGCTCTGGACGAGCAGGAACATCTTGTCGGCATGACCAACCTGCGCCACCACCTGAACGACTATCTGCTGGCCTACGGCGGTCATATCGGCTACAGCGTCCGCCCCTCGGAGCGGAAGAACGGCTACGCCAGCCAGATGCTCCGTCTGACCCTCGAAAAGGCCCGGGAACGCGGCATCTCCAAGGTGCGCATCTGCTGCGACCACTACAACATCGCCTCCGCCAAGACGATTCAGTCTAACGGCGGCGTACTGGAAGATGAGATGTTTGACTCCTCGGATGGGATGCTGACCCAGCGGTACTGGATAGAGAATCGATAAGACGCAAAAAGGCTCCGGCAGTGCCGGAGCCTTTGCTCTTATTCAAAAATCAGCCCAGATGGAGCATATCAATGAGCACGATCATGGCCAGACCGTAGTACACCACGACGGCCACGAGGTCATTGATGGTGGTGATGAGCGGGCCGGACGCCACGGCGGGGTCGATATGGATCTTATGGAACAGCATGGGGATGACCGTACCCACCAGGCTGGAAATGACCATCGCCACGATGAGGGAAAAACCGACGCAGCCGGAGAGCAGGAACGCCTGCCCCCACGCATAGGCTTTGAAGAAGTGGATATAGCAGCCGAGGAAGCCCAGCGCCATGACGGCCAGAAGCGCACCGTTGACCAGACCCACCCGCATCTCCTTCCAGAGCAGATGCAGCTTTTTGGAGGTGGTCAGGTTCTCGTCCACCAGCACGCGGATGGTGACGGCCAGCGACTGGGTGCCGACATTGCCCGCCATATCCAGCACCATGGACTGGAAGCAGATGACGATGGGCAGGACAGCCACCACCGACTCAAAGGCACCCACCACCGAGGACACCAGCATCCCGAGGAAGAGCAGAGCGACCAGCCAGGGCAGGCGCTTCTTGACACTCTCGAAGACGCCCTCGTTCAAATCTTCTTCGCCGGTCAGGCCGCCCAGCTTTGCGTAATCGTCGCCCATCTCGTCATCCACCAGTTCGACGACATCCGCCGAGGTGATGATGCCCACCAGCTCGCCGGCATCGTTCAGGACAGGCAGAGAGCGCTCGGCGTAGTCTACGATGCGGTCGATGCAGTCGCTGATCTTTTCGTGGTCGGTCACATAGGGGTAGGACCGGGCAATGAGCTTTTCGAGGCTGTCCTCCGCCCGGGCGATGATGAGGTCTTTCAGGTCGATGGCGCCGTAGAACTTGTCGTTCTCGTCCACGACGTAGAGGGTGGAGATGTTGTCGTTCTCGCCCGCCTGCTTCACCAGCTCACTCATGGCCTGCCGGATGGTCATGTCCTTCCGGATGCAGATGTAGTTGGTGGTCATGCTGCTGCCGATCTCGTCCTCGCCGTAGGAGAGCAGCATCTTCACATCTTCGGCGGAGTTTTTGTCCAGCTGGCCGACGATCTTGGCTTTATCCTCTTCCTCGAGGTCGTCCAGAGCGTCCACGGCGTCGTCCGAGTCCATGTGGGAAACGACGTTGGCGGCCTTGTCGCTGGGCAGCTCTTTCAGGTAAGGCTCTGCGTCGTCCAGATAGGAGAAGATCTCAGCCACGGTATCCACGCCCAGAACGGCATAGAGCTTCTGGCGCTCGTCGGGCGTCAGGGCTGCGAGGGCGTCGGCAAGGTCGTTCTCGTGGTAATCCGAGAGCTTTTCGGCCAGCTCTGCCTGCGGCAGGCCGCTGTGGATGAGGGCGAGTATTTCCTGCTGGTAGTTCTTCTGCTGCATCTTGGGTTCCTCCTCCCCTTTTGGGGCATAAAAATACACCGCGTCGTCTTTTGGTCAGACTCCTGCGGTGTATCATGGGCAGATGCATTCAGGACGCGGCAGATTCAATCCATGCTGCCTGCATCGCAGGAGGAGCGTTGTTTGGGTTTGTCTAATTGGTCGCCGGACATCGTGTTCGCTTCCTCCTGTAAAGTATTTGCCTTTTTCAGCCCCGTCATCATACTACGGCTGGACGATTTTTTCAACCCCTTTTACAAAATTTTTACCAGATTATTGCCAGATCGTATAAAAGAGCAGCCGCTCTCCCGTGAGGAAAGCGGCTGCTCTCAGTTGTCTTGCAAAAGTTTCGCTTAGTATGCGACGCCCCAGTAGACCATGGTCTTGGCGGGCTTGCCGCAGCAGGGGCAGACATCGCTCAGATGCTCCTGCTCGAAGGGCATGCAGCGGCTGGACAGGCCGACTTCTTCCTTCATCTTCATCTCGCAGGCCAGGTCGCCGCACCACATGGTCTTGATGTAGCCGGTGCCCGCCTTGGCCAGCTCCTTGACCTCGTCCATGGTGGTGGCAGCCCAGGTGCGCTTCTCACGGTTGGCAAGAGCGCGCTCGTACAGGTCCTTGCGCAGAGCCTCCAGCTGGGCCGGGATGGCGGTCTCCAGCTCATCCAGAGAGACGAACACCTTCTCGCGGGTGTCGCGGCGGACGAGGACGCACTGGTTCTTCTCCAGGTCCTTGGGGCCGATCTCGAGGCGCAGAGGCACGCCCTTCATCTCCCACTGAGAGAACTTCCAGCCGGGAGCGTTGTCGCTGTCGTCCAGCTTGACGCGGGCGTACTTGGAGATCTTCTCGGCCAGCTCAGCAGCCTTCTCGGAGACGCCGGGCTTGTGGGCAGCGATAGGCACCACCACGACCTGGATGGGGGCGACAGCCGGGGGCAGGATGAGGCCGTCGTCGTCGCCGTGGGTCATGATGATAGCGCCCACCAGACGGGTGGAAACGCCCCAGCTGGTCTGGAACGGATGATGCAGCTGGTTGTCGCGGCCGGTAAAGGTCACGTCGTAAGCCTTGCTGAACTTATCGCCGAAGTAGTGGCTGGTGCCGCTCTGCAGGGCCTTGCCGTCCTTCATCATGGCCTCGATGGTGTAGGTAGCCTCCGCACCGGCGAACTTCTCCTTATCGGTCTTGCGGCCCTTGACAACAGGGATGGCCAGATCCTGCTCGCAGACGTCTGCGTAGCAGTTCAGCTGCTGCTGGGTCTCAGCCTCAGCCTCGGCGGCAGTCTCGTGGATGGTGTGGCCCTCCTGCCACCAGAACTCGCGGCTGCGCAGGAAGGGACGGGTGGTCTTCTCCCAGCGCACGACGCTGCACCACTGGTTGTACTTCATGGGCAGCTCGCGGTAGCTGTGCAGCACCCGGGACCAGTGGTCGCAGAACATGGTCTCGCTGGTGGGGCGGACAGCCAGACGCTCTTCCAGCTTGTCGGAGCCGCCCATCGTGACCCACGCCACCTCCGGCGCGAAGCCATTGACCAGCTCGCCTTCCTTCTGCAGCAGGCTCTCAGGGATCAGCACGGGCATTGCCACGTTCTCATGGCCGGTGGCCTTGAAGCGGGCATCCATATCCTTCTGGATGAGCTCCCAGATCGCCTGACCATAGGGGCGCAGGATGATGAAGCCCTTCACGCTGGAATACTCGACCAGCTCTGCCTTGACGCAGATGTCGGTATACCACTGTGCGAAGTTCTCCTCCTGACTGGTGATCGCCTGTACGAGCTTTTTGTTGTCTTTTGCCATTTTAATCTTATCCTCCCAAGGCCGTGCGCCAAACGCTCATCGTTCCGCACGAACCCATATATAAAGCCCCGCCGCCCACTCTGCCGTGTGCAGAGGTGCGGATGCGGGGCTTTTTTGCTTGTTGGTCGCTCAGCCCTTGTGGCTGTCCACAAACTTCACCACATCACCCACCGTGCGCAGGTTCTCGATGGCGTCGTCCGGCACCTCGATGCCAAACTCATCCTCCAGCGTCATCACCATATCCACGATGTCGAGGCTGTCGGCCTCAAAATCGCCCATAATGTCACTGTCCATCGTGATCTTAGCGGGGTCGATGTCCAGCTGTTCTGCCAGCAGTGCGCGGATCTTCTCAAACGTATCCATGATAGCGGTCTCCTTTTGCTTTAATTTCGCATCTTCACGCTGCGCAGACCATGGCAGCCCTTCCCGCCTCCCCTTTGGCGGGCAGACTGTCTCCCTGCGCAGAACGCTCTCTTTCTTTATATCCCATGATATGCTTATTGTCAAGCCCCGTTTTGCTTCCAGCATGGTTTTCCGGGCAAAAATTCCGTTCAAAATCTCTCTGCCGCCCCTTTTCTGCTTGACAGAAAGGCCGTTCGTACTTATAGTAATAATAGCCCTTTTTGGCTCTCCCTTTGGGAGAGCTGTCACCGCAGGTGACTGAGAGGGCAAGCCCGCGGCAAAAGAGCCGCCGCACAGCGATAAGCACCCCCTTTGTCAGAGCGAAATTATCGCTGTGTGTTCGCTTTCTCGTCAGCATCCTTGCCCTCTCCGTCTGCTTTGCAGACACTGCCCGGGTTGCGGCACCCAGCATCTGCTTCGCTTTCGCTTGCATCCTGCTGGCCGCGGCCCCAACAGCTTCTCCCTGTTTCCGCCTCTGGCGGCGGTCGTCGCTGTTGCTCCCAAGGGGAGAGGCTTTCACGAGAAGGGCAGGCTCTGCAAAACAAGAAATCGATGACGGAAGGAGTATTATGAAGCTTTCATTCACCAAAATGCAGGGCTGCGCCAACGATTATATCTATCTCGACTGCCGCGAAAGCGGTGTGCCGGAGAACATCGCAGCCCTTTCGCAGGACCTCTCCCGCCGCCACTTTTCCATCGGCGCGGACGGCATCATCTGCATCTGCGCCCCGGTGACGGCCGGCGCAGACGGACGGATGCGCATCTTCAATGCCGACGGCAGCGAGGCCCAGATGTGCGGCAACGGCGTACGCTGCGTGGCCGAGTGGCTCTACACCCACGGCGTCGCCAAAGAGACGCTCGTCGTGGACACGGGCAGCGGCACCAAGACCATCACCCGCAAGGGCCGCCAGCTCTGGCAGGTGGAGATGGGCGGATACTCCGCCATGGCGGCGGCTCTGCCCGCTGTGAATATGGGCGAAGGCCCGCTGGTGGACTGCACCCTCACCGTGGAGGGCAGGACCTGGCGCGTCGCCTGCATCAGCGTGGGCAACCCCCACTGCGTCACCGTCGTGGACGATGTGGACAGCCTCAAGCTCGAGGACATCGGCCCGGCGTTCGAGAAGCACCCGAACTTCCCGGAGCGGATCAACACCGAGTTCGTGCAGGTGGTGGACTCCACCCACCTGAAAATGCGGGTGTGGGAGCGGGGCAGCGGCGAGACCTGGGCCTGCGGCACCGGCACCTGTGCCACCGTGGCGGCGCTGACCGAGCTGGGCGTCTGCCCCGCCGGGGAGGACGTCCACGTCCAGCTGCGCGGCGGTGAGCTCATCATCCGGGTGCTGCCGGGCAAAAACCTGCTGATGACCGGCAGCGCGGTCACCGTATGCGAAGGCGTCACTGAAGTTTAAGCATCCCTGCCCTCTCCGTTATGTTTTTGGCTTTCCCTCTGAGGGAGCCGGACGCGGAGCGGCCTGAGAGGGCAAGCCACTTATAAAGAAAGAATTGAGGGAAAGTATCATGAAAATGAACAAACATTACAATGAGCTGAAGGCCAGCTACCTCTTTGTGGACATTGCCCACAAGGTCGCCGCCTATCAGGAGGCACACCCTGAAAAGGAGATCATCCGTCTGGGCATCGGCGACGTGACCCAGCCGCTGGCCAAGTGCGTCGTGGACGCCATGCATGACGCCGTCACCGAGATGGGTACGAAGGAAGGCTTCCACGGCTACGGCCCCGAGCAGGGCTACCCCTTCCTCAAGCAGGCCATTCAGGGCTACTACGCAGGCCGCGGCACCAAGCTGGACGAGGACGAGATCTTCATCTCCGACGGTGCAAAGAGCGACCTCGCCAATGTGCTGGGCCTGTTCGACGTGGACAACACCGTCCTCGTTCCGGACCCCGTCTACCCCACCTATGTGGACGACAACGTCACCGATGGCCGCAAGATCATCTATGGCCGCACCAGTCAGGAGAACGGCTTCCTCGGGATGCCCGACGACAGCGTGAAGGCTGACATCATCTACATCTGCAGCCCCAACAACCCCACCGGCGCTGCCTACACCCGCACCCAGCTCAAGGCATGGGTGGAGTACGCCAGAAAGAACAACGCCATCATCCTCTATGACGCCGCTTACGAGTGCTTCATCTCCGACGGCGAGCTGGCCCGCAGCATCTTCGAGATCGAGGGCGCCCGCGAGTGCGCCATCGAGATCTGCTCCTTCTCCAAGATCGCAGGCTTCACCGGCACCCGCTGCGGCTACACCGTCGTGCCGAAAGAGCTGGAGCGTGACGGCATGAACATCAACAAGCTCTGGCTGCGCCGCCAGACCACCAAGTTCAACGGTGTGCCTTATGTCGTGCAGCGCGGCGCTGCCGCCGTCTTTACCGAGAGCGGCATGGCTGAGATCCAGCACAACCTCGACTACTACCGCAAGAACGCCAAGGTCATCGCCGACGCTCTGGACGAGTGCGGCGTGTGGTACTGCGGCGGCAAGAACAGCCCCTACATCTGGCTGCGCTGCCCCGGCAGCATGAAGAGCTGGGAGTTCTTCGACTGGCTGCTGGAGAACTGCGGCGTCGTCGGCACCCCGGGCGTGGGCTTCGGCGAGTGCGGCGAGGGCTACTTCCGCCTGACCGCTTTCGGTGACGCCGAAAAGACCAAAGAGGCCGCCCAGCGCATCAAGACCGCCATCAAGGCTCTGTAATCGCTCTTTGCACCGGTCTGGGCAGGGGCTGCTGTGGGATTCACGGCAGTCCCTGCTTTTTTGTATCCAACGGTCTGTGTAATCTGCTACAAACAGGCTGGTTTTATTGCGTAAAAACGTAAAATTTCGTGTTTCCTCTTGCCCCCCCTAAAAAATGGTAAAATTTAGCGAGACACTCTTTTACTTCCCTTTGCGGACACGAATACCCACACACCAAAACTTAGGAGGAATCACTATGAAACACTGGAAACGCCTTCTCTCCGCACTGCTCATCGGTGCAATGGCTCTCACACTTTTTGCGGGGTGTGATAAGAAGGTCAAGGTCGAGGATGAGCTGTTTAAGCAAATTTCCGATTACTACCAGACGCTCGGCCGAACCGTTGAGAAATCACCGAACAACAGCGATGCCGAAAAGCTCATGGCTTACATTCAGGCCAACTATGCCCCGCCCACATCGTCCTTCTCCTCTGCTTCCCCCTTCAACAGCTATATAACCAGACTCCGTTCCAATGTCGTTCTGCCAACAGTTTACGGGATTGGGCCTACGGACTATGTTTATTATACTGTAGGTTGGTCTCCTGCTATTCCCAATCCCCAAAGTGAGTACTACAAGAGCTCTTCCGGAATCGTTGCAAAGATCATGAACGATATTTTTATTTCCGCTTCAACTAGAAAGATTACGTTCAATAACACCGCCTCGGGCGTAAAGAAAGGCAACACGGAATACTTCAGCTATGCGCAGGGTGAAGTTGACGGCATTACCTATTATCTCGTTGTTCTCCGTTGCCCCGCCGTCACTACCACCTGACCCTTTCTCCACGAGCATCAAGCACTCCACATCATAAAAAAACAGCCCTGCAGCAACACCGCTGCAGGGCTGTTTCTGGCTTCAGGGGGTATTACCGCTCAAAAGTAGTGCTGAGGGTCGTGCTCCACTCCCCGCCCGGGGCGAGGCAGGCCGCAGCGGCACGCTGCTCCCACTCCTGCGGATCGTCCACCGAGGCAGGCAGCGAGTTCCACGGCTCGATGCAGACGAAGCGCAGGGGCTTCGACAGGGCCGACCAGATGAGGGTATAGGGGAAGCCGGCCACATCGCAGACGATGCTGCGGCCCGTGTCCTTCTCGTAGATGCCCAGCGTCCTGGTGCGCAGGCCCGCCATGCAGAAGCTGTCGTTGTCGAAGAGGTCGTTGGTCAGCTGGATGGCCTGCCGGTTCTTCCACTGGTAGTAGCATTTGCCCGTCAGCAGACCGCCCCCGCTGGCGTCGAGGATGACCGGGCTCTCGGGCTGGTCGAAGCGGAACTCGTAGTCCTCGACGGTGTGGCTGTTGTCAAACGGCACCTGAAAGGCCGGGTGGTAGCCGATGCCGAACCGCAGCTCTTCGGCGCCGGGGTTCGAGACGGTGAGGGTGTGGTGAAGGGTCTTTCCGTCCAGCCGGAAGGTGCTGGTGAGCAGGAAGTCGAAGGGGAACTTCTCTGCCTTCATGGCCTCATCCGGGCGCAGCTCGAGCCGGATGGTGTCGCCCTCCGCCTTCAGCAGGGTGTGCTCCACGTCCCGGGCAAAACCGTGCTGGCCGCCCTTGTAGGTCTTGCCGCCATGGGTGAAGCTGCCGTCCTTGAGCTTGCCCGTCCACGGGAAGAGGATGGGCGCGTGGCGCTCCCAGACCGCCGGATCGGCCTGCCAGAGCAGCTCCTCCCCCGCCGCGTTCTTCAGGCTGACGGCCTCGGCACCGTGCGTGTCCACCGTAAGGCTCAGAAATTCGTTTTGAATGATCGCCTGCATTTGTCTGCACTCCTTTTCGTGTGTGTTTTGCTGATTCCAGTATACTCTCCCCGCCCCGAAAAGCCAAGGGGATTCACTCATTCTCTCACGGCGGAATAGGCTGTACCGAGCCTTATCTTGATTTCAAGCAAAGGAGAGTTTTTGTATGGCTACCGGAATTCTGCGCATTCAGGCCTTTGCGGCCCGTCAGTCCAGCCCTGTCGAGGGTGTGACCGTCACCGTCAGCGGCAACGGCTTCACCGCCACCCGCCTGACCGACGCCGAAGGCAACGCCGACGACGTCACCCTTACCACCCCCGCCTGTGCTCTCTCGCTGGACGAGAACAACACCACGCAGCCCCCCTACGCGGTCTGTGACCTCGTGGCCTCCAAGACCGGCTACCGCACCGTCCGCATCCAGGGCGTGCAGGTCTTTCCCGGGCAGGTGACGCTGGCCCAGCCCGAGATGATACCCGACACCGAGGAGATGCGGGACACCCCCAACGTTCCCATCGTCATCCCACCCCACAGCCTCTTCACCGGCGACGGCGGCAGCGGCCCGAACCCGTTCCTCTCCTGTGTGCCGCGGGTGCTGGACCGGGTCATCATCCCGAAAAATATCACCGTCCATCTCGGCAGGCCCGCCGCCTCGGCCCGGAACGTCACCGTCTCGTTCCGCAGGTATATCGCCAACGTGGCGTCCAGTGAGGTGTATCCGACCTGGGCTGACGAAAACAGCCCAGCGGGGCAGCTAAACTGCCTGCCGACTCAGAAATTCCATTCGATCGTGATTTTTTGTTCTCCGGTAAGCGGATCTTTTGGGCTGACGATGACCCGATGGACCAGCAGCACAACAAGTTCGCGGGTCAGCTGCGAAACCTGTGCCAGTTCCCGCACACGCTGCCTCTGCGTCTGGACTCCACCGGTCTCTTCCTGCCGTTGTTCCAGTTCCGTTTCCAATGTATCGATCCGGGTCTCCGCCTTTTTCACTTCTTCCAGAAAGGTCTGGTTCATTTCAGAAAACTGAACGGCATCAATCAAGCCTGACACCTTATCCAGATACAGCTCCTGCATGGCCTTGCGCCGCCGGGCTGCTTCGCTCTTCAACCGCTTCAGCTCGTCACGCCCGGCCTGCTCTCGCTGCCGGATGGGGTCATCCTGTTCTGGAAGGGGAACTTTTTCAGGGTCAAAATAGTCTGCCGCATACGCCCGGATACGTTCCAGTACAGCATTCTCCAAGGCGCTCATATCGGTACAGGTCTTGTTGCCGCACACTTCCGGTGCGCGCTGGTGCATCCGGCAGCGAACATAGCGTCTTTGTGTTCCATCCGCTCTCGGCTGACGGCCAGTCTGCTCCATCCAGCTGCCGCAGCATCCACAAACCACTTTTTTTGCCAGCGGATGGATCGTTCCCTTCTCGCCGCTCCGGGTGCGCTCCTGCATCATCCTCTGGACTGTTTCAAACATTTCCCGCTCAATGATCGCTTCATGCGTATTTTCTACAACAATCCACTGCGATTTTGGAAGCCAAATCGTCTTTTCAGACTTGTAACTTATCTTTTTATGCTTTCCCTGCACCATATTTCCGATATAAAGCTGATCATGTAATATTTGATATACGGTGGGACTGCTCCAAAGAGCCGCATTTGTATTCTTCAATGCACTGTGGTAATGGATGCCATGCAGCTGCTTATAGGCCGTTGGGCTTGGAATTTTTTCATCATTCAGGATGCGTGCGATCTTGTGTGCGCCGATCCCGTTAAGAGCCATGGAGAAGATCCGCCTTACCACGTCGGCCGCTTCCGGGTCGATGATGAGTTTTCCTTTTGCATTTGGGTCTTTGCAGTATCCATACCGTGCAAAAGAGCCGATGAACAGCCCCTCTTTCCGCTTGTGGTCAAGCACCGAGCGGACATTGGTGGACAGATCTTCCAGATACCACTCGTTGATCAGGCCGTTGATCTGGCGGGATTTTTTGTTCGCGGTATCGTTGGTATCCACATGGTCTACCACCGCAATGAAGCGGACGCCCCACTCCATGAACTTTCCGTGCAGATATTTTTCCACGAGCTCCATGTCGCGGGTGAAACGGGATTGCGTTTTGGCCAGTACCACATCAAACTGATGTTCGCTTGCGGCTTGCAGCATCGAATTGAATGCCGGACGGTTCCGGTCGATGCCGGAATAGTCCTCATCCGAATAGATCTGGTAAATATCAAATCCGTTCTCCAGGGCGTACTGGAGCAGCATCGACTTTTGATTCTGAATGCTCTCCGATTCACCAATTTTATCTTCATCTTCTTTGCTCAGGCGGCAATAAATTGCTGCTTTCATGATCTGCCCCCCTCTTTTTGTACACGAGCATCCATGCGCAGCATAACGCGTCTCTCCTTCCAATTCAGGGATGCCAGATCAGGCACAGGATCTTGAAGGAACCGCATTGAGCAATCCATCGATGATATATCGCTCAAATTCCTTTTGAAACCGTTCTTTGCGCTGTTCGTTGTTGTCCGAACGAAATTTTTCGTGCAGAATAAAAGGAGTTTTTTTCATCGAATCCCCCTTTTCGGTCCATCTGGTCGTGATATGGGTCACTTCAGTCTATTTCCAGCCAGCGAAATTCAGAACTTTCCATATTTTTCATGCAAAATATCGCAAGACGTTCAAAATCAACTTGAAACGCCTTTGCCGCAATGGTACAATTATACTGTCATTTTATGGAAACTCGGCGCAAAGCCCCGTGCGGACAGGCCGCAAGCGTCGGAGTTCCTGTGGGATATGTAAGAATAGCTAAGGCAGCACTGCGCTACTGCACCTGCGCAGTATTGCTTTCTGAAAATGTGAGAAAGTATATTTATATGATGAAAAAGATCTCCCGCCGCTCGTTTTTGCAGGTCTGCGGCATTACTGCGGCAGCGGCAGCGCTGACCGCCTGCGGCGGCACTAAGACCGAAACGGCTAAAAAAGACGCTGCTCACGAAGCCATCACCTTTATGGCACCTTATAAGGAGATAGAAGCCTTTATTGAGCAGGTACACAGCGTTTACCCGGAAGTGAACATCGAGGTCGTGCCCTACAGCGGCGATAACACCACCACCTGTCTGCAGAATATGTTTGCGGCGGGCGACCTGCCGGACGTCTGCACCTTGACCTACTACGACCCTCGGAGCGATCTGGTCTCCGACAAGCTGCTGGACCTTTCCGGCTACGATTTTACGGATAACTATGTGGAGTCCCGCCTGCAGGACGTGTTCGACAACGGTGCCATCTACCTGCTGCCCTCGACCTACAACTGCTACGGCATCACCTACAACAAGACCCTGCTGAAGAAATACGGCTGGGAGCTGCCCAATTCTTTCACGGAGCTGGAAGAACTGGCTGCAAAGGCAAAGGAAGCCGGGGTCGATCTCTGTCTGCCGCAGATCCAGTATCCGGGCTACGGTTTCCAGTACCTGTGCAACATTGCGGAAGCCGATTTCCTCGGCACACTGGACGGCAGGCTGTGGCAGCGGGATTATCTGTCCGGTAAGGCAAATGTCAGCAATACCCCCGGCATGATGCAGGCGATGGCCTATGTCCAGAAGTGGAAGGACATCGGGATGCTGAACGACTCCGGCGACGCTCTTGACGACAATGTGACCCGGCAGAGGATGACCGAGGGGAACACCCTGTTTTTGATCGGAAACACCAACGGCATCGTGGAGGCAGACGGCAACGCCGATAAATACGGGCTGATGCCGTTTCTCTCGGAGGACGGCACCCAGAACGTTTTTGTTCTGAATGTGAACCGCTTCTACGGTCTGAATAAAAAGCTGGAGCAGGACCCCCAGAAGCTGGAAGATGCGCTCAAGGTGATGCGTGTGCTTTCCACCGTTGCAGGCACCAGCGCTCTGCAGCCCGCAACGGCGCTGAAAAGCAGCCTGCTGCCCTTCAAGGACGCAAAAGCGGACGGCACCTACTATGCCGACATCGCCGATGCCCTGAACGTGGGCAACACCGCGCCCTTTATCTATTCCGGCTGGGAAAACACCATCGTGACCACCGGCCTTAAAATGCTGGATTTCATCAAGGGCAATGCCACCATGGAGGATGTCATCCGTCAGCTGGACGAGGATCAGGACAGTGTGGTGAACGACACCCCGGATGTCATCACTACCGTTACGGAGGAGCTTTCGCAGGAGGACTGCGCCATGCTGGTGGGTCGCTGCTTTGCACAGGCCACCGGCAGCGACCTTGCGCTGGTCTCGCTGAGCACATGGATCCCCGGCAACCCCACCGAGCAGAACCACCACGGCGTAGCGGCCAAACTGTACGCCAAGGATATTACGGATTACGACCTTTCGGTCATTCTGCCCACCGGCTGGAACCGCACCATCCAGACCGTTTCCCTCACCGGGCAGCAGATCAGCGGCCTGCTTGCTTCTGGTTACGACGCCTACGGCAACGGCAAGGGTTACCCCTATGTGCTGGTAAGCCCGGTGCAGCCGGAGGCGGGCAAGACCTATCAGGTGGCCATCTGCGGTGTGAGCGACCAGCTGGCTGCGGAGACCACGGTCACAGACAGCGGCGTGGTGGGCATGGACGCCGCAAAAGCCTTCTTTGGCGCATACACCACCATCAGCCGGGCAGATACCGCATGGAGCTGAACAGAACGGACAGGAGATACCGGATGTGAACAACAAAATCTATAAATGGCTGTTTGGCGGCTTTGGCTTTGTCATCATCGTGTCGCTCCTGACCCTTTTTGTCATGAGCCAGACCTACATCCAGAACCTTGTCTACCATGAGCGGCTGAGCCAGATGGAGGAAGTCACCCACCAGATGTTCCGCAGTCTGGAAGATGTCATCGACACCCACTGGGACGAGGTGGATGTGCAGTGTAATTATTTGTACAACAGCCCGCTGGAGACCGATACCGACCTCTACCGCTATCTGAAAAAGCTATCGGAGCTTTCCAACTACCATGAAAAACAGATCGAACTGGTAGCCGTGGATACTGCCGGACATTATTATACCGAGTATGGCCGCATGGGGCTGCTGCGGGGAATGAACTATCTGGAAAGCGCACCGGAGCGGGTCAACTATGTTTCCAACTCGCTGACCAAGGACGACTCCCGGATGGTGTTTCTGGAACAGCTCTCCACCCCCATCACACTGCAAAGCGGAGAGAAAGCGATCACCCTGCGCTACTTCGGCATCTCCCAGAGCATGACCCAGCTGAACGATTATTTCCGCTGTGACGCCTACGAAAACAACAACAGCGTCTATGTGCTGGACAACGATGGCTTCAAGCTGTTCAACGCCAATGACACCGAGCTGCTGAAGGGACACAACGTATACACCGTCCTCTCCCGGATGTCCTATCTGCACGGCTCTTCCTTTGCGGGGGCAAAGGAGCGGCTTGCCCGCACAGGCTCCTGCTATTCCAATGCCGTGCTGGATGGGACTGAGTATTTCTACGCCCTGAAGCAGATGGAAAACGCCCAGTGGACACTGGCGTTCCTTGTTCCGGCAGAATATGTGGCCGTGAATACGCAGAAGCTGGTCAACATCGTCATGGTCATCATCATCGTCATTGCGATGGTGTTCTCGGTCATAACAGTTTTCGTCGGCTGGTTTCTCCTGCGGCAAAAGCAGCAGCAGGAGCTGCGGGCTGAAAAAGAAGCGAACCTCCGTCTGGAACAATACAACATCCATCTGACGCAGGTAAACGATGAGCTGCGGCAGGCGCAGGATGCTGCCGCAGAGGCGTTACAGTCCGCAGAGCGCGCCAGCAAGGCCAAGACGGACTTCCTCTCCAACATGAGCCACGACATCCGTACCCCCATGAACGCCATCATCGGCATTACCACCCTGATGAAAAACGAGCTGCACCAGCCGGAAAAGCTGGCCGAACATCTGGGCAAGCTGGAAACTTCCGGCCGGCTGCTGCTGGGCATCATCAATGATATTCTGGATATGAGCCGCATCGAGAGCGGCAAGACCACCCTGAATGTGGAAAAAATGAACCTGCCCCAGCAGGTCAGCCAGCTGGACAGCATCATCCGTCAGCAGGCAGGCCAGCGCTGCCAGACCCTTACGGTAAACACCCATCTGCAGCACGAAAACGTACTGGCAGACCCCAACCGCCTGAATCAGGTGCTGATGAACATCCTCTCCAACGCGGTCAAATATACGCCCAAGGGCGGGCATATCCGGTTGGAGGTGGAAGAGCTGCCCCGGAACGAGCACTTCGCCCGGTACCGCTTTGTGGTGCAGGATGACGGCATCGGCATGAGTGAGGAGTTTCAAAAGACCCTTTTTGACCCCTTTACCCGCGAGGAAAAATCCGGCACCAATAAGGTGCAGGGTACCGGCCTTGGCATGGCCATCACCAAGAGCATCGTAGACCTGATGGGCGGCTCCATCAGCGTGGAGAGCGCCCCCGGCAGGGGTACCCGCTTTGAGGTCGTGCTGGAATTTCCCATTGATACGGGGTCGGATCATGCGCAGAAGGTGCAGGCTCTGCCGGAGGAAGCAGAAGAAACTTCTCCCCTGTCCGGCATGAAGTTCCTCTGCGCCGAGGATAACGCCATCAACGCCGAGATCCTGGAAATGCTGCTGGAATCCAAGGGCGCAAGCTGCACCGTCTGCTCCAACGGTCAGGAGATCGTGGATGCCTTTGCCAGCGTCAAGCCCGGCGAGTACGACATGATTTTGATGGACGTGCAGATGCCGGTGATGGACGGCCTGGAGGCCACCCGCCGCATCCGCAACGGCGAAAATCCGCTGGGCAGGATCATCCCCATCCTTGCCATGACCGCCAACGCCTTCCTTGAGGATATGCAAAAGAGCAAGGAAGCCGGCATGGATGAACATCTCTCCAAGCCCGTGGACATTGCAGCACTGGAACAGACCGTAAAACGCTTCCGCGTTACCCCTCCCCATTAAAAAATAGCGGAATCGCACGGTTTCGCAGATGAAACACACAAATGATGTAGATGATGTAGAAGAGGGTCAGAACGTGAATACACTTTCCGAGATCGAGGAATATTACAAAGCGCGTGAGCAGCAGCTGTTGAAAAAACTTCATCAACAGAGAGCCGCTCTTGCCGCAGCGGAGCAGGCGCTGAAACAACTGACCGAAAATCAGAAAGTATCGGAGGACGAAACAGCCCGACAGCGCGCCGCACGGGAGCAGCAGCTCAAAGACGAGCTTTATCGGGATCCGCTGACAGGAATTTACAACCGCCGCTATTACGAAGAAGTCGTCCGTAAATCCACCGGCCCGGCGGGTGTCGCGCTGATGGATGTGGACGATTTCAAAATCTGCAACGACACCTATGGGCATTACGCCGGGGATATGGCACTGAAAACGGTGGCAAACGCTATCCAGTCCTGCATCCGGAAATCGGACCTGCTCATCCGCTACGGCGGAGACGAATTTCTGCTGGTGTTACCCGGCATTCCGGGAGATTGTTTGCAGACCAAACTGGAACAGATCTGCACCGCCGCGCAGATGGCATCTGTACCCGGCTATTCGCATTTCCGTATCTCGCTGAGCATTGGCGGAACGATACAGTCCCTCGCCGACCCTATGGATAACATCGTTCGCCGGGCAGACCGGCTGATGTATCAGGCAAAGTGCCGCAAGAATGCCGTCATGGTGGAGGTTCCGGGGCATAACATGGCGGCTTTGGAAAAACTTTTGCAGAACAAGTCACAGATCTTACTTGTGGATGACTCCGCAATGAACCGCATGATGCTGACAGAGATCCTGAGGGATAGTTACCACATTCTGGAAGCAGAAAACGGACGGGAATGCATGGAAAAATTGCAGGCAGAAGCCGGAAACATTGCACTGGTGCTGCTGGACATCAATATGCCCGTTATGGACGGCTTTGAAGTGCTGAAAGCCATGAATGCCGACCACACCATCGAGGATATCCCGGTCATTATGATCTCCAGCGAGGACTCCGATGCGACGATCCGGCGTTCCTATGAGCTGGGCGCAAGTGATTATGTCAATCGCCCCTTCGATGCTCGTATCGTGTACCGCCGTGTGACCAACACCATCAAGCTGTACGCCAAGCAGCGGCGGCTGGTGCAGATGGTCTCTGAGCAGATCCGCGCCCGTGAAAATAACACGGATATGCTGGTGGGTGTACTGAGCCATATCGTAGAATTCCGCAACGGCGAAAGCGGCGCCCATGTGCGGCACATCCGTATCATCACCGAGCTGCTGCTCCGCCGTCTGTTGGAGAGCAGCAGATACTCGATCACTGCGGAACAGCAGGATATGATCCCGCTGGCTTCTGCCCTGCACGACATCGGAAAAATCGGCATTGACGAAAAGATCCTCAACAAGCCCGGCAGACTGACCCCGGAGGAATTCGAGGTCATGAAGACCCACAGCATGCTGGGAGCCCAGATGCTGCATGATCTGGATAATTTTGCAGAGCAGCCGCTGCTGCAAACGGCCTACGAGATCGCCCGCTGGCACCACGAACGCTGGGATGGGCGCGGCTACCCGGATGGGCTGAAGGGCGATGAGATCCCCATCAGCGCACAACTGGTCTCGCTGGCTGATGTGTACGATGCACTGACCAGCGAACGCTGCTACAAAAAAGCCTTCTCCCACGAAAAAGCCGTGCAGATGATCCTGAACGGCGAGTGCGGAGCGTTCAACCCGCTGCTGCTGCAGTGCCTGACGGATATTCAGGCTGACCTGAAAGAAGAATTACAGCAGCGCAACTGAGCAATGGATGCAATAAAACAGGAGAACAAAAAGCCCAAATGAAACACAGAATCTCACGCCGTGCATTTCTGCGCGGCTGCACCCTGCTGGCGGCATCTGCTGCCGTCGGCAGTCTGACTTCCTGCGGCGGAACGAACGCGAAGGACAGCAGTCTTCCGCAGCTCATTGTGGGAAGCGATACCTATCCGCCCTATATTTATCTGAACAATGACGGCGTTCCCGCCGGGATCGACGTGGAGATCGCCACCGAAGCCTTCCGCCGCATGGGATATGCTGCCCGGTTTGAACCGATCGATTGGGAGCAAAAAACAGCTCTGGTGGAAAGCGGCACCATCGACTGCATCTGGGGCTGCTTTTCCATGGATGGGCGCGAGGAGGTATACCGCTGGGCGGGACCCTACATGGTGAGCCGGAGGAGATCTTTCTCAGCGGCTCCGACCCGCGCATCCCGCAGACCGTCGAGGTGTTCAGCACCGAAGACCGCAGCGTGCAGTATGCGATGCTGGCCTGCGGCTATGTGGATGCCATCGCTGCCCATGAGACGGCCATCCTGCAATACATGAAGGACAATTCCGTGGAGTTCCGCATCCTCGAAGAACCGCTGCTGGTCACCGGGCTGGGCATCGCCTTTGCCAAAAACGACAGCCGCGGGCTGGACATCCAGCTGAACGCTGTTCTTGCGCAGATGCGCACAGACGGCACACTGGAGCAGATCCTTAGCAAGTATCTGGAACATGCTTCGCAGTATCTGGAGGTAGACACCATTGGCATGTAAAAACAGAACCATCTCAGATACATGGAGATGGGGGCTCTATCTGGTCATCGGCGTGCTTTTTATGGCCGGCGTCGTTTTTTTCTCGAGTTGGCAGGCACTGCGTGCAACGGAGGCTCGTTTCTGCCAGATCCTTGATTTTGTCAAATCCCAGTCCACCAGCTTTGAAAAGCACAACGATACGGTCGTGGCCAAAGCGCTCCGCCGCACGGCGGTATCGGTGCATCAGCTGGCACAGGACCCTGCGCTCGACCTTTCCGACCCGCAGTGCCTGAGCAGGCAGGCAGAGCTGCTCTGGCTCACAGGCATTTCGGTTCTGGCCCCGGACGGTACGCTCCTGTGCGAATCCACAACCAACGGCATCGGCTATGCCCGGTTTGGAGAACCGCTCAAGAATGATGCCGTTCTGGACGTTTTCTCTTACCCGCAAAAGACCTATCTGAAGCGGATTCTGCTGGAGGATGGGTCTGCCGTGGATGTTGCGGCACACCGGGCAGAAAGCAAAGAGGTCATCCTGCTTGCCTACCGCTATACCCCGGCAGAATTTGTAGAGGGAACGGCCTTGTCCATCCAGAGCGTACTGGACGGCTACTCGGTTGAGACCAGCGGCACATTGTTCATCGTGCAGAACAATCAGGTCATTGCCTCCAACCGCCCGGAGCTCATCGGGCAGGATGCTGCGGACAGTCTGCCGGTGCGGGAGATCCGCAAAGCCGGGGCTGCCGAAACGCTGACCCATACCCACGATTGGAACGGCTCCGGCTGCTATGTTGGAATGTACTGCCACGGAAGGTCTTTCGATCTCTACGCGTATACGGATGAAAGATCCGTCTTCCGTGAATCGTTTCCGCTGATTTTGATGGCGCTGGCCGGTTACATCCTGCTTGTAATGGTCCTTCGGGTGCTGCGCAGACGCTCCGTGCAGGAGATGGAGCAGCAGAAGAAAGAGCAGGAGAAGAAGTATCAGGCTCAGCTGGAGGAACAGAACCGCAAACTGGAGATTGCACTCCAGCACGAGGGTGCGGCAAACCGTGCCAAGCGGGAGTTCCTGTTCAATATGAGCCACGATATCCGCACCCCCATGAACGCCATCATCGGCTTCACCTCGCTGGCTGCGACCCATATTGATAATAAGGAGCAGGTGCTGGATTACCTGAAAAAGATCTCTACCTCCAGCCAGCATCTGCTTTCCCTCATCAATGATGTGCTGGATATGAGCCGCATCGAGAGCGGAAAAGTAAAAATTGAAGAAAAAGCGGTGCATCTGCCGGACCTCGTCCACGATGTGCGCTCCATCATCCAACCCGATGTTTCGGCAAAGCGGCTGTCGCTTTTCATCGATACCATGGACGTGGAGAACGAGGACATCATCACCGACCCGCTGCGGCTGAACCAGATTCTGCTGAACATTTTGTCCAACGCCATCAAGTTCACTCCCACAGGCGGTACGATCAGCATCCGCATCGCCCAGAAGAACGGTGCGCCCAAGGGCCGTGGCTGCTATGAGTTCCGCATCAAGGACAATGGCATTGGTATGAGCGAAGCGTTCCAGAAGCACATCTTTGAGGCGTTCAGCCGGGAGGAAAGCTCCACCGTCAGCGGCATTCAGGGTACCGGCCTGGGCATGTCCATCACCAAGAACATCGTGGATATGATGGGCGGCACCATCGCGATCGAAAGTGAACCGGGCAAGGGCAGCGAATTCATCGTAGATCTCTGCTTCGCACTCAGCGGACAAAGGGTGGAGCCCAAGCAGCTCCCGCAGTTGGAAGGGCTGCGCGCATTGGTAGCAGACGACGATACCGACACCTGCCTGAGCGTCAGCACCATGCTGTCCAAGATCGGGATGCGGCCGGAGTGGACGATCTCCGGCCGGGAAGCGGTGATCCGCACCCGATACGCCATGGAGCAGGGCGACGAATTCAGCGTCTACATCATCGACTGGCTCATCCCCGATATGAACGGCATCGAGGTCGTGCGGCAGATCCGCAAGCTGATCGGGAAAAGCTGCCCTATCATCATTCTGACGGCCTACGATTGGACGGATATTGAAGAGGAAGCCCGCGCTGCCGGAGTGACCGCCTTCTGCGAAAAGCCGCTGTTCCTTTCCGAACTGCGCAGAGTTCTGGCAGAACCGTACGGTGCAGAGCCTGCCTGTAAGCCAGCGCAGCCAGATGCCGCTGAGCTCAAGGGAAAGAAGCTTTTGCTGGTGGAGGACAATGCCTTGAACCGTGAGCTCGCGCTGGAGATCCTGAAGGAAGCGGGCTTTGCGGTAGACACTGCTGAGGATGGCGAGATCGCTGTCCAGAAGATGAAGCAGGCGGCCCCCGGGCAGTACGATTTGATCTTAATGGACATCCAGATGCCCAAGATGGACGGTTACGAGGCAACGCGGCAGATCCGCGCCCTGCCGGATGCTGCAAAGGCAGGCATTCCCATCTTTGCAATGACGGCAAACGCCTTTGAAGAAGACCGTCAGAATGCATTGAAGGCCGGTATGGACGGCCACATTGCAAAGCCGCTGGATATTCCGCATCTGCTGCAGGTCCTTGCAGATGTACTGAAATCATAACGGCTGCCAGCCGACAAAAGCAAAAGCACCCGCAGCAGGCTTCGCAGAGGCTCTTGACCTCTGGAAGCGAATGCTGCGGGTGCTTTATTTCTTTTCTGTCTGACAGGCGTTTGGCTCACAAAATTTTGCGCAGCTCCTGCACGAGATCGCCGATCACGATGGGCTTGGACAAAAAGCCGTTCATGCCGCTTTCCAGGGCATTGCGGCGGTCCTCGTCGAAGGCGTTGGCGGTCATGGCAAGGATGGGGAGCTTTGCCCGGGCAGGGTCATCCAGTGCGCGGATCTTCCGGGTGGCGGTGTAGCCGTCCATCACCGGCATCTGCACATCCATCAGCACCAGATCATAGCTGCCCGGCGCTGCGGTGCTCACCTTTTCCACCGCTGCGGCACCGTTTTCCGCCGTATCGACCCGGAAGCCGTACTCGCGCAGGATCTCCTGCGCGATCTCGCGGTTCAGCTCGTTGTCCTCTACCAGCAGGATGTGTCTGTCCTTGAAGTCGGCGTTCTTTTCCGGCAGAAGCTCCTGCGATGCATCTGTCAGCTTCTGGCCGAGGGCGCTCATCAGGGTCTCGCGCAGGTCGGACATGAACATGGGCTTTTCGCAGAAGGCGGTCACACCGGCGGCCTTTGCCTCCACCTCAATGTCAGACCAGTCGTAGGCCGTCAGGATGATGATGGGGGTATCGTCGTTCAGGCTGCGTATCTGGCGGGTGACCTCGATGCCGTTCATATCCGGCAGCCGCCAGTCGATGATATAGGCGTGGTAGGCATCGCTCATCTCGATGGACTGCCGCGCGCGCAGCACCGCTTCCTTGCCGGAAAGGGTCCACTCCGCGCGCATTCCCACCTTGACCAGCATCTTTGTCACGCTGTCGCAGGTGTTGAAATCGTCGTCCACCACCAGAGCCTTCAGGCCTTCCAGCTCGGTGATCTTTTCCACCGGGCGGTGCTCTGCCTGCACCCGCAGCGGCACACGAATGATAAACTCGCTGCCCTTGCCCTGCGATGTCTGCACCTCAATGGTGCCGCCCATCATATCCACGATGTTTTTGGTGATGGCCATGCCAAGGCCGGTGCCTTGGATACGGCTGACCGTGGAGGTGCGCTCCCGCTCAAACGGCTCAAAGATTTTTTTGGCAAATTCCGGGCTCATGCCGATGCCGTTGTCCTTGATGCGGAACTCGTACTGTCCGCAACCGCGCACCTGCCCGGCAAGCTGGCGCACCCGCACCGAGACCGTGCCGCCCGCCGGGGTGAACTTGATGGCGTTGGACAGCAGGTTCAGCAGGATCTGGTTCAGCCGGGTCTTATCGCAGTAGACATCCTCGTCGGTCACATCCATCGCGTCCATATAAAGCTCCAGCTGTTTTGCGTAGATCTGCCCGCTGACGATGGTTTTCAGATCGTGCAGCACCTCCGAAAGGTTGACTTCCACCTCTTCCAGATGGAGCTTTCCGCTTTCGATGCGGCTCATATCCAGCACATCGTTGATGAGGGAGAGCAGATGGCTGCTGGAAGCAAGGGTCTTGGCCAGATAATCCTTCACCCGCTCCTTGTCGTCGATATTGCTGATCGCCAGTGTGGTAAAGCCGATGATGGCGTTCATGGGGGTGCGGATGTCGTGGGACATATTGGAAAGGAAGGTGCTCTTGGCGCGGTTGGCAGTCTCGGCGGCGGCAACGGCATCCGAAAGCGCCTGATTCACCTGTTTGTCGGCGGTGCGGTCGGACATGACAAGGATGTATTTGGTCCTGCCCTCCACCTCGCTGCCTATGGCGATGTTATGGAACCAGCGGCGCTCTTTGGTTTCCAGATGCTCAAACTCGAGATCCCATTCCCGCTGCTGCCCGCTAAGAAGCCCATCCAGAAAGTTTTTGCCCTGCTCCGGGGCGCCCAGCTTGTCCAGAGCAAAGGCATTTTGCCGGACTTCTCTCCACGGGATGCCCAGCAGCCGCTCAATGTTCGGGCTGACATAATCCACCTTGGAGGTCTCTGCGTCCAGCATCAGGAAAACGTCGTCCACGTTCAGCGAGAGCTTCTGGAACAATTCATCCCGGTACAGGAGCTTGGTGTTCTTCTGGCGCAGTGCGGCATGGCTTCTGCGCACAATGAGCAGAATGGCCAGCACCGCAAGACCTGCGGCGATGCCCGCTGCGATCTGTATCGTATGGAACCACAGCTTATCCAGATTGGCATTGACGATTTTGACCGGGACAAGTCCCAGCATCGTCCAGCTCTGGACCGCCGTGTCCTCGTAGACCAGATAATAACTGGTGTCGCCCAGCTTTACCTTCATGTTTCCGCTGCTGCCCTGTGCAAAGGCATTGGACAGATCCAGGATCTGCGCCTCGGAAAGATCGGAATGGTCGCGCAGCATCGCAATGAAGTTGTAGATCGTTTCCGTGCGATTTACAGAATTGTCGATGACCACCCGCCCATCCGGGTAGATGACATAGTTGCTGGCATTGCCCTCAAAGGCAGAGCTGTCCAGCAATCTAAGCACCGCATCATTATAATAAGAGATGGCAACGGCATCGTAGGCAAAGCCCCGGTAGCTGCCCTGCGTTTCGGGACAGATGAACGCAAGCATCTGGGTTTTGCCGGGCAGAGCCGTATTCATCACAATATCGTTACCGCTGGCAAGCTCTTCGTCCAGATTGGTCTGCAGGCCAAGGTAGCCCGTTTCCCCGGTCACGGTCATGTAGTTGCCGTCATAGGTAAGAAAGTAGAAGTCTGCAAATCCGGTCGCCTGCTGCGCCGCCCCGATATACGCCTGTATTTCGGCCTCATCCGAGGTAGTTTCCAGAAAGCCGTTGTACAGATGCAGATAGGTCAGGTTTTTGCGCACCATCTCTTTCAGCATATTATTGGATTTATGCAGCACCTCTTCCAGATGCGAGGTGCTTTCCTGATAGATGGTCTGGGACACAAACGAGATGTACCGAACGCTGAAACCTGCTATCAGCGAGACCAGAAGAAGGATGGCCGCAACAGGGAGCCACTTTTGCCGGGGATGGCAGTTTCGTTTGGATCCATGCTTTTCGTCTTCCATCCCGCTCACCTCAGTGTCATGTAGTTTTCAGGCTCTGCAAGCACTGCGCCGCCGCCGGAGAGATGATCGCGCCATCTGTTTTTTACCCATGTATCTCCGTCCAAAGACCTGCCGCTCTCGCTCGCAAGCAGCGCTTCCATCTGATTTTCCGCTGCCAGACAGGTCACGGTAACGGTGTCGTCGTCCCCCAGCGGCTGTCCGTTCCGGGTGATGCCGGTCAGGGTATAGCTGCCGCCTGCCTCTTTGACCTCCACGGCAATGCCGCTGACCACCGGCAGAGAGCCGCGGTTGAAGGGCACAAACCCGCCCTCGCAGCCCTCCACAAAGGCGCGGACAACTTCCTTCAGCTCTGCGCCGGTCATGGTGCGCTGGCGGGACATCAGACCGTTGGGCATGATCATGGAAGCGGCCATTTTCTTGTTATAATCTGCCTGCAGCACACTGCCGGTAAAGCTGTTTGCGGTGGCAAGCAGCACATCGGTGCCATAAACGCCCCGCAGCGTGTTCGCCATAACGGAGAAGGAGGCGCTGCCGCCGTTTGCGTGGAAGACATTGGAGCAGCTCTTCCCGGAGGTCAGCACGATCTCGTCATCGGCAGGCGTTTCTTCGGCAAGAAGCTGGGCATTGAACGCACGATAAGCCTGCTGTGCCGTGTACTCGCCCGCGATCATTTTGGAGACAACGTCCTTGGAGACGGCAAAGAAATCGTTGGAGGCGATGCGGATATACATGTGGTTTTCTTCCACCACACCGCGCACGTCCTTCATGTACTCGGTCAGGTGCAGGGGGACGTTCTGGCTGTAGCTCAGCAGGTCCTGTCCATCAGAGATAATGCGGCTCTGCGCCTCCTCGGAGAGCATGACGTTCAGCACCTTCATGGCTTTTTCGCGGCGCGCGGTGTCCTGCTCGAGGTCACGGTTCAGAGCGATCTGGAAATACGGAGTGGTCATGATCCACTTTTCGCCGTTCTGGCTGAAGAAGGGCAGGAAGATCGTGTCGATGCCCTCATCCCGAAACATCTTGACACCGGCAGAGCTGCCAAAGTACATGGCAGCTTCTCCGTTCCGGAACATCCCGGTCACATCGTCGTAATTCAACGCAAGATCGTCTGCCGTGAGGTGGGTATCCTGAATGAACTGCGCCATCCGCTCAAACGCCCCCGGCCACACGGTGTCGTCCAGACCCACCCGTTCGGTGCTGGCAGGGTCGCTGTAAGCAGTGCGCCACTTGCGCCCTTCCGTCGTGGTAAGCTCGGCAGCGGAAAGCCCCTGCAGCGTTTCCATGCAGGTGTAGTCGTAGGTATAATCGGCGGTAAAGCCGCGGATGCCCACCTTCTCAAACGCCTGACAGGCTGCCGCAAAGCTTGCGTAATCGGTAGGCAGAGGAATATCATACTGCTCAAAAAGGCTGCGGTTGACCACAAAGCCGTGGGCATCGGCGCAGACCGGCAGCCAGTTCACGCTGCCGTCCTCGTTTTTGAAGCTGTTGAGGTAGGTGGTACACAGCGCCCGCTTCGTTGGTCAAGGCAAGGTTCATCAGGCTGTCCTTCAAGGGAGCCGCATCGTGCAGCGAGAAGCGGCAGCAGGTGATGATATCCGGCAGACCGCCGTTCTCCTGCAAAAACTTGTAAAAATCCAAATCGTTGTTTCCTACGATGAACTCAATATTTACATCCGGCAGCTGGGACTGGATATAAGGCGCATAGGTTTCGTACAGGTTATTCGTCCACAGATACACCTGAATGGTCTGAGCATCCTCCTGCTTTTCCACATTTTCGGCGGTTTTTGTTCCGCAGCCGGTCAGCACAGATAGACCTATCACCAATGCCGCAAATGCAGAAATAAGGCGGTGCAATGTTCTTTTGCTCATCAAATCGTTCTCCTCACAACTCTTGGGCAGCTGCCGTTCTGCACTCCCGAATACCACAAAAAGGCATCGATACAGCACGACAGAACTATAGGAATATTTTACCACCGCCATGAGGGATTTTCAATAAAATTTCATATGTTGATTCATAAAAGCAGCGCGTGTCCGATTTCTTTGCGCCAGTCGATGCAGCTTTTTTGAACAGTATATATACCAACGCATACAGTATGTATATGTAACATTATAACAGAAGCATTTCAAGGGTTCATGCTTGTGAATCCTGCTTATGTTCTATTATTATCACTTGATAAAAAGGCAGCTTTGGCCTGTTGGGTTATTTTGCTCCCCGTGGCCCGAGCAGGCCCTGCGGGCCAACATCCACTGCCAGATCTCGCTGGCTCTCAACCGCATCTACACCGAGTGGTACCCCAGCAAGGGCTACAGTTTCAACATCACCAACTCCACCAGCTACGACCAATACTACGTCCATGGCCGGACGGTGTTCGACGTCATGGTGCGGCTGACGGACGACATCTTCAACACCTATATCCGCAAGACCGGCACCGTGAACCCCTACTACGCCGAGTACTGCGACGGAAAATCCGTCACCTGCCCCGGCCTCAAGCAGTGGGGGACGGTCACGCTGGCCAATCAGGGCCGCAGCGCACTGAGCATCCTCAAATACTACTACGGCAGCAACATCGAGATCATCCGCACCAACAACATCCAGTCCATCCCCCAGAGCTACCCCGGGAGCCCTCTGCGGCAGGGCAGCACCGGAGCGGCGGTGTTCACCCTGCAGCGGCAGCTCAACCGCATCACCAAAGACTATCCCTTCCTCGGCCTGCTGACGGTGGACGGCATCTTCGGCCGCAAGATGACCGAGACGGTCAAAAAGTTCCAGAGGCAGTTCAATCTCACCGCCGACGGCGTGGTGGGCCGCAGCACCTGGTATAAGATCAGCTATATCTATGTCTCGGTGAAGGACCTCGCCGAGCTGACCAGTGAAGGCGAGACATTCAGCGGCACCCTCCCGGACGGCTCATGGAACCTCGGCAGCAGGGTCCTCAAACAGGGCTCCACCGGCAGCGAGGTAGAGCAGATGCAGTTCTGGCTGAGTACGCTGGCTCAGTATGAGAGCCGCATCCCCTCTGTCACAGTGGACGGCGTCTACGGCAGCGGCACAGCGGCGGCTGTCCGGGCGTTCCAGCGGCGCTACGGCCTGACGGTGGACGGCATCGTGGGCCGCACCACATGGACCGAGCTGTACGACCAGTTCCGCAGCATCCAGTCCGACAACGGCACCCCCAACGCCTACCCCGGCACCGCCCTGCGCCAGGGCAGCAGCGGCCAGAACGTCCGGCTGGTGCAGTTCTGGCTGAAGATCGCGCGGACGGTCTATTCCCGTCTCAACAACATCACCGTGGACGGCATCTTCGGCTCGTCTACCGCAGCGGCCGTGCGGCGGTTCCAGACCTACTTCGGCCTCACCAGCGACGGTGTCGTGGGCCGGACGACATGGAAAAAGCTCTACGAAGTCTACAACGACATTGCCAACCGCCTGCTTTCGCCCAGCCTGCGGCCCGGCGAGTACCCGGGCTTGCTGCGCAATGGCTCCACCGGCACCGCCGTCCGGGAGCTGCAATTCTATCTCTACCTCATGAGCGCCTACCAGAGCAGCATCCCCTCTGTCTCCATCGACGGCCGTTTCGGCGCGGCCACCGAGGCCGCCGTGCGGGCCTACCAGCGGTTCGCCGGGCTGACGGTGGACGGCATCGTGGGCCGGAAGACATGGGATTCGCTCTACGGCAAAGCGTCGGCCCTCCGCTCGTCCGGGCCGGTGGTCACTCTCAAGCGTCTCCCCTACCCCGGCACACCGCTCACCGTCGGCACCGACAGCAGCGCCGTGCTCTACTACACCCTGCTTTTGCAGCGCATCGCCTACTACTACGACAGTGTGGCGTCCCCCGCGCTTTCCAGCCAGTACACACAGGAGACCGCGAACGCCACCGCCAGCGCGCAGGAGCTTCTGGGCCTGCCCGCCACCGGCGTGGCAGACGCCGAGACGTGGACAGCAGTGGAAGCCCTGAGCTTACAGCTGGCGGCCTTCACCCCAAACCCCGACCGGCATCCCGGGCAGGGGCCGGACTACCCGGACCGGGCCATGAAGGAGGGCAGCGTGGGCGCTGATGTCCGCCTCATCGAGGGCTGGCTCAATGACCGCTCCCAGCTCTACTGCGAGGAGGACTACGTCGCCGACAACGCTGCCTTCGGCCCGGAGGACACCGCCGCCGTGAAGGAGACGCAGCAGCGGGCGGGCCTTGAGCCAAACGGTCGTGGACCGGCCCACCTGGGCCGCACTCCGCGCCCAAAGCCATACTGCCTGCGACAGCTGCACCGAGGAGGGATGAGAGATGGCACGCTTACTGGTCTATGACGCCTACGAGAACCAAGTCTACACCTATTCGAGCCTGCGCGAGAACGACCCCATGCCCTACAGCACCGGCAGGACTCTGACCGTGCGGGAGTTCCGGGGCAAATCGAACAGCCCGGTGCTCTGGACGACCATCGCAGCAATGGAAGCGTGGAACCTCACCCGCCGCAAATACGGCAGGGGCATCCCGGTGGGATACGCCTTCCGCCGCATCTGGGAGGGAGGCCACGGCACCCGCAGCCAGCACTATGCCGGCGTGGCCTTCGATGTGGGGCAGAGCTTCAGCCGGACCCAGCGCACCGCCATCTACAACGCCGCCCGCTCCACCGGGGCGTGGGGCTATGTCGAGCCGCTGAGCCAGACCCCCACATGGGTCCACTTCGACCGGCGCTACGGCACGCCTGCCTGCAGAGGCACCACGGCAGGCTACCCCACCCTCCGCCGGGGCAGCCGGGGCTGCTACGTCATGATCCTCCAAGATGCCCTCTCGACGCTGGGCTACCAGACCGGGAACCGCATCGACGGCATCTTCGGCAGCCGGACGGAAGAAGCCCTCAAGGGCTTCCAGCGGCGCACCAGTCTGCGCGCCGACGGCGTCTGCGGCTGCAACAGCTGGAAGAAGATCTCCACCGCCGTGCTGGGCGTGGGACGGACGAAGACGACCATCGACTGATAACTTTGCAGACAAAATGGGAGCCTCCGGCACTGCCGGAGGCTCCCATGCTTCACTCCTCCACCACAACATCCTCGCTGAGCACCTGTCCGATGGGCTTTGCAATGCACAGATCGGCCTCGGCGTCCGCATTCGTGGGCTGCATATTGATGACCACGAGGTGGTCGCCCCGGAAGTAACGGATGAGCCCCGCCGCCGGGTAGACCACAAGGCTGGTACCGCCGATGATGAGGGTATCAGCGCGGCGGATAGCCGAGACGGCGCCGGACAATACCTGCTCATCCAGCCCCTCTTCGTAGAGGACGACGTCCGGCTTGATGATACCGCCGCATCTGGGGCAGCGCGGCACACCGGTGCTGTTGGCGATGAAGTCCACATCGTAGAACGCGCCGCACTTGACGCAGTAGTTGCGCAGGGTGCTGCCGTGGAGCTCGTACACCGTCTTGGAGCCTGCCGCCTGATGGAGGCCGTCGATGTTCTGGGTGATGACGGCTTTCAGCTTGCCCTCCCGCTCGAGCTTCGCCAGACGCAGATGCGCCGCGTTGGGCTTTGCTCCCTTGACGATGAGCTTATCGCGGTAGAAGCGGTAGAACTCCTCGGGGCGCTCTTCCCAGAAGGTGTGGCTCAAGATCGTCTCGGGCGGGTAATCGTATTTCTGGTGGTAGAGGCCGTCCACACTGCGGAAGTCCGGGATGCCGCTCTCGGTGGACACGCCCGCACCACCGAAAAAGACGATGTTCTGGCTCTGCGAAATGATTTTTTCCAACTTTTCAACCATATTCAACACCTCTTTTGTATCTATCGACGGAAATCAGTGCAAAATTTTATGGATTCTGCATTTTGTTTTTCACATTTCAACGGTCATTTTCCGCAAGCATCTGCCCCAGATGGGCGAAAATATCCTGCGGGAGCATCCCGTACTCGCCTTTTTGGCGGGCGGCACGGTCAGCGGCGGCACCGTGGAGCCAGACCGCACAGGCGGCGGCTTCGCAGGCGGACAGACCGCAGGCCAGCAGGGCCGACGTCATACCGGCCAGCACATCGCCGCTCCCGCCCCGGGCAAGACCGGGATTGCCGGTGGGGTTGACGCAGACGCGGCCATCCGGGGCGGCGACCACGGTCCGCGCCCCTTTCAGCACCACCACCGCATTCCACTGAGCGGCATACCGCCGGGCGACACCCTCCCGGTCGGCCTGAACGGCCTCCACCGAAAGCCCCGTCAGCCGGGACATCTCCCCCGGGTGGGGCGTCAAAATCAGCTCTTTGGCCGGGCGCGGCAGCTCTTCACCCGCGTTCATGAGGCTGGCGGCGGCGTTGAGGCCATCGGCATCCAGCACCGCACTGCCCGAAAAGCCGGTGAGCAGCTTCTTCACCAGCGTCCGCGTCTCGGCGGCACGGGCCGTGCTCTGGGCAAGATAGCCCAGTCCCGGCCCGATGAGCAGGACGGCGGCCTTCTGCCGGAGGATGCGGGGGATGCTCTGGGGGGAGATGCCCCCTTCTGCCCCCGGCTCACAGGGGCAGAGACAGCATTCCGGCAGGCGTGCCGACACCGCCGCCAGCACCGGCTCGACACTGGCCAGCGTGACGATGCCAGCGCCGGTGCGCAGAGCGCCCTCGACGGTCAGCGACGCCGCACCGCGGTAGCAGGCACTTCCCGCCACAGCCAGCACCGCGCCGAAGCTGCCCTTGTTGCTCTCCCTCGGGCGTTTTGGGATGTGTGACCAGACAAATTCAGCCGTAATTTCGGGTGCCATGCTCACGCCTCCCCCTGAATGCAGCGCCTTATCTCTTTTTCCACGTCCTGCACCTCTTCGTGGAACATCCGGGCCGAGACGCGGAGAGCGCCGTGGCCCAGAATGATGACCTGCTCCATGCCGTCGGAGGTCGCCACCCGGACCCGGCGGTTTTTGCCGATCTCGTGGGTGACGCGCTCGATGAACATATCCGCCGTCTCGGCCTCTTTGGTGTAGACGACGTGGATGTTGTGGTACTGCTCGATGCTGCCGGGACTGCCCGGCACACGGTAGGCATCGAACACGAGGATGAGGACGCACTTTTTGAAGCCCTGATAGTTGCAGAGAATGTCCATCAGCCGGTGGCGGGCGGCGTCGAGGCTCTCCTTGGAGAGGGCGTTCAGCTCGTCCCACGCAAAGATGATGTTGTAGCCGTCCACCAGCAGGTATTCGGGGGCGATCTCCCACTGCTCGGCGGCGAAATCGGGCCGTTCCCGCTTCTGCACCGGGCGGAACGCCGCCAGCGGGTCCCGTTTGATGGGGCCGTAGGTGCGCTCAAAAATTTTCAGCAGCTCGGCGTCCTCTTCCAGCGTGGCGCGGTAAGCCGCCATCCGGCGGGGACGGGCAGCGGTCTCTTCTGCTGCCGGGGCGGTGCGGCCCCAGCCGCTGTCCACGTGCATATGGCTGCGCACCTGCTCCCACGGCACCACAAAGCCCGCACCGTGGGAGCAGAACACCGAGTCGGCGGGGTTGTCCAGGTCGTGTTCCGGCTCATAGTCCACTGCCTCGATGACCTCCGCCGCATTGTGGCAGGGGCGGTAGCCGTCCAGCGTCAGGTTCAGGTGTCCCCTGCCCCGGGTGTAGCTGACCACCTCCATGGGGTAGCTGCGCATGGCAGCCACCGGTGCAAAACCGGTGAGGGCGGCGGTCTGGCCGTCCGGTGCCGTCTCGGGCGGGTCAAAGCTGCCCTCCATCCGCTGGACATCGCTCATGGCGCGGCCAATGTTCTCCGCAGGCACTTCCAGCCGGAAGGAATACAACGGCTCGAGGAGCTGGGTCTTTTTGATTTGGTTTGCCATCATGAGGCCCTGCCGCACGGCGCGGTAGGTGGCCTGCCGGAAGTCGCCGCCCTCGGTGTGCTTGAGATGGGCGCGGCCTGCGATGAGGGTGATCTTCATATCCGTCAGCGGCGCGCCGATGAGGACGCCGAGGTGCTGCTTTTCTTCCAGATGGGTCAGCACGAGGCGCTGCCAGTTTTTGTCCAGCTCTTCCTCCCGGCAGTTGGCGGCAAACTGCATCCCGCTGCCCCGGGGCAGCGGCTCGAGCTTCAGATGCACCTCGGCATAGTGGCGCAGAGGCTCATAATGGCCCACGCCCTCGATGGCCTCGGTGATGGTTTCCTTATATAATATGCCGCCGGAGTCGAACTCCACGTCCAGCCCGTACCGCTCGGCCAGCAGGCTCTTGAGCACCTCGAGCTGAATCTCGCCCATGAGCTGGACGTGTATCTCGCCCAGCGTCTCGTTCCAGACGACATGGAGCTGAGGTTCTTCCTCTTCCAGACGGTGGAGCTTGCCCAATGCGGCATGAACATCCGCGCCCTCGGGCAGACACACCCGATAGCTCAGCACCGGTTCCAGCACCGGGAGGTCACTATCCCGCTCGGCCCCGAGGCCGGTGCCGGGCTTCGCCTTTGTCAGTCCGGTGACGGCGCAGACCTGCCCCGGGCCGATGGCCTCTGCCAGCGTATATTTTGCGCCGGAGTAAAGCCGCAGCTGGTTGGCCTTTTCGGCCCAGGGCTCGCCGTCCGCTTCGCCGGTGAGCTGGGCTTTGACTTTCAGCTCACCGCCGGTGACGCGCAGCCAGGTCAGCCGCTCTCCCCGCTCATCCTGCGAGACTTTGAACACCCGCGCACCGAAAGTTTCCAGCGCCGGGGCGGCGCGGGTGTATTCGTCGAGGCCGGCCAGCAGCTCGTCCACACCCTGCAGTCCGCCGGCATTCTCCCTCTGCAGGGCCACGCCAAACCAGCAGGGAAAGACGTGCCGCCGGGCGACGGCCGGGATAATGTCCTCCGCCGTCAGGCTGCCCGCGTCCAGCATCTTTTCCATCAGGCGCTCGTCGCAGAGGGCCAGTGCCTCGTCCCGTTCGGCCTGCTCTGCGCCGAAATCCACGAATCCGTCGCCCAGACGGTGGGAAAGCTGGCTCAGCAGCGTCTCTTTGCCCGGGCCGGGCAGGTCCATTTTATTGATGAACACGAAGGTCGGGATATGATACCGCCGCAGCAGACGCCAGAGCGTCTCGGTATGGCTCTGGACGCCGTCGGTGCCGCTGATGACCAGCACTGCGTAGTCGAGCACCTGCAATGTGCGCTCCGTCTCGGTGGAAAAGTCCACATGGCCGGGGGTGTCCAGCAGGGTGATACTCGTACTTCCCGTTTTCAGCAGGGCCTGCTTGGAAAAGATGGTGATCCCACGCGCCTTTTCCAGCGTGTCGGTGTCGAGGAAGGCATCTTTGTTATCCACCCGGCCCAGCTTGCGGATGCTGCCCGCGCGGTAGAGCATTGCCTCGGAGAGGGTGGTCTTGCCGGAGTCCACATGGGCAAGGATGCCCACCACCAGCTGTTTTTCGCTTTTTTCTGCCATGTCCGCCGCCCTCACACTGCGCCTGCGATGAGGCTGATGATGAGCAGCGCCCCGCCCAGGATGAGATTCGAGAGCATGCTGCAATAGGTGCGCTCTTCCGGTTCCAGCTCCTCGAAGGAGACGATGCGCTCATCGGCAAAGTCCACGATGGACTTGGTGGAGTGGAGCTTCTTCTTTTTGCCCATATCCTTAAACTCTTCGCCCAGATGATGGATGGTCACACCGTCCAGACGCAGGTAGTTCACCCACGCCCACGCCAGCAGCACGACGCCCAGCAGCAGGGCCGGGGCCTGCCACATGGTAAACGTGCCGTCGCTGACGTAGCGGTCCCACAGCAGCATCAGCACAGCCACCACCGACACCCGGGTGACGGATTTATACAGAATGGGGCGGAACATATATTTTTGATACATCGAAACCAGCTTTTTCATCCGTGTACTCCTTAATATAGGGTTCATTCAGTAGTATTGTAGCATGATTTTATGAAAAAAGATAGCCGCTTTGCGTTTTCCGACTTTCGTTGTATCCATCCATCATCTTGTGAAGGTACGACTTCTTTCCATTCTTTACCGTTTTTTTGCCGCAATTTTTCAGAAAAAAGCATCCGTTACCATTTTGTTTCTATTTCAGCGCCGTATGTCATTGACTTCTTTTGCCCAGAATGTTAGAATACGAAAGGTGCAGTCCCGGGCGCTTTGTGCGTTTTTGGCGCCCGGAGCGCGCCGTTTTTTGCATTTAGGATAGGAAAAAAGGAAAATAATATCTCGGAGGAGCGTATCTCAATGAACATCGATTTTGAGTCCCGCAACATCACCCGCCGCAGCTTCCTGAAGGGCGCAGGCGTCGTGGGTGCCGCCGGCCTGCTGTCCGCCTGCGGCGGCAGCAAGTCCAACAACTCCGGCAGCACGGCTGCTTCCGGCGCACAGGCCCCCAACTCCACCGGTGCCACCCCCCTCAAGGAGTACATCTCCTGGGAGTCTGCCAACCGTGAGATCGAGAGCTGGAACCTGCTGTACAGCCAGACCCTCACCGACGCCAACGTCGTCACCAACCTGTGGGACGGCCTGATGAGCTTCGACTGCTACGGCAAGCTGGTACCCGCCATCGCCACGAGCTGGGAGGCCAACGAGGACTCCACCGTCTGGACCTTCCACCTGCGCGACGATGTGGACTGGGTGGACTGCAACGGCGAGGTGAAGGAGCACATCACCGCCACCGATTTTCTGGTCGGTCTGGAGTGGGTGCTGAACGCCTCCAAGAACGAGGCCAACAACACCTCCATGCCCACCCTGTACATCGTGGGCGCTGAGGAGTACTACGAGAAGACCAAGGATATGGGCGCTGCCGCCGCCGACCTGCGCTATCAGGATATGCTGGACGCAGGCGTGGGCATCGAGGCTCCCGACGACTACACTCTGGTGTTCACCTGCAAGGACCCCTGCCCCTACTTTGATACCGTGGCCTCCTACACCAGCTTCTACCCCGCCTCTCAGGCGCTGATCGACGAGCTGGGCATCGAGACCTTCCGTGGCTGCGACAACACCAACATGTGGTACTGCGGCCCCTATATCGTCGAGGAGTATATCCAGGGCAACACCAAGAGCTATATCCCCAACCCCCACTACTACAATGCTGCCAACGTCAGCCGCTTCGAGCGTATGACCGTGACCATGATCTCCGATCAGGCCATCGCATTCCAGCTCTACCAGAACCGCGAGCTGGACGAGATGGACCTGAACGAGAGCACCATCACCACCATCACCTCCGACCCCAACAACGAGTACAACAGCCAGCTCTGTGAGAAGCGCGCCCGCCCCACTGCCTACGCCATGCACTTCAACTACCAGAAGAACAACGCCGACGGCACCCCCGATGTGAACTGGAACAAGGCCATCGCCAACACTGCTTTCCGTCAGTGCTTCTACCGCGGCCTGAACCTGAAGGCATGGTTCTCCCGCTACAACAAGATCAACCCCCTGAAGTGCGAGAACGACTACTACACCATGAAGGGTCTGTGCTACAACACGCAGGGCGTTGAGTACACCACTCTGGTGGCCAAGGAGATGGGCTTCGACGCTGAGAAGTACGACGGCGAGACCATGATCCGCCTGCGTGCCAACGGCGGCGACATCTCCGCCCTGAAGAAGCAGGCCATGGAGGAGCTGAGCGCCATCGGCGTCACCTTCCCCGTCAAGGCTACCTACTTCATCATCGCCAGCAGCACCTCCGCACTGGACAACGCCACCATCCTCAAGCAGTGCTTCTCCGACAGCTTCGGCGACGACTTCATCAAGCTGGACGTCCAGACCTACGTTTCCAGCCTGACCCAGGAGGTCCGCACTCCCCAGCTCCAGAGCTTTGTCATCAACGGCTGGAGCGCCGACTTCGGCGACCCCGTCAACTTCCTCGGTCAGGAGACCCTCCACGACGACAATGCTTTCTACTCACACTACTACTCCAACATCGCCCGGGTGGCTGAGGCTCCTGCCGACTACCAGAAGGACCTGATGGATGCTTTCGAGCAGTACACCGATCTGGTCAATACCGCCAACGCCATCGTCAACGACACCGACGCCCGCTACGAGGCCTTCGCCAAGGCTGAGGCCTATCTGCTGGAGAACGTGCTGGTCAGCCCCACCTACTACGACATCGCATGGTCTCTGACCCACGCCAACGAGTACAGCAAGATCTACGCCATGTACGGCGGCTGCAACTACAAGGCTGTCAACTGGGAGACTTCCGAGGAAGCCTACACCACCGTCCAGTACGAGCAGTTTGCCAAGGCTTTCAACGCTGCGATTCAGGGCTAAACAGACACAAAAGTCATTCCATTTCAGTCATCACATGAAATCTTTTCACTTTTATGTGTTAGCTGAATCAATAAGATTCAATCCGTGTCCGAGTTGTTTTTCTTGACTTCCCGCCTGTGGGATGATAGAATATTTGCAATCGATACGGGTTCTGCAAGGGCGCAGAAACAGATCAATAAAATCTGTCTCTGCGCCCTTTTTGTACCCTTTTGAAGCCGGGTTCATGGCCAGAGTGCGCCGGACAGGCGAGGATTTTTGCCCACAGACAAGGCGATTTTCCGCAGCGATCCTGACGGATTGCAAGGGAGAGCAACGCAGTATGTGAGCAAAAAGACCGTTCAGACGGTGTACAATGGTTATGAAGACGGCTCCCGGACCTTGTGGGAAGGTAAAGCAGTATGGACAGGATAGGGATTTGGGGAACGCAGAGCCGTACCAGTCATTACAGGAGGGAAAGAATATGTACCACGATTTTGAGTCTTACACCATCACCCGCCGCAGCTTCCTCAAGGGTGCCGGCGCTGTTGGCGCAGCCGGTCTGCTGGCTGGCTGCGGCGGCTCTTCTTCCGGCACCGCAGCCAGCGCTTCGTCGGCTTCTTCCGGTGCAGCTGCTTCCGGCAAGGGCCTGAGCGAGCTGTTTACTTACGAGACTTCTGGCCGTGAGATCGAGAGCTGGAATATCCTCTACAGCCAGCAGGCCATCGACTTCAACGTGACGACCAACATCATCGACGGTCTTATCAGCTTCGACAACTACGGCAAGCCGGTGCCGGCTCTGGCTAAGAGCTGGGAGCACAACGAGGACTCCACTGTCTGGACCTTCCACCTCCGTGACGATGTGGACTGGGTGGACATGAACGGCGAGGTGCAGGACCACCTGACCAGCAAAGACTTCCTCGTAGGCTTCGAGTGGGTGCTGAATGCAAAGAAGAATCAGGCCGCCAACACCTCCATGCCCTCCACCACCGTCGTGGGCGCAGCCGATTACTACGACAAGACCTATGCGATGGACGACGCAGCCGCCGCGGCCCTGACCTACGACGATATGCTGGCCGCCGGCGTCGGCATCGACGCACCGGACGACTACACCGTCGTCTTTACCTGCCTGAACCCCTGCCCCTACTTCGACACCGTGGCTTCCTACGTCTGCTGCTATCCGGCACCCCCGGCTCTGGTGGAAAAGCTGGGCGTCGAGGGCTTCCGCGGCGTGGACTACACCCAGCAGTGGTGCTGCGGCCCCTACCTCATCGAGGAATTCGTCTCCGACAACTCCAAGCGGTTCATCCCGAACCCCCACTATTATGCGGCTGACGAGTGCAGCCGCTTCGAGCGCGTGTCTCTGAGCATGATCACCGACCTGACCGTCGGCTACCAGCTGTATCAGAACCGTGAGCTGGACGAGCTGGAGCTGAGCGAGAGCACCCTGACCACCATCACCTCCGACACTTCCAACGCCTACAACGACCAGCTCTGTGAGAAGCGCCCCACCAAGTACGCCTACGACTTCCATTTCAACTTCCACTGCCTCAACACCGACGGTACCCCCAACGAGAACTGGAACAAGGCCGTGGCCAACCGGGCATTCCGCCGCTGCTTCCAGGAGGGCCTGAACCTCATCCCCTACTACGCACGCTTCAACAAGATCAACCCCCTCAAGTGTGAGAACAACTACTACACCATGAAGGGCGTCTGCTACAACTCCAAAGGCACCGATTATGTTGACCTGGTGGCCAAGGAGCTGGGCATCGACGGCGAGAAGTATGACGGCGAGACCATGGTCCATCTGCGCAAGTCCACCGCCGACTCCATCGCCGCCCTCAAGAAGCAGGCCATGGATGAGCTGACCGCCATCGGCGTCACCTTCCCGGTCAAGGCTCCCTTCTTCTTCGTGGCCGGCAACACCGTGGCTCAGGACAACGCCACCGTTCTGAAGCAGTGCTTCACCGACAGCTTCGGCGACGACTTCATCCAGCTGGACCTCGGCACCTACGTTTCCAGCCTTGCAAAGGAAGTCCGCATCCCCAAGCTCCACGGCTTCGTCATCAACGGCTGGGGCGCAGACTTCGGCGACCCCGTCAACTTTGTGGGGCAGGAGATCCTGCATGACTCCAACGCCTACTACGCCGTCAACTACTCCAACATCCAGCTGGTGGCGGAGGATCCCGCCGATTACCAGAAGGAGCTGGTAGACGAGTTTGAACAGTTCACCGACCTGGTCAACGCGGCCAACGCCATCGTGGACGACACCGACGCCCGCTATGAGGCTTTCGCAAAAGCCGAGGCCTACATGATCAACAACTCGCTGGCTGTCCCCTGCTACTACGATGTCCGCTGGTGCCTGACCCACGTCAACGAGTACACCAAGATCAACGCCATGTTCGGCCCCTGCAACCTCAAGTACGTCAACTGGGAGACCAGCGAGGACGCCTACACCACCGCTCAGTACGAGGAATTTGCCAAGGCTTTCGACGCCGCAAAATCTTAACTTTTTCTTAACTTTTCTGCCGGGAGTTCCTGCTTCCGGCCCGTATCCCACACACGGGAGCTGTTCTTGGATTAAGAACAGCTCCCGTTCTTTTGTTTTTGGGCCTGTTTATCTTATTTTCGTCACTCTTCATCACAGTAAAGTAAATTTATTTTATCTCCATGCTGAGTACGGCTTTCTTTTGGAAGAAAAGGCAATTTACATTCCATTGACAACTATTTATTTCGATGGTACAATATATGTCGTGTTAAGGATTTTACGGGAGGAGCACAGGCACAGACAGAGTGGTCTGTTTCTGCGCTCTTTTGTATTCTCTGGTAATACAGAGGGGGCAGATAATCTCGTAGGAGTGGGAAATCGGCAGGGCAAGGTACCCTGCGCCATAGAGCCGAGACACGAAAAAATAATTGGGAGGAAAACACAATGAACGCAAATTTTGAGTCTCATTCCATCAGCCGCCGCAGCTTCCTCAAGGCTTCCGGCGTCGTGGGCGCTGCAAGCATCCTGGCCGCTTGCGGTGGTTCTTCCAGCAGCACTGCTGCCAGCACCTCCGGTGCTGCCTCCGGCGCAGCTGCACCCGCAGCCGACGCCATCACCGATTACGTCTCCTTCGAGACTGCCAAGCGTGAGCTGGAGACCTGGAACTTCCTGTACAGCCAGTCCGCTTCCGACATGAACGTCACCACCAACTGCTGGGACGGCCTGCTGAGCTTCGACTGCTACGGCAAGGCAGTCCCCGCCATCGCATCCAGCTGGGAGCACAACGAGGACTCCACTGTCTGGACCTTCCACCTGCGCGACGATGTCGATTGGTGCGACGTCAACGGCGAGGTCAAGTCTCACCTGACCTCCAAGGACTTCCTCGTGGGTCTTGAGTGGGTCCTGAACGCTCTCAAGAACGAGGCCTTCAACACCTCCATGCCCTCTGAGACCGTCGTGGGCGCTGCTGAGTACTACGACCTGACCAAGGACAAGGGCGACGCTGCTGCCGATATGACCTACGAGGATATGCTGGCTGCCGGTGTCGGCGTCGAGGCACCGGACGACTACACTCTGGTCTTCACCTGCAAGAGCCCCTGCCCCTACTTCGACACCGTCGCTGCCTACAACAGCTTCTACCCCGCCTCTGAGGACCTCATCAAGGAGCTGGGCATCGATGGCTTCCGCTCCTGTGATTACTCCACCATGTGGTACAATGGTCCGTACCTCATCGAGGAGTATATCCAGCAGAACACCAAGAGCTTCATCCCCAACCCCAACTACTACGCTGCAAAGGACTGCACCCGTTTCGAGCATCACACCATCACCATGATCCCCGACCTGTCCATGGGCCTGCAGCTGTACGAGAACGGCGAGGTCGATAACATCGACCTGACCGAGTCCAACCTGACCACCATCACCTCTGACCCCAACAACAAGCACAACAAGTTCCTGTGCGAGAAGCGCCCCACCAAGTACAGCTTCCAGATGCACCTGAACTTCCAGCGCAAGGATGAGAACGGCAATCTGGACGAGAACTGGAACAAGGCTGTTTCCAACCGCGCATTCCGTCAGTGCTTCTACAAGGGCATCGACTTCACCAACTACTACGCCCGCACCAACAAGATCAACCCCCTGAAGTGCGAGAACGACTACTACACCATGCCCGGTGTCTGCTACAACACCAAGGGTGAGGAGTACACCACTCTGGTCGCCAAGGAGATGGGCTTCGACGGTCAGGCTTACGACGGCAAGACCATGATCCGCCTCCGCGACAACGGCGGCGACATCGCTGACCTGAAGAAGCAGGCCATGGAAGAGCTGAGCGCTATCGGCGTCACCTTCCCCGTTCACTGCTACCACTACATCAAGAGCGGCGACACCAATGCTCTGGATACCGCCACCGTTCTGAAGCAGTGCTTCTCCGAGAGCCTGGGCGATGACTTCGTCGTGCTGGACATCGGCACCTATGTCTCTTCCATCTATAAGGAAGTCCGTAACGTCCAGATGCACTCCATCCTGCAGAACGGCTGGGGCGCTGACTTCGGTGACCCCGTCAACTTCCTGGGTCAGGAAGTCCTGAGCGACGACAACGCTTACTATGCTCAGACCACCTCCTGGATCGCAGCCGTTGAGAAGGATCCTCAGGATTACCAGAAGGACCTGCTGGCTGATTACCAGGAGTTCACCGATCTGGTCACCGCGGCAAAGGCCATCGTCACCGATACCGATGCACGCTATGCCGCATTCGCAAAGGCTGAGGCTTCCATGCTGAACAATGCACTGTGCATCCCCTGCCTGTACGAGGTGCTCTGGTGCCTGACCCACGTCAACGAGTACACCAAGATCAACGCCATGTACGGTCCCTGCAACTACAAGGCAGTCAACTGGGAGACCCGTCAGGGCGACGGCTACACCACCGAGGAGTACGAGGCTTTCTCCGCTGCATTCGATGCAGCAACCAAAGCCTGATGATTATTTTATAAAGGTTTGGTTATCATGTTAAAATACACCGTCAAGCGGCTGGCTCAGTCGCTCGTCACGATCTTATTGATCGCAACCATCGTCTTTTTGCTGATGCGCTGCCTGCCTACGGACTACTACTTCACGGAAGAACAGCTCATGAAGTTTACCGAAGAGCAGAAATACGCCGCGCTGGAAGCCGCCGGTCTGACCGACCCCATCGGCACCCAGCTGATGCACTTCTACAATGACCTGCTCCATCTGGACTTCGGCACTTCCCGCCGCATCCAGAATGGTGCTTCCGTCGTGAAGGTGATCGGCAAGAAATTCGGCGTCTCCATGCGCCTCGGCCTGATCTCCGCCGGCATCTCTCTGCTGGTGGGCATCATGCTGGGCATCCTGCAGACTGCCTTCAAGGACAAGGTCTTTGACTGGATCGGCACGGCCTACACCGTTTTCGTCAACGCTGTGCCTTCTCTGGTCTCCTATTCGCTGGTGCTGGTCTTCGGCTCCAAATACCTGGGTTTCCCCACGCTGTACTCCACCCGTAATGTCGGCCCCTCCAGCGTGCTGCCCATCGTCTGCTTGTCGCTGGCGTCTATCGCAGGCTACGCTCTGTGGACCCGCCGCTACATGGTGGACGAGCTGACCCGCGATTATATCAAGCTGGCCCGCGTCAAGGGCCTGAGCTCCAGCGAGATCATGTTCAAGCACGTGCTGCGCAACGCCATGGTTCCCATGGTGCAGTATATCCCCCAGTCCATCCTGCTGACGGTCGGCGGCTCTCTGCTGATGGAGCGGTTCTTCTCCGTTCCCGGCATGGGTCCCCTGCTGACCGACGCCATCCAGCGCTATGACCTGAACGTCGTCCAGACTCTGGTCATCCTCTACGCTGCACTGGGCATCGTGGGTGTTTTCCTGGGCGACGTGCTGATGATGCTGGTTGACCCGCGCATTACTCTGACCGGAAAGGAGGCCGCACGCTGATGGCTAAAGCATCTGATTTTGAGGGCAGGAAGCAGGACGAGCTGTTCTACTTCGTCGATTACTCTCCGGAGGAAGCCGAGCGTGTCGGCTACTCCAACTACAGCTACTGGGGGTCTGTCATCCAGAACTTCCTCAAGCACAAGGCTGCTGTCGTCTGCCTGATCCTGTTCCTGTTCCTCGTCATCTTCTCCTTCATCGCACTGGCCATCGGCAAGTACGATTATCAGACGCTGGTGACGGATTCCTCTCTGGCCTTCCGGAAGCCCAACAGCGAATACTGGTTCGGCACCGACAACCTCGGCCGCGACTACTGGTGTCAGGTGTGGTATGCCACTCAGGTGTCCATCCGTCTGGCCCTCATCGTTGCCGTGGGCGAGAGCATCCTCGGCGTCATCATCGGCCTGATCTGGGGCTATGTCCGTAAGCTGGACCGCTTCTTCACCGAGCTGTACAACCTCATCGACAATGTGCCTTACATCATCTACATGACCCTGATCGCACTGGTCGTCGGCCAGAGCTTCACCATCATGGCCGTCTCGATGATCGCCATCGGCTGGCTGGTCATGGCCCGCCGCGTCCGCAACATGGTGTTCATGTTCCGTGACCGCGAGTACAACCTCGCGTCCCGCTGCCTTGGCACCCCGCTGTGGCGCGTTCTGACCAAGAACATCCTGCCCTATCTGGTCTCCGTCATCATCCTGCGCATGGCGCTGAGCATCCCCGCCACCATCAACCTCGAGTCCACCCTGTCCTATCTGGGCATCGGTCTGGGCATCGAGACTCCGTCTCTGGGCCTCATCCTGAGCAAGGTGCGCGGCTTCTTCCTCGATTATCCTTACCTGCTGGTCTTCCCCGCATCCATCGTGTCCATCATCTCCATTTCCTTCTATATCATGGGCAACGCTTTCTCGGATGCTGCTGACCCGCGCAACCACGTTTAACAGATGGGAGAGAAAATCACAAAAATGGATAGACAACCGATCATCTCTGCCAAAGACGTGGAGATCACCTTTAGCCTGCGCGGCAAGAAGCTGAACGCGATCCGCAAGTGCTCGCTGGACCTTTATGACGGCGAGACGCTGGCCATCGTGGGCGAGTCCGGCTCGGGCAAGTCCGTATTCACCAAGACCTTCGTGGGCATGCTGGATGTCAACGGTAAGATCACCGGCGGCTCCATCATGTACGAAGGCCGCGACATGACCAAGTTCACCGAGAAGGACTGGCTGGGCGTGCGCGGCAAGAAGATCGCCATGGTCATGCAGGACCCGATGACCAGCCTGAACCCGCTGAAGAAAATCGGCAAGCAGATCCAGGAGAGCATCGAGCACCATCAGGGTCTGAAGGGCGCGGAGGCCAAGAAGGCCGCCATCGAGATGCTGGCCAAGGTCGGCATCCCCGACCCGGAGCGCCGCTACGAGCAGTATCCGCACGAGTTCTCCGGCGGTATGCGTCAGCGTGTCGTCATCGCCATCGCTGCCGCCTGCCGTCCGCAGATCCTCATCTGCGACGAGCCCACCACCGCTCTGGACGTGACCATTCAGGCACAGATCCTGCAGCTCATCCGTGACCTGCAGAAGGAGCTGGGCATGTCCGTTATCTACATCACCCATGACCTGGGCGTTGTGGCAAACGTGGCAGACCGCGTGGCCGTCATGTACGCCGGCCAGATCGTCGAGTACGGTACCGTCGAGGAGATCTTCTACGACGCATGGCACCCCTACACCTGGGCTCTGCTGCAGGCTCTGCCCCAGCTGGGTACCAAGGGTGAGGCCCTGCCCACCATCGACGGTACGCCGCCGAACCTGTTCAATGAGATCAAGGGCGATGCATTTGCACCCCGCAACAAGCACGCGCTGGCCATCGACTTCGTGGCAGAACCTCCGTTCTTCCAGGTGTCCGAGACCCACGCGGCAAAGACCTGGTATCTGGACCCCCGGGCTCCCAAGATGGAACGCCCCCACTCCATCCAGAACCTGCGTGAGAAAATGGGAAAGATGGGAGGTTCCAACTTAAATGGCTGAGCGTGAAAAGCTGATTGAGCTGAAAGACCTTCAGATCACCTTTGGCTCCGGCAAAAAGAAGTTCGTGGCCGTGGACCACGTCAATTTTGACATCTACAAGGGCGAGACCTTCTCGCTGGTCGGCGAGTCCGGCTCCGGCAAGACCACCATTGGCCGTGCCATCTGCCGCATCAACCCGACTTCCGGCGGCGACATCTTCTTCAAGGGCCAGAAGATCAACGGCAAGATCTCCAAGGAGCTGGACCGTGAGGTCATCCGCAAGGTGCAGATGATCTTCCAGGACCCCATGGCCTCTCTGAACGAGCGCGCCAAGGTCGAGTACATCGTGGCTGAGGGTCTGTTGAACCACCACCTGTACAAGGACCAGGATGACCTGCACGAAAAGGTCATGAACGCTCTGCACGAGGTCGGCCTGCTGCCGGAGTTCGCCTCCCGCTTCCCCCACGAGTTCTCGGGCGGCCAGCGTCAGCGTATCGGCATCGCCCGTGCGCTGGTCATGGAGCCGGAGTTCATCGTGGCTGACGAGCCCATCTCCGCACTGGACGTCTCCATCCGTGCGCAGGTGCTGAACCTGCTGAACAGCATGAAGAAGTCCCGCGGTCTGACCTACCTGTTCATCGCCCACGACCTGTCGGTCGTCCGGTTCATCTCGGACCGCATCGCCGTCATCAGCAAGGGCCGCATCGTGGAGCTGGCAGAGGCTGAAGAGCTGTTCCTCCATCCCCTGCACCCCTACACCAAGGCTCTGCTGAGCGCCGTTCCCATCCCCGACCCGGGTCTGGAAAAGAAGAAGAAGCTCCTGGTCTACGACCCCAGCTGCCACGACTACAGCGTGGACAAGCCGGTGTGGGAGGAGATCGCCAACGGTCACTTCGTCTATGGCAACCAGAAGGAGCTGGAAGGCTACCGCAAGGAATATCAGAGCCAGCTCTAAGCACTGTCACTTGACTGTATTTTAACACAAATGCCCCGCCGCAATGGGAAGCATCCCA
>OHKY01000010.1_pt1 | contig 178245 bp, 161 predicted proteins | sample 1568941 | NCBI WGS metagenome assembly OHKY01 (sample SAMEA3879521, study PRJEB24766) | human gut metagenome | biome: human-associated habitat; feature: feces | place: USA | collected 1985/1987 | reverse complement strand
TTCTTCCGTCGCATCGAAAAAACTTATATTTAGAACAATCCCCGCAAATCCGTCCAACTGAAAACAAAAGGCCCCAGACCACGTAGTTAAACAGCAATTTAACTGGCTATAAAAATCCACGTATTGAGATTCAAGCAAAATTCAATCTTTCCATGGTACCGTAGAAAGAAAGGAAAATTATTCCTACAATACCTATTGACATGATAGGAATTAAGGGGTATGATAAACGAAAGTCAAGGGAGGCGGAAACATGAAGCGAAAATTATTTTCAATGGTAAAGAAAATAGCGGTACTGTCCATGGCGGCAATTCTGTTGATTGGATGTACCGGATGCGGAAGCAAAAAGAGTCATGTACGGACAATCACCAACGTCTCCTACGATCCGACAAGAGAATTTTATGAAGCATATAATCCTCTGTTTGAGAAATATTATAAGGAAAAAACGGGAAAAGAAGTGAATATTATTCAATCCCACGGAGGTTCCGGTGCACAGGCGCGTTCCGTTGTAGAGGGATGTAACGCCGATGTCGTGACACTGGCACTTGAGCATGATATCACACTGATCGAGCAGACCGGACTGATTGAAAAAGGCTGGGAACAGGAATTTGCCGATGACAGTTCCCCATACACTTCGACGATTGTTTTCCTCGTCCGGAAAGGCAATCCGAAACAGATCAAAGACTGGGACGATCTGGTAAATAAAAAGGTCGAGATCATCACCCCGGACCCGAAGAGCAGTGGTGGTGCCTGCTGGAACTTTTTAGCAGCACTTTCCTATATAAAGGAGCAGACCGATGATGAGAAGGAGCAGAAAGCATTTCTGCAGAAACTTTACTCGCAGGTTTCCGTCATGGATTCCGGAGCGCGCGGTTCCACAACCACGTTTGTGGAAAACCAGAAAGGGGATGTACTGATCGCGTGGGAAAATGAGGCAATTACTACGATGAAAAGTTATCCGGATGAATATGAGATGATTACGCCGAGTGTCAGTATTCTGGCACAACCGAGTGTGGCGATTGTGGATGACAATGCGGATGCCAACGGCACGCAGGAAGTGAGCCGCGAGTACCTGAATTATCTGTACACCGATGATGCGCAGCGGCTGGCGGCAGAGTATGGTTACCGTCCGAGCAATGAATCAATTCTGAAGGAATTTTCCGACCGTTTTGACCTGAATGTGAAATTATATACGATCAAAGATTACGGCGGCTGGAACGAAGCATATAAGAACTATTTTGACGATGGAGCAATGTTTGATGAAATCTACGGCAACGAATAAGACAAAAAAAGTACGTGTGATACCGGGGTATCACCTCACATTGGGAATTACAGTGACAATGCTTTCCCTGATTGTGCTGATCCCGCTGGCATCTGTGATGGTTTCCGCATTAAAACTGCGTCCGGCAGAGTTCTGGTCCCTGATCACGAAGCCGACCGTGCGGCATGCATTTGCGACCAGCATCGGATGTTCGTTTATTGCGGCACTTATAAACAGTGTGTTCGGTGTGATCATTGCCTGGGTGCTTGTAAGATATGAGTTTCCGGGCAAACGTATCCTCGATGGCTGTATTGAGCTTCCGTTTGCACTGCCGACTTCGGTAGCAGGTATCACACTTTCCAAAATGTATTCCGAAAACGGAATCCTCGGGACTCCGCTTGCAAAACTTGGCATCAAAGTATCCTACACACATCTGGGACTGGTCATTGCACTAGTGTTTGTCGGAATTCCGTTTGTCATCCGTGCCGTGCAGCCGGTGCTCGAAAAACTCGACGGACAGTATGAGGAAGCGGCATTTATGCTTGGAGCCAACCGGTTTCAGACCTTCCGCAGAGTGCTTCTGCCGGAGATGATGCCACCAGTTTTAACCGGATTTGGGCTTGCCTTTGCCAGAGGGATTGGTGAGTACGGAAGTGTCATTTACATATCCGGAAACAGTGCAAGGGAACATACGCAGGTGATCTCCTATGTGATCATGCAGAAGCTTGGGTATATTGATTATGCGAGTGCCACGGCAATCGCGCTGGTAATGTTGATTTTATCGTTTGTTTTACTGCTTGCTGTGAATATCGTACAGATGAAACAGGCAGCCAGAACCAACAATGTGTAAGTGCAACAGGGAACCAACCAATTCATTTTAAGAAAGGGAGTTCGTTTTTATGGAACAAAAGAAAAGTACGAAATACATCTTAATAGCCATCAGCGTTCTTTTCATATTTGTTATGCTGATTCTTCCCCTGTTTTCGATTCTCTTTAGTGCGTTGAAAGAAGGATTTGCTTTTTACATACAGGCGGTCACAACCGAATATGTGCGTTCGGCTCTTTTGGTTACATTGCTTGCAACTGTGATCGCGGTAATTGTCAATACGTTTTTCGGAATCATGGCGGCATGGCTTCTGACAAAGTTTTCTTTCCGTGGGAAACAGGTGCTTGCCACGCTGATCGATATCCCGTTTTCGATCTCTCCCGTCATTGTAGGTCTTGCCTTTTTGATGACCTTCGGACGACTCGGCTGGACGTATCCGGCAATCCGGGCGATCAACCAGTTTTTCGGAACAAACATCCGCATTACGTTTGCGTTACCGGGTGTGGTGCTTGCCACAATTTTTGTCACTTTCCCGTTTGTATCGCGTGAGATCATCCCGATCTTAAATGCACAGGGCAAAGACGAAGAAGAGGCTGCAGCATTGATGGGAGCAGGGGGATTTACGATTTTCCGGAAAATTACCCTTCCCCAGATGAAATGGGGACTGATCTATGGTATCATTTTATGTACGGCGCGTGCGTTAGGCGAGTTTGGAGCAGTCAATGCACTCTCAAAGACCAGAGGGCAGACATTTACCCTGCCGCTGGAGATTGATGCCTTATATATGTCGGGGACGGATACTTCCATCACCTCCGCATTTGCGGTATCTTCCATTCTGGTCATTATTGCGGTGATCGTGCTGATACTCAGAAACATTTTTGAATACAGAAGCAAAAACAGTAAAGGGATACAGTAAGGAGTCAGGCTATGTACGTGGAAATGAAAGATATTTGTAAAAATTACGGAAACTTCCGGGCTTCCGACCATGTCAGCTTTGGCATTGAAAAAGGAAAATTAGTCGCACTGCTTGGACCTTCCGGAAGCGGAAAGACCACACTGCTTCGCATGATCGCGGGGCTTGAGACACCAAACAGTGGCGATATCTATATTGACGGGCAGCGTGTCAACGATGTGCCGGCGGCAAAACGAGGCATCGGTTTTGTCTTTCAGAACTATGCATTGTTCCGTTATATGACCGTCTACGACAACGTAGCTTTTGGTCTCGAACTTGCCAAGGTGCCGAAAAAAGAAATCAAAAAGCGCGTGACCGAACTGTTGGAACTGACCGGATTAAGCGGAATGGAAAAGCGTTATCCGAACCAGTTGTCCGGCGGGCAGCGTCAGCGAGTGGCATTTGCCCGCGCACTTGCACCGAATCCGCAGGTACTTCTTCTCGATGAGCCGTTTGCGGCAATCGATGCAAAAGTCCGCACCGAACTTCGCAACTGGCTTCGCGAGATGGTTGTAAAGCTTGGCATTACAAGCATTTTTGTCACCCATGATCAGGATGAAGCCGTCGAGGTGGCCGATGAGATTATCATCACAAACCATGGACATATCGAGCAGATGGGAACGCCGATGGAAATTTATAAATCACCGGACACCCCGTTCGTGGCACAGTTTATCGGCCGTTCCTCGATCGTAGAGCATTATGAGCGTCTGCTTGGATTTGATCCGGTCGAGGGCGCAACCCACGCAGTTATCCGTCCGGAATTTGTCCGCATGTCCAGAAGCGAGCCACCGCAGCACATGAGTGCCGCCGAGCGTGGAATCGTAAAAGATGTGATATTCCGAGGAAATCATCTGGATGTTGTCGTTGATGTGGGAGGTATCCCGATCGTCACCGAGCGCTCACTTGAAAAAGATCCGGTAGAGATCGGTGAAAAAGTGTATGTCTTAATCTACCGGCTTTACATATTTGATGAAAACCAGACCTATCTCGTAGAAAATAGAGAGATGCAGGAAGGCGAGGTCTTCTACATTTAATCACAAGGAAGGATTACTTATGAAAATCGAGGGAAAAAAAATACTCCATACGGATGTCCTCATCATCGGCGGCGGCACAGCAGGCTGCTACGCGGCAATGACCATCCGTGAACAATCCGATTATTCCATAATCATAGCAGAAAAAGCCAACATCAAGCGCAGCGGCTGTCTGGCAGCCGGAGTCAACGCGCTCAATGCCTATATCACCAAAGGTCATGTTCCGCAGGATTACGTGGACTACGCCACAAAAGATGCCGACGGCATCGTCCGGCCGGATCTGCTTTTGACCATGTCCGAAGGACTCAACCGTGTGACCGCCAAAATGGAACAGCTTGGTCTGGTCATCTTAAAAGACGAAAACGGCGAGTATGTGGCAAGAGGAAACCGCAATATCAAGATCAACGGCGAAAACTTCAAGCCGCTTCTTGCAGATGCTGTCAGCAAATTAGACGATGTGACCGTCATCAACCAGTTAAACATCACCGATTATCTGGTAAACAATAATAAGATCGAAGGAGCCGTCGGTTTTTCCATTGCAGACGGTACGGCCTACGAGATCCGCGCAAAAAAAGTGCTGATCGCAACCGGAGGAGCCGCAGGACTTTACCGCCCGAACAATCCGGGTTTTTCCCGTCATAAAATGTGGTATCCGCCGTTTAACACCGGTGCCGGATATGCCATGGGAATTGAAGCCGGAGCCGAGATGACCACATTTGAGATGCGCTTTATCGCCCTGCGCTGTAAAGATACGATCGCTCCGACCGGAACGATTGCACAGGGTGTCGGAGCAAAGCAGATCAACGCACACGGAGAAGTGTATGAGACAAAATACGGTCTGACTACTTCCCAGCGTGTGTACGGAACTGTTGAAGAAAATGTACAGGGACGCGGACCATGTTATCTTCGCACCGAAGGCATCTCCGCAGAACAGGATGAATCGCTCTTAAAAGCATACTTAAACATGGCGCCGGGACAGACACTCAAGTGGGTGGAATCGGGGAAAAATCCAAGCGAACAGAACGTGGAAATCGAGGGAACCGAGCCGTATATCGTAGGTGGTCATACCGCCAGCGGTTACTGGGTAGACACCGAACGAGAGACAACGATCCACGGACTCTATGCTGCCGGAGATGTGGCAGGCGGCTGTCCACAGAAATATGTAACCGGCGCACTGGTGGAGGGCGAGATCGCAGCCAATTCCATCGTGCAGAAATTAAACGAAGAACAGGTGGCAGATACGGCGGCTTCTGATGAAGAAGCGGTTCTTGAAAATAAAATTGCCGAGTATGATGCATTTCTTACAAAGCAGGACCCGGCATTTACCGTTGAGGAACTCGAGGAAGCCATGCAGAAAGTCATGGACCAGTATGCAGGCGGAATCGGAACCCATTACCAGTTCAACGAAAAGCAGCTTGCCATGGCGGAAGAAAAGATAAAGAAACTGCAGATCCTTGCAAAAGGACTTGCGGCAGCCGATATGCATGAGCTGATGTTTATCTATGAGCTGAAGGAACGCCTGACCGTGTGCCTGACTGTGATCGCACATCTGCGTGCACGCAAGGAGACACGCTGGCACAGTTTCGCGGAGAATCTGGATTATCCGGAGAAGAGTGATGCATGGCTCTGCTATGTAAACTCGAAAAAGAACGGGGACCAGATTACGATGATCCGCAGAGATCTGGTGAAAGGAGGAGAAACCTATGAGCATCGCGATTGATTCCATGAAATGCAGGGCATGTGGAAAATGTCTGGATGTCTGTCCGGGAAGCCTGATCGTGCGCGGCGAAGACAAAAAAGCCGTGATCCGGTATCCGAAGGACTGCTGGGGATGCGCCTCCTGTATCAAGGAGTGTCCGTTTGAGGCAATTTCCTATTACCTGGGTGCCGACATCGGCGGCATGGGAAGCCAGATGACCGTTCATACGGAAGGAGATCTGTTACACTGGCGAATTAAAAAAACAGATGGTACAATAGAAACAATTGTTGTGAATAAAAAGGATTCGAATAAATATTAAGGAGGAAGATCATGAGTCAATTATCTCATCTTGATGCACTCGAAGCGGAAGCAATCTACATTATCCGTGAGGTAGCGGCAGAGTGTGAAAAACCAGTAATGCTTTATTCCATAGGAAAGGACAGTTCGGTAATGCTTCATCTTGCCATGAAAGCATTTTATCCGGAGAAGCCGCCATTCCCATTTTTACATGTGAACACGACATGGAAATTCAAGGAAATGATTCAGTTCCGTGATGAGACGGCAAAGAAACTTGGGATTAACATGATCGAGTATATCAACGAGGACGGTGTAAAACGTGGCATCAATCCGTTTGATTACGGCAGCCAGTACACCGACATCATGAAGACACAGGCATTAAAGCAGGCGTTGAATAAATACGGATTTACTGCAGCATTCGGCGGCGGACGTCGTGATGAGGAAAAATCCCGTGCAAAAGAGAGAATTTTCTCTTTCCGTAATGAGAATCATGCATGGGACCCGAAGAACCAGAGACCGGAGATGTGGAAACTTTATAACTCCAAGATCAACAAGGGTGAGAGCATTCGTGTGTTCCCGATTTCCAACTGGACGGAGACGGATATCTGGGAGTACATAAAGAGAGAAAACATCGATATCGTGCCGCTGTATTTTGCAGCAAAGCGTCCGGTGATTGAGCGTGACGGACAGATTATCATGGTGGATGATGATCGTCTGAAACTTCGTCCGGGTGAGAAAATTGAATACAAGAATGTGCGTTTCCGTACTTTGGGATGCTATCCACTGACCGGTGGAATCGAATCCAACGCGACCACATTAGATGAGATTATTGACGAGACCTTGAGTGCTGTAGAGTCTGAGCGGACCACCCGTGTCATTGACAACGAGGCAGCCGGCAGCATGGAACGAAGAAAGAGGGAGGGTTATTTCTAAAATGAGCGGATTATTGAAATTTATTACCTGCGGTAGTGTAGACGATGGAAAGTCCACACTGATCGGACATATTTTATACGATTCCAAACTGCTTTACGCAGATCAGGAGAAAGCGTTGGAGCTGGATTCCAAAGTAGGAAGCCGCGGCGGCGCAATCGATTACTCCCTCCTTCTGGACGGACTGATGGCAGAGCGTGAACAGGGTATCACCATTGATGTGGCATACCGTTACTTTACAACCGAAAAGAGAAGCTTTATCGTGGCAGATACTCCGGGACATGAGGAGTACACAAGAAACATGGCAGTCGGTGCATCCTTTGCAGACCTTGCCGTTATCCTTGTGGATGCAAAGCAGGGAGTGCTCGTACAAACCAGAAGACATGCCAGAATCTGTGCACTGATGGGAATCCGTTACTTTGTATTTGCTGTAAATAAGATGGATCTTGTCGATTACAGCGAGGAGCGTTTCAAGGAGATCGTTGACCAGATTCAGGAACTTTCCAAGGAACTGCATTTAGCAAGTGTCAAGATCATTCCGGTATCTGCAACCGAGGGTGACAATGTCACCACCCATTCCGACAATATGCCATGGTACACGCAGGAGCCACTGCTTGCTTACTTAGAGAATATCGATGTGAGCGAAAAGAAGCAGGAGGAAGGCTTCTATATGCCGGTACAGCGTGTCTGCCGTCCGGATCACACGTTCCGTGGTTTCCAGGGACAGATCGAGAGTGGCGCTGTATCGGTCGGTGATACAATCGTGACTCTGCCAAGCAATGAGCATGCAAAAGTAAAGAGCATTTTAGTCGGAGATAAAGATGCACAGACTGCAGATGCAGGCCGTCCAGTTACCATCCAGCTTGACAAGGAAGTGGATGTATCCCGCGGATGTGTTCTCGCAAAAGATACGAAGCTTCCGGTCAGCAAGAAATTTACCGCAACAATCCTCTGGATGGACGATGAGGAACTGACCGTCGGCAAAGATTATCTCGTAAAACTCGGTACACGTACGATTCCGGGTATCTTAAAGAATATCCAATACAAGATTGATGTCAACACCGGTGAATTTATTCCGGTTGGCCGCCTGCGCAAGAACGAGATTGCGGTCTGCGATCTGGTATTGCAGGAAGAGATCGTCATTGATGCTTTTGCAAAGCATAAGACATTGGGAGAACTGATCCTGATCGACCGTATTTCCAACATGACCTCCGCATGTGGTGTTGTGGAAAATCCAACGCTCGATGAGACGAAAGACTTAAAATGCGCATTTGCCCACGGAAATCTCAAGGCAAACGGAGATATCTTCGAGGAATATTACTATGACCTTGAGGCTATGAACGTCTTTAAGGTACAGCCTTCTGATAAAACTTACACGATCGGTGATGTGATTCCGGTCAAGGGTGAGACGTATCAGTATCCGGACAGCTTTGATGTGGTTGTTCTGCGTGAGCAGGTAGCGGTATCCATCCGTGACCAGAAGGTTACTGCAATTATTCCGCTTGCTGACTTTGCATACAACGATGTGCCTGTCATCAACGGCCGTGGATTTGCAGTTCATGTAACAAGTGCCGCAGATGTGGATGCGTTCAAGAAGGAGCTTTCCGCAGAGGGCAGTGAGATTTCTGAGAACTTCTTTAATAAGTGGGTTGATTTTGAGACTTACCGCCGCATCGTATTTAAGGATGAGCACTGGACAGAATAATAATTTTATTATGAGAATGGAATCCCTGCTGGTTTTCACCAGCGGGGATTTTTTTGCCGGAAAAATAAGTGGAAATAAAAGGTTGACAATAGGGTATGATTGCGGTATATTAACTATAACATATTAAACCTATTAGATAAGTATGAATTAGGGGAAATGAAATGGGATTCAACACAGAACTACTACATGGTACAAAAACCGGAGATCCGGTGACCGGAGCCACACTTACCCCGGTGTACCAATCCAGTGCTTTCTTTCAGCCATCGGCAGAGCAGCATGAGAAGCTGTTTCACAACAAAGCTGCTGGATATTCTTACACAAGAATCAATAACCCGACCATCGCAGCATTTGAAGAACGCATGACGGTTCTGGAAAAAGGCGTGGCATCCGTTGCCTGTGCATCCGGCATGGCGGCAATTACCAATGCCCTTATGAATATCGTAGGAAGTGGTGATGAGATCATCACAAGCACCAGCCTGTATGGAGGAACGATTGATCTTTACCACGATCTGGAAGCGTTTGGAATTACAACGATTTTTGCAGATACGAATGATCTGGAAGATCTCGAATCCAAGATCACGGATAAGACGAGAGTCATTTTCGCGGAGACGATTGGAAATCCAAAGCTGGATGTGACCGACATCCCGGCACTTGCAGGAATCGCAAAGCGGCATAATCTTCCGCTCATGATCGATAATACGGTAGCTACCGCGTTTCTCGTTCGTCCGCTCGAACTTGGCGCAGACATCGTGATCAATTCCACATCCAAATACATCAACGGCAACAGCAGTGCCATCAGTGGTGTGATCACTGATGCGGGAAGATTCAAATGGGATCTGGAGCGGTATCCGGGCATGAAAGACTATAAAAAGTTTGCAAAATTTGCCTTTACTGCAAAACTGAGAAACGGATTGTTCCGCAACATGGGAGCCTGTATGGCGCCGCAGACTGCATACTATAATCTGCTTGGTATGGAGACACTGGGGCTTCGTATGGAGCGGGCGTGTGACAACGCAATGCAGCTTGCGGCTTATCTGGAAACCATTCCGGGAATCAGCGTAAACTATCCGGGACTTGCATCGAGTCCGTGGAACGGTGTGGCAAAGCAGTTGCTGGATGGAAGATTTGGAGCAATTTTAACCATTCGCGTGGGAAGCAAGGAACGCGCTTTTGCAATCATGAATGCGCTGACGATTCCACAGATCGTATCCAACATCGGAGATACCAAGACACTGATCGTGCATCCGGAATCCACACTGGCGGCACACTCAACCGAGCAGGAAAAGATTGACGCTGCCGTATTTGATGATATGATAAGAATAAGTGTCGGTATTGAGGATATCGAAGATCTGAAGCAGGATTTTACAGCAGCAATCCAAAATACCGCCGGATAAACAAAGAAAAATACACAAGGTTTAAAGGAGAGAGTAATGGCTGTTGATTATGCTACATTGAAAAAAGGCGGATTTATGCGCCAGAAACAAAAAAATAATTTTTCCCTGCGGCTGGCTGTGGTAGGTGGAAATCTTACAGCAGAGAATTTACAGATTATCGCAAAGGTTGCAGAAAAATACGGAGACGGACACGTACATCTGACTTCCCGTCAGAGTGTGGAAATCCCATTTATCAAACTTGACGATGTAGAAGAGGTTAAGGAAGTGCTGGCAACCGGGGGATGTAAGCCGGGCGTGTGTGGACCGCGTGTCCGTACGATTACAGCCTGTCAGGGATCGGCGGTATGCCCTAGTGGAAATATTGACAGTTATGATATTGCAAAAAAACTGGATGAGCGTTATTTTGCAAGAGAACTTCCGCATAAGTTTAAATTTGGTGTAACCGGATGCCAGAACAACTGCTTAAAGGCAGAAGAAAATGATGTCGGAATCAAGGGTGCATCCATTGTGGAATGGGAGGAAGCAGCCTGCATCAACTGTGGGATCTGTGAGAAGACCTGCCGCGTGGATGCAATCAGTACCGTGGACGGAAAAATCGTTCTCAATGAGGAAAAATGTAACAACTGCGGACGCTGTGTAAAGGCCTGTCCGACCGATGCATGGAAAGCGACACCTGCATTTGAGGTATCTTTCGGTGGACTGTTTGGAAACCGCGTATACAAGGGCGAGAAGTATCTTCCGCTTGTGACATCCGAGGAACAGTTATTCCGCATTACCGATGCGGCAATCCAGTTCTTTGATGACAATGCCAATCCGGGAGAGCGTTTCCGCATGACACTCGAGAGAGTGGGACTTGATAAATTTGAAGAGAAGATAAAGGAGGCATACAATGGCTGATTTTACAATTGATGAAACTGTAGATATTACGGATGTGGTCTGCCCGATGACGTTTGTCAAGGCAAAGGTAGCCATGGAAGAGTTAGAGATCGGACAGGTGCTTTCCGTACATATGAATGATGGAGAGCCGGTGCAGAACGTACCGAGAAGTTTCAAGGAAGAGGGACAGCAGGTATTAAAGCTGATCGACAATGAAGATGGAACTTATGACCTTATTGTAAAGAAACTCGAAGAGTAGACAAGAGAGGTTAAGCGCATGGCAGCAAGAGTAAGTAAAGATAATTTTGAAGCGGAGGTTTTGCAGGCTTCTATACCGGTACTGGTGGAGTTTTATTCCGATTCCTGCATTCCGTGCAAACAGATGTCACCGATTCTTGGCGATATCGAAGATGATTATGAGGATCGCTTAAAAGTGGTCAAAGTCAATGCAAATTTTGACGGGGAACTGGCAGAACAGTATTCCGTTATGGTTTCTCCGACCATCCTGTTTTTCAAAGATGGAAAGGAAGCAGAGCGTGTGCGCGGTCTGATTAAGAAACCGGAACTGGAAGAAATTGTGAAAAAATATATTTAGGAGGAGTTACCGATGAAAGTAACAATCGCAGGAAACGTAAAAGATATCAAAGAGGGAACGACGCTGGCACAGCTCGTTGTTGACGAGAAGGTTGAAAATCCGGAATATGTGACCGTTACCGTAAACGATGATTTTGTAGAAAATCACGATCTTGCAAACGTAACATTAAAGGAAAACGATGTAGTTGAATTCTTATACTTCATGGGAGGAGGAAGCTTCTAATGGCATTTACCAATGAGCAGATGGAGCGTTACAGCCGTCACATCATCCTGCAGGAGGTTGGTGTGAAGGGACAGAAAAAGCTCCTCAACGGAAAAGTTTTGATTATCGGTGCAGGCGGGCTTGGTGCACCGGCAGCAATGTATCTTGCCGCAGCCGGTGTGGGCACCATCGGTATTGTGGATGCAGATGAAGTGGATCTGTCCAACTTACAGCGTCAGATCATTCACGGCACCGCAGATGTAGGAAAAGCAAAAGTAAAATCTGCAAAAGAAACCATGAATGCAATGAACCCGGATGTGACTGTAAATACATACCGTGAGTTTGTTACTTCTGAAAATATTATGGATTTGATCAAGGATTATGATTTTATCATCGACGGAACTGACAATTTCCCGGCAAAATTCTTAATCAACGATGCCTGTGTAATGGCAAAGAAGCCATTCTCCCATGCAGGAATTATCCGTTTTAAGGGTCAGCTCATGACCTATGTTCCGGGAGAAGGACCATGCTACCGTTGTGTATTCAAAAATCCACCACCAAAGGACGCAGTTCCGACCTGTAAGCAGGCAGGTGTCATCGGCGCAATGGGTGGTGTCATCGGATCCTTACAGGCGATGGAAGCCATCAAATATCTGATCGGTGTGGGCGATCTCTTAACCGGAAAGCTTCTGACTTTTGATGCGTTAAAGATGGAATTCCACACGATCAAACTGCCAAAGGCAGATCATAAGTGTGCCATCTGTGGCGATCATCCGACCATCACAGAACTGATTGATTACGAGCAGGTAGAGTGCCCAGATCATTGAAATGCATCGTAAGATGCATTTCCTACGCAGTTCGTCTCCGCGAAGCGGACTTTTATATGCGAACTGCTCCACATGAGGTATCGCGTAAGCGATATCTCCTACGCAAATCGCTTCTGCGAAGCAGACTTTATATGCGATTTGCTCCTTGAAAAGGAGGAAAATGTTATGCTTACCATGAAAAAAGCAGACTATGAAAAAATCTTAGCCCATGCAAAGGAAAATCTTCCAGAAGAAGCATGTGGTTTAATTGCAGGTACCAAAGATGGTGATAAAAAAATCATTGAGAAGGTGTATCTGTTAGAAAATGTTGATCACACCAACGAGCATTTTTCTATGAATCCGAAGGATCAGCTTGCTGCTGTCAAAGATATGCGCACAAACCATCTGGTACCGCTTGGCAACTGGCATTCCCATCCGGAATCACCGTCACGTCCGTCCGAGGAAGATAAGCGCCTGGCGTATGATCCAACAGTCAATTACCTGATTCTTTCCCTGATGGATAGGGATCAGCCGGTGATTAAAGCTTTTGATATTGACAAAGAGAAAAATGTGACGATCGAAGAACTGGTTATTCAGTAAAGGGTATCCGTCTGCGGATAGATTTTCTATCTGGGGTATCTCGCGTAAGCGATATCTTCTATGCAGCTTAGAAATTGCCGAATAGAAATGCTGCCTGTACAATATTGCTGTCAGGCAGCATTTTTCGGTAGTATGGTGCAAAGATTATCTTTTTACATGATCAGTAATAAAAATGCCAGACCGTAATAAGTCACAACAGCCACAAGGTCATTGATTGTTGTAATGAGTGGACCGGATGCTACTGCAGGATCGATCTTTATCTTATGGAAAAACATGGGAATCACAGTACCTACGAGGCTTGAGATCACCATTGCCACGAGAAGCGAGATGCCGACGCAGCCAGAGATGCCAAATGCTCCGATCCAGGTGTATCCCTTAAACAGGTGGATGTAGATGCCAAGCAGTGCAAGTGCCATAATACCAAGGATTCCACCATTTAAAAGACCAATTTTCATTTCTTTTACCAGTAAGAAAAGTTTTTGTTTTCCGGTGAGAGTTTCATCCATCAGGACACGGATGGTAACTGCCAGAGACTGGGTACCGACGTTCCCGGCCATGTCAAGCACAAGGGACTGGAAACAGATTACGATCGGAAGTACAGCCACAACATGTTCAAAGACACCTACAACAGAGGAAACGATCATCCCGAGGAACAGCAGGATGATGAGCCATGGGAGACGTTTTTTCATGCTTTGTACAGTGGTTTCTTTGAGATCTTCTTCGGCGGTGAGACCGGCCAGTTTTGCGTAGTCTTCCCCCATCTCATTGTCAACCATCTCTACGATATCTTCGGATGTAATAACACCGAGCATATGACCGTCCTGCGACAGGACAGGAATGGAATCTTCCGAATAATCCATGATTTTTTCCATGCAGTCATCAATTTTTTCGTGATCGGTTACCGATGGATAGGAGCGGACGATAATATCGTCAAGCACATCATGTTTTCTTGCAATAATAAGATCTTTCAGATCAATAGCACCGGCAAATTTCAAAGATTCATCCAGTACATAAATGGTTGAAATATTGTCATTGGTCCCGGCCTGACGGACCAGTTCGCTCATTGCCTGACGGACGGAAAGTCCCTTTGGAATGCAGATGTAGTTGGTTGTCATGCAGCTTCCGATTTCGTCATCGTCATAGGAAAGCAGCATTTTTACATCTTTTATGGCTGCTTTGTCCAGGTTTTCCACGATTTCATATTTCTTTTTATCGTCGAGTGTTTCGAGGACGTCAACGGCATCATCGGAATCCATCAGGGAAACTACTTTGGCGGCATCTTTGACGGAGAGTTCGGCAAAGTAGATTTGTGGTTCATCCAGATATGCGAAGATTTCCGCAATTTTCTGTGGCCCCAGAAGCGTATAAATACGTTTCCTTTCTTTTGGAGTCATAACCGTAAGCATATCGGCAATGTCGTTTTCGTGATAATTAGATAAGCATTTTAAGATTTCATGGTCATTCTGTTTGCTTCGGATCAGCTTTGTAAGCTCTAAATATTTTTTGTTCATATGAATTCTCCTTTCCTTGTGTGCAGTCATCATGTGCAACAAAAGCTACATCATGCTGCGGATATGCACAATAGAAAAGGGCTCAGGTATACAGTTTTATATATTCAGGCACAAAAAAAGCACCTACCGGTGCTTTAAACATCATGAACCGGCAAAATTCATTTTCCAGTGAAAACGATAATTTTGCCAGTGAAAAAAGCATCGGTATTCAAATGTCTACTTCGCCCAAAACTATCGCTACTGTCCATGAATTTCACCTCCATTACTCAGATTTTTATGATTGTGGATTTAAATCTTTGGTTATGGTAGCATTTGTAAATGGATTTTTCAACCCTGAATCACGTAAAATTTTTGTAAAAGAAGGATATTTTGTCATTTTTAAAGAAAAGAAAATAGCGCATTGTATAGGGGTATGGTAAAATAGGAAAGAATAAAAATGCCATTATTTATGAAATAGATTTTTTTGAAAATCAGGAGGAATAACATGTACGATTTAGTCATTATAGGAAGCGGTCCGGCAGGTCTTTCGGCAGCTGTTTACGCAAAGCGCGCCTGTCTGGATGTGGTTGTTTTAGAGAAAGAGCCGATGGGTGGCGGACAGATGATTTATACGCAGGAAGTTGATAATTATCTGGGACTGCCGGAAACCAATGGGTTTGATCTGGCACAGAAATTTGAGCAGCATGCAAAAGCACTGGAGGTTCCGTTCATCAGCGATGAAGTGGATAACGTAGAGAAAAATACAGACGGAACGTGGAAAATCACCGGTGCTTCCGGAACCGTCTATGAGACAAAAACGGTACTGCTGGCAACCGGAGCCGGACACCGAAAACTCGGGGTGCCGGGAGAAGAAACACTGGCAGGAGCCGGGGTGTCTTACTGTGCAACCTGTGATGGAGCTTTTTTCCGTAACAAGACAGTGGCGGTTGTCGGCGGTGGAGATGTGGCACTGGAAGATGCCCTGTATCTGGCAGCCGGATGTGAAAAAGTGTATCTGATTCACCGCAGACAGGAACTGCGTGGTACGAAGGTACTGCAGGAACAGGTGGCAAATGAGCCGAAGATCACCTTCCTGCCGGATACCGTGGTGAAAGAAATCTGTGGGGAGCAGATGGTCGATCATCTGGTAATCGCAAACACCGGAACAGGAGAAGAAAAAGAACTGCCGGTCAGCGGTATCTTTATCGCAGTCGGTATGAATCCACAGACCGATGCGGTGGCTTCTGTGCTGGATTTAGATCATGGCTATGTGCGTGCCGGAGAAGACGGTGTGACGGAGCAGCCGGGGCTTTTTGTGGCAGGAGATGTCCGCACCAAGAAGCTGCGTCAGATTGTGACCGCGGTGGCGGATGGTGCCAACAGTGTGACAAGTATTGTAGAGTATCTCAAAACTTTATAAATTGCTGGTTAACTGCGGGGCTGGGAGCCTTTTGTTTTCAGAGGGACGGATTTGCGAGGAGTCTGTTCTAAATATAAGGTTTCTCTATGCGACGGAAGAAGGGGGACATTCTCTTTCTACAGAAAAATTTACAAGTCAGCGCCGATGTTGATTTCAGGCTGGTTTTGCAAAAGTTTTACTTTTATGCTATTAGCGTTACATGATGGAACTACGGCGCAGTTGTAAATTTGTTCTTCCGAAAGAAATGTACCCCTTCTTCCTGTGGATTGGAAAACTATAAGTAAAAGAATGATGCCCGCAAATCCTGTCTGTGGAACAAACATAAAGGCACCAGAACTTGCAGTTAAGGGGACGCCTCAAAAGGAGCTACGAATCCCATGAACTGGAATAAACATAAAAATACCCTGTTAAATCACTTGATGATAAGGCCGGGTATCTATAGATGAAAAATTAAAGTTTTAGGTGACGGTTTTCCGAAATTTTAATGCTTGAAATCAGAAAATGTCACCTATATAGTAAAAATTGCTTCTTCGGATACCGTTTTTTTAGAAAAAGCGGTATCTGAAGAAGCAATTTTTGATCTATAGAGACTTTCCGGTATCTGAATGTTAAATTTTCAATATATAGGTACCGCAATGGTATTTTTTACATGAAATTTATTGGGATAGATACCACGATGACATCTTTCCTATGAATTTTGATTATATAGAACCCATCCTTTATTTATAAGTTTATAATGCCCGAACATATAAAGGCTTTAATAGAACTATTGTTTCACAAAATACCGGCAATGAAATTTCCACCTATTAGCATGTCAGGATTCCAAAGTATTTATCACTTTACCGTAAACGCTCATTGCACGCATTTCCTTCCGGGAGCGCCTTTAACTGCAAATTTTTCTGTAGAAAGAGAATGCCCCCCTTCTTCCGTCGCATCGAAAAAACTTATATTTAGAACAATCCCCGCAAATCCGTCCCTCTGAAAAACAAAAGGCCCCAGACCTCGCAGTTAACCCACAATTTAGAGGTGAGATTGTATGAAAAAGAAGAAAACTATTATGGCGATGATTTGTATTCTTGTGTTATGGATTGCTATTGGTGTCGTTGATTACAGGTGCGTGCATAGTTTTGAAACTCCCAATTCCCTTTTGTGTTCCCAATGCTCTCAATCCGGTTTTTCAGTGTATAATCATCCAATCTCCAGAGTTATTCAAATCCACCTTGTCTATAGTGGGTGTGCAGATTCTAAGAAGAAAGCTGCCCCAAAATCGGAGCAGCTTTCTTCTGATACTATTTCCCGCAAAAGTCCACTTTGAGATGCCAGAGGACATCTCTTTCCAACCCGCGTCTGTGGTCACTCAATCTTACTCAACGCATCCAAAACGGCTGTCAGTTCCGCTGTTTCGGTAAACACTCCAATGAAGCAATCACCAGAGCGAAAATAGACCCCACCGGTTTCTCCCAAAAGCGGTCCTGTTATTTCTTCCTGATTGGAATAAATGCTCCTATCGGTTTTTGGTTCGTAGTTCATAACACAAACGGTAAAAGTATCTCCAATCTGTTCCGGATCGGGTACAACCTCCCCGCCATCCTCCGTAAATTTCTGTTCCGGTATCTCACCAGTAATGTATTCAATCCTCAGCATATTGTATTGGGTTCCGTCTTTCATCGTTGTGTTATAAACGCTTCCACGCCCATAGTGAAAGCCTTCTGGCAACTGCTTGGGAAGGTGTTCCGCTAATGGATGGGCCAAGGTTTCTGCTTCTGTCAGGCTTACTACTTCTGCCGATTCAACATTTTCTTCGCTCTCGGTGCCAGGATATACGGCAACGCTATATGTCGATGTCATCCCATCGCTGTTTCCAGCATCAATTCCAGCAGTGCTGCCAGTACCGGGAATCGAAATTCCACCAGGTGTTGTTGAAGAATTCTGCTGTAAAAGAGCAGTAGTGCCTGCAACAATAAGGCACAGGCAAGCTGCCATTGTTCCCCAAACTTTCCAATTTAGCTTCTTTTTCATAGTTGTTTTAGCCCCTTTCACGATGTCGTCGTCAAGTTCACCAAGGATTTCAAAGAAATCGTCTTTCCTCATATCTCAAAGCCCCTTTCTGTCAAATATGCTTTTAACTGTTTCCGTGTACGCTCCAGCGTCTTTGATACAGTTCCCTGCAACATTCCAGTGTCATTTGCAATAGCTGAAACTGAATCTGCATACCAATAGCGTCGTACAAACAGATTCCGCTTGTTTTCTGAAAGGCTTCTCACAAATGAACTGATCGCCTTTATCAGTTCTTGGTGGTCAAGTACCTGTTCCACATTGTCAGTATCCGATACACAATCAGTCAGTTCATCTAAAACAAGTGTAATCTCACCGCTGCCCCGTTTTTCAGCATGGTCGTGTTTATACTTGTTAAATGACAAGTTTCGTGTAATTTTGCCAAGGAATGTTTCCAATTGCTTCGGCCAATGTGTTGGCATAGAATTCCATGCGTTCAGATAGGTATCGTTGACACATTCTTCTGCATCTTCTTCATTGTTCAGTATGTTCCTTGCTATGGCTTTGCAGTAGTGACCATATTTATCGGATGTTATACGAATGGCCTGCTCATTCCTATCCCAATAGAGCTGGATTATGTCATTATCGTCCATACTATACCTCCTCGTATATACACAACTTCCAGACAAAAATCTGACACTCATTAAAAAATGTTTTTCTCTCCCATAATACCATATTGCCACCATTCCCGCACACAGAAATAGGACTACCACTCATTTCTGAATGATAGTCCTGCTTCTGATTCATTAAGAGTGCTATCCCTCTTTTAAAGAATGTGCGAAATGTAATGATTACATATTTTCTATGGATTGACAGAACGCCTAAAAATAACCCATGTGCTTATGAAGTAACAAATCAATAAAAGTAGCAAAATTCCCACAGTTGCCACAATCTGTAACATCAATGCAGTGAATCCAATATAGGTTGAAATCTCTGCTGATACGGTTTGAATAAAATAAGTGATTACAACAGCAGCTACAATGATTGCTACGATAATTGGCAGCCCGAACCAAACGCTTAATTGCTTCAAGATAAGCTTTCCTATATGCTTTTCCTCTACACCTAATTTTCGGAGTACAGAGAAACGATACTTATATTGTCCTGCGTCTAAAAGCTGTTGCAGGGAAAGTACCGTAAGACATATAACCATCAGTACGACAGCACCATAAATCATTGCAGTCTGTAAAATAAAGTTATTTGCTATGGAACTATTGATTTGCAGTGTGCTAAAACGCACGCCATAAATAGCCCCGGTTTCTGCCTTCTCGGGATATTTCTCCGCAAAAAGTTTTTCCAGTTTCCTTGCATTTTCATAGGAGATATTTTCCGTTGTTGTAATATATCGGTTTTTTATTACTGGCAACAGCTTTTCACAAATATTGTCTGGAAGTACATACAATACATTTGTATAGGAATTGTACGCTGTTTCTCCAATCGGATCCTCATAATAGGACTGCCCGGAAAGAGTTAATTCTCCTGCGTCTGTCATAATGCTGGTGTGTTCTTTCAAAAAGTTATCCCGTTCTTCCTCGGTGGCGATTGCTTTCCATTGTGTTGTAAATTCATCTTCCTCCAGAGAAATCTGTTCGTAACCCAGCATTTCCCGTATAGTGTTATAATCACTCAAAGAAATTGCTACAATCGGAAAATCATATTTCTGTCTGTTGTGAAAATCGTCTTTCTCTGGCAGATATAGATTGAACGTGCAATCATAGTCTGTATCTATTTTATGTTCTGTCAGAAAATCAGTAATGATTTCATAACTGTTCTGTGGCAGATTTTCTTCTTCATATACGTCATTATATCTTGAATATACCTGCACATCATACATAGAGCGCATATCCAAATAACCTGAAGCCCAGCCCGTCAAAATAGGGGCGGCAATAAACATGAAGATTGCAAGGACAAGGGTTATACAAATCAGCGTCATTGTTTTGCTGGTTGTATTTAGTTTTGATATAATTTGCCCGAAAAAGAACAGGTTTTCTCCCTTGTATCTATGTTCCGGCGATTTTACTTTCCATGCTACAATCAAACCACTGGTAAGATAAATGAAGGCACAAATGAAGAAAAGTAAGTCAATCACAACAAAAAGCAGATATTGATTGAGCGTTCCACCACCTAAAGACAGATAATATTTATTTGTTAATGCTGCAACGCTGGCTGCTGTAAAAGCATTCAATACAGAACATATCAGCAAACCAGCAATGAAACATTCTCTTTTTTTCTTTCTAATTATGCAAAATATCGACCACAGCAAAGTAAGCAGCGGAAAAAGAATATTTCCCCAAAACATAAGCTGCACCGGAAACGCAAAGCGGGTGTCATAATAAAACCAGACCTTTTGTATTCCTGTAATCAATCCCCATACGGTAAATACTTCAAAGAGGACTACTACAACAGAAATGAAGCGGCTCTTTTTTAGCTCTGGTTCGTTCTCTTTCTCTGCGGAAAGCATATCAATAATTTTTGTTTTCTGAATGGTACGGGTATTGAAAATTCCTACCACAAAAAAACTTGCCACAAAAAATACCACTGTCAACAAAACGGTATCCGGGAATAATGTCCATGAGATTTCATAAGGCTTTCCATAAGCAGTAAGGAGCATTGCGGTAATGAATTGAGAGCAAAATACACCGCAAAAAATACCAATCAAAATGGAAAACATACCCATAATCAGTGTTTCTGCAAAGAAAATCCTGCCAATGGTTTTTTGTTCCATTCCCATAATGGACTGGACAGCAAACTCTTTTTGCTTCCGTCTTAGCATATAATGATTGACGAACCGTATCAAAAATAACAACAGCAATGTTATCATGCAGATTGCAATTTTCATTCCGTCACTTAACAGCGTAAAATCATACTCGCTGCCTATATCCGGGCTATAACAACTACTGGAAATAGACAAGAACGCATAAAACAAGGTAACACAGATTGTCATTGTGACAATGTAGACCAGATAGTCTTTTACAGACCGTTTTGCATTTCTGAAAACAAGTTTAGCATACATGGCTCTGTCCCCCTCCGATCATGGTAAGGACATTCAGAATTTTATCAAAAAAATCACTTCTGCTGTCGTCGCCCTTGCGCAGTTCCATAAAGATTTCTCCGTCTTTCAAAAAAAGAATACGGCTGGCATAGCTGGCGGTAAAAGCGTCATGGGTTACCATGAGAATTGTCGCCCCAAGCTGTTCATTGATACTTTGGATTGTAGACAGCAGCATTTGTGAGGAATGGCTGTCTAATGCCCCTGTCGGCTCATCTGCCAGTAAGAGCTTCGGGTTGTTGATAATTGCTCTTGCACAAGCACAACGCTGTTTTTGTCCGCCGGATACTTGATAAGGATATTTGTTTAGAATATCGCTTATATTCAGTTTCTCAGTTATATTCAAAATGCAGGATTCTACGCTTCCAGCTGGCACTTTATTGATTGCTAATGCCAGTGCAATATTTTCTGAAATCGTCAACGTGTCCAGCAAATTGAAGTCTTGAAATATAAACCCTAAATTCTCCCTGCGAAAACGGGCAAGGGATTTTGGTTTGATTTCCGTTATGTCTGTTCCCTCTAAAAAAATATGCCCTGCACTTACGGTATCAATCGTAGAAATACAGTTGAGCAGTGTTGTCTTTCCAGAACCGGACGCCCCCATAATTCCGAGAAATTCCCCAGCTTCCACAGAAAAGCTAATGTCTTTAATGGCTTTGGTAATATTCCCTTCATTGCCATAATATTTCTGGATATGTTCCAGTTTCAAAATCGTATTCATCTGATAAACCTCCTTAACTGTTCCATATCTTTATTGTAAATGGAGTATCTCATTTTTTGTATCAAGTTTTCTTACACAGTTCTTACAAAAATGTAAGAAGTGCAGAACCTATCAGCCCTGCACTCCGATAATAAAATCATTCATTTGAAAGATAAGTGAAATCGTTGTTCCTCTGTTTTCGGAATAAGCAGTAAGTCCTATTCCCAGTTTATCACATAGACGCTTGCAAAGATATAATCCAATTCCAGTAGAATTTTTCCCGATTCGCCCATTCTGACCTGTAAATCCTTTTTCAAAAATGCGGGGTAAATCACTTTTAGGAATACCTATCCCGTTGTCACGGATAGATAGCACAATCCCGTCATTTGTTTCTGTCGCCCCAAAGTGCAAAATAGGCTGCTCTGCATGGTATTTGATCGCATTACCGATAATCTGATTTAAGATGAACCGCACCCATTTTTCATCAGTGTAAACTTTTGTTTCTATATCGTCTATCTGAATCGTCATATTGCTTTGACGCAAAAGATACTTATTATCTCCGATTGCACTATGCACAACATCACATAAATTGACCTCACGAATAGAATAGTCTTTTTCAGCATGTTCACTTCGGGCATAGTAAAGGGTCTGTTCTGTATATTGGTTGATATTCTCTAACTCTGCCAATACCTCTCTGGAAAAGGGAGAACGGTTATTCTCACACAGCAGCTTCATGGCTGTAATTGGTGTTTTTACTTCGTGTATCCATTGTTCAATGTATTCTTTATATTCCCTGCGTTCCCTCTGTACTTCGCCAATCCGTTCCAACATAGATTTTTCAGCCATTTTCATAATCTGGTAAAAAACCTGTTCATCAGCCCTTTCCGGCACTTGCATGATTTCCGGCAATAAATATCGTTCTTCTAATTGCTCCGTCATATTGAGCAATTTATTCAGATACTTTTTTCGTGAGAAACAAAAAGTCAGCAAAGATAAAACAAGGACAATCGACCAGACCGCAAGAATAAACAGGACTGTTTGGATAGGATTATCGCTTGCAATCAGGAACAAGGCAAGGGCAAGCATACCCAGCAGATTGATTAAAATAACGGGGAGTTGATTTTTTAGATATTGTTTTCCACTCATAATGTATATCCCTGCCTGTGTTTTGTTTTAATGAAATCTACAAGGCCGATTGTCGCCAGTTTGTCACGAATACGGGTCATATTGACACTTAGGGCGTTATCATCAACATAAAGCTGATTGTCCCAAAGAAAATCCACAATATCATTTCTGGAACAGATTTTTCCGGCATTCTTAAAAAGGTAGTAGAGGATTTTCAATTCATTCTTTGTCAATTCTGCTTTCTGTCCTTTGTACTCTATCATACTACTCTCCAAATGTAGGGTAGCTTCTCTCCACATATAAATTTCTGTTTGAGGGGAACGGTAGGCTTTCTTTAACAATGCAGCAATTTTAGCAAGAAGAATAGCGGGATTATAAGGCTTTGTGATAAACGCATCTCCACCCAGCATAATGCTGTTCAGTTCGTCCATATCTGTATTGCTGCTTGTTACAAATACAATCGGAATATCTGAAAAGGTGCGAATTTGAGAGCATATTTCAAAACCGTTATTCCCCGGAAGTTTTATATCCAGAATAACCAGATGTGGCGCAGCTTCTTTTAACTGCTCTACTGTTTGGGAAAAATCCGTAACTGCAAATACTTCATATCCATTCCCAGACAAAAGAGTTTTAAGCTGTGTTTGTATCGTAAAATCATCTTCAATGATTAGTATTTTTTCCTTCATAAAGATACCTCCCTGATACTTTATTGTACTGTATCAGAGAGGTTCTCTCAAGGCACGATTCTAAATAACACCTAAGTCCAACATATGCTCCCTGCAAAAGTCCAACATCTGAGCATTTGCAATCCTTCTTCGATTTGCTTTTCTTCGGGGGAGTTTATCCCAACGGAAAAGAGAGAAGCCTGTAAATGGGGGAAGTTAGAGGAATAATTATATAAATTATAATTTATCAAAAGAAGTTTCCATCACTCTTCCCTGGTCAATTCATATGTCACCTCCTTGTTCTTTGTTCGCATAACAATCCCTCTGACATCTTCCAGATTAATTTTATTTGCCACCTGTAATCCTAGATAAGAGGTCACCCTATAGAAAGCTCCTGACTGTAACACTGCATTGCAGTCGGAATAGGTTTTCTTTGCCTTTGAATCACTAATGATATCCATCGGATAAGGATCTGCAATATTCCAGTTACGCGTTCCATCCTTGTAAATCAAAGAGGTTTTTCCAAGATCCTCTCCCACGCTTTCCTGATTCTTTCCCCATCTCTCTAATCCAAATGACCATTCAGCATTTTTCTGCATTTTTCTATAATACTCTGTAGTTGTTCCATAAATTACAGCACTCAATGGTGTTATCCGCATCCGCTTTGGCTCATAATACTTCGGGCTGATCTGCTCTTGATTTTTTGCTTTCAACGTATATTCATAAACAGGAACATTACAACTCGCGTCAAGTGTCGCCGTATTATTCGTTTTTGTAGGCAAATCATAACACAATGTCAAATTCATTGACGATGGGACCCATTGTCGAAAATCCATGTCCATTTCAAAATACTGCACATTCTTATCACTTTGTGTTCTGAGAAAAATAGATGAAGATTCAAAATGCTCTTCATACACGTTCTGCTTAAGACGCAACTGTCTTGTCGAACGAAGATTTCCATTCTCATCATAGCTTTCCGATCCCGCCGGTCCTTTGGTTACCAGCCATTTTTCGCCGGTTTCATCCTTTGCCTCATAGCGCACAACTGCACTTACAACAACTTCATCCGAAAGGATTTCCTCTACCGAAAAAATCATATGTTCATCCTGGTCACTGAATACTCCTCTTGTAACGTAATCAGACAATTCACTTCGCTGTCCCCAATACCCCTGAAACATCTTTTTTAGCTGCTCCGCAAAAGATGTCTGTGGAACAATGCAGGCAAGTGCCAGTGCAGCCGCCACGGTACCTGCAATACCGGCCATTTTCATTCGTTTTTTTCTCATCATTTTTTCCTCCTTTCGTCTCTTTTTGAGTACAATTTCCTCCTCTTTGATCTCCCGCTGCGGTGTAAGGGCCTTTTTTAAAATCTTATCTAATTGCTCATCGTTCATATCCGATAACCTCCAGTTTTTCCTTTAAAAGTGATTTTGCTTTGCGCAGACGGGTTTTAACAGTATTGACGGAAAGATGCAGACACTCCGCAATTTCTGTCAGTTTCATATCCGCCGAATAATACAGATACACCACCAGCCGGTATTTTTCGGGAAGCTGCTGCACCAGTTTCTGCACTTCATGTATTGTTTCCTCCTGCAATACCTGTACTTCCGGATCTGCATTCCGGGTTTCCGATGCTTCCCCGCCGTTTTGTATATGTACTTCGTAGCTCTCCTGTGGTGCAATCCGCATCCGCCATGCAAATTTTCGTCTGCGATTTTTCCAGAGCCGGATTGCCACAGAAAGTGCATAACTTTTACTGTTATTTTTCTCATCCAGCCGGTCTAAATGTTCCAGCAGCGTAAGCATGGTATCCTGATACAGTTCATCACCCTCATGGGCATTTCCTGCAGTCATCCTGCAAAACCACAGGATATCTCTCCCGTGCGCAAGCACAAACTCATCAAACTTTTGTTTTGTCACGTGTAATTCCTTTCTATTCCCCAAAGACGTCCATGAGATTTCTCTCTTACATAATGATATTGTAATAAATTTTCAAAAAGTTTTCCGGATTTATTGGCACTTGAACAAATACGTTGAATACTCTATAATAAGTAGAAAACCTGTGCCCTGCGGTACATTTTTGATGTATCCCAATCGCATCTGGCTTTTTATTACACATTACGAGGAAATTTTATGAAAAAAAATACCCTGCGGCATTCCCTTCTGCTGCTTCTGACTGCAGCTATCTGGGGATTTGCCTTTGTTGCACAGAGTGTGGGAATGGACTATGTGCAGCCTTTTACCTTTACTGCTGCCCGCTCACTGATCGGGGGGATCGTACTGCTTCCGTTTATTTTTATCCGGGCGCAGAAAACCGGCCGGACTTCTGAGGAAAAATCCGCTTCCTGGAAACAGGCACTGCCCGGAGGCATCATCTGCGGTGTTCTGCTGTGTATCGCATCGAATCTGCAGCAGATCGGCATACAATATACGACCGTTGGAAAAAGCGGGTTTATCACAGCAATGTACATCGTGCTTGTTCCGGTACTCGGTATACTTTTTCACAAGAAAACCGGTATCCGCGTGTGGATCTCTGTGGCACTTGCTGTATGCGGACTGTATCTTTTATGTATGACCGGAGGTTCCTTTCGTCTGCAGCGCGGAGATCTGTATACACTCTGCTGTGCGCTCATATTTTCCCTGCAGATTCTTGCCGTGGATCACTATGCACCGATCGCGGATAATGCCATACTGGCATGCATCGAATTTTTCACCTGTGGCATCTGTTCCCTGATCCCGATGTTTTTACTGGAACAGCCACGGATGCACCTGATTCTTGCCGCATGGCTGCCGATCCTGTATGCAGGCATACTCTCCAACGGTGTGGCCTACACTCTGCAGTTTTTTGCACAGCGGGGACTTCCTGCCTCTACAGCCTCTCTGCTAATGAGCACGGAATCCGTGTTCTCGCTTCTGGCGGGTTTTCTCATCCTGCACCAGATGCTGAACGGTCGTGAGCTTGCCGGATGTGCACTGATGTTTGCCGCCATTATTCTTGTACAAATAAAAGGAAAAGAAAAGGAGTCGATTAATTCATGAAAAATATCATTGAAAACGAAGTCGGGGCCATCCTGACAGATATCCTTGACGATTATAAAAAAGGACGCGCAGTTGATAAGATGGATATCTACAACCAGCCGGATAAAACCGAAATTATGGACATTCTTGACCGTCTGTTTTCCATTGTTTATCCGGGATTTTTCCGCGATAAAACCCACAAAATCTACAATATTGAACACAGTGTGTCTACCATGATTGAAGATGTAATGTTCCACCTGAACAAACAGATCTGTGTTGTCTTAAAATATACGAAAGAATTCGGTGACAATGAGGAAGAAAAACTGGAACAGTTTGCACAGAAAGCAACCGTTTCTTTCATGCGGCGGATTCCAAAGGTTCGTGAATACTTAGAGACCGATCTGCAGGCCGCTTACGATGGCGATCCTGCTGCACGCAGCAAAGACGAGATCGTATTTTCTTATCCGGGACTTTATGCCATCACGGTATACCGTCTGGCGCATGAGCTGTTTCTGCTTGGTGTTCCGCTTATCCCGCGTATGATGACGGAACAGGCACACAGCAAAACCGGTATCGACATCCATCCGGGTGCAACCATCGGCAAATATTTCTTTATTGACCACGGAACCGGCATCGTAATCGGTGAAACAACCATCATCGGCTGCCATGTCAAACTGTATCAGGGTGTTACACTTGGTGCCCTTTCCACCAAAGGCGGTCAGAAACTGCGCGATGTGCGTCGTCATCCGACCATCGGTGACAATGTAACGATTTACTCTGGTGCTTCCATCCTCGGTGGGGAAACTGTCATTGAGGAGGGGGTTGTAATAGGTGGTAACTCATTTATTACCCAGTCCATTAAAAAAGGCACCAAGGTCAGTGTCCGCAACCAGGAACTGATCTACCACAGTGATGATGAATCACTTCACCACAAAGAACAGGATGAATCCTGGTTTTACATTATCTGATAGTTACAAAAGGGGATTTTATGGATACAAAAGCTTTCCGGGAAGGATTCCGCGATGGCATTCCCATCGGACTTGGATACCTCGCTGTTTCTTTCTCTTTAGGTATTTCTGCAAAACAGGCTGGTCTGACTCCGCTTCAGGGGTTCGTGACCAGCTTTCTGGAAAATGCATCGGCCGGCGAATACATCGCATTTACTCTGATCGGTGCCGGTGCCACATATATTGAACTGTGTCTGATGACAATCATCGCCAATGCACGCTATCTTCTGATGAGCTGTGCCATGAGCCAGCGGTTTTCACCGGATACCCCTATGATCCATCGGTTTCTTGTCGCATTTGACCTGACGGACGAGCTGTTCGGCATTGCTATCGGGCGTCCCGGATATCTCAATCCCTACTACAGTTACGGTGCGTTTCTTGTCGCACTTCCGGGCTGGTCTATCGGAACCGCCGCCGGTGTCATCGCCGGCAATCTGCTGCCGGGCGATATCGTAAAAGCACTCAGCGTTTCTTTGTTTGGTATGTTTCTTGCAATCATCATCCCGCCTGCCAGAAAAGACAAAGTCGTGCTGGTGTTGATCATCATCAGTTTTGCAGCAAGTTACCTGTGCAGCCGTCTCCCGGTCATCCGTGACATTTCCAGCGGAACGCGCACGATCATCCTGACACTGATCATCGCTGGAATCGCCGCATGGCGTTTTCCTCCACAGACGGAGATCACTCTGGAAAATGCTGACGCACAAAAAGAACAGGGGGCAGATGTATGAGTGGAAATATTTATATCTACATTGCAATCGTAGCGATCACCAGTTATCTGATCCGCGTGCTTCCGCTGACGCTGATCCGCAAGCCGATCAAAAACCGGTTTATCCGTTCTTTCCTGTATTATGTACCTTATGTCACACTTGCGGTTATGACCTTTCCGGCAATCATTGATGCCACAGCCACACCACTTGCAGGAGCACTTGCTCTAATTGCCGGCATCTTTATGGCATGGAAAGGACTCGGACTTTTCCCGGTTGCGATCGCCTGCTGCATCATCGCTTACCTTGGCGGACTGATTTTTTAATAAAAAATGCCTGCATCATTTTTTGATCCAGGCATTTCTTCTATCCCCAAAGTGAAAATAAAAATACTACGATTCCAAGAATAACAAGAATCACACCCGTCACACGGTTCAGCGTTTTCGGTGTGGCTTTATTTGCAAATACCGCAGCAATTCTCGCCCAGATCAGGGTAAATACCACACATAAAATAAATACCATCCAATCCGGCTGTCCACCTATGGCAAAATGTGAAACTGCACCTGTAAATGCAGTAAATGCCATAATAAATACGCTGGTTCCCACTGCCATTTTTAGTTCATATCCAAGCACTGTGGTAAGTATAAGAAGCATCATCATGCCTCCGCCGGCACCGATAAATCCACAGATAAATCCGATACAGATGCCACTGATCACAGACTGTATGGCGCGTTTTTTTGCCGACACCCCCTGCATTGCTTCTTTGGTTGTCATGACGGGACGGACAATAAATTTAATGCCTAGCAGAAACGTCATAAAGACGGAAAAATTTCCCATGGTGGCAGATGGTACCAGACTTGAAACATAACTTCCTACCACCGTAAATGCAAGAACACTCACCATCATAATCAATCCATTCCGGATGTCCAGATTTTTGTTTTTGCCATATGTATACGCGGACACTGCACTGGCAAGCACATCCGAAGACAAAGCAATCCCCACCGCCATATATGGTTCCATTCCAAGGAATGTGATGAGCATGGGGCTGATAACCGCTGCCGCACTCATCCCGGCAAAACCGGTTCCAAGTCCGGCTCCCATACCTGCAAAAAATGTTACTAGAATCGTAAATAATACTTTCATTCTCCTGTATCTCTCCTTTGTTCCAGATAACAGGTAATTTTAGCACATTTTTCAAAACAAATCCAGCATGTTATCCAGATAAATTTCTTCCCGGACATGCAGCTGATATTGTGGCTTTGTCATGTAATATAGCAGAAACTCTAAAATCAGTGCACTTCCAAGTCCCCGTCCCTCGATCTTAAAATTAGAAAATCCCATTGGAAAGTAAACATTTTGGATTGTCTCTATTCCAATAAATCCCGGATTTAGCATGGCTTTGGAAAAGCAATATCCCTGCTCAGATTCCGGTGCCGTACAGTGATGTTCCCTATTTTCTCCAAGATTCTTGCGGCTGACCGCTTCATAACAGGCTTTCCTGTCCTTACAGCCAAACCAGCAGCATTCATTGCACAAAAACTCCACCTTGTCTTTTTCTGGCCAAGACAGTGTCTTCCATCGGTCATAGGCTTTATTTAAGCGAAAATCAGGAACAACATACCGGAAATCTTCACGTCGTATTTCCTCCACCAGCTGCTTAAAATCCGTGATTACTTTTGTGATGGACGAAACAAAATAAAGGTGCGAATAATGTTTTTTCAGATATTCCAACAGCAGATCCGAATGGACAATCACACCGTTTTGCACATCTTTATTTTCTTCCAGTAAAGCACAAAGCGCATTGCATTTCCGGTCAGAAAGATGCTTCTCTTTTAAAAGAGAGTTGCTGAAGGTCAGCCGCGCGGATATTCCATACTCCTGCATCAGTGCCAGAACTTCTTTCGGATCATTCTCTCCAAAACCGGCACGTCCGCCGCCCCAGATACAATCTGCCGGAGCTCCATAGATCGAACCGATTTCACACCAGTCATAAAACCAGTCCCAAATGCTCTTAGATTTTCTTCATTCCCAGCTCCTTTGCATCCTATCTCCCTGCCTGCAATCCAAAACTATCTTTTTTGCTTTTCTCTCTCCGACATCGGCACTTCGTTTTTCATGTAAGTATCCCACACCTGCATCCGATCCTGCTCATCCAGCTTTCGCAATACCTTCGCCGGAACACCTGCCACGATGCAGTTATCCGGAACATCACGGTTTACGACTGCCCCTGCCGCTACAATACAGTTTTTCCCGATGGTCACTCCGCCACAGATCGTCGCGCTCGAACAGATCCAGCTTCCGCTTCCGATGTGGACCGGCTTTGCATACTCAAGGTCATGGAAACCGTCCGGATACTGCTGCGGCAGACGCTCATCGGAGAGGAACGGATGGAATCATTTTTTCCAGCAGACGCTGCTTTCTTTTCTTCATCCACAGCGGTGTGCGGTTGAATTTATCACAGGTTTCCATCCCAAACGAATGGTATTTTTCCAGATCTTTGCTGTCGGCATTGTAGAGTCTGCCAGCTTTCATTCTTTCCCAGTTATTCATGTCTGTTTCTCCTTTTTTCTGATCGCATCCTCTATTCTTCTTTCTCCAGAAATGTCTGCACATTTTCTTTTGTAACCTTCTGATATGCGCGATATATATATTTATAATTTTTAAACGGATTTGGATTATTTTCATCCTCTGTAGCAATCGAAAATGCAAGATTTGCCATTGCTGCTGCCTGCCCTTCTTTATCATTATATACGGTTGCTGCAAGTGTTCCGTCTTTTACCGCTTCAAGCCCTTCTTTTGTCCCATCTATTCCAAAAAATACCGGCCGGTTTGTTTCCGTATACCCGAGCTTTTCATAAGCATCCATAGCACCGAGTGCCATTGCATCATTATTGGCAAGAACAACTTCCATCCGGTTGTTATATTGTCCGATCAGCTGTATCATACGGTTCTGTGCCTGCACACGATTCCAGTTTGCAATCTGATAACTCAGTTTTTCCAGTGCAATCCCCTGTTCTTTCAGGCTCTCCGCAACGCTTTCCGTTCTAATAATGGCATCCTGATGCCCCATTTCCCCCTCAAGTATCACATACTGGATCTTTCCATCATGATTACGGTCCACATCCGGATGTTCTTTGATATAATCTGCTGCAAGCTGTCCCTGCATCTGTCCGGATTGTTTTGCTTCTGCTCCGACATAATATAACTGATCCCACTGCATCAGGTCTTCTTCCACAGGTTCCCTGTTAAAAAATATAATGGGAATATCGTGTTCCTGCGCGGCTGTAATGATCTGCGACGGATCCGTCCGGTCTGCCAGATTGACGCACAGAATATCACAGCCATTGCCGATCATTTCCTGCACCTGATCGTCCTGCGTTCTCTGCGAATTTGCAGCATCCATAATGGTCAGACTGATATCATATCCCCTTTTTTCCAGTGTCCTGCATTCCCTTTTAAAATTTTCCAGAAGTTCCCCCAGAAAGGTATCTCTCTGGTCATAACATGCGACACCAATATAAATCTGTTTCGGTATTTCCTTTTTTTCGCTTCCACATGCACCATACAAAAGAATTCCCATCAGACCAATTAATGCCATAGCGTTTTTTATTTTTCTTTTATCCATGATAACCTCTGATTTTACCGGCTGATTGTAAACAGCAGATTCCGGTTCTCCTCCGAAAAAAGATTCTCCCGTGTGAGAACGGTATACGTAATCTGCCGGTCTTTCATTTTATAGAAAAAATTACGTCGTTTTTTAATAAGTTCTGCAACACTTTCATAGCCTGCGTCAAACTCATCCGGAGCAACCAGACATTGTGCCCATCCTGCATCCAGATAATAAACTGCCTCCGTTGAATTTCCAATTCCATAGAGTACCGCCCCATACAGGTCATTATCCTTTGCCGCCTCCCCGGCTTCCACAAAGCTTGCATTATCCAAAGCCATCACGATATCCACCCTTCTTTGCGTCTGTAAATTGATTTTCTCTTTCGAATCATTTTCTTTTGATACAGACCATAAAATTTCTGCGCCACTCCCCTTTAATGTATCACAAATCCCCTTCTTTCTTTTTATCACTGCTTCTGAAGTGGCATACTGCGAATAGATCCCAATCTTCTTCCCGATCAGATTTCCACGGTAATTTTCCAGAAGCTTTTGGGCAAGATCCGCACCCATATGGTAATGATCAGGTTCTATTGTATGCAATCCGGACGGTTCTTCGGGAAATGTATCTCCCACGGCCATTATAGGAACACTTTTTTCCAGCTGTTTTAGCTTTTGCTGCCCATCCCGGTTTGCAATCGGTTTTACGATCACCGCATCTGCTCCTTTTGCAATTTCCTGATTCATAATCTCAATCTCCTCATTGGCGGTTTCCATATTGTCCTTACTGATGATCACAACATCTGTATCATATTCCCGTGCTGCCATTTTCAGTCCGTATTTAAACGCTGACCACTCGCTCTCATCCACATCCGGTATGATCACCGCAATTGTTTCCGGTTCATGGCCGTTTTGCTTATAGATGATAAAGCCGAGAACCAGAATCACGAGAATTCCCAGAACTGCCTCTATTATCACAAATGTTTTTTTCCCATGTTTCATTTTAAGAATCCTCCGGCATATGGTGTTCCTCAAATTTCCTGCAGTTTTCCTCACTGTAAACAATCTCTGGGATGATAACTGTCACTGTCGTTCCCTCATCCAGTTCACTTTCTATCTGAAGTCCGTATGGTTCTCCAAACAATAACCGGAGCCGGTTATTTACATTTACAAGCCCGACTCCGGAGCCTTTTTTATGTACACGGTTTGTATCCTTTAATAACAGGTCAATCTCCTCTTCCGGAATCCCCATTCCGTTATCCGATACCTGCATAAAGATATTTTCTTGCTCTTTCCATCCGCGAATGAGGATTTTTCCGCAGTCATCCATCTCCCTTACGCCGTAATTGATCGCATTTTCAAGGATCGGCTGCAGCACAAGTTTCACGATACAATCATCCAGAATATCCGGACGGATATCAAATACAACTTCAAACTTGTTTTTATACCGCACTTTTTGTATATTAACATAACTTTGCGCGTGCTGCAGTTCATCCCTTATGCGGATAACCGTATGTCCTTTTGAAAGGCTGATCCGGAAAAGCTTTGCCAGCTGCGTGATCATAAAGGCAGCTTCCTCATTTTTACCGCTCTCTATCATCCAGGTGATGGAGTCTAATGTATTGTATAAAAAATGCGGGTTGATCTGGCTTTGCAGCACATCAAATTCGCTTTTTCTTCTTTCATTCTGTTCCCATATGACTTTTTTCATCAGTTCGGAATTCTGCCGGTAGGATTCCTGAATGGATTGTCCCAGATGCCGGATCTCTGTTGAGCCTCCGATTGCAATCTTTTCTTCTTTTCCTTCCTGATATTCACGCACCGAGTGATCCAGTTTCATAATCGGCCGCGATATCCGCACGGAAATGATGCGGTTTACAAATACAAGCATCATTGCCATAAGCAGTAAAATAAGCAGGACAAACTGCTTTACATCGGCCATCTTATTTGTGAATATTTCATACGGCATAACACAGACCAGGCGCCATCCTGTATAACTGATTGCACCCACCATAACTTTTCTGTGGTTTTTTCCCAAATATTCATCGTAAATTTTTTCTTTGGACGAAGCTGCCTTTACGCTGCTTTCTGTATTCATGCCATTGTCAATTCTTGCCTGATGCGGATGATAAATAATATTTCCCTCACCATCACACAGATAAAAATACTGTCCTTTTCCTGACGTATTGATCCGTTCCATCATACGTGAAATCCCGGAATAGTCCATATCCACAAGCAGCACTCCCAACTGTGTATCTGTCCCATTCGTAAGTTCCACGACACGGCTGGAAGAAATCACCCAGTAATACCGACAGGTACCGTCATCAAATAAATTCTGGACATGGGGTGTGGAAAAATGGATATTCTCCATACGTGTTTTTGCCTGCATAAACCATCCCTGTCTGGTCACATCCGGTTCTTCTTTCTGGGCAACAACCGGCTCTGCTGCCATAAGGCTTCCGTATCCATTATATATAGCAATGCTCCTTAAGTTCTCTTTATTTGCCTCATATAAAAGATTTAACCCTTTGTGGATGGATTCGTTCTGTTCCCGGATATCGTTTTCCTTTATAACATCATAATATGCGGCATCCGATATCTGCCTCATATTCACAAGATAATTTTCTATGGAATCCACCGTCTGATCCATCATCTTTCGGTTATTATCCACAATATTCTGCTGTGTGATCCCCGAAAATCTCCAATATACCATCATGCCCATACAAATCATAATTAAGGTTGATATTACAGAAAATGCAACCATGATGGTTGACTGGATATCTCCCGGTTTATTTTTCATTTTTTTCATATGCTGTCCTGTATTTTGAAGGGGATACCCCAAACTGTCTTTTAAACACATAACTGAAGTAATTTGGATCGGAATATCCCACACTCTTTGCAATCATATAACTTTTTTCCGCGGTTTCCACAAGCATGCGTGCCGCCTTATCCATACGGTATTCCGTCAGGTATCCGACAAAAGAATTCCCTGTTTCTTTTTTGAACATGCTTGAAAAATAAGAATTTGACACGCCCAGTTCTTTACAGATATCGTCAAGCCCTAAATCTTCCTGCTGATAATTGTCGTGCACATATTCTTTTGCCCTCCCGATCAGGGATTTCTTGGAATGATACCGGGCATCTGCCATGTCATCATGCAGCATACAGCAGAATTTTAAAAGCCATTTCTGCAAAACCTGCGGTTCTAAATTACACAGTTCATTATACAAAGAACCGATACCTCCCGGTATTTTTGTGGTATCCATTTCATTGTTGACCATAAAATGATACAGTTCGCCAATGAGTTCCATAACTGCCACATGATATTTTTCCAATGATTTCAGGTCAAGGAAATTATGCTGCATGTAAACTTCTATGGCATTTGCAATATCTTCATTTTCTCCAAGGCAGATCTTTTTGAACACATTGGACAGTTCTGTTTTCTCTCCGGCATCCCTTTAGATTTTTCTCTGTGGAACAATCTCTTTTAAATTTATCGCCCGGTTGCTTCCATATAAAACACGATAGGAAACCGCTTCCCTGGCGCTTTGATACGATGCTGCAATCTTTGCAATGTGCCCACATACCTGACCGATCCCTATGGTTACTTTTGCCCCCATAATATGATGGATATATTTACAGAAACGGTCACAGGCATCCGTCAGTTCTGAAATTTCTTCCTCACTTTTTAACTGCATAATCATAATGGTATCCCCAAGATAGCGAAAACGCTTCGCGTTCCATTTTTCCCCGAGGTTCTCCCCTGCCTGCCGGTCTACCGATACCGAAAGCAGCCGTATATCCATACCCTCCGGAACCTGACTTGCCGATGTGTGTATGATCAGGCAGCAATACCACGGGCCTGTAAAAGCAATCTGGTAATCCTTAAAATAATGCGGCATCTCCTCTTCCGGAATACGTCCTTCAATAAGCGTTGTATACAAATTCGCCTGCAGCATCGGAAGGGAATCCGCATAATATTTTTTCAAAAGATCCGTATTTCTTTTTTCACTGATCTCATAGTCCAGTTTCTCTTTCAGACGCTTAAACACTTCTGTTATTTCAACAGCATTGAGCGGCTTTAAAATATATTCCTCGATTTCAAGATGCACGGCTTCTTTTGCATATTCAAAATCATCAAACCCGGTAAAAAGCAGAATTTTTGTTGCCGGATACTTTGCTTTTATATGCGCACACAATTCCAGCCCGTCCATATACGGCATCCGGATGTCCGTCATAACAACATCCGGCTGCATTTCTTCAAGCATGTCCATTGCTTTAAATCCGTTGTTTGCATGCCCGGTAACCTGAAAACCGAGTTCCTCCCATTTGACTTTTTTAACGATGGCTTCAATGACTTCTTCTTCATCATCCACCAGCAATAATGTATACATACCTCTTCCCCCATGTTATTTTATTTATTATAGCAATTTGTCCAGATAAAGTAAAACCTTTCCAACATAAAACAGAGATGCCCTGCATGTTTCATGCATCACCGGCATCCCTGCTTTTTCATTATAGAGGAGAGTATATGTTTTATTTTTTCTGAACGTATTTCAGACAATCCAGTGTTACTGCAACAAGGATGATAATACCTGAGAATACGAACTGGAGGTTTGTATCAATACCCAGTATTGTGAGGGAGTATGTTAATGCTGTAAAGATACATACACCGGTAACAACACCGGAAATCTTACCAATACCACCGGTAAATGATACACCACCGACAACACAGGCTGCAATGGCATCCATATCCCAGCCCTGTCCATAAGCGGCAGAACCAGATCCTACCATTCGGGTACATTCAAGCCAGGAACCAAATCCGTAAAGGATACCTGCCATAATAAATGCACCAAGTGTTACTGCAAAGACAGAAATTCCTGAAACAGCTGCTGCCTCCGGATTTCCTCCGACTGCATAAAGATTTTTACCAAAGGTTGTTTTGTTCCAGATAAACCATACAATGACAATTGCTGCAACTGCCCAGAGAATGATGGTCGGGAATCCATTGACTTTTGGAATTACCATATTCGGAATGGTCGGCTCGATCGCTCCGAAGGAAACACCTTTTGTCGCATAGGTGACCAGACCAAAAATGACAAGCATGTTTGCCATGGTCGATATAAACGGATGCATCTTGAATTTCGCTGTAAAAAATCCGGCTATACTTGTAAAGAACGTACATAATACAATACATGCTACCAGTGCAAGAACGACTCTTGCCGGTGTCGGTACTTTCGTAAAATCAAAGATGTGTCCGAACACACCACCTGTATTTACACCCTGATGCATGATAATGGTTGCGGTTGTCATTCCCATACCAACCATTCGTCCAACGGAAAGATCCGTTCCGGTAAGAAGAATGAGTCCTGCAACTCCAAGTGCCAAGAACATTCTTGGCGATGCCTGCTGGAGAATATTTAAGATATTGTTATAGGTAAGCAGCGGCGTTCCTTTTTTGATTGGAGTTATGATACATAACGCAACAAAAATAAGAATAATCGCGATGTAGAGTCCATTCTGTAAAAGGAATGTTCTCCGGTTAAATGTATACTTATAATTTTCCCATTTCTGTGCCTGATTTTCTGCAAATGTGAATTTGGACAACCGGAGCAGATCAATCAGATGATACTTGTAACTGTACGCATCATGCTTCCGGTCTTTAATCCTCTGATACTCTTTTTCCAGTTCAATCTTTTCATTGGAAACACGGTTCTTATATACATAATTTTCTTCTTTGACCTCGGCCTGGGCGGAAGTCTTTGCCAGAGTTTCTTTGTGTTCCTTTTCAATCTTTGCAAGTTTCTGCTGATGCTCCTGCAGTGCCTGTTCCTTTTCCGCTATACAACTTGCCTTAACTGCATTATAATACTTGTCAAAATTATTTTTGAGATAATTTTCTGCTTTCCCGATCAGTTTTGCGATCTGGTCTTTGTTCTGTGCCTCTACCGCTTTTGCCTGTTCAAGCTCCTTCTGGCAGGATGCAATCTCAGAATCTTTTTCCCCTTTGGAAAGTGTTTTATCTCTTTTTACGTTTTCGATCCTGCTCTGGTACATAATGACTTTTGCCGTACCATCTTTTCTGAGTTCATCAATCTCTTTTTGTATTTTTCCGACATATTCCTCAATCGGCTGACGCAGTGTTTTTTCCTGCTCCGCTGTAAGAATCTTGCTATTTGCCATATCTGTCCCCCCTGCCTATAAATATTTCGCGCTGAGGCGAAGTAATTCTTCCTGATTCGTTTCCTTTGTATTGACAATGCCCGCAAGCCGTCCGTTCGACATGACACCGATCCGGTTTGTAATACCAAGGATTTCCGGCATCTCAGAAGAAACCACGATAATGGTCTTTCCCTGTTTTGCCATCTGTATGATCAGGTCATAAATTTCATATTTTGCGCCGACATCAATTCCTCTTGTCGGTTCATCCATCATAAACACCTTCGGTTCACGCTCGAGCCACTTTCCAAAAATAACCTTCTGCTGGTTTCCTCCGGAAAGACTTGAAATCATATCGTTTGGTCCCAGACATTTGGTATGCATGACTTTAATTTCATTTGCGGTAGCCTTTGTCATTTTCGGTTCTGAAAGTGCCGCGCCTTTTTTATATGCATTAAGATTTGCAATGGTTGTATTAAATGTAAGATTCCCTTTCAGGAATAATCCATTTGCCTTCCGTTCTTCCGTAATAAGCGCGAATCCATAATCCATTGCCTCTTTTGCACAGCTGAAATTCATAAGCTTATGGTTCAGATAAACACGGCCTGCGGCTCTTGTGCGGATACCGAATATGGTTTCCAGCAATTCTGTCCGTCCGGCTCCCACAAGGCCATATAAGCCAAAAATCTCCCCTTCACGGACATCAAATGTAACATCCTGTAAATACGGCTCATATTTTGTGGACAAATGCTGGATTGATAAAATAACATCTTTCGGCTGATTATCCACCGGTGGAAAACGGTTTTCCAGCACACGGCCTACCATTGCAGTAATCAGTTCATTCATATTTGTTTCTTTTGCACTTTTTGTCATGACCAGATTTCCATCCCGGAGTACGGAAATATCATCACAGATCTCAAATATTTCATCCATTTTATGGGAAATATAAATAAGGGAGATGCCCTGGTCACGAAGCATCCGCATCATATCAAAAAGTTTATCCACTTCCTGTACGGTAAGTGATGATGTTGGCTCATCCAATACGATTACTTTCGAATTATATGAGATCGCCTTTGCAATTTCACACATCTGCCGCTGGGAAACGGACATATTTCTCATCGGCTGATCCAGATTCACCGTCATTCCCAGTTTCCGGAATAATTCCGAGGCTTCATTTTTCATTCTTCCCTCATCGATCATCCCAAGGGAATTTACCGGGTATCTGCCAAGAAAGAGATTATCCACAACATTTCTCTCCAGACACTGGTTTAACTCCTGATGCACCATTGCAATCCCATTTTCAAGTGCATCCTTCGGACCGGAAAAATTCACTTCTTTTCCGTCAAGGTATATAGTTCCTTCGTCTTTCTGATAAGTTCCAAAAAGACATTTCATCATTGTTGACTTACCGGCACCATTTTCTCCCATAAGTCCCATAACTGTTCCTTTTCTCACATCAAGGTTGATATGATCAAGTACTCTGTTGCGGCCAAATGATTTACTCATGCCACGTATCGATAAGATAATATCTTTGCTCTGATCCCCCATACTATCCGCTCCTATCCTTTTGTTTTCGGGGAGAGAACCAGTATTTCTCCCCCCGAAGTTAAGTTGTTTTACTGATTTAAAAGAGCTGTGTAAGAAGCTGCATTATCTGTTTTCACCATGTTGATGGCAAAAGCATCGTACTGTCCCGGATTACCCAGACGGTTTGTGATATTAGACTCTGTCTGTCCGTCACCACCAATGTACTCAACATCCAGATTTAAAAGGTCATCATACTTCTGTAACAGCGGCTGATAGGTAGAACTTAAGAAGTTATCAGAAGCATTGTAAATATTCAGCCATACCTTCTTTGTCGGATGGGCAGATGCATCTAACTGTTTGGATACCGGTTCCCATACAACGGTAGAATCTGTAAAATCTTTGTAGTTATCAGAGGTTACTGCCACGTTCAGGGAATAGTAAGATCTCTCGTCTTCTTTGTATACATAAACGTCACTGCTTAATACATTTCCTGCATCGTCTGCAGTTCCGATACCCGTGTCAACATCTACACCATCCAGTGCATTTCTAAGAACACGCAGTGTCAGGTATGCCTGTACGTCTGCATGCTGGCTGATCGTTCCGCCGTAGCCTTCTGCAATTGCTGCAACCGCATCGCTGTTTGCATCATATCCGAATGTCGGTACACCGTTATCCTTTGACCATGCATTAAACATTGACATTCCCATTCCATCATTGTTGGATACAACGACATCAATGGAATCCCCGAAAGAAGATGACCATGTACCAATCGCATTGCCGGCTGTTGCTGCATCCCATGTAGCACCTGCTGAGTTTTTCATTTCCTGGGAAGCAAGTTCACGGATCACATAGGTTTTTCCACCTACTTCAATGCTTCCGTCCTGAACCTGTGATGCTTTTCCATCGGTATTGGTTCCTGCCGGTGCACTGTCTGCCTCGCCGTTTTTATCCACTGCTGTTCCAAGTGCTTTTCTGACACCTCTTGTACGGGCAATGGAATCATTGTGACCGATATCACCGATTGCTAAAACATAGCCGATCACGCCATCTCCGTTACGGTCAATCTTGTCAATATTTTTCTCGATGTAGTCTTTTACCATGGTACCCTGAAGTTCTGCACCCTGATTTGCATCAAACCCTACATAATAAGTATCTTTGTTAAAATTGAGTGCTGTCATATCAAGCTCTCCTGTAGAACTGTTTGACGGCTGACGGTTAAACCATACCAATGGTTTATCCTTGTTTGCGACAGTTGAGGTAGAAGTGCCTCCCCCTGTATTGCCTGCCTGTGTGCCACCGCCGTTGTTTCCCCCATCGGCTCCGCATGCTGCGGTTGAAAGTGCCAATACTGCCATCATCATAATTGCAACAATTTTCTTTTTCATAAGAATTTCCCCCTTCTTGTTTTGTTTGTAATGCTAGTATACGGGATTTTTATCTCATAAACTATAGAATATTTTTTGATTCACATTAAAAATTTTCATATTTTTCCGTTATTTGTTCAATTTTTTCATATTTTTTCTTTGTCATTTCGTCACTTTGCCGTTGATTTGTACTAAAAAAAGCCATCTTTCTTTACAAAGATGGCTTTTTAAATCTTTTATAAAAGGCTCTGTTATCATTGTTCCAGAATCACACGCCACGCCTCACACAGCCGATCCAGCGACCACGCGGCATTTGCCGGACTTGTGGATGGAAGCACCATCGCTTCGATCCCCGTGACCGGAAACTGGTATCTTTTATAAAGCTGTCCTGCCTTGTTTCCGTTTGCATAAATACGTGTTATGTTCGTTTTTTCCAGAATCATGCCAATATCCGTCGGCTGTACATTTTTAATACTGCTGTCACTTGAGCCTTTGATGTCACAGCTTTGGATCACATCCCACAGGGCAATCCGGTGGGCAAGCAGCATGGCTTTTTTCTCCTCAATTGTATGCGGAACCGGCTCCTTTAAAAGTGTTGCAAGCACTTTCCAGAAACGGTTCTGTTTGTGCCCGTAATAAAAATTGTTTTCTCTTGATTTGACGGACGGCAGGGTTCCTAATATGAGGATTTCGGAAGCTTTGTCGTACACCGGCTCAAACGAATGGACAATGTGTTCATATTCCATGGAATTCTCCTTTTAAAGTTACCACCCTATCCGTATCCATCTTACTGCTTATCCTTCTCTAAGATCTGGTCAATCGCAGCTGTCACCTTTTTGTAAACTTCATCACTCGTGATTCCGCCCATGATCGGATCTCCGACAATGTTGCCATTACGGTCAACGAGAACTGTCGTTGGAAATGCCATAATATTTGTTGCGTATTTACCGGCCTCACTGTCCGAATCAAGGGAAAGGTTGGTATAGTCTGCCCCCTGTTTTTTCAGGATGCTTTTTGCTTCCGCAATTCCCTCTTTGTTACCATCGAGTGAATCCGTGTTTACGCCAATGACCTGACCGCCCTTTGCCTTCAGTTCTTCATTTAATTTGTTGAGTGCCGGAAGTTCCTCCACACATGGCGTGCATCCATTAAACCAGAAATTAACAACCGTTACCGCATTCTGTGAAAAAATGCTGCTGTCCACCTTATTTCCATCCAGATCCTTCGCCTGAAAAGACGGAAAGACGGATGTTTCTGCATTCGCGCTTTGGGCGCCGGAATTTTCTTTTCCCATCTGCGCGGTAAGTTCCGTTACCTGATCCTCGATTTTCTTAATCTCTTCGATATCCTTATCCAGCTTTTTCAGGTCTGCCTCCGAAAACTGGTCCTTCACATGATCCAGCTGTGTCTCCAGAAACGTTCCATAATTTTGTTCTCCTGCGTCTGCAGCTTTGTTTTTGTCAATGTTATTAAAAACCGTATTCCACAATTCCTGATGTTTCGCAATAATGGCATTTTCCTTTTCGTACAGTTTGTTGAGTTCTGCATTACCAGCCCCTGTATCTTCCGCAGACTGTGCCTGCGTTTCCGTCACAGTGCTGCCTTTTTCCGAGGCATTGCCACAAGCGGCAAGTCCAAATACCAGAGTCATAACCAGTAACATTACTGTAAGTTTTTTCATTTTAATTAGTCTCCTTCTTCTTTTTTGATTTTTCTGCAAATCCATACTTATAACTGATTGCCTCTACCGGACATTCCTTCACACATGCTCCGCAGCGTATACATTCCGTATGATTTGGATGCCGGACCACATCCACATCCATTTTACAGACACCGGTACATTTGCCGCAAGATACACATTTACCGGTATCTATATGCATCTGTAAAAGAGATACTTTATTAAAAAGCGCATAGACTGCGCCAAGCGGACAGATCCATTTGCAGAACGGGCGATAAAACATAAGGCTTAACAACACGACCGCAACCAGTATTCCGGCCTTCCATGTAAACAGCTTTCCCAATGCCGCACGGATGCCTGCATTTGCAATCGAAAGTGGAAGTGCCCCCTCTAATACTCCCTGTGGACAGAGGTATTTGCAAAAAAATGGGTCCCCCATTCCCAGCTGGTTCGTCACCAATATAGGAAGCAGAATAACGAAAACCAAAAGAATTCCATATTTGATAAACCGAAGCGGCTTTAACTTCCGGGTGGATATTTTTTTAAATGGAATCTTATGCAAAAGTTCCTGGAACCATCCAAACGGACACAAAAAACCACACACAAACCGTCTTTGCATTACCACGGTAGATCTCTCCCTTAAAAAAATTCGGCAGATGAATATTCGTAAGAATCGTTGCCACAGCCTGAATCCACCCACGGACATGTGCAAGAACATGTGATGCCTTATGCTTTTTTTTATCCAATGCCAACACACTCCAGACATAATTTAATTGCTTTGGAGAGTACCGTGGCTGCCTCTCCACGCATCGCGCCATAACAAACCATAAGCATTGCTGCTGCAAGGAGCAGCAGCTGTACGGCTGCTTTCTTTTGTAGTTTCATTCCCTTTCATTCCTTTCTTTTTGCTTGTTACAGGTTATCAGCCAACTGTGAACGTCCTGTGTATGAAATTCTAAGATATCCTTAAGAAAATCTGAAGTATCCACGCATCTCCCTTTTGCCAGGCATCTGCGTACCTCTTCTGTATCCGAAAGTCACCAGCATTTCCCACGATCTGCGCACGCCGCTGACTGCCATCTGCGGCTATCTGGAACTTTTAGAAAAAGAACCGTTATCTGCTGCCTCCCTCCAGTATGTTGCCATCATCCGGGAACGCACGGATGTGATGACACAACTGACGGAAGAACTGTTCTGGTATTCGGTTGTCCTGTCTGTGCCTTTGGCACAGCCCCTGCAGGAAGTGTCGGTAAACCGCATTTTAGAGGGAAGCATTGCCGCAATGTATGCGGTGCTCAAAAGACACCGGATCACACCGGACATTACCATGACCGACCGGACTTGGGCTTTCATTGCACGGACACTGGTGGAGCAGATGCACGGGCAGATGAATGCGGCTTATAAAGCGGGGAGGCTTGTCATCCGGATGCAGATTTAGTTTATTTTTTTATAAAACAGACCAAAAATAAAGCTACTACAACAACTCCTGTGCCTATGATGATACACCTCTTTGCTGTGGTAACTTCTTTTTAGGTCAGTTTACAAGGAACTACACGCAGACCACGAAACGGGGGCTGCTGACAACAAATAAAGGCTGAGTATCAAGCACCGAAAAAGTGCGAGATATTCAGCCTGTTTTGTTGTCCGGGGTTTCCAAAGGGGCTTGCCCCTTGGCACACGACTTTGCTTGCAAAGTGTAGTGTGTTATACGCTCTGTCGGCGTTGCTGCGAAAATGAGGTTGCCGCCGGGTCGGTCAAGGGCATTTGAAGCAGCAGGAAAACAGGGCTGTGATTGCGTGTCGTGGAGCCGCAAGCGCAGGGCTGGTTTCGTCAGCAGACAGGGCGTATATGAAAGCCCCCGTTCCTCGTCCCACGCCGGACTTCGGGACAAAATGTCCCGAACTTGTGGACACACTCACAAAAAAGCAAACAGATTTTTCTCTCAAAATTGGAATGGGCGGGGAAGCCATTTTAGGGCTTTGCTATCTCCCTGATAAATGAGAAGTTAAGTTTCGTCCATATATATTTTTACCTCGATGTATTCATGATTTCTTGCATAAGCAAACGACGCTGATTTTCTGATATAGTCAAATATATTTTCGTCTAAATCTTCGTCCCATGTTGTTTCGCTGAAAATTTTATTTTCAGCGGTTGGCTTATACAAGATGACTACATGGATTTGATAAAACTCTTCATCATCATTTGAAAACTGTCGAACTAATGAAATTTGAAAAAATGGTTCTTTTGAAAAAGCAGTAAATGTTCCGGTTTCAAATAAAACCATATCTTCTTCAAGCGGTGTGCTGCACATCTGCTCAAAAACATCAACTATTTCTTCCACAGACATTTTATCCGTTATCTTATCTTCTAAAAACTTAATCAAGTTCTCCATTGATTTTCCTCCTGCAAATTCTTATTTATTGTTCTCTACTTCCGTCCCCGCTGTGGATTTGGATTTTTCAGCAAATCTGACTTATCAGTTCTTAGAAATGGGCGGGAAGCCATTTTAGGGCTTTCCCGCCTTGATTGCCCATTAGCAAAGACGGGCGGGACTGTCAACGGCGGCGCATGAAATGCGCCGTTCATCTTGACCGTTGACTGGCTCGGCTGGCTTTGCTATCTCTCCGATAAATGGGAAGCTGTCGGATTGAATTTTAGTCTAATTCAGCCCGACTAAATAAGTCTAAAATAAACGGCTTATCCTCACAGGCTTTTTTGAAACGAAGAATAAATTCTGCCAACGCATTTTTATCTTTTGAATATACACAGAACATACTGCCCTCTGGGTCAAAGCCTATTTTCCCTTGCAAATTTGAACACTGTTCGTCCAAAAACACTTGCGCTAAACTCCCCCAATCATAACCGTTTCCTTCAAAACCTTCATCTTCACGAGTATTAAAAATCTCTTGTAGATACTCTCCCACATTTAGGCAGACAGAAGCACTTTCTTCATGCTCAACCCAGAAAAACGGTGCAATTTCTTTTTCAAATTCTTTTGTAATTTTCATTATCTTTGTACTCCTTTCAAATTTTCGATTTGTTAATTTTTTCATTTTCTCCCCCGCTGCGGGTTTGGATTTTTCAGCAAGTCCGACTTCTGTGCAATCTTTTTCAGCCACTTCTTTTCTTCCTCGGACAGCTTTTTCAAATTCAGCTTGAGCCGCTTACAGATAAACACCAAAGCCGCTTGCTCCGGGTCGCTGCCCTCTTTGGCAGTTTCCTCGGCGGTCTGCAAGAAATCTTCCAGCGGATTGTCCTCCGGAACGCTGAAAAAATCGTCCTTATGGGCTTCCCGCAGGTCAAGGGCTATCTTGTTTATGTCTTGCTGTATCACATAGCGGCAAAAGCTGTCATCGTCAATATGGGCGGCGACAAGCTGCCTTAACTGCGGGTCGGACAAGCCGGGATTGTGCTGCTTCATAATGGTTGCGCTCATAATATCCACAATGGCATTTGTGCTCTGTACCTGCTTGACTGCCGTTCCGTTCACATAGATTTCAAGGTCAGCCATCAGCCGGGGGAAATCCGGGTGTACCGCCAGCTCACACAAGAGGGAAGTATCCACCCGCCCACTTTTCAATAGTTCAATCATATCATCACTCAAGCGCAGGTCTGCAAGATCGGCGTTTGGGTGATTTTTTGTTTTAGAGCGTCCCAGCAGGTAATCAACGGTCACTTCATAAACCTTTGCCAGCTGGATAAGGGCATGGTGGCTGATGTCTTTGAGATTGTCTCCCTCATAACTGCCTAAAGCAGATTTGGAAAGATGAGTTTCCTCCGCAAGCTGTTCCAGCGTCAGCCCTCGTTCCACACGCAGGTCTTTCAATCGTTCCTGTATGGATAGTTCCATGCTCCCCCTCCTTGTCTGCTTGATAGTCAAAAATATTTTTAATTTTCTCGCAGATAATTCACTAACTCTTTTTCTAACAATTCATACATGGTATTCCGCAAAAATTTTACTTTGTCTTGCTCATGGGCATAGTACCAGACAGTTTCTTCGCCGGGGCGAAGTAGGAGTAAATCTCCGTCAGCCTCTTTCCAAAATTCGCCTAGTACACAATAATGCTCCTCGTGAATAGTTAGATTAAAGAGCTGGGATAAGCTGATACTCAAACCTGTAGATACATTAACTCCCTCAGTTATGAGAAAAAATTCCCGAACTTGTGTTGGGAGAATAAATCCTAATTTCTTTTCTATCTCTACAATCTTCTCCACAGTTGCAGCAGATTTTATTTCATCAGAGGAGTCCAAGACTTTTGCCAACATTTTTGAGAACTTAGGGTATTGAGTAAACCATTCGGGGTGCTGTGCCTTGAATTTCTTTTGCTTTTCCCGTTGTACTCGTTTCTGTTCCTTACAGTAAGCGTCCAATTCCTCCAGATACCGTTCTTGATAGAGATTGCTAATTTCAAACGCTATTCCGTTCTTCTCCAGAATAGTGATGGCTCCCTTTTGGCTACCAAATACTGGTACCCAAGAAAATCCATGCGACCGGGGTTTTAACTTCAAAAACTCGCCGTGGTTCAATAGTTTTTCCACTTCGGATTCGTGTTCGTTCCACCAACCCCACCAACTCTCAGGATTTTCCCTGCCCTCTACTAAATTTAAGCACTTTGAAAATAACTCCAACTTATCCATCTCTATCACCTCGCATTATTTTTTTCTATTCTACCACAATTCCGAGAGCGTGGAAATAGCGAGTTTTCCGAGGTGATTTCCTACCTTATGGATATACGGCACAGGCGGTCGAAAAAGTGTAGACTTGTGGTAGTTCATCGATGAGCTGCACCTTGAAAAATGAATGACCGTCCGAAAAGGAATACCCCGGCAGGGGAAGCACCGCAAGGAGCCAACTTCTGGACACTTTGTCCAGAGGTCACTTCGGGACAACTTGTCCCGAATCTGTGGGGAGCGTGCCAACGCCGGAACACGCCGCAGGAATGAGGCAGGAAGCCTTTTCGGAGAGAACGGCTAAGGAAAAATGGAGGGAACACATGAGAGAGAACCCATATAAACGACTGCCGCCCATAGAGCGCAAGCCGGACGGTTCCCTTTACCGTATGACACCGGCACAGAGGAAACAGGCAAACGCCTTAATCCGCCGGGAGTGCTGCAACTATGAGGACGGGAACTGTATGCCCCTTGACGATGGGGACACCCACACCTGCCCCCAGACCATTTCTTTCTCGGTCTGCTGTAAGTGGTTCCGCTGGTCGGTTTTGCCGCAAGTCGGAACGCTGGAAGCGGAGATTTTCCGGGATAAGGAGCTAAAACGCTGTGCGGTCTGCGGCAGAGTGTTCGTCCCAAAGTCCAACCGAGCGAAATACTGTCCCGGCTGTGCCGCCAGAGTTCACAGGCGACAGAAAACAGAAAGTGAACGGAAAAGGAGGTCTACTGTGGACAGTTAGGGGCTGAAAAGTCCTTGATTTTCAAGGCTTTGCTAGCACAGAACAGGGGCAGGTAATAGAAACTACCGTCTACCCCCAAAAACGGGCTTCTAACCGTCCACAAAACACGATATGACAAACACAATCTATATCCATCAGCCGGAAAAGGCGGTCAGCTTTACCCGGCTTCCCAATTTCCTTTTTGAAGCCCCCACATTCACACCCTTGTCCAACGAAGCAAAGGTTCTGTACGCCTTTATCCTGCGCCGGACGGAGCTATCCCGCAAGAACGGCTGGGCGGACGAATACGGGCGCATTTACCTGTACTATCCAATCTGCGAGGTAGTCGCCCTGCTCCACTGTGGGCGGCAGAAAGCCGTCAACACCCTGCGGGAGCTGCAATACGCCGGACTGGTGGAAATCCAGAAGCAAGGCTGTGGAAAACCCAACCGAATTTACCCAAAATCCTATGAAGCGGTTCCAAACACCGACTTCAAGAAATCCGGTTATGGAACGCCGGAGGACTGAAAACCGTACCCATGAAGTATGGAAATCACTCCCCAGAAGTACGGAAACCGGACGGTATATAGAAATACAAAGATAAAAAGATTGATTTATATTCTATCCATTCCAATCCTATCCGAGCTAATTCCTGTGAAATTTTCCCTGTGGAAAACCCCGGATAGGAAAGGGATGGGGAAAGGAGCAGAATGGCACAACACGCAATTTTGCGGTTTGAGAAGCACAAGGGCAACCCGGCAAGACCGCTGGAAGCCCATCACGAACGGCAGAAAGAGCAATACGCCAGCAACCCCGACATTGACACCAGCCGGAGCAAATACAACTTCCATATCGTCAAGCCGGAGGGACGCTACTACCACTTCATTCAGAGCCGGATTGAACAGGCGGGGTGCCGGACCCGCAAGGACAGCACACGGTTTGTCGATACGCTGGCAACCGCCAGCCCGGAGTTTTTCAAGGGGAAATCCCCAAAGGAGATACAGGCGTTTTTCCAGAGGGCGGCGGACTTCCTCATTGACCGGGTAGGGCGGGAAAATATCGTGTCGGCGGTGGTACACATGGACGAGAAAACGCCCCACCTCCACTTAACTTTTGTTCCGCTGACAAAAGACAACCGCCTGTGTGCAAAGGAGATTATAGGGAACAGAGCCAACCTCACAAAATGGCAGGACGATTTTCACGCTTATATGGTGGAGAAATATCCCGACTTGGAGCGTGGGGAAAGCGCCAGCAAGACAGGCAGGAAGCATATCCCCACCCGTCTGTTCAAGCAGGCGGTCAATCTCTCCAAACAGGCAAGAGCCATTGAAGCCACGCTGGACGGCATTAACCCGCTGAATGCCGGAAAGAAAAAAGAGGAAGCCCTCTCCCTGCTGAAAAAGTGGTTCCCACAGATGGAGAACTTCTCCGGGCAGCTCAAAAAATACAAGGTCACGATAAACGACCTTTTGGCAGAAAATGAACAGTTGGAAGCCAGAGCCAAAGCCAGCGAAAAAGGCAAGATGAAAGATACGATGGAACGGGCAAAGCTGGAAAGCGAGCTGAAAGACATTCAGCGGCTGGTAGACCGTATCCCGCCGGAGGTGCTGGCAGAACTGAAACGGCAGCAGCGGCACACAAGGGAACGGTGATTGATGACAGAAAACATTTCACGCCGCAGCATGGCGGCACTGCACTTTGAAAATTAAATATGGAGGTACTATGGAGCATATCAGATACAAGAAAGAAACCGAAGTCGTGACTTTTCAGGGAAAGGAAATCACGCTGGAAAATCTCTCCCCGGTGTTCACGCCGGAGCAGGAAGCGGCAAAACGCCGGGAGCTGGAACAGCAGCTTTATGAGGTGTTCCGCAAGTATGCCGACAAACGGCAGAGTGAGGAAGCCGGGGCATAAGGTTTTCCGAAGCCATCGTTGATTTGCGGGGCTGCTGACGGTATAATAAAGGTGTCAGCAGCTCCGTTTCTTTTTTAAGAAAAGGAGCGACAATATGAATAATCGAATAGACGCAATCTATGCAAGACAATCGGTAGACAAAAAGGACAGCATTTCCATTGAAAGCCAGATTGAATTTTGCAAATACGAGTTGAAAGGCGGTAACTGCAAGGAATACACAGACAAAGGGTACAGCGGCAAGAATACAGACCGTCCGAAGTTTCAAGAACTGGTGCGGGACATCAAGCGGGGCTTAATTGCAAAGGTCGTGGTTTACAAGCTCGACCGTATCAGCCGTTCCATTCTGGACTTTGCCAACATGATGGAGCTGTTCCAGCAGTACAATGTAGAGTTTGTGTCCTCTACGGAAAAGTTTGATACCTCCACCCCGATGGGGCGGGCGATGTTAAATATCTGTATTGTGTTCGCCCAGCTTGAAAGGGAAACCATACAGAAGCGGGTAACGGACGCTTACTATTCCCGCAGCCAGCGTGGTTTCAAGATGGGTGGGAAAGCCCCTTACGGCTTCCATACAGAGCCGATTAAGATGGACGGTATCAACACAAAAAAGCTGGTGGTAAATCCAGACGAAGCGGCAAATATCTGGCTGATGTTTGAGATGTACGCCCAGCCCACTACCTCCTACGGGGACATTACCCGGTACTTTGCCGAACAGGGGATTTTGTTCCATGGCAAAGAGCTGATACGACCTACGCTGGCGCAGATGTTACGCAATCCTGTCTATGTGCAGGCAGACCTTGATGTGTACGAATTTTTCAAAAGTCAAGGCACGGTCATTGTCAATGACGCTGCCGATTTTACGGGCATGAACGGCTGCTATCTGTATCAAGGGCGGGATGTGAAGCCCAGCAAAAAGAACGACTTGAAAGACCAAATGCTGGTACTGGCTCCCCATGAGGGCATTGTCCCCTCCGACATCTGGCTGACCTGCCGCAAGAAGCTGATGAACAACATGAAAATCCAGTCTGCCCGAAAAGCCACCCACACATGGCTGGCGGGAAAAATCAAGTGCGGGAACTGCGGGTATGCCCTTATGAGTATCTTCAATCCCTCCGGCAAGCAATACCTTCGCTGTACGAAACGGCTGGATAACAAGAGTTGTCCGGGGTGCGGGAAAATCATTACTTCGGAACTGGAAGCTGTTGTTTATCAGCAGATGGTAAAGAAACTGGCAAGCTACAAGACGCTGACAGGCAGAAAGAAAGCGGCAAAGGCAAACCCGAAAATCGCCGCCCTGCAAGTGGAACTTGCTCATGTGGACGGCGAGATTGAAAAGCTGGTGGACAGTCTGACGGGTGCAAACAATGTCCTGCTCTCCTATGTGAATGTGAAGATAGCGGAACTGGACGGGCGCAAGCAGGAACTTCTGGCGAGGATAGCGGAACTGACGGTGGAAGCCATCAGCCCGGAACAGGTCAGCCAGATTTCCGGCTACCTCGATACTTGGGAAAATGTATCCTTTGACGACAAGCGGCGGGTGGTGGACTTGATGATTACTACCATAGCCGCCACAAGCGACAGCTTGAATATCACATGGAAAATCTGACGGGCGGAACCCCTCCCGTCAGATACCTACTCTGTGTAGTCCCTTGTAAACTGTACTTTGATATAAGCGAAATAATTCTCCGGAATGATTCTTTCTATTATGAAGACCAATCATTGCATAGATCAAAAAGAATGCAACTCCGAATATTAAAATTACACTCAGTCGTCCCCAAGCAGAAGGAATGGTGTATTGACCGATTATGATACATAGCAGGATCATAAAATACACGATTTTATTTTGCCCATATCCTAAAGGAAGTTCTTTTTGATAATTTCTATACATCATTTTTCCATAATAAACGATCATGCATATTAAAAATAATAGATAGATTATCATAACCATCATCCTCATTGTATACCTCCTTAATTTTGTCTCATACGAGAAAATGTCACATCCGCCTCCGGATCGGTAAGCTCTATATTGATCCGACTGTTGCGCCGCTCATGAAGCAATAATTGTTTTGCTGTCTCTGTGCTGATTCCCTTTTCTTTCTTCTCATTGGTCTGAACATACTGTTTCCCCGATAGTATCACTATTCTTTTCGAATCGTATTGCATATAGTTACGAAAAATATGAAAATTTTCAGTCCGGCATAATAATCCGGATCAGATGTTTATCCAACATGATTGTCCGGTTCCAGGGATTGATAATAATCCCTGCGATCTCCGGCACAGTAAGTGCTGCTTCAAACATCCTGCCGATCTCTGACAAAAATGTCGACTTCACCTGATCTGCACCTTTTAATTCTTCCTCAAAGCTGGTAAATGCCGACCACCAGATTTTACCGTCCGGAGTCCTCACTGTCTGTAACTTCATTTGTGCCTGTGCCGGATCCGGTTCCACAGCAACGATCAGTTGTCCTCCCTCTTTCATCCGCCGCCGGATCACCGTCAACGTATGTGCAAGCTGCTCCTGTGTGGCTTCTTTCTGAAGCGCAAAAATTGCATCTTCTATTCTTTCATTGCCCTTTAATCCCTCATCCTGATATTCATTTTTCTTATTCATATTTCATATCCTCTCTTGTCTGCTCCTTTCTATTATAAAATGAGAGGTTTCTTTTTGAAAGCTATTTCTTTCAGATTCTCCTTTTGGGAGAATTCTTTTGACGGAACCGTCCTTCTCTTTCTCTGAGACTGAAAACCTCCAACTCTCCAACTCATAGATTGTATTCTCTGCACGTTTCTTCTATACTGAAAGCAGACAGACACTGCAGCAACTGTCTCTTACGAAATGGAGGTTCCACTATGTCACAAAATAATATTGGCGAATTTATACAACAATCCAGAAAAGCCAAAGGATTTACACAGAAAGATCTCGGTGACCGGATCGGCGTCAGTGATAAAACCATATCCAAATGGGAAAACGGAAACAGCATTCCTGACACTTCGATTCTGAACGAACTTTGTGCTACTCTCGATATCAATGTCAATGAACTTCTCTCCGGTGAAAAATTAACACCGGAAATTTATTCTATGAAAGCGGAGGAAAATATGATGAACCTTTTGGAAGACAATCAAAAACAACAGTGCTTTACACTCCTTCCCTGTGCAGTGGGTATCGTTTTATTGATCCTTACCGGACTGTTTGCAATATTTACGCATGTGCTTTTACCGGATATGCTGGATCTTTTGGATTTTCCAACACTCCTCATTTACATCGGAATCTGTTGTTCCCTTGTTTTATTGAGCGGAAAGCGCCATAAACAGGAAATCATTCACTTTCTCCGGAAAATTGTGGTACCTGTCGGATGTATCTGTCCTCTGTTGGGGATAAACCAGTTTATTCATCAGTTCCGTGATCCGGCTGATATTGGTTCTTTCGTAGACCGGTGTGTCTTATTTATTCTTTATTCCCTGATTGCCTATGTGATTCTGGTTCTTATCGAACAGCATCTGGACAAATAAAATTTTATATGTAAAAACAGCCCCTGTACCTATTGGTAAGGGACTGTTTTTATTTTATCTTACATATTCTTAACCGTTGCAATATCCACTGGAGTAAGCTCCCCGTGAGCGGTCTCTAAAGAACGTGCCAGCGCATTTGCGGTATCCATAGCGGTGATACAGTACACACCGGTCTCAATCGCATTACGGCGGATTAAGAATCCGTCTCTTGTCTTATCACCGTTACCCTGTGTCGGTGTATCGATGACAAGGTCGATCTTGTGGCCAAGGATCAGATCCATTACATTTGGTGACTCCTGCGAAATCTTATTGACACGCAGTGCATTGACGCCGTGCTCCTGCAGATACTTTGCAGTGCTTCGTGTTGCGTAGATTTTGTAGCCGAGTGCCTCAAAACGCTTTGCCACACCGACTGCCTCCGGCTTATCGGCATCCTTTACCGTCATAATCATCTGCTTGTATTTCGGAAGCTGTACACCTGCTCCAAGGAATGCTTTGTACAGTGCCTCATTGAATGTCTTTGCGATACCCAGACACTCACCGGTAGACTTCATCTCCGGTCCAAGGCTAATCTCTGCTCCACGCAGTTTCTCGAAGGAGAATACCGGCATCTTGATTGCGATATAATCGGCAACTGGTGCAAGTCCCGGCTCATAGCCCAGACCGCGGATCGTGTTACCGATGATCACTTTGGTTGCCAGATCTACAATCGGAATACCGGTAACCTTACTGATGTACGGCACGGTTCTTGAGGAACGCGGATTTACCTCGATGACATATACTTCCTCATTCATGGCGATGAACTGGATATTGATCAGACCGACCACATGCAGTGCCTGTGCCAGACGCTTTGTATACTCTACGATGGTATCCTTTACCTTATCACTGATCGTTGGAGCCGGATATACGGAAATACTGTCTCCGGAATGGACTCCGGTACGCTCGATATGTTCCATAATACCAGGAATGAGAATGTCGGTTCCGTCACATACGGCATCGACCTCGATCTCCTTACCCTGTAAATACTTGTCTACGAGGATTGGGTGATCCTGTGCAATACGGTTGATGATTCCGATGAACTCCTCGATTTCCTCATCGTTAAACGCAATCTTCATTCCCTGTCCGCCAAGTACATAGGAAGGACGGACAAGAACCGGATAACCAAGACGGTTTGCAACTTCTTTGGCTTCCTCTGCGGTGAATACGGTTCCACCGGCTGCTCTCGGAATATGAGTCTTCTCCAGAATCTCATCAAAAAGCTCACGATCCTCTGCGGCATCGACATCCTCTGCCTTGGTTCCAAGAATCGGAACGCCCATCTTCATAAGCGCCTCTGTCAGTTTGATCGCTGTCTGTCCACCGAACTGTACAACAGCTCCGTCCGGTTTCTCAATATTTACGATGGACTCGACATCCTCTGCGGTCAACGGCTCAAAATACAGCTTGTCTGCAATATCAAAGTCGGTGGAAACGGTCTCCGGGTTGTTGTTGATAATGACAGTCTCCCAGCCTTCCTTGGCAAATGCCCAGGTACAATGTACGGAACAGAAATCAAACTCGATACCCTGACCGATACGGATCGGACCGGAACCAAGAACCAGAACCTTTTTCTGCGGTGTGGTCTCTGCTGCCTCGTTCTCACTTCCGTAAACACTGTAGTAATACGGTGTCTCTGCGGCGAACTCTGCGGCACAGGTATCCACCATCTTATATGCTGCAACGATACCGTTTGTATAACGCATCTGTTTGATCTCTTCCTCGGTCTTTCCGGTAAGCTCTGCAATGACGTTGTCCGGGAACTCGATTCTCTTTGCTTCTTTTAACAGATCTACAGTCAGTTCTTCGCTCTTTAAGTGCTGCTCCATCTCTACCAGAATTGCCAGCTTGTCGATAAACCAGCGGTCGATCTTGGTAATTTCATAAATATGATCATAGGAAACGCCGCGGCGCAGTGCCTCTGCGATCACCCAGATTCTACGGTCATCGACCACATGAAGCTGTGCCTCTAACTCTTCATCGGACAGTCCGGTAAAATCATAGGACATAAGGCTGTCCACATGCTGTTCCAGGGAACGGATGGCTTTCATCAGTGCGCCCTCGAAGTTATCACAGATACTCATAACCTCTCCGGTTGCTTTCATCTGTGTACTTAACGTTCTCTTTGCAGTAAGGAATTTATCAAACGGAAGTCTCGGGATCTTAACTACACAGTAGTCAAGCATTGGCTCGAAACTTGCATAGGTCTTCTGTGTGATGGCGTTCTTGATCTCATCAAGTGTGTAGCCTAATGCAATCTTTGCGGTAACCTTTGCGATCGGGTATCCGGTTGCCTTGGAGGCAAGAGCAGAAGAACGGGATACACGAGGGTTTACCTCGATGACACAGTACTCAAAAGAATCCGGATTCAATGCATACTGCACGTTACATCCACCGGTGATCTTTAACTCATTGATGATGTTTAATGCAGAACTACGAAGCATCTGGTACTCTTTATCCCCGAGTGTCTGGGAAGGTGCCACTACAATGGAATCTCCGGTATGCACACCAACCGGATCGATATTCTCCATGTTACATACGGTGATGCAGTTTCCGTTCGCATCACGCATTACTTCGTACTCGACTTCCTTCCATCCTGCGATACAGCGCTCAACCAGTACCTCACCGACACGGCTTAAACGGAGTCCATTGCTTAAGATATCGACCAGCTCCTGCTCATTGTGGGCGATACCGCCGCCACTTCCGCCGAGGGTGAATGCCGGACGGAGCACAACCGGATATCCGATCGTATTAGTAAACTTGATACCGTCTTCTACGGTATTTACAACCTGGGAAGCTGCACAAGGCTCACCAATCTTTTCCATGGTATCCTTAAATGCCTGACGGTCCTCTGCCTTAAAGATGGTTTCTGCGGTCGTACCGATCAGTTTTACTCCGTGCTCTTCTAAGAAGCCGGACTCTGCCAGTTCCATACCCAGATTTAATCCAGCCTGTCCACCGAGTGTCGGAAGGATGCTGTCCGGTTTTTCCTTTAAAATAATTTTTTCAAGAACCGGAAGTGTCAGAGGCTCAATGTATACCTGATCTGCAATCTGCTTGTCGGTCATGATGGTGGCAGGGTTGGAGTTTACCAGACATACCTCCACGCCTTCTTCCTTTAAGGAACGGCATGCCTGTGTTCCTGCGTAGTCAAACTCGGCTGCCTGTCCGATGACGATTGGTCCCGAACCGATTACTAATACTTTTTTGATATCTTTATTTCTTGGCATTACTGATTCCCTCCCATCATCTGAATAAAGCGGTCAAACAGGTACGAAGAGTCCTGTGGTCCCGGGCATGCTTCCGGATGGAACTGCACGGTGAAAATATTCTTTCCGACATACTCTAAGCCCTCGTTGGTTCCGTCATTGACATTGACGAATGCAGGCTTTGCAACCTTCGGATCAAGGGTATCGGTATCTACCACATAGCCATGGTTCTGGGAAGAAATGTAAACACGACCGGTTGACAAATCTTTCACCGGATGGTTTCCACCACGGTGTCCGTATTTCATCTTGTGTGTATCCGCTCCGTTGGCCAGTGCCATGAGCTGATGACCGAGACAGATGGCAAAGATCGGTACGTCACTTGCATACAGTTTCTTTAATTCCTCGATGATCGCTGTGCACTCTTTCGGATCTCCAGGTCCGTTGCTGAGCATAATGCCATCCGGATTGGCTCCGAGAATTTCCTCCGCCGATGTGTGTGCCGGATAAATCGTCACCTCACAGCCACGGGCATTTAACGATTTTGCGATATTGTTCTTCGCACCGAAATCCATCAGTGCAACTTTCTTTCCGCTTCCCTTTAATACGTTCTTCTCGCTGCAGGTAACTTTATCCACAACATTTCCGGTTGTATATTCTTTCAGTTTTGGAAGAATTTCATCCAGATTATAATTTTCGTTTGTCGTGATCATTCCGTTCATGGTTCCCTTTTCGCGGAGAATCTTGGTAAGCGCACGGGTATCAATTCCTGCAATTCCCGGAATATCATGCTTTGTCAGGAAATCCTGAATGCTTCCCTGACAGCGGAAATTGCTCGGCATACGTGAAAGCTCTCTTACAATATATCCGTCCGGCCACGGTCTGGCGGATTCCATATCCGGTGTAATTCCGTAGTTACCGATCAGCGGATACGTCATCACAACCGCCTGTCCTGCATAGGACGGATCTGTAAGTACCTCTAAATATCCGGTCATTGAGGTATTAAATACGATCTCACTGATGATTTCGCGTGTAGAACCAATGCTTGTACCTGTAAACACGGTTCCGTCTTCCAGTATCAAAAAAGCTTTCATTCTTTGCCCTGCCTTTCTTGCATCTTGGCAAAAAAAAAGAGAGAATCTCTTTTTTTTACCTTGAGTTAGCTTTACCTAAATTGTAAAAATTTTATCACAAATCGTCACTTTTTTCAACCTTTTTTGCAAGAGAAAAAAGTGACATATTTTATGAATAAATATACATATTATACAATTCCATGCATCCACAATACCATGAACCCGACAGCAACTGCCGCACAGACTGCCAGACCGCCAATGCTGGTTCCGAGGATCACGCCGGATGGAATTTCTTTCTTTTCATATATCGCGCGTGCCACGGTTTTTGCCTGCATCGGAACAAATGAACACGGCTGTGTTACCTCCATTGGATGAAACCGGCGTTTGGTAAAATAATCCGCTGTCCATGCCGGCATTGCCGATAACGTCACCCTCTGTAACTGATATTGATTTGCCGCATACGCCTTCATTTCTTCCAACAGACATCTGCCACATCCTCTGCGCTGGAATACCGGAAGCACATACAGCATGGTAATATGTCCCTCTTTCTGCATTCCTGACATGGCGATCATATGCCCCTGTTCAAAAATTCCCCACATGGTGAGAGTTCCTTCTGCAATCATGTGCCGGATGTTTGTGTTTTCCGTATATTGCAGAAATATATGAATCATTTCCAGATCCGTGATCCGCGCACGCAGACAGTAATCAAAGACACCCCTTGCAATACTGAGCGCTTCCGGAATCTGATCTTCCGTTAAAATCTGTGCTTTCATTTACGCTTCCTCCTTGTTTTCCAACAGCCGGTCCTTCAGACCGCTGTAACGTCTCTGTTGGGAATTATTCTCAATCATTTGTTCAAATGTTGTATCATCTCCTACTATCGTAACACATTTCTTTGCTCTTGTAACCGCTGTGTACAATAAATTCCGGTTCATAAGCATGCGGGGGCCGGAAAGAAGCGGAATGACAACGGCCGGATACTCCGATCCCTGTGATTTATGGATCGTCACAGCATACGCAAGTTCCAGCTCATCCAGCAGTTTGTACGAATATTCCACCATACGCCCTTCATCGAAATTTACCGTGATGGTCTCTGCAAAATCATTGATCTCTTCAATAATTCCGGTATCTCCGTTAAACACCCCGGTTCCTTTGTCTATGCAGAGTCCATATTTGCTGCGGATCTCCCATTCCAGCTGATAATTATTTTTGATCTGCATGACTTTATCGCCTTCCCGGAAAACGATCGCCCCATGCTCTTTCTCCTTTTTTCTGTCCGATGGCGGGTTCAGATACATCTGCAGAATCGTATTGAGACGTTCTACTCCGAGCAGCCCTTTCCGCATAGGCGTAAGCACCTGGATATCGTATTCGCTTGCCCCCACAAATTTCGGAAGTTTCTGCTTGATCAGCTGCAGCGTAACGTTGATAATTTTATCTGCCTCATAACGCTTCAGGAAAAAGAAATCCATGCTCTTATTATCCAGGCTGACTTTTTCTCCCCGGTTAATCTTATGCGCATTGACAATAATATCACTGGTGCTTGCCTGTCGGAAAATTTTTGTCAGCATTACCGTAGGAAACATCTTCGAATCAATAATGTCCTTCAGCACACTTCCCGCCCCTACACTCGGCAGCTGATTCACATCTCCCACCAGGATCAGACGCGTGCCCGGTAGAATTGCTTTCAGAAGGGAATTCATCAGGGAAATATCCACCATCGACATCTCATCAATAATGATGAGATTGGTCTCCAGCGGATTTTGTTCATTGCGCTCAAATCCAGCATTTCCTTCCATTCCGCCATTCAGTTCGAGCATCCGGTGAATCGTCCGTGCCTCATACCCGGTGGTTTCGCTCATGCGCTTTGCTGCCCGTCCGGTCGGTGCCGCCAGCATAATATCTTCTCCGGATAATTCAAAATACCGGATGATCGTATTGATCGTCGTTGTTTTTCCCGTTCCGGGACCTCCGGTAATCACGAGAACACCGTTTCTTACGGCTTCCTTTACCGCTTCTACCTGATGCTCATCAAGATCCATTCCCGTCTTCTTTTCAATCTTTCGGATTCTGTCCTCAATTTCGATATCCGGAACATCAAACACAGCATTCAGCTGTGTCAGACGGGTAGCGGTATTTGCCTCCATATAAAAATAGGTTGCCGCATAGATCTGCGTACTGTCTTCCACCTGGCGCATAATGATCTTGCGATCCATCGCCAGATTCATGTAATGCTGCTCGATGTGCTCCGGGTCTACCTCAAGAAGCCGGCTTGCCCGCTGCGTCAGTTCCTGCATCGGCAGATAGGTATGCCCCTCTCCGGCAGCCTGCAGCAGCACATACTGGATACCGCTTCGAATCCGGAAATCGGAATCGGTGCGGATTCCCACACGGGATGCGATCTCATCTGCCGTGCGGAATCCGACCCCTTCCACATCATCTGCCATACGATATGGATTTTCTTTCAGTATTCCGTATATTTCCTGCCCGTATGTTTTATATATTTTCACTGCAAGTGTGGTATTGATCCCGTATTGCTGTAAAAAAATCATTGCCTGCCGGAGATCTTTTTTCTGATTCACCTGATCCGCGATTTCCATCGCCTTTCTCTGGCTGATGCCTTTGATCTCCGCCAGCCGCTCCGGTTCTTCTTCAATGATACGGAAGGTATCTGCCTTGAATCTTCGCACAATCCTTGCCGCTAAGGCAATTCCGATCCCTTTGATCGCCCCTGATCCCAGATACCGCTCAATTGCCACCTCATCCTGTGGTGCCTTTTCTTCGAAACTCTTTACCTGAAACTGTCTGCCGTAAGTCGGATGTTCTGTATAACTACCCTTTGCCTTAATGTTTTCTCCCTCGGCAATATCCGAAAATACTCCCACACAAGTCTCTTCTTCTTCGTTACACACCAGAACAAGTACGGTATATCCGTTGTCTGCATTTCGATAGATGATGTGATCTACATATCCTTCAATGCTCTCAAGATTCTCTTCCAAAATATGTTCCCCATTCTCTAAAAAAGAGACTGTTGTAAACAGTCTCTCCTCTTTTCTTTGTGCTGATGTTACTACTGGCCAATATTACGTTTCATCTGCTCATACAGTGTCTGTGTATAGCTTTCTCCGATCTGATCCACCATTTCATCTGCCACCGTTTCAATTGCCTGATCCATATACAGATCTTTGTACTGTGACATCGTAGAATCCTCGTCATCATCCGAGGTAAATGTATCTTTCATCTGTTTGATGACCTGCTCCACAAAATAAGATTCAAAATCTTTGATGACACCTTTTAATTGTTCCTCTGAAGAGTCCGATGAAATATTCTTTAATGAACTCTGAAGAGAATTGCTCTGCTCTGCACTTTTGTTTGCATTTGCAACCGTATAATTTGTACTGATTGATGAAATATCCATAGTATATCCCTCTTATGTAAGTAATTCCGAATCGCTGCCTATCGTTTCAGGTTATTTGCCGTCTCCAGCATGGAATCCGAGGTCGTGATTGCCTTGGAATTTAATTCATATGCACGCTGTGCAATGATCATATTTACCATCTCATCAGCAACCTGTACATTTGAAGCTTCGATGTAGCCCTGATATACACCGGTCTTCGTCAATCCTGCATTTTGTCCCTCCAGCATCGGATTTCCCGAAGCTGCAGTCGCTGCAAGTTTGCTTCCTGACATTTTCTCCAGTCCTGCCGGATTGTTAAACTGATAGATTCCAAAAGACTGGTTTAATGACACTACATTGCCGGTTGCATCTTTATAGCCAATCGTTCCATTGCTCGAAAATACCATGCTTTCCGAAGATACGCCTCTCGGCACACGAATGGTATTTCCTCTGGAATCCAATACCGGAAGCCCCTCTGAGGTTGCCAGAATTGTGTTTCCATTCGAATCCTGACTCCAGGAGAAGTTACCGTTTCTGGTGTAATATGTCTGTCCATCCACACCCCGCACGGCAAAGAATCCCTTTCCTTCCAGTGCAAAATCGGTCGGAATCTCTGTCTCTTCACGCGCCCCCTGCGTATAGTTGGACATGGTCGCTGCCACTCTGGTTCCGAGTCCTACCTGTGCACCTACCGGTTTATTGGCACCATTTGCCGTCGTTGTCTTTGTCTGCAGTGTCTGGTACAGTAAAGATTTAAACTCGGTACGTTCCGTCTTATAACCTGTCGTATTCACATTGGACAGGTTATTTGAAATTGTATCCAGATTTGTCTGCTGCGCAATCATTCCGGTTGCCGCAGTATAAAGTGATCTCATCATACGCTTCTATTTCCTCCTTGCGGTCTTTCAGCGACTATTATACTTTACCGACATTGTTAACTGCCCGGTCAAGTGTTCCATCTATGGAAGTGATTACCTTCTGTCCTGCCTCATAGGCTCTCTGAATTGTAATCATATTTACCATCTCATTTACAACATTTACATTGGAAGTCTCCAGTGTGCCCTGCTCTATATTGGCATCTGTTGCAATCCGGTTTCCTCCCGGAAGAAGGTTATACAGATTCTCACCGTATTTTTCAAGATAGTCATAATTATCCACATCCACCATGCCGATCGTTCCGACAATCTGGTTATTCTGCATGACGTATCCCAGTTTATTCACGGTAATCGCAGCATTTGGATCCAGACGTATATAATTATTCTGACCCGGATCGCCATTCATTGCACCAGTGGCATTTAAAACATAATCGCCATCCTTCGTCACCAGATACCCCTCTTTATTTACAGTAAAGGCTCCATCCCGCGTATACTTCACGGAAGTATTTCCCTGCTTGTCCGTGAATGCCACGGCAAAAAAGCCATTTCCTTCAATCGCAAAATCTGTGGTGTTATCTGTCACCTTGAAATTTCCCGTGGAATAATCCGTATATACCTGCCCAAGGTGAACCCCATATGTAATATCTCCAAGCTTTTTCGGAATCCCCATATTAGAAGAATCCTTAATGCGCAAAGACATCTCATCGGCAAAAGTACGACTCGTCGTTCCTTCTTTTTTATATGCTGTTGTGTCTGCGTTTGCCAGATTATTTGCCAGAATATCCAGACGCTTCATTTCGTTTACCATTCCCGTATGGGCGGTATACAATCCTTTTACCATTTATGACACCTCAATTTTCACAGTTTTAATTTATATCGGCCAATGCCCTCACGAGCTTTATAGACATGCGATAAAAAGTGCGCATAAACGCGCACTTTATGCATTAATCCTCGTCTCTTTTTCCTGCAAGGAATTCTACATATTTTCCGGTTCCGATTGCTACACAGGTCATAGGATGCTCTGCCGTCATCGTGTTGATTCCGGTACGTTCTTCAATCAGTTCCTCCAGACCGCGAAGTAAGGAGCCGCCACCTGTCAGGACAATTCCCCTGTCTGCAACGTCTGCTGCCAGTTCCGGTGGAGTTTTCTCCAGTACGGAATGTACAGCTTCCACAATCTGTAATGTTGCCTCACGCAGAGCTTCCTCTGTCTCCTCAGAGCTTACCGTAATGGTTCTTGGCAGACCGGTTACCAGATTACGGCCACGGACATCCATCGTCTCATTCTGTGCCAGTGGGTAGCATGTACCAATTTTGATCTTGATATCTTCTGCGGTACGCTCACCGATCAAAAGATTATGTTTCTTTCTCATATAGCGGACCAGGGCTTCGTCAAAATCATCTCCTGCAATTTTCACGGAAGTGCTCACAACAGAACCACCCAGAGAAATGACTGCGATATCCGAAGTACCTCCTCCGATATCTACGATCATGTTTCCGCATGGTCTGGAAATATCAATACCGGCACCGATTGCTGCTGCAATTGGTTCCTCAATAATCTCTACTTCGCGGGCTCCTGCCTGATAAGTTGCATCCTCTACGGCTTTCTTTTCAACCTCTGTAACACCACTCGGTACGCAGACGCTGATGCGCGGCTTACGAAAGCTCTTCTTTCCAAGTGCCTTCTGGATGAAATACTTGATCATCTTCTCTGTGACGGTATAATCTGAAATCACACCCTGGCGAAGAGGACGGACTGCCACAATGTTTCCCGGTGTTCTTCCAAGCATCAGCCTTGCTTCCTCACCGATTGCTTTAATTTTATTGGTATCTCTGTCAAATGCAACAACGGAAGGCTCTTTTAATACAACACCTTTTCCTTTAATATATACTAAAATACTCGCAGTACCTAAATCAATTCCGATATCTGATCCGATCATCCCGAATGCCCCTTCCTATTTTCTTTTTATCTTTCTTTATCAAAATCCGATCTGCGTTTATGGCGCAAATCTGCAGTTAATCATATTTTTATGCATACAGTAACATTATATACAATTCATCCCATTTTTCAAACATTTTTTTATAGGTTAAAGCATTTTAATTAAATTTTAAGGAATCTCTCTGTTCCCGGGACAAAAATCTGTGCATTTTCGCTATTTTATACGTTCTTCGATTCCAGATACGGTTTTAAAAACTGACCGGTATACGATTCCGGAACTTTACAGATTTCCTCCGGAGTCCCCTGTGCAATCACGGTTCCGCCACCGTCACCGCCTTCCGGTCCCATATCAATGATATAGTCAGCCGTCTTGATGACGTCCAGATTATGCTCGATGACGACAACGGTATTTCCGCCGTCCGAAAGCTTTCTGAGAATCTCCACCAACTTGTGTACATCCGCAAAATGCAGTCCGGTGGTTGGCTCATCCAGTACATAAATGGTTTTTCCCGTTCCTCGTTTGCTCAATTCTGTGGCAAGTTTGATACGCTGCGCTTCTCCTCCGGATAATTCTGTGGAAGGCTGTCCCAGTTTTACATAGGAAAGTCCGACATCGTACAGTGTCTGAATCTTTCGGTGGATCGTTGGTACATTTTTGAAAAATTCCAATGCCTCTTCCACCGTCATATCCAGCACGTCATAGATCGTCTTTCCTTTATAGCGCACTTCGAGTGTCTCGCGGTTATAGCGCCTGCCACCGCAGACTTCACACGGCACATACACATCTGGCAGGAAATGCATCTCGATCTTTATGATACCATCTCCACTGCAGGCCTCACAGCGTCCGCCTTTGACGTTGAAACTGAAACGTCCCTTCTTATATCCACGTGCCTTTGCATCCGGAGTTGCCGCAAACAGATCACGGATCATGTCAAACACACCGGTATAGGTTGCCGGATTCGAACGCGGTGTGCGTCCGATCGGTGACTGATCAATATCGATAATCTTATCCAGTTGTTCCACACCCAGAATATCATCGTGATCTCCGGGGATGCAGCGTGCCCGGTTTAAAGTTCGCGCCAGATGCTTATACAGAATTTCATTGGTCAGGGAACTCTTTCCCGATCCCGATACTCCGGTGATACAGGTCATGATACCAAGCGGAACCTGCACATCAATATTTTTCAGATTATTTTCCCGCGCTCCTTTGATGGTAAGAAATCCGGTCGGTCTGCGCCGTTTTGATGGTACCGGAATCTTCATCCGGCCGCTCAGATAAGCGCCGGTAATGGATTTTTTGCATTTCATGATATCCGCCGCAGTACCGGCCGCAACGACTTCTCCACCATGGACGCCGGCTGCCGGACCAATATCCACAATGTAGTCGGCCGCACGCATGGTATCCTCATCATGTTCCACGACAATCAGCGTATTTCCCAGATTCTTAAGATTCATCAGTGCATGCAGCAGCTTGTCATTGTCCCGCTGATGCAGTCCGATACTCGGCTCGTCCAGAATATATGCCACGCCGACCAGTCCGGAACCGATCTGGGTAGCCAGGCGGATGCGCTGCGCCTCTCCTCCGGACAAGGTTCCGGTCGCACGTGTCAATGTCAGATAATCCAGACCTACCTCCTGCAAAAAGCCCACACGGGCACGGATTTCCTTTAAAATCTGATTGCCGATGAACTGCTGCTGTTCCGTCAGCTGCATTTCCGCCAGATATTTCACGAGATCCTTTACCGACATATCGGTCATCTCATATATATTTTTGTCTGCAACCGTAACCGCAAGAGAACTCTGCTTCAGACGCTGTCCATGGCAGGCAGCACACGGTGTAATACGCATAAACTGCTCATATTCCTGCTTCATCGTGTCCGATCCCGTCTCCCGGTAACGGCGCTCGACATTTTTAATAAGGCCTTCCCAGTTCAGATCATAGACGCCTTCTCCACGCTGTCCTTTATAATGCACCTTTAATATCCGGCCATCTCCGCCATGAATGAGCATATGCCGGATTTCTTTTGGCAGATCTTTATATGGTGTATCGAGAGAAAATCCATATCCTTCCGACAACGCTTTTAGGGTAGCATAGGTATAGCTGGACGGATCGGTGCAGGACTGCCAGCCCATTACCTGAATTGCCCCCTCGGAAATAGACAGTGTCTTATCCGGAATCATGAGATTTTCATCAAACTCCATCTTGTAACCGAGTCCGTAGCAGACCGGACAGGCACCAAACGGATTATTAAACGAAAAGCTTCGCGGTTCCACCTCATCCACACTGATTCCGCAATCCGGGCACGCAAAATTCTGGGAAAAATTCATTGGTTCCCCGTCCACCACATCTACAATCGCATTTCCCTCGGTCAGCTCAAAAACATTTTCCAGGGAATCGGTCAGACGTTTTTCAATTCCGGGTTTTACCACCAGACGGTCTACCACAATATCAATATTGTGTTTGATGTTTTTATCCATCGGAATTTCTTCCGAAAGTTCATACATATTTCCGTCCACGATCACACGCACATAACCGCTTTTTTTTGCTTTCTCGAATAATTTCTGATGTTCGCCCTTACGCCCGCGCACAACCGGCGCAAGGATCTGGATGCGTGTGCGTTCCGGCAGTTTCATCACGGCATCTACCATCTGATCGATCGTCTGTTTCTCGATGGCACGTCCACACTTCGGACAATGTGGAATTCCTATGCGGGCATACAGCAGTCGAAAATAATCATAAATTTCCGTCACGGTTCCGACGGTGGAACGCGGGTTTCGATTCGTCGATTTCTGGTCAATGGAGATTGCCGGCGGAAGTCCCTCAATTGACTCTACATCCGGTTTTTCCATCTGTCCTAAGAACTGTCTTGCATAGGAAGACAAAGACTCCATATAGCGCCGCTGTCCCTCCGCATAGATCGTATCGAACGCAAGCGAAGACTTGCCGGAACCTGACAGGCCGGTCAGAACAACAAACTCATCTCTCGGAATGTCCACATCGATGCATTTTAAGTTGTGTTCGTTGGCGCCTCGTATTTTAATATATTTTCTCTGTTTTTTCGGCATTTTGTTTCCTCTCTTTTATCTATTCCTCAATATCCCGAAGCATATTTTTCAGTTTTACCATCTTGTCACGATACTCTGCCGCCGCCTCAAAATTGAGTTCCGCGGCAGCTTTCTTCATCTTCTTCTGGATGTCCCCGATCAGTTTTTCTAATTCCCTGCGGCTCATGGATTCCGGATCTTTATCAAATTCCATCTCCTCTGCTGCCACTTTTTTGGAGATTGCAATCAGATCACGCACAGATTTCTGGATGGTCTTCGGTGTGATTCCATGTTCCTCATTGTATGCCTGCTGAAGCTTGCGGCGGCGCTCCGTCTCATCAATGGCCACACGCATGGAATCCGTGATCTTATCCGCATACATGATTACATGTCCCTCACTGTTTCTTGCCGCACGTCCGATGGTCTGGATCAGTGAAGTCTCGGAACGAAGGAATCCTTCCTTATCCGCATCCAGAATCGCCACAAGCGTAATCTCCGGAATATCCAGTCCCTCCCGCAGCAGGTTGATACCGACAAGTACATCAAACACGTCCAGACGCAGGTCACGGATAATCTCTGCACGCTCTAAGGTATCAATATCCGAGTGCAGATATTTTACACGGATGCCAAGTTCGCTCATATACTGTGTCAGATCCTCCGCCATACGCTTGGTCAGTGTCGTGATCAGCACTTTATGGTGATTTTTCGTCTCTTTGTTAACTTCCCCGATCAGATCATCGATCTGCCCCTCAACCGGTCGCACGGAAATCTCCGGGTCCAGAAGTCCGGTCGGACGGATAATCTGCTCCACACGCAGCAATTCATGCTCGTTCTCATAGACATTCGGCGTAGCTGATACAAACAGCATCTGATCAATCTTGCTCTCAAACTCTTCAAAATTAAGCGGGCGGTTATCGAGTGCGGACGGCAGACGGAATCCATAGTCCACCAGTGTCTGCTTCCGTGAGCGATCCCCTGCATACATTCCACGCACCTGTGGAATCGTAATGTGGGACTCATCCACAATAATCAGAAAGTCGTCCGGAAAATAATCCATCAGTGTCTCCGGCATTTCTCCCTCGGCACGTCCTGCCAGATGGCGGGAATAGTTTTCGATGCCGCTGCAAAATCCGGTTTCCTTCATCATTTCAATATCAAAATTTGTGCGCTCCGCGATACGCTGTGCTTCCAGCAGCTTATCCTCCCCCTTAAAATACCTGACCCTCTCTTCCAGTTCTGCCTCGATACGGTCACACGCTGCGTTCATTTTTTCCTGTGGCACCACATAATGGGATGCCGGAAACACAGCCGCATGCTTTAATATACATTTGATCTCTCCGGTAAGCACATCCACCTCCGTAATCCGGTCGATCTCATCTCCGAAAAACTCCACACGGATCGCCGTGTCGGTATTATTCGCCGGAAAAATCTCCAGTACATCGCCATGCACCCGGAACGTACCACGCTTAAAATCCATCTCGTTGCGCGTGTACTGCATGTCAATGAGTCCCTTGATCACATCATCACGGTCAATCTCCATTCCGGGACGCAGGGAAACCATCATGTTCATATAGTCATCCGGACTACCAATGCCATAGATACAGGAGACAGATGCCACGATGATGACATCTTTTCGCTCCGCCAGTGCTGCCGTGGCAGAAAGGCGCAGCTTATCAATTTCATCATTGACCGCAGAATCTTTCGCAATATAAGTGTCCGACTGTGGCACATACGCTTCCGGCTGATAATAATCATAGTAGGAAACAAAATACTCGACGGCATTCTCCGGGAAAAATTCTTTCATTTCTCCGTACAGCTGCCCCGCCAGTGTCTTGTTGTGGGAAATAATCAGCGTCGGCTTATTCAGCGCCTGAATGACATTTGCCATCGTAAAGGTCTTTCCCGAACCGGTCACACCCAGCAGTGTTTCAAACTGGTTGCCTTCTTTGAATCCTTTGACTAATTTTTCAATTGCCTGCGGCTGGTCACCGGTTGGCTCATATGGGGCATGTAATTTGAACTCCATAATGCCCTCTCCCTTCTCAAATTTATCGTAAAATTAACTTTATTCCATGAAAAAAAGATAAAATCCATATCTTTATAGTCTGCACATATATGCTAATTTTACTACAAAGATCTGACTTTGTCTATCTTAATCAGAACATTTGTTCCCATCTTTCTTTTTGCCTGTAAAGTGTGTATGATAACAGCAAATACATGTCACAAAAGATAAGGAGATTTTGTATGAAAAGAAGAAAAGAATTTCATTTATTTCCTCTTGGAATATTGTTATTTACCCTGACATTAACCATAGTTTCAGGCCGGATTGCTATCCATGCGGCAGATCTGAATACAGAACTGCCCGCAAATGACTCCACAGAAATTTCTTCCGAAATTCCAACGGAAACACCGGTGGTTCCTTCCACGGAAAATCCCAAACCGGTATTGCAGGGACTTATCCATGATAAAAACGGACATTTCTATTTTTATCAGAACGGAAAAAAGCTGAAAAACCGGTGGAAAAAGGTTGGCAAAAACAAATACTATTTCGGGAAAAACGGACAGGCAGTTACCGGGAAAAAGAATATTTCCCATTACTTATGTTACTTTAATAAAAAAGGGGTTCTGACACGGAAAATCGATAAAAACAAAAAGATGGTTGCCCTCACTTACGATGACGGACCATCGGTTTATACCCCAACTATTTTAAAAACCCTGAAGAAAAATGATTCCGTTGCCACATTTTTTGTGGTGGGCAGCCGCGTATCGACTTACTCCAAAACCGTACAGAAGGCTTATGACAACGGGTGTCAGATTGGCAATCACACTTATGATCACAAAATTCTGACCCGGGTTGGGAAAAAGGAAGTTCAAAAACAGGTTTCCAAAACCAATCGTGCCGTCAAAAAAGTAATCGGTATAAATCCGGTTGTGATGCGCCCACCGGGAGGTGCCACCAGTTCCAACATCAAATCATGGGTGGGAATGCCTTCCATCATCTGGTCCATCGATACCTTAGATTGGAAAACGCGGGATTCCGCAAGTACCCAGAAAGCCGTATTGAACCATGTAAAGGATGGAGATATCGTACTGATGCACGATCTGTATAAAGCGACCGCCACTGCCTCCCAGACAATCATTCCGGAACTTACCAGACGCGGATATCAGCTCGTCACTGTCAGCGAACTTGCAGAGTGCCGGGGCGGCATGAAACAGAACAAATCTTATTCTAAATTTCCAAAGAAACAAAAATAGTGTCATTACAAAAAAACGCGGAAACCATGATGGTTTCCACGTTTTTGTTATCTGCTTCGATTTTATACAACCTTACGTCCGCAGCACTGCTTATATTTCTTACCACTGCCACATGGACACGGATCATTCGGATATACCTTGGCATGTTCACGCTTCTTCGGTGCTTTTGCCGCACTCTCGTCCTTATTGGTTCCGGTTACTTTTGCGACCTGCTCACGCTCTACCTTCTGCTCTACCTGTACATGATAGAGAAGACGAATGGTATCCTCCTGAATACCCGCGATCATTTCATCGAACATATCAAATCCAGCCATCTTATACTCAACCAGCGGATCTCTCTGTCCGTATGCCTGTAATCCGATACCCTGACGGAGCTGATCCATATCGTCGATATGATCCATCCACTTGCGGTCGATCACCTTCAGCAATACGACACGCTCCAGCTCACGGAACTGCTCGATCTCCGGGAATTCGGTCTCTTTTGCTTCATATAAAAGCACTGCCTGTTCTTTCAGATGCTGCTTTAATTCTTTGACATCCTTGATATCTTCGATATTTTCCTCTGTAACAGGTTCAAGAGGAATCACCGGCAGAAGAATTTCATTTAATTCATTTAAATTCCACTCTTCGCGCGGAATCTCATTCGAAATACAGGTATCGACTGATTTCTCCACCTGTTCCTGAATCATCTTAAAGATCGCATCACGCATGCTGTCTCCATTTAATACAGACATACGCTCTTTGTAAATGATCTCTCTCTGATCGTTGTTTACCTGATCATACTCTAACAGATTCTTACGAATACCATAGTTGTTGTACTCGATCTTTTCCTGTGCCTTCTCGATGGCAGAAGTAAGCATCTTGTGCTGGATCTGCTCACCTTCCGGAACACCAAGTGCGTTAAATACTGACATCAGACGCTCGGAACCGAACAGTCTCATCAGATCATCTTCCAAGGAAATAAAGAACTGGGATTCACCCGGATCTCCCTGACGTCCGGCACGACCACGCAGCTGGTTATCGATACGGCGGGATTCATGACGCTCGGTACCGATGATCTTTAAACCTCCGGCTTCACGTGCATCCTCATCCAGCTTGATATCGGTACCACGGCCAGCCATGTTGGTAGCGATGGTAACCGCTCCGTGCTGACCTGCCTGTGCGACGATCTCTGCCTCCTGCTCATGGAATTTTGCATTCAATACGGTATGCGGAATTCCCTCACGCTTTAACATTCCGCTGATCAGCTCGGAAGTCTCAATCGTGATGGTACCAACCAGAACCGGCTGTCCCTTCTCATGTGCTTCCTTGACTTCCTCAACAACTGCTTTGAATTTTTCTTTCTTCGTCTTATATACCGCATCCTGATGATCGATACGTGCAATCGGACGGTTGGTAGGAATCTCAATAACGTCCATGCCGTAAATATCACGGAACTCTTTTTCCTCCGTCAGAGCCGTACCGGTCATTCCGGCTTTCTTCTCAAATTTATTGAAGAAGTTCTGGAAGGTAATGGTTGCAAGTGTCTTGCTCTCTCTCTTAACCTTTACATGCTCCTTTGCCTCAATCGCCTGATGCAGACCATCGGAATAACGACGGCCCGGCATGATACGTCCGGTAAACTCGTCAACGATCATAACCTGATCCTCTTTTACCACGTAATCCTGATCGCGGAACATCAGATAATGTGCACGGAGCGCGAGGATCACATTGTGCTGGATCTCCAGGTTCTCCGGATCTGCCAGGTTATCAATATGGAAGAATTTCTCAACCTTTTCCACACCCTGCTGTGTCAGATTCACCAGTTTGTCCTTTTCATTTACGATAAAGTCTCCGGTTTCTTCCTGCTCAATTCCCATGATGGCATCCATCTTGGAATACTCCGGTACATCCTCACCACGTGTCAGCTGCTGCGCTAAAATATCACACGCTTCATATAATTTGGTGGACTTGCCACTCTGACCGGAAATAATAAGAGGTGTACGTGCCTCATCAATCAATACGGAATCGACCTCATCGATGATCGCATAGTGCAGACCTCTTTGTACCAGCTGCTCCTTGTAGATGACCATGTTGTCACGCAGGTAATCAAATCCAAGTTCGTTATTTGTAATATATGTAATATCGCAATTGTAAGCGTCGCGGCGCTCATCGTTGCTCATATCATTCAATACAACGCCAACGGTCAGTCCGAGGAATTCATGTACTTTTCCCATCCACTCGGAATCTCGTTTTGCCAGATAATCATTGACGGTGACGATATATACCCCTTTGCCCTCCAGCGCATTCAGATAAGCCGGAAGTGTAGATACCAGTGTCTTACCTTCACCTGTCTTCATCTCTGCAATACGTCCCTGATGCAGGATAATACCACCGATAATCTGTACTCTGTAATGCTCCATGCCAAGCACACGGCTTGCTGCCTCACGTACGGTCGCATACGCTTCCGGAAGCAGATCGTCAAGTGTCTCTCCTTTTTCCAGACGCTCCTTATATTCTTTTGTCTTTCCCCGTAATTCTTCATCCGAAAGTGCCTTCATCTCGTCACGATAAGATTCCACTTTATCTACGAGGGGCGTAATTCGTTTCAACTCCCTGTCACTGTGTGTACCAAAAATTTTAGTCAATGCACTCATAATATATTTTGCTCCTAACTCGCATAGAATATAGGTATTGTACCACTTTCTCCACATTTACACAACTCAAAGGCCATGAATGTTTTATAAACTTTTTATGAACGAACAGGATTCTGCTATTGAAAATTTGTAAACAGCTTGCTATGATAAGAGGACGATTATTGTATTCCAAACACAAGGAAGAAACAGAAAGGAAGGTAACAACCCATGTCTTATATTTACAAAACAAAAGGCACCTGTTCCACACAGATCGAAGTGGAGCTGGACGGAAATATTGTTAAAAATGTGAAATTCACCGGCGGCTGTCAGGGAAATCTTCAGGCAATTCCCCGTCTGGTTGAGGGCATGACTGTTGAAGAAGTGGAACGCCGTATTTCCGGTATTCACTGTGGCATGAAAAACACCTCCTGTGGTGATCAGCTTGCCCGGGCATTGCGCGAAGCCTATGATGCACAAAAAAATGCATAGTACCATTCCGGAATTATGTAAAAGCCTCCCCAGACAGATCTGTCTGGGGGCTTTTTTATCCCCGTACCACCGGCTGCAGCTGCTTTCCTTCCAAAGCTGCCGAAATCGTCTCCGGCAAAAGTTCCATTTTTGCCACCATCGAATTTGGCTTTTTTTCATAATTATCCTGTGCGAATGGCACAAAATAAATATGTTTCGTATTCATCAGCATCCCGATATTTTTAAAACTGGCTCCCAGTGCATCGTTGGTAGATATGGCAATTACCAGTGGTTTGCCATTGCGCATATGCGCTTTGGCAGCCATCAGAACCGGAGTATCGGTGATTGCATTCGCCAGCTTCGCCGCAGAATTTCCTGTACACGGTGCAATCACCATCACATCCAGATATCCCTTCGGTCCGATCGGTTCTGCCTCCTGAAGTGTGCGGATTCCAGGGTTCCCCGTTATGTCACAGACTTCTTCCATAAACTCTTTTGCCGTTCCAAACCGCGTATCGCAGTTCTGCGTCTGATAAGAAAAGATGGGAATCACATGTGCTCCCATCTCCGTCAGTCTCTGAATCTCTTTCCTGGTTTTTGCGAATGTACAGAAAGAACCGGTAATCCCATACCCTATATTGCGATTTGATAAATCCATGTCTTTGCCTCTTTCCCATCCTGCCTGATTTTACTGTGTTCAAGAATTGCATCTGCCAGCACTTTGGCACTGCTCTTTGTCGTATACAGCCCCGGAAGTCCCAATGCCGCCACAACTTTGATTCCATATGCCTCCGCTGCCATCAGATCCGTACCGCCGGGTCTTGATGCAATATCAATGATCACGGCATCCGAATGCATTTCACGGATCATCGGCTCGCGGATCACAAGTGCCGGAACCGTGTTTACAACCGTGCGTGCCCCATAGGCTTCCTCCGGACCGTACGAAAAGTCCACTGCCTCATGTCCTTCTGTCCGTGCCAGCCGGCGTGCCTCTACGCTCCTTGCCAGCACTGTCACTTTTGCTCCCATCGCAGACAAAACCCTGGCGATCTCCCTGCCGCATCTTCCATACCCGCTGACAATAATTTTCTGCCCCCGGATAGAATAATCACTGTATTTTAAAATTTCAGCAACCGTTGCTTCTGCTGTAATACATGCGTTGCGATGCACAACCACCGCATCTGTCATCATATCATAATATTCTGTTCCCGCATCCTCACAGCGCTGTCTCCACTCCGGTCCAAAAACCCCTCCAAACAATATCCAGTCCCGTTCTTTTTTCCCTGTCAGTTCCTCCTTTAATATAAGATTTACATCATGGTTTCTCTCAATCTTCGTAACAGGAACCGGCAGCACCAGATATTTGCTGTTGTCCAGCACTTCCAGTGCCTCTTCCTTTTCCACTCCCCGTCTCCAGTCCAGTCGGTGTATCTTTCCCGGAAGACATGCGGCAAGATTGCTTTGTCGCTGATCCGTAACAAAAATCACGATATTTCCGGTCATATAAAAACGCTCCCTTCCATATAACATATGAAAGAGAGCGTCATAAGGTGCAAGATCGTTCTTACTAAAGTCTGGTCTCTACAAAGATATCGTAGATTGCCTTGATGGCAGCCTCGAAATCGTCATTGCTGACACCAATAATAATATTTAACTCGGAAGATCCCTGGTCAATCATCTTGACATTGATGTTCGCATGGGCCAGTGCAGAAAAGATTCTGCCTGCCGTACCGCGGGTAGATTTCATTCCACGTCCCACAACCGCGATCAGACCCAGATCCGCTTCCAGATCAATCACATCCGGATGGGTCAGACGGCGGATGGAGCTGATCACCTGCTGCTCCTTGCCTTCAAACTCTTCCTGATGCACAAATACGGTCATGGTGTCAATACCAGATGGCATATGCTCGATCGAAATTCCGTTTTCCTCAAATGCCTGTAATGCTTTACGACAGAAGCCAACTTCGGAATTCATCATATCTTTGTCAATGCTTACTGCGACAAATCCCTTTTTCCCCGCGATACCAGTGATCGTGTATTCCGGTTTCTGACAGGTACTCTCTACGATCAGGGTTCCTTCTGCCTCCGGATCATTGGTATTGCGGATATTGATCGGAATGCCGGCCTTTCGTACCGGGAATACCGCATCCTCATGAAGTACAGAAGCTCCCATATAAGAAAGCTCTCTTAATTCGCGGTATGTGATCACATGGATCGGCTGCGGATTGTCAATGATACGCGGATCTGCTACGAGACATCCGGATACATCTGTCCAGTTCTCATATAAACTTGCATGACATGCTTTTGCAACAATTGATCCGGTAATATCGGAACCACCGCGGGAGAATGTTTTCACCTTTCCATCCGCACCAATTCCGTAAAATCCAGGAATTACAGCTTTCTCACACTCTGCAAGTTTCTTTGACAGTACCTTATCCGTCTTGTCTGCATCGAGATTTCCTTCTTCATCAAAAAAGATTACGGTTGCAGAATCAATAAACTCATATCCCAGATAATCTGCCATAAGAATACCATTTAAATATTCTCCACGGGAAGCGGCATAGTCCACACCAGCCTTTTCCTTAAAGTTTTTGGAAATTGTCTTAAATTCCTCATCCAGCGTTACTTTCAGTCCGAGTCCATTGATAATGGAATCATAACGCTCTTTGATCTTCATGAGAGGTACACGGAACTCCTCACCTGCCTCTGCTTTTGCATAGCAGGCATATAACATATCGGTAACCTTGGTGTCCCTGGAATTACGCTTTCCAGGAGCACTCGGCACTACATATTTTCTGGATTCATCCGCACGGATAATATCGCCAACCTTGGCAAACTGCTCGGCACTCGCCAGCGAGCTGCCACCAAATTTTACAACCTTAACCATTTTTAACTTTTCTCCTTCAAGAATAATAACTTCTGCTATTATACTTCTACCGTCTGGCTTTCGTCAATTATTTTCTTCCAGATAGATCACATCCGTTGCGATCGTATTACTCGATCCGTCCACCTGCAGAACTCCATAGGATGGCGGTATTCCGTAAGGCGGCTGTCCGATACTTCCCGGATTCATGTAGGTAATACGGTTGTGTTTGTCATAAAAAACCCGGTGGGTATGTCCGAACAGCGCGGCATCGACCTTCCGCTCCTCTGCCGCATATTCCAGATTCAGATATCCGGCTTTTACATTAAATGTATGTCCATGACAGATCAGTATTTTTTTCCCTTCGATCAGAAGAATCCGTTCCTGAACTTCCTGACGGCAATCACAGTTTCCCGGCACCTGTTCCATCACAGTCATAGGAAATTTCCGGTGCAGCTGTTCTGCATCTGCCCAGCAGTCTCCCAGATGAATGATCATATCCGGATGTAATCGGCCGACTGCCGTAACCATATTATTTACATTTCCGTGCGAATCACTGAGCACCAGAATTCTCTTCATATAAAACATACTCCTTTTCGTTTAAAAAGCAAAAAGACCTTTGCTCCGGCATCCTCGCCAAGGCAAAAGTCTTTTCTCCTTCTCATTTCAGCGATGACTATCCCAGTCGTTTCCACTGCTTACTACATTTGTAGTAGGAATAAAACATGCAGTGTTCCGCCTGCTCACAGCGCTTTGGTGCAGTCTCAATGCTGCACTGGCAGTTTACAATTGCATCTGCCTTCCCCTTACAATTTCCCTTTAACATGACATCGTCTAAAACTTCATCTGACATACTTCTTTTTGCTCCTTATTACTACCAAGTTTTGTTCACGACGATCTTCATTATACAATATATGGTAGGTAAAGACCATAGGTCAAATCTCACAAATAGACCTGCCTGTTTTGTAAAAATTTTCACTTGACGAAACAGGAAAAATGCGCTAGAGCTCCAGCTTATTTATTAAGTTCAAATTATACTTTTCCGCCAATTCCATACATTTTCTGTAAGAATCCACATCCTGAATATGTCTCACACAATGGGCATCCAATCCGAGAATCGCTTTATTTCCGACTTCCCCGGCAATCTTCCAGAAACGCTCTGCCGGATAATGCCTTGCCCCTTCTCCCATGCCGAGCATGTTGATCTCCAACGGAATGTCCAGTTTCTTCATTTCTTTGCACAACCGGGTCATCTCCCAGTCGTATACCGAATCCATTCCCTGATAATTCATCAGATCCGGATGGGCAAGATAGGCATAACTTCCCGTCTGCATTCCTTCAATCACCAGATCCACATACGTGCGAATTCTGCTTTCATCCTCCGTCTCTGTACCGGTATATGGTCCCATTTGTTCGGAACCGAGAAAATGCTGTCCCATAATCATATAATCACATCCAAGATTCCGAAACAGCCGCATCTGCTCCTCATAAAACTCCGGAACGTATTCCGCTTCAAATCCAACATATATTTTTATCTGATCCTGATACTCTGCTTCTAGTTTCCGGATCGTCTCTACATATTCCGGTGCCTGCTGCATCGTCATGCGAATTCCGGATACATATCCATCCGTATACGGACACGGAACATGATCCGAAAATCCAAAGATTTCTATTCCCATGGCAATTGCCGCTTCAATATATTCTCTCTCCGTATCACAGGCATGCTGGCACCGCCATGTATGTGCATGATAATTTGCTTTTAAAAAATCCATTCTGTTGTCCTTCATCCGTTTATTCGCCTATCATTTTAACATGGAATACGTTTTATGACAACAAAAGACCGTGTGCATCCTCTCATGCCCACACGGTCTTTTATTATTTCAAATACTCAAATAAATTACTCCCTATTGTTTAAATGAACAATATTTCTATTTTTTTTTTCGACAAAGAACATATATAAGCGCAACGAAAGCAAAAAGAGCAGTTGCCATTATATGTCTGCTATTTGATTGTGGAATTTTTATGAACATACAAAAAAGTGTTACAATCAGTGCTGGGATTTCTATGATTGATAAAATAATAATAGATGGTAAAAAATCTTTTTCTCCTCCCTTTTTCATATCAATTCCTAACACAGCTACAATACAAAGAGGAATTATTTCTGACATTAATTCAAAACCATAATTCATATGCAATCTCCTTATTTTTCTTAATGCCCCCACCGCCTAGACCAAGAAACATTTTTTTTCAAAAGAACTTTTTCAGAAGAATCAGAATAAAAATCGCCTCTGTATCTATAATATATTTTTCCACTTGAATGACTAACACATCTTTCACCGTCAAAATAAATGCTATCTGGTATGTTTGGAATAAGTCCATCTGCTACAGAATCAATCAACGCCCCTGCGATTACACCAGCATCACCAGCTGCTAAACCAATTGTAGCAACTAATACTGTTGTAACTGCACCTAACGTCCATTTATCAAATTTTAAATTAAAAGTTTCTGTATGTGCTTTATAATTGTAAGCATATAAGGAAATAAAAGATTCCGTATTATTATAGAGTAAAATAGGTGTTACAACGTGTTCCGTTTGTTCCGTTGAAGAAATTTCTTTTTTATCCTTATCTACTTCTACACTGGTAGTATCTAACACAAAGTTATTATTTTCAATTTCTCCATACTCTGTATATAACATAGTTTTCCCATTAACCGTCAAATAATATTTTGCATATATTGATGTTTCGGTAAAATTTTTTTCAACCATCTCTATTCCATTAGATATTGTGTTCATTTTTACAGGAGATGCTTGCACTGTTTGACTGAATGTAGTAAATAAAGTAGCAATAACCAGAACCATAGACATTATTTTTTTGATTTTTTTCATTTCTTTTGTTACCTCCATCATTTTAGTCTTATTTAGTCTGCGCGACCTTTTGTAAGTTGCAACTAACATCAGTCTACCACTATTATCAAATATGTCAATGGTTTCTCCAAATTTCATCAAATATTAATTAAATATTAAATACATTTTTATATCATTTTCTATTACAAATTCACATCATATATTGTATTACTTTAATCATGGAACATCTGCTGTTCCATGATAATGTTCTCCTGATTTTTCATACTTTCCGACCCACTGTGCTCTGTTTTCATAAAAAACAGTGCTCCTGCAAGGAAAAGAAATACGATAGCGGATACCCCGATGTTTATACTCCCAAAAGCCTGGGAAGCCAGTCCGACCACCGTCGTTCCCATAAAGGATGCTCCTTTTCCGCAGATATCCATCAGACCAAAATACTCTCCGGAACGCTCCGGCGGAACAATTTTTGCAAAATAAGACCGAGACAGTGCCTGAATGCCCCCCTGGAACATTCCCACAAAGATTGCCAGCACCCAGAACTGCCACTGTGCCTTCATAAACACAGCAAAAACGGTAATCCCCGTATACGCAGCAATACAGGTTAAAATCAGCTTTCCGGTATCGTATTTTTCCGCAAGCCTGCCAAACAGAATGGAAAACGGAAATGCAACAAACTGTGTCACAAGCAATGCAAGAAGCAGTCCTGTGGAATCCAGCCCCAGGGCAGAACCATACGCCGTTGCCATATCTATAATCGTATAGACTCCATCAATGAAAAAGAAGAATGCTATGAGAAACAGAAAGATTTTCTTTTGTTTCCGTACACTGCGCAGCGTTTCTATGATACGTCCAACGCTTTCCCTCATGGCATGCGGTTTCCGCTCTACATAATGAACCTGGCGATACTGCTTCATTAAAGGAAGCGACATCACAAGCCACCACACCGCAACCACTGCAAACGCAATCATCATTCCTGTTTCAAAAGAAAATCCCATTTTCTGATACCCAAGCACAAAAACAAGACTTACAACGAAAGGAATACAGCTTCCTGCATATCCCCAGGCATATCCGGAAGAAGAAACCCGATCCATCCGCTCCGGGGCTGTCACATCCGAAAGCATGGAGTCATAAAATACCAGACTGGAATTAAATCCAACCTTTGCAATGATAAAAATCACCAGAAACGAAATCCACCATGTGGTCAGTCCCATCAGCAGACAGCCGGCGCACCCGACCAGAATACACGATAAAAAGAGCGGCTTTTTGAATCCCCTGGTGTCTGCCAGCGTTCCCATAACCGGTCCTAAAACTGCAACAATCAGTGTGGAAATGGATGCCGCATACCCCCAGTATGCCAGATAATCCACATCCGAAACTCCCGCATTTTGCGCAAGATAATTAAAGTAAACAGGAAGTATTGTGGAAACCATCAAAACAAATGCCGAATTGCCCACATCATAGAGGATCCAGCTTTTCTCCTTTTTTGTCAATTTAAACTGCATGTTTTACCTCTTTTCCATTTTGTACAACCTCTTTTCCAACCAGCTGTGATCCAAAACTATAATCAAAGATAGGTTCCAATCCCCTGCTCCCATCCAGATAAGTGCCAAACTGGCTGATCATCCGCAGGGCAGTGAGTTTTGCCTGACGGTAATACTGCATCAGCTGCCGGTTGCTGTCTTCACACTGTGGATTTTTACGGTAATTTACAAGCAGACCGTGCATTTCTTTGTAATTCCCGGAAACATACAAAAGTGCATAAATAAAGAACCGCCTGATTCTGGATGGCGCAATCAGCATGTTATTATAGGTGATCATTCCTTTTAATGCTTCCCGGACATCTGCCGGTGTCGTTTTCGGATAAAACCAGCGGATCACTTCCGCATTTTCCATACACGGGACAATATGTTCCGTCAGATTCTGCCGCAACGGATCTTTCCCATCCATAAGCATAAGCATACGGTCAAACTCTACTTCAATTTCCGTATGGGAAATACCACTTGCTGCAATTTTCTCATCAATATACCCATGGCAGCTTACATCAAGTGCAAAATGGTTAAGCACTCCATAGGTGTATGCCAGAAATGGTTCTTTTTCCTTCTGGCTATTAATTATATTTTTGGCTCTTTCAAAAAATTCTTTTCCGGAATGTCCATGCAAATCATATCCGATCTGGTTGACCGGATTCGGTCTTAATGGCTTATAGTAAAACAAAATATCCGGTCCGTGAAGTCCGATCAGATACAGCTGTGGATATTTCTCAATGATTTTTCTCTCATTCCCTTCGAGTTCCCTGCGGACCTGCTGTCCAAGCCGGTAATGTGCATACGTTGACGGCATGATTTTTTCTCCCCTTTCCCTGTCATTTTTATATCCAATTATATGCCGGCTCTGTAAATTTTGGGATGGTGCATGTATAAAATGCAGGTAAAATTTATATAATTTGACCTTTTCCCAAACGTAGCATATAATAGGAAAAACCAATGGACATGTATGATTCTTGGGGGGATATCCATGATTACAATGTTAGCGAAAATCTTTATCAAAAACCGTCCGGCAAAAGAACAACGGCAGGCATATGGCACCCTGTGCAGTATCGTTGGAATCTGCTTAAATGTCTGCCTGTTTGCCGGAAAATATTTTGCCGGAATGTTAAGCGGTTCCGTTGCCATCACAGCGGATGCATTCAACAACCTGTCCGATGCCGGTTCCTCTTTTATTACACTAGCCGGATTTCTTTATGCCGGGAAAACTCCGGATTCGGAGCACCCGTTCGGACATGGGAGGTTTGAATATGTGTCGGGATTTGTTGTAGCGATTGCTATCCTGATGATGGGATTTGAGCTTTTAAAAACTTCCTTTTCCAAAATTCTGCATCCGGAAGCCGTAGACACAAGTCTGCTTGCCATGGGAATTCTGGTATGCTCCATTCTGGTAAAAATCTACATGTACTGTTACAACCATTATATTGGGAAAAAACTCGATTCGGATGCCATGCAGGCGACCGCCATGGATTCACTTTCCGACACCATTGCCACCTCTGTGGTTCTGGCAGCCATGATTATTATGCGCCTGACATCCATCAATGTCGATGGATTTGGCGGTCTGCTGGTAGCCATTTTCATCCTCTATGCCGGAATAAAAGCGGTCAAAGACACCATGGATCCGCTTCTCGGAAAAGCTCCGGACCAGACATTTGTCCGGGAAATCCGTGCCATTGTCATGTCCCATCCCAAAGTACACGGTATCCATGATCTGATCGTTCATGACTACGGTCCCGGCCGCCGCATGATCACCCTGCATCTGGAAGTTCCGGGGAATGAAGATGTCTTTCAGCTCCATGACATGATCGATCACATTGAACGGGAGCTGGATCAGAAACTCGGATGTGAAGCCGTCATCCACATGGATCCGATTGAAACCAATAATGCCGCAATTGCCCAGATGCAGCAGCAGGTAGAACAAAAGGTTCTTGAAATTGACCGCCGTATTACCATCCACGATTTCCGCCTGATCAACTGCGATACCCACACCAGCATTGCCTTTGACGCGGTCATCCCCTATGGTATGCGGATCCGTCCGGAAGACCTGAAGGAAAAAATTGAAAACAAGCTGCAGGAAATCGAAGGAAACTATCAGTTTATGATTCATGTGGATCAGAGTTATGTACCTGTATAAAAATAACGGTTCGCAGATTTCCGCGAACCGTTATTACTGACAGCTTTATTTATTGCATGCCTCGTAAGCATCCTGAAAGAAAATCTCCTGTGAGTTTACCGGCTCCTCATTGATATGACGATCCTCATAAATGCCTTCGGCATTCTGCTCTTTTCCCTTCTCATCATCTTTCATGATGGTATCAAAGATATACCGGATGCGCTCCCGGATTGCAGGATCATAAACCGGAGCTGCCACTTCCACGCGGCGCACCGTATTTCTCGTCATAAAATCGGCAGATGCAATGTACATCTTTTCTTCATCCCCCACACCAAAACGATAAATTCTGGAATGTTCGAGATAACGTCCAACAACGGAAATCACCCGGATATTTTCCGTCACGCCCGGAATCTGTGGCTTCAGGCAGCAGATGCCCCTCACAATCAGATCAATCTTTACACCGGTCTGGGAAGCCTCAATCATCTTATCAATCAGGACTTTATCCGTCAGGGAATTAATCTTGACCCCGATATAAGCCTCTTTTCCGGCTTTTTTATTTGCAATCTGCTCCTCCATCATCTCAAGGACTTTGTTCTGCAGACATTTCGGTGCAACCAGAAGTTCCGAAACCTCATCCACCGTTTCTCCCTGCTGTAATGCAAGAAACACTTTTGCTGCATCGGCACCGATTGCCTGATTTGCGGTAATCAATGACAGGTCCGTGTACAGTCTTGAAGTTTTCTCGTTGTAATTTCCGGTTCCAATCTGCGTGATGTACGCATAACTGTCCCCTTTTTTCTGTGTGATCAGGCAAAGCTTCGAATGTACTTTGTAATCGCCCAGTCCATACAGTATCTGGCAGCCGGCATCTTCGAGCCGGTGCGACATCTCAATGTTATTTGCCTCGTCAAACCGTGCCCGCAGTTCCACAAGTACCACCACTTCTTTTCCGTTTTCCGCTGCCTCAATCAACGCATCAATGATCTTGCTCCGGTCTGCGACACGATACAATGTCATTTTGATGGATACCACATCCGGGTCTTCCGCTGCATCATTCAACATTTTGATAAACGGTTTCATGCTCTCAAACGGATAGGAAAGCAGAACATCCTTTTTTTCCACCTGTGACAGGATACTTTCATGCATGGATAATGCCGGCGTCTCCCGTGGGCTTCTCTTTTCATAGAACAGTTCTTTCTGGTCACGCAGATAATTCTGCAACGTAAAAACAAACGAAAGATCAAGCGGTGTCTTTACATTAATAATATGACTGGTTCCAATTTCCAGAAAATTAGACAGTTCCTGCTTTGCTTCATCATTGATCTTACGGCTCAGTTCCACCCGGACGGGATCCAGACGGACACGTTTTTTGATAAGCTGCTCCATCATATCCCGGTAATCCATATCTTCGTCATACAGATCATGTGCATCAATATCTGCATTCCGTGTCACACGCATAATGGATTTCTCGCGAATGGTATATTTCGGATACAATTTTGAAATAAAATGCAGAATCAATTCCTCAGACAGCATAAAACATCCCGGTCTGGTCGGTATCTCAATCAGACGTTTGAACACACTGTTGGAACACGGAACAATTCCGGTCTTTTTCTTTCCTTTCTGTGATGTCAGGAGCACAATTGCATACAGCTGCTTATTTGCAAGGAACGGAAACGGCTGCTGTTTTCCAATGACCATCGGAGATAAAAACGGTGCAATATGTGCATCAAAATATTGTTCAAGAAGTCTTCCTTCTTCATTGGAAAGACGGTTAAAATTGATAATCCGGATTCCCTTTGGCTCAAGTTCTCCCATGAGCTGTTCATAAATTTTTGCCTTTTTCTTTTCCAGCAGACAGACACGGGCTAAAATTTCTTTTACCTGTTCCTCACTGGTCATTCCGGTCTTATTTTCAATCACCTTTTCTTTTGCATTCATCTGCATCATGAGTGTACCCACGCGCACCATGAAAAATTCGTCCAGATTCGTCTGGTAAATGGATGCAAAAGTCATGCGTTCTGCCAGCGGTACCCGCGGATTTCCCGCTTCATTTAAAACTCTCTCGTTAAATTGCAGCCATGACAATTCTCTGTTTGTATAACATTTTTCGTTCTTCTTCATTTGATTGGTCTCCTGTCTTTTTATCCTCTGCCGGATTATATTTTCTGCCCGTTTCAGCTGCCCTGCCAGCTGGTGCAGAAACCGATTCCATATGTACATGCCCTAATCCTCTGCAAAAAATGCCTGCATAGTTACATTTTCCTTTGCTACCTCCACAAGATTTACACAACTGTTTCCGATCCGGTCAATATTATGGAGCACATCATTAAACGGAATAGTAAGTTTGGAATCGCACTTTCCCTTTCCCACTCTGGCAATATGGTTTTTGCGCATTTTTTCATCCAGCTGCATGATGTCTTCTTTTTGCCGCATCAGGTCTTTGATATCCATATCCACATTCCCGGAAATCGCACGGATGCAGCTTCCGTAAATCATCTGGATCTGTTCCATTGCCTTTTTCAGTTCCTTTAAGGCTTCTTTGGAATACTTATGTTTTCCTTTATTCTGTTTTGCCACGGTTTCCATGATTTCCCTCGTCAGCTGCCCGATCCGGTCAATATCACAGAGAATAGACTGCATACCGGCACTTTGTGATGCCTGTTCCTCGGTCAGCACACCTCCGGAATACAGTGCTGCAAAATAATCATTGATGGATGCATACAGTTTCTGCAGTATTTTCGCCTTTTCTTCTACAATTCCTGCATTTTCTTTATCAATCTTTCCGTTTCCGGACTGCAGTTTTCCGATCATTTCATCTACAATTTTTGCGCAGTACATTACTTCTTTTGCCACCAGCTGCAATGCTGCTGCCGGCTGTGCAATCAGCTTGTTATCCAGATAGTTCGGATTTTCCAGTGCTTTAGCTCCCATTTCCTTCCCATCCGGTACAAGTTTCATCACAATTTTTACCATCAGAGGAATGAGCGGAATCCAGATCAGCGTCATGACAAGGTTAAATCCCGTATGGGCATTTGCAATCTGCCGTGAAATCACATCAATTTCGTTTCCCTTCGGCGAAATGAACTGAATCAGGGCTGCATACGGTTTTACAAGAAACAGGAATAAAATTGCTCCCGAAATATTAAATACACAATGGGCAAACGCCGTCCTTCTGGCATCTTTTGGCTGTCCGATAGATGCCAGCACTGCGGTAATCGTTGTACCGATATTGTCTCCCAACAGAATCGGGATGGCACCTGCCAGTCCGATAATACTGGTCACACCGTCCGGTCCTGCCTGGGCTGCAAAATTCTGTAATACGGCAATCGTTGCACTGCTGCTCTGTACAACAAGTGTCATAACGGCACCCACGCATACCCCAAGAATCGGAATATGGGATACTTTTCCAATCATGTTGACAAAGAATGCACTGGATGCCAATGGTTTCATGACATCGCCCATCGTCTCAATTCCAAGGAATAACAAACCAAATGCGAAAATTGTCTGTCCGATATTTTTCACCTTTTCTTTCTTTGAAATAAAAGAAATAAGAAATCCCGCAAAAATGAACAGATAAATATAATCCGTTATTTTAAATGCAATAATCTGTGCCGTCATGGTCGTACCGATATTGGCACCGAGAATAATAGAGATCGCCTGTGGCAGCGACATCAGTCCTGCACTGACAAAGCCGATTGTCATAACCGTTGTTGCGCTGCTGCTCTGTAACACCGCTGTCGTCAAAGCACCTGCAAGTACACCAAGAATCGGATTTTTTGTAAGCAGGGCAAGGATTTTCTTCATTTTTTCCCCCGCTGCTTTCTGCAGGCACTCGCTCATCATATTCATGCCGTAAATAAAAATTGCCAGACCTCCGACCAGTCCGAAAATAATTTTCATCGTCTCGTTCACTTATGATTCCTCCCCATTTCTTTTCATAAATTTTACACTCCATATACTTTATTTTTGAGATTGTAATAAGTTTATCATCAGAGTGTAAAATCAAACCATCCCGGAATGTAAACTCTATGTAAAATTTCCGTAATGTTGTAAAATTGCTGTAAATTTGCGTAAAGTCTGTAAAATCCGTGTAAATCAGCATTTTCAGGCTCTATGACTTTAAACCCATTGTAAAAATATTTCCACAATGCTAGAATAAAATAGTTACAAAGGAAAATGTTTTGGAAAGGGAAAACACTATGCTATCATGTCCAAACTGCGGAGGAAATCTCAAATTTGACATTCCTTCCCAGCAACTCTCATGCGAGCATTGTCACACACTGTTTGATCCTTATGATTTTGATGGGAAAACAAGTGATGCCGAAGAATCAAAGACATTCGACGGCGATTACGAGGTCACGATCTTTACCTGTCCACAGTGTGGCGGTGAAATCTTAAGCACCGACAATGCCGCAGCCGGTTTCTGCAGTTTCTGCGGAGCCTCCACGATTCTTTACAGCAGAATCAGTCACGAAAAACGGCCCAATTATATTATTCCGTTCCAGAAGACAAAGGAACAGTGTAAGGAAGCGTACGCACGCCGTATGAAACATTCCATTTTTGCGCCAAAAGAACTCCGCGATCCTTCTTATATCGATAGTTTCCGCGGAATTTACATGCCTTACTGGGCATTTTATATCTCCCAGAAAGGTTCTCTCTCGCTCAATGGGAAAAAGACTTCCCGCCGCGGTGATTATATTATTACCGATCACTACGCACTTACCGGGGATCTGGATGCCTACTACAAAGGTCTTTCCTATGATGCCTCATCCTCTTTTGATGACAATATCAGTGAAGAACTGGCTCCTTATAATTTAAAAGGCATGAAAGCCTTTACCCCCGCCTATTTAAGCGGATTTTACGCGGACACTTCCGATGTGGATGCAAAAGTATATCAGGGCGATGCCGAATACACTGCATCTGCGGAAACAACCGGGCGTATTGCTTCTGACGGGACATTTGCCGGTTTTACCATGGATACCATCCGTCCTGAACAGCTCCATACAAAAACAGAAACCATCGACAGTACCATGTTTCCGGTATGGTTTCTATCCTACCGCCAAAAAGACCGTGTCGCTTATGCAACGGTCAACGGACAGACCGGACTGGTCGTTGCGGATATTCCGATTGATCCGAAGCGTTATCTGCTCGGTTCGCTGCTTCTGGCAATTCCGATCTTTGCTCTTTTGGCATGGTCGGCATTTTTACAGCCCTCTTCCCTGGTAATGACTACCCTGCTTTTGTCACTGCTTTCCATCGGTGTCTATTGTTACGAATGCGTTTCTATCCACCAGAAAGATACCGGGGCAAATGACCGGGGCAAAATGTTCATCCAATCGAAGAAAGCTTCTGCTGCAGACAAACCGAAAACCCCTGAAGCCCAGCCGGAGCCAGCCGCAAAAACGAATCCGCTTGGCTGGATTCTTCCGCTCTGTGCTGCGGTACTTTCGTTTGGGGTATGGTTCCTGCATCCGGTATCGGATCTCTACTATTACGGAGCCGCAATTCTTTCCATGGCTGCCATCCTCGTGTCGTTCATCAGTATTATCCATGCGTATAATCTGTTGTCCACCCGCCGGCTGCCACAATTTGACAAACAGGGAGGTGATGACCGTGCGTAAAATAAAACGTATCCTTACGGCATTTGTATTTTGTCTGATACTCTCCGCCAGCACCATACCGGTTTGTGCATCCGCAGTTTCCGCTTCCAATGAGGAAACCGGCTACGTTTATGTGCTGGATGATTCTGCGGATTTTCTGACAGACTCCCAGGAAAACAGTCTGCAAAAGCAGCTGTATGATCTGACCGCATACTGTAATGTGGCTTTTGTAACCACAACCGAACACAGTAAATCTTCCACCGAAGATTTTGCTGCAGATTATTTCGATGATATCTTTGGTCCGCATGCCAACGGTACGATCTTCGTCATTGACCGCTGCCTGAATGAGATTTATCTCTACAGCGATGGACAGGCGCACAAAATCATCACCAATTCCCGCGCACGTTCGATTACCGATAACACTTATACCTACGCGCGCGATAAGGATTACTATACCTGTGCGTACAAGGTCTTTGCCCAGATCGAAACGCTGATGCAGGGCAAACGGATTGCAGAACCGATGCGCTACCTCTGCAGTGCGCTGCTGGCCATTGTTGCTGCACTGTTTCTCAATCTCTTTTTCGCGCTGTGGAGTTCACGTTCCCACAAGGCAGACCGCAGACAGGTGATGACCGGATTGTATGCACAGATGCAGATCAATAACCCACGCACACAATTTATCAACCAGACGCGCACCTACAGTCCGGTATCTTCCGGCAGCAGCGGCGGTGGACATTCCGGCGGCGGTGGCGGTGGTGGCGGCCACTCCGGTGGTGGCGGCGGTCACAGTATATAATCCTGTAGAAAATGCGCATTTGTGGTAAAACAGTGTTTTAAAAAATGCGCATTTGTGGTAAAATAACAATATAAAAAATGCGCATTTGTAGGAGATGTTTATGTTTAAGCGAAAAATATATGACAAGCTCTTAGCCTGGAAGCAGGAATCTGCAGGAAAAACAGCACTATTGATAGAAGGAGCCCGTCGAATTGGGAAATCTACTGTTGTGGAAGAATTTGCGAAAAATGAATATGACAGTTATATTCTGATTGACTTTTCCACGGCATCCAAAAATGTCCGTGAACTTTTTGAAGATGTTTCCGATTTAAATTATCTGTTTTTACAATTACAATTTCAATACAGAACCGATCTGATAGAACGAAAATCACTGATTATTTTTGATGAAGTACAACTTTGCCCACTGGCAAGGCAGGCAATTAAATCGCTGGTCAAAGATCATCGCTATGATTACATTGAAACAGGTTCCCTGATTTCCATCAAAAAAAATGTGCAAAATATACTTATTCCAAGCGAAGAGCGAAAAATAAGTATGTTTCCGATGGATTATGAAGAGTTTTTATGGGCGCTAGGCGATACCACAACTCCGGTTCTTTTGCAAAAATTATTTACCGCTCAAAAACCGGCAGGCGAGAGCATGAATCGAAAACTCCTTCGGGATTTCCGTCTATATATGCTGGTTGGCGGAATGCCACAGGCTATAGATGAATATATCCAGACGAACAATTTTCGCAAAGTGGATGCTATAAAACGTGATATTTTAAGTTTATATGAGGATGATTTTAAGAAAATAGATGCAACCGGAAAACTCTCTCTTTTATTTGACTCCATTCCAGCACAGCTGAACAAAAATGCTTCCCGCTATCAGGTATCCAGCGTTCTCTCCAATGAAAGAGCTGACACAATTTTAGAACTGATTGCAGAACTGAAAGATTCCAAAACTGTTCTCGTATCCTATCATGCAAATGATCCAAATGCCGGCATGGCAACCAACAAAGATTTATCAAAATTCAAGTTGTTTCTCTGTGATACCGGATTATTTACGACTTTAATGTTCAAAGATAAGGATTTTACAGAAAATATTATTTATGAAAACCTTTTAAACGACAAACTTGGAACGAATCTTGGATATCTGTATGAAAATGTCGTGGCACAACTTCTGCACTCCAATGGAAACGAGCTGTTTTACCATACATTTATGAACAAAACCTCACATCATAACTATGAGGTCGATTTTCTTCTTGCACAAAAAAATAAAGTTTGCCCGATAGAAGTAAAATCATCTGGTTATAAAACACATAAATCTCTGGATGCATTTTCACTGAAATATTCCGACCGTATTCTACAGAAATATCTGGTATACACCAAAGATTTCTGCAAAGACGGTGATATTATATGTCTTCCAATTTATATGGTTCCTTTTATAAATCAGAGCAGCTTCCGCAGCCCCTTCGGGTAATGATTCTTCATCACAGAACCCGCAAGTTTGCCCCAGCCGAGGCTGTATCCATCTACCGTGATCAGATACCAGCCCTTCTCTCCTTCTGCCGGAAACGTCTGCCCGGCCAGATACGCGCGTGCTTCATCCACAGACAGATTCCAGCTGTGGCATGCTTCCTGCGGAGAAATTGCAAGCGCCAGTGCGTGTGCCGGTTCCAGCCGGTTCTTTTTAACTGTGCCAAGATGCAGGCCCGGACGCAGCACATGCAGCCGTCTGGTTGCCGGCATATGTTCCGGCATCAGATACAGCTGCTCTCCAAAAAGAAGCAGCCTCCCGGCATCATCTGCCGGTATCTTTCCAAGAAACTCCTGTAATCCTGCAAGATATGCTTTTGCTTCTCCCTTTGCCAGCGGTTTTTCTTCTCCATTCGCACAATATCCCCGGTAATTTTCCGAAACAGTTCCCTCTTTTTCCAGAACTGCAACGAAATGTCCCTCTCCGTGCAGATGATGCGGAAATAACCGGATCGTATCGCCAATCTCCGCTGCCGGATGTTTTGTCCATGCCGCTACACCGTCTGCCATTCCCGGATATTTTTTCACCGGCACAATATGAAACTGCGGATGCTGTTCCAGGAAACGGCTGATCGTTCCCTCGTTTTCCTCCGGTGCAAAGGTACAGGTAGAGTAAACCATACGTCCTCCCGGCCGGAGCATGGAGGCCGCACATGCAAGAATTTCCTGCTGCCGCGCCGCACAGACCTGAACATTTTCAGGACTCCACTCCTCACATGCCTGTTCATTTTTACGAAACATTCCCTCCCCGGAACACGGGGCATCTACCATGATCCGGTCAAAATATTCCGTAAACATTCCCGCAAGTGTCTGCGGACTCTCGTTTGTCACCATCACATTTTTTACACCCATCCGTTCCATGTTCTCGGAAAGAATCTTTGCCCGCGCCGGATGAATTTCATTGCTGATAAGAAGTCCCTTTCCCTGCATCGCTGCCGCAATCTGTGTACTTTTGCCCCCCGGTGCCGCACATAAATCCAGAACTTTTTCGCCCGGCTGCACATCCAGATATGCAGCCGGTGCCATGGCACTCGGCTCCTGAATATAGTACACGCCCGCCTCGTGATACGGATGTTTTCCCGGCTGATCTTCCTTTTCGTAATAAAACCCGTTCGCTTCCCACGGCACCGGCTGCAGGTGAAAGGAAGTCTCCTCTGTAAACCGGTCTGTGTCGGTTTTTGACGGATTGATCCGCAGTGCCTGATAACGCGCATCTTCGTAACTGTTTAGAAATGCCGGGTATTCTTCCTCCAGCATTTGTTTCATTCGATCTAAAAAAAGTTGTGGAAGCATATCATTTCTCCTAAATTTCTCCTAAAGTTTTCCAAAAAAACTTGGAAAAATATCCAACAAATAGTAAAATATAAATATGATAAAACGAAAGTACATGAGAACAAGACAATTAAAACCGGGCATGAAGCTCGATCATCCGGTCGTTGACCGTCTGGGACGTAATCTCGTTGCCAGAGGCGCCGAGCTGGATGATTATATGATTGATTCCCTGTTGAAACTGGGTATTATGTCTGTTTACATTCAGGAGGGGGAAGAAGAGGAAAATCCAGAACAGGTTCCTGCTTCTCCAAAAGCAGAAAAAAATATCGAACGGCTCCGTACCGAAGACCGCGCAAAAGTTACTCTTTCTGCCAGTATCCGTGAACGTGTCTCTACCGGTATCCAGTTTATCTACAACAATACAACCTCCGAGGAAATGGTTGCCACCACAGAGAGCATTGCCGATGACCTGATGCGTTCCATTAAAAGCAATGATGCCATCGCAATTGATATCTCCACACTCAAAACCAGTGACGAATACACCTTCAAACACAGCGTGGATGTAGCAACCATTTCCATGATCGTTGCCAAGCAGCAGGGACTCTCTCCCGAAGAAGTACGGGAAATCGGTGTCTGTGGTTTGCTGCACGACATTGGAAAAACCAAAATTCCAAATGCTATCTTAAACAAACCGGGCAAACTCAATGATGACGAATTTGCCATTATGCGGCAGCACTCGACATACAGTTACAACATGATCAAGGATCGTGCGGAATTTTCTCCAGCTGTCTGCCTTGGTGTTTTGCAGCACCATGAAAAGATCAATGGAAGCGGATACCCGATGGGTGTGTCTGCGGAGAAAATCTGCCCCTATGCCAAGATTCTGTCCGTAGCGGATATCTATGATGCCCTGGTTACCGAACGCCCCTATAAAAAAGCCTATTCCCAGAGAGATGCCGTGGAAATGATTATGTCCATGACCATGGAACTCGACATAACTGCCATGAAGAGCTTCCTTGAAAGCATGATTCTATATCCGGTAGACAGCATCGTGGAACTGAGTAACGGCGAACAGGCGCGTGTGGTCAAAAATATTCCGCACTATATTCTCCGTCCTGTGGTTGTCGGGCTTACCAGCGGTAATGTTTACAACCTTGGAGAAGATATCAATTGTGCCAATATCATCATTCTTTAAACAACAGGGAACAGCTTTCGCTGTTCCTTTTTTATTGTGTTACCTCTTCACTTTCAAAAGGCTGTGCCGTCTCTGGCAGAAACGCATCGTAAATATCCACATGATCATAGATACAGCGCCAGCTGCTGGTGGACCCTGCAGTCACACAGATATACTCTTTTCCATCCGGTGTCTGTGCCATACTTGCCGCACAACTTCCGGACTGATTCACAAAGCCTGTCTTTGCCCCGATAATTTCACTGTGTGTATCCTTATCTTCAATTCTCCGCAAAAACCAGTTGGATATTGTAATCCCATCCGGATGTGGTTTGGATTTTGATGTCGTATAGGTTCGCGTTCCAAGAACTTCCCTGCACAGATCATTGTCCATTGCGGCTTTTAAAATCATTGCCATATCATATGGTGTACTGTAATGGTCATCATTGTATATGCCGACACAGTTGGTAAAATGTGTGGTCTCCGACAATCCCATTTTTTCCAGTTCCTGATTCATCATATCCACAAATGCTTCCTGTGAACCGGCCACATAAGTTGCCAGAGAAACCGCAGAATCTGCCCCTGATGGCAAAATGGTTCCATAAAACAGATCCCTTACCGTTACCTGCTCATCCACTTCGTATCCGGTATTGCTGCAGTCATTACTATAACTGAAATCTGTGGCATCAATACTGATGGTAACCAGCTCGTCCAGCTGCTCCGGCTTAATATTTTCCGCTGCTACCAGCACGGTAAAGATTTTGGTCATAGATGCCGGAACCATACGTTTCAATGCATCTTTTCCGGCCAGAATCGTTCCGGCATCCACATCAATGAGAATTCCCTGCTTGCTGACAACGGACTTCGGAAGCGATTTTGTCTCTGCGGTCTCCGTAGCGGAATAATCAAATACTTCCTCTGTTTCCGTCGGTATTTCCGATGCCTGCTCCTGCTGCGTCGGCTCAATCATCTTTGGATCTTTTTTGATCTTTCCCTTTTTCCCCAGCACAACTGCCAATACCAGAACCACTGCTAAAATTACAACTGCTGCAACGGCTATGTACCATCTGTTTTTTCGTTTCTGCATTTTCTTATCTCCTGTCCTGCCTGAATTGCTCTTTTGTATCATAACACTTTCCGGCTATAAATTGCAATCCATCAGATACAAACGAGACGCAAAATCCGGAAAATACCGTACGTTCTCATCATATCCGGTGCCTCCGAATGCCGGGTGCAAATGTACACCTCCATACATCAGGGCATCCCCGTATGCACAGAAATCCTCCGTTTCCCCATCCATCTTTACAAATTTTGCCAGCAGATGATGTGTCACGGAATCCGGGCGGATATGTACCGGAGCAACCGTGTTGACCAGATCCCCAAACTCCAGAATACTGTACGTTAACGCGCGGTTGGTAAAATGGTACCGTTTCTCTTTTGCAAGTCCTTTGGGATAATACGCATGAAACTGTGTATTCGGTTCCGCAAGTTTCTGCATCAGCATGCCGACTGCCTGTGTCTGATCTTCTGAAACACAGGTCCATTCTGTGAGATTTCCGTCAGCAAATGTCCGCCCACGATAAAATATGCCCTGCTGCAATACACTACGCCACTTCCTGTACAGTGCAATCTGAGCCCTGATCTCCTCAAGTTCCTCTCTGGTACAGTCACAGAAATTACATTCATACCCCAGCACTGCGAATGCGGCAACTGCAAAGCGGGTCGTAAGCGGTGTCCGGCGCAGCGTCTGATGGTTCGGACACGCAGATACATGTGCACTCACCGTCGAGAGCGGATACCCGTAACTGTAATTTGTCTGTATGTCCGCCCTGCAACAGGCATCTGTGTCATCACTTCCCCAGATCTGCGGAAAATAGCACAAAATGCCGGGATCAAAACGGTTTCCGCCTGCTGCACACCCTTCAAATAAAATTTCCGGAAAACGACGGGTCAGTTCCTCCATGCACCGGTACAGTCCCAGCACATAACGATGTGCCACCTCTCCCTGCTGTGCGGCCGGCAGGTTCTGTGAATAATAATCGGAAAACGTCCGGTTCATATCCCACTTCACATAAGAAACCGGTGCCGAAGAAAAGACCTTTGTCATACTGGCAATGATATACTCCTGCACTTCTCTCCTGCCAAGATCCAGAATTCTCTGGTTTCGTCCCTCTGCATGTGGTTTTCCGGGAATTTCAATGGTCCAGTCCGGATGCTTCCGGTAAAGGTCACTGTCCACACTGACCATCTCCGGCTCTACCCAGATTCCAAAAGAAAGCCCCAGATCTGTAATTTTTTTGGCAAGGCGCGATAAGCCGCCGGGCAGTTTTTTTGTATTCGGCACCCAGTCTCCCAACGAAGAAGTGTCATCGTTTCGTTTGCCAAACCAGCCGTCATCCACCACAAACAATTCGATTCCGGCATCTTTTCCCACCTTTGCCAGCTTTAAGAGCCTGCTCTCACTGATATCAAAATAGCAGGCCTCCCAGCTGTTTAAAAGTACCGGGCGCGGCCTGTTTTTCCAATATCCGCGCACGATATGCTCCCGGATAAACGCATGCATCCGCCGGCTCATGCCTCCCCATCCATCCGGCGCATAGGTCATAAAGGCCTCCGGTGCCTGAAACTGTGCTCCCGGCTCCAGTTTCCACGAAAATTCCCGTGGATTGATCCCCGTAAGAAGCCGGAGTTTTCCAAAACTGCTTACCTCCGCAGTCTCACAGTGATTTCCACTGTAGATCAGATGAAATCCGTAACAGTCTCCCTGATCTTCTCCTGTTTTCGGACGGCTCAGCATCACAAACGAATTTGCCCGGCTCGACGTGGTTCCGGTAAAAGAATCATTGACAATTCTGCCACCGGTCAGCGTCTGGTCACAGCGGTGCATCTCCCGCGCCCATGCGCCGCGAAATGTCGTAAAAATATAATCACTGTCATCAAAATCCAGCTGCAGACTCATCAGACGGGTAATCTGTACATCCTGACTGCTGGCATTGACGATCTTCGCACTCCGTCCGATCACATCTGCTGCCTCGTAGACATAGTAGTAGAGTAACAGCTTCAGATCATACTGCCGGTCCACCATTGTCACACACAGCTGCTGCACTTCTCCCACACTTCCATAGGAACCCGGAAGCCCATCCAGCGCATCTTTTTTCCCGGTAATAACGGCATCTTCATAGCGGAAATCCAGAGTCTTTGCCCCATCATAAAGAATGGCCTCAACAAACGGCTCACGGATATCGCCCTTTCCGTACGAAGACATTTCCAGCCGCACATCCTCCAGCGAAAAACCGGCATGCTCTTTTTCACAGATATTCACATTTCCCGGTGCAAACACATGCTTTTCCACAAGAATTTCAAGATCATCCGGATGCTCGATATGAATCGTTCTCCCGTAATACAGATGCTCCGGATGTCCCCCCGGCAGAATGGAAAATGCATATGTTGTATGTGCCGTATCCAGTACGAATGCCTGTCCAATTTTACGAATCATAGCTGTCATCCTTTCTTTTAGCAGTTCTCCTGATTTTTAATTGCTGCATTAATCTCCTGCAGCTTTTTCTCTGTCAAAATATATTTTTTCCGAAATACCAATACCGCGATGAAAAGACCGATCATCGGAATTCCCGCCATCGTCAGCCGCAGTCCCAGCACCGAAGAATCCGCTGCACGCGCAACAACCGCCGCACTTGTATCCTGCTTGAGGTTACAGAGAGACAGACAGATCGCTGCGATCAGCACGGCAACTCCCGAAGCCAGTTTCACAACAAACGTCTGCATGGAAAAAATCACACTTTCATCACGGCGGTGATTTTTCATTTCCCCATAATCTACCGTATTTGCCAGAAATACCGTGGTAAGCACAGTCAGCATGCCAAATGCCGCAAAAATCAAAAAGCCCGGCACCGCCAGGGCTCCAAGCACAGTATGACCGCCAATCATCAGCACAAGCAGAATCGCATACCCTGCGATTGCCATTCCAAAACTCAGGTAGAACACACGGATACTGCTCATAAACTTCCGCAGCAGCGGAAACAATACCATCATGGACAAAATCTGTACCGCTCCGCCAAATGTACTGAAAAGTGTATAGCTGTTATACCAGCTCTCCCCACTCACATCATACTTGAAAAAATACAACAGCAGATTGGACGTAATATACAAAGAGCAGTTGATCAGTACAATGGTGATGACAACCGTCATTGCCTGATCGTTGTGAATCAGCGCCGAAAACATCTGCCGTACGGTCGGTGTTTCCATATGAACCGTGGATTTTTCCCGGATCGTCAGACAGGTGATCGTAATAAACAGCACAAACAATACCGCAACAATAAGTGCAAACCAACGGAAACCCGTGCGCTCATTTCCCTGTCCCAGCATATACACACATTTCATCGTAATAATCGTAACGAGAGCGGAACCGACACCCGAACAGGAACGCGCCATAGTTGTTAAATTTTCGCGCTCTTTTCCGCCTTCTGTAAATGCCGGAATCATCGACCAGAAAGGAATGTCCATCATGGTATAGGTGACTCCCCACACAATATAGGTAATGGCTGCATATGCCACAATCCCACTTCCATTCCATGCCGGCGGTGCGGCAAACATCAGATACAGCACGATCGCATTGCACAGGGTTCCAACCAGAAGCCATGGACGGAATTTTCCCCAGCGTGTTCTGGTTTTTGCAACAATCACTCCCATAATCGGATCGTTAAATGCATCAAACACCCGCGCTGCCATGAGAATAATTCCCATTGCCATCGCACTTACTCCGAGAACATCCTGGTAATAATACAGAATATAGCTCGCCGAAAGCATATATACCATATCTTTTCCGACAGCCCCCAGGCCGAATGCCGTTTTTTCTTTTGCTGATAATTTCATTGTATTTCCCCCTTACTCTTCCCGTGCCACCTGAAAATGTTCACAGATTTTCCCCGTCTGCGCATTTTCAATTGTCAAAATTCCTTCTCCGGCCTGTCCGGTCGTCTTTACATAAGTACCGCCCATACCTCCCTGTAAACATATGGTCTTTGGACCGATCAGTTCCAGAACACCTTTCACTTCAAACTGCACCGGTTCATTGAAAAATCCCAGCACATTTCCATTTTCATCCAGTGCCCGGATACGAACCGCCGCCATATCATAGGTTCTGCCTTCGGTCAGGTTATGTGCACTTACCTTCACCTCCAGATGTGCCTGCTGCATCGGCTCCTTGATCACGGTCTTTACCACTTTTCCGTCCCTGACAGCCTCAAACTTATAGACCGTGGAAGTCGTCCCCCAGTCCCCGACATAACGTGTGTAAAGCGCAACCGCATCCTTTGGTTTCATGTGATAGCAGACCATCAGCCGCAATGCCAGAAGGTAGAACTTTGCCGGAAGATTGTTCAGCCCGTAATACGCCGTCATGTTAAGCAGCTGCCCTATCAGTCTGGCCTGTTTCGGTTTCATCGGCTCATTTTCGACAATCGCATTTCCGATAAAGTCATTCACAGGAATCGGTCCATGCGCCAGTGCACGATATGGGGAGTCCTCCCGATGATACTCTTTGATTAATTTAGAGTTTTTGTACATCCGCACGGCATCCGCATTTGTAATCATCCAGTTTCCGCTGCGGTTTCCGCCCGGATGCTCTCCGATATCCATCGAAGAACTCAGTTCTAAAACCGGTGTATCTTCCTGCTGACTGCTATACACCGCCGCTGCAAGTTTCGGGTTGCGGAACATATCCATCACGCCATGGTAACAGATCCGGTCACCGCTGCCAAAATCCTTGTGCGTATTATAGTCAAACATACACCAGCCAAAACTTCCTGCAATATCCGGCTCCTGTGCCACCGCATTTAATACATTTGCATGACGGATTGCATGCTCCGTCCGGTGTTCCTCATCGTCAAACGGCTTGGTCGGAAACATATGCCCGTTATACTCACTGATCAGATACGGTTTTTTCATATCCGGTGTAACTTTTCGTTTCGGATTACACCCCGGATGTCTGCCATCGTGAAGAAAATCGTTGTACGTATAAACATCCTCCAGAAGATGGCTTTTCTTTAGCATCCGCACTCCGCCGGTTGCCCGCGTATCGTCCAGTTCATGTGCCACCCGGTTTGTTTCCCTGTAAAAAACATCGTCATCCTGCGACTCATTAATCCGCACCCCCCAGAGAATAATGGAAGGATGATTGCGGTACTGCACGATCATTTCCTTTAAATTCTGCACCGCCTGCCGCTTCCATTCTTCATCCCCGATGTGCTGCCACCCCGGAAACTCGGTAAACACAAGCAGGCCAATTTCATCACAACGACGGATAAAATCCTGCGACTGCGGATAATGGGAAGTGCGCACAGCATTCACGCCAAGTTCTTTTTTGAGAATATCGGCATCGAAAATCTGCATGGATGCCGGCGCTGCATATCCCACATACGGATAACTCTGATGACGGTTTAACCCTCGAAGCCGCAGTTTCTTTCCGTTCAGATAAAAACCATCTTTTCGGAATCCGGCCTCCCGAAACCCTGTGATATCCACACGCGCATCTATCATTTCCCCATTTTTCCACAAACTCGTACGGATTTCATACAAATGTGGATTTTCCGGTTCCCACAAACGGATCTCCTGCACCGGAAAAACGGTTTGCACATTTGTCTGTTTTACCGGCTTCTGTCCCAGGGGACTATATGCACCCTCGCCTTTTTTGCGGATTTCCTGTTGCAACGTTATCCCATCCGAAATATTCTGTACCGTAATCTCTGTAGTCACCTGCAGAGGATGTATCTGTGGCTTGACAAATACATCTGCAAGATGTGTCTTATTTCTCACCTGCACGTAAACCTCACGATATATTCCTCCAAAAGTCATGTAATCTATGGCATATCCGAACGGCGGAATATTCAAATTTTCCCTGCTGTCAACACGCACCGCAAGTACATTGTCCTCCCCATATTTCAGGTATTTTGCAATTTCCACAAAAAATGCCGTATAACCGCAATGGTGCGCTTTCACTTCTGTCCCATTGACATAAACAACCGCATCATGCGCCACTCCCTCAAAGGTCAGTTCCACACTTTTCCCCTGCCACGCTTCCGGCGCCATAAAATGTCTGCGATATCCACACAGCATCTGATACGCATGCTCATCAAAGTAATGATACGGAAGCTCTTTGCAGGTATGCGGCAGCCGCACATCCTCCATCTCATTTTCCGGATATACTGCCTCTTTCATGGCTTCTTCCCATGTTTCGGCAAATTTCCAGTCATTGTTCCAATACAACCTCTCCATGCTTCTTTATGCTCCCCTTTCGTTTTACCTCTCCGAAGCAATTCCATACATCAGAATCCCGACAACCTCCTGCAATGCCTGCGCATAAGTAATTTCATTCTGCAGCAGGATATCGCGCTGGAAAAACTGCTCTAACGATGCTTCCAGCATCATCTTTAAAATCGGAATCCGGACCGGACGGATCACACCTTCCTGCATGCCCTGTTCCAACAGGGCAATGGTCGTTTCCCAGCCTGTTTCGAGCCGTACTTCCACCTGATGATAAATCTCCGGATATTTTTCTTTTAACTGATATAACTGTCGAAAATCCACATCCTGATAACATTCCGGCATCACACCAAGGATTGTGTGAATCTTTTGCAGGGTGTCCATCTCCGGATTCTCTACGATCTTCTGCTCACTGTCCTTGATCCGGTCAAACAAATAGTCCACCGTTTCCAGGAACAAAGCCTCCTTATCACGAAACACCTGATAAATCGTTTTTTTACTGATCCCTAAAATCTTTGCAATATCATCCATCGTAAATTTCAAACCCTTTTGATTGAATGCCTGCAACGTTCCCTGCATAATGTTCTCTTTCAGTTCTTTATTCATTCTTTTCATCCTTTCTGCCGGAAGGAAACTATTTTCTTTATTTCAGTTTCCATTATAGTAGCATGTTCTTTTTCTTTCTTCAAGAAACTAAATGCCCAAAAATCGTTTCCGATTTTTGGGCACATTTTTTTCGCTGCGTTTTATCCCCGCATCAATTCCCTGCGCACCGTTTTTCTCACAAAATAAAAACAGATGACCTGCATCACAATCGTGATGATCCAGGATGCCGGATAAGAAATAAACAGGAAGTACAACGATCTGTGATGTGGGAAAAAACCAAAAATCCAGAGAATTCTCGTTCCGACCGTACCGATCACCGACAGGATCATAGGCACTGCCGAATGTCCCATTCCCCGCAGTGCTCCGGGAAACAGATCCATAATGCCACACAGAAAATACGGCACTGTGGTAATGGCAAGAATCTCCATGCCGCTCTCGATCACATCCTTTTCTCTCGTATATATACTAAGTACCTGCGGTCCGAAAAACCATGCGCCACATCCCAGCAGCAGGGAAACACTGACTGTAAGAATCAGACAGTCGATCAGCACACGATCCATACGTTTATATTTTCCCACTCCGTAATTCTGACTCGTAAAACTCATACATGCCTGTGTAATGGAATTTACCGACATATACAAAAATCCCAGAATATTATTTGCCGCTGTATATCCCGCCATCGCCGTATCTCCGAACGAATTCACGGAAGACTGCAGCAGCGCGTTTGAAAAGTTAATCACCGTACTTTGAATCCCGGCAGGAATTCCCACCTGAAAAATCTGCAGCAGATAAACCTTTTTTATTTTCAGCTTCGAAAAGCGCAGCTGATAGCAGCTGTCGGTGCGGTACAGGCATAACAAAACCAGAATGCAGGAGATCATCTGTGCCGTAATCGTCGCAGTAGCTACGCCTGCCACACCCAGATGAAAACCGATCACAAGAATCAGATCCAGCAGCGCATTAGCACATCCGGAAATCACCAGAAACAACAACGGCCGCTTGGTATCTCCCACCGCACGCAGAATCGCTGCCCCATAATTATAGAGCATAAAAAACGGCATCCCCAGAAAATAAATCCGCATGTAAAGGGTTGACTGTGCAATGACATTGTCCGGCGTTCCCATAAGAAGCAGCGCACCTTTTGCACTGATTACCCCGATTCCTGCCATGAGAATTCCGCTGATCAGTGCCAGCAGAATGGCGGTATGTACCGTGTCTGACATTTCTTTTTCCCTGCCGGACGCAAAAAAACGTGCCGCAAGCACGTTAGCCCCCAGCGAAATTCCGATAAACAGATTGGTGAACACGTTGATGAGTGCCGTGGTCGATCCCACTGCCGCCAGTGCCTGTTTTCCCGTAAAATGTCCCACAACAATGATATCCACCGCATTGAACATCAGCTGTAAAATTCCCGACAGCATGAGTGGGAGTGCAAACGAGATCAGTTTATCCATGATCGAACCATTGCACATATCTATTTCATATTTGTTTGTTTTCAAATTCTCTCTACTTCCTTTCCGGTTCTGTTATCCCTCTGAGCCATAAAATACGCCGCTACTGGCGGCGTATTTGTTTGTCCTTATACATTCTCTGATCTGCGATCTCAATCAGTTCCATTATATTTTCATATTTTCCCACGGCATATCCCACGGAGGCAGATACCGGAATCTCACTGTTTTTCTGAATCGGCTTCATCACCTGCCTCCACTTTTCAATGACATCTTCTGCAATCTCCTGTGTCCCATCCGGAATAATCATAAGAAATTCATCCCCACCGTAACGGTAAGCATTGGTTTCCTCACTCGTCACTGCTGCCCGAATGGATCCCGCAATTTTGGCAATCAGCTGGTCTCCGTACAAATGACCAAACGTATCATTTACATATTTCAACTGGTTGACATCCCAATAAATAACCGCAACCGGGCGTTCTTTTGGCTCCATATGTTCCACTGTTTCAAGCAGTTTATTTTTGCTGTAAAGTCCCGTCATATCATCCATGGAAGCCGCCTGTACCATACGCATTGCATTTTCCATGGACTTGCGCACAATACTGTTTACACTGTTACTTACATAATAAAATGCAACCGCCATCAGTGATCGAGGCATCACATAATAAAGTGCCAGCGTAACCAATGGATTTTCGTTTACTTTGTTGAGCAAAAACACACCATCCTTCTGCAGATGATCCAGTGATGTCGCCGTCAGCAGTGCCATGTTTGCATCACATACCCCAAAATAATAGCCCACATAAGTACTGATCGTAATCCCACCCACTGTAAATATAAAGGCATAAACCGACAGTCTTTTTGAAGTATACATACTTGCAATGATAATCGGGATCATCATAATAATGATCATATGGTAGGTAAGGGATGCACTCGCAGCCATGACAATCAGCCCGATGGCCGTAACGCTGAGATACTTGGTAAATGGGTGCTCAAGCCCCATCTTCACAAGCAGCAATCCATAAATCAATGCCAGCACACATGCCGCCACATAGCCTCTTGTAAAAATCGTCTGATCCACGATAAAAATATGCAGGCAGTTCAGAATCATCACGAACGAATAGAATAAAATGCAGATTCCCACCACACGGAACGCAAAAATATTCTGTGTCACATCCGCCTGCTCGTAAAAAGCATTTTTATTTGTAATTTTAGATAACAGTGCCTTGCAGGTGCTCATCCATATATCCTCCAGCTTTGTCTGCCTTTAGTATAACATATTCCTGCATGAGTTTCACTACTTTGATGAACTTATAAATTCATCAGGAAAATTTTCCATAACTTTTTGTCAGTGTTCTGCCATTTTTTCTATCGTGCCATGCATAACGGAATCAGTCCCTGCAAATGAAACTTCGTCTATGATTTTACATACCACATCAATAACCTTTGTAAGACTTACTTCTTCATCACGACGTAATTTTGTCATCGTGTTAGGAGCAATTTCTGCCTTTTTACGCAAATCAGATTTGCTCATTTTTTTATCCACTAATAATTTCCATAATTTGTTATATGACACAGCCATAGTATTTACCTATTCACATAAATCTTTTTCTGCTTCATATCTACCTTTGCAACAGCACCATACTGTAACGCACATCGTGGCATAGCATGTCCGAAATTCACATTATAAACAATCGGAAGTTTCTCATTGTCTATCACTCTAATAAGAATATCTTTATATTCCTGATAATAAGCTTCATCCTGTGGTTTTCCAACTAATACACCATTTACCACGTCAAATACTCCCTTTTCTTTCAGTAATAACACTTCTCTTTCAAACAATTCAGGAGTCGGTTTTTCTTCGCAGGTTTCTATAAATAGAATTTTCCCAATCCACTCTTCCTTATTTGGAAACAGATCATATCTTTCACAAACTTCCTTTTCATCTTCATATCTGCTATTGGTCAATACATCATAAAGGCTTTCCAAACATCCACCTAATAATCCTCCTTGGAAAATTTCACTTCCCTGGAGAAGTTCAAACCCACGTTCTTCCTTATGAGTTTTTCTTTCTGTTCCTATTGCGGCTCTTGAAAAATCTTCTCTTTCTTCATACCAAGTATCACTGGATATAATTTCATCAGATTCATTACCTTCCAAATAACTCTCAAATGCCCTTTTGGTATATGGTAACATCTCATCTGCAATTTCTCCCAAATCACAAATAAAGTTTGGTCCATAATAAGTAGACAATCCCAGTTTATAAAACATCAAATGATTGATCGTAGTATCTGAGAATCCTGTAAATAATTTTGGATGCTCCTCTACCGCTTTTATAAACTCTTCATCTTCCATCAGATAAGGCAAAAGTCTGTATGTATCATCACCACCAATTGCACAAATAATCCCTGCAATAGAATTATCCAGAAATGCATCTTTTAGGTCTTTCGCCCTTGCTTGCGGGTGAGCTTGCAAATATTCAATACCCTTCAAAGCATTTGGCATAAATACCGGCTCCAAACCATATTCTTTTAATCTCTTTACGCCAATCTCAATATTATGACTGCAGAATTCTTCACCAAGCATTCCACTTGACAAGCTTACAATTGCTACTTTGTCGCCTTTTCTTAATTTTCTTGCATATTGCATAACTACAATCCTTAGATAAAACAATATTAATTTTTATCCGCACGCTGCTTCCCCTTAAATTCCTTCTCTATATAACAATGTTCCTGTTTGGCAATCAACTTAAAACTGTAAATCGGACATTCAGATTCCAGTTCGTTACAGCTGCTTTCAAAGTCCAGTTCGATAATATATGGCATCCAGTCAATAATTCTTAAAAAATCTTCACATCCAAAATTATTGTCATAAAAATTCAATATCGTACTAAGGGCAGTACCATGGGTTCCTATAACAATATCTTTATCCGTATTATCTGATAAAATCTCATTCAGTGCCTCTATGTTACGTTTTTGCACCATAGCAATGGACTCTCCACCTTCTTCATGATAATTATGGTCAGCCCAGCGTTTCTGAAACATTCCGTGGTTGTTTCCATTAGGTCCCTTTTCGCGCTCCCTCAATCTCTCATCTGTTATAATCTCTTTTGTAAAAAAATCTGCTGCCTCTGCAATGGTATCCATACTACGTTTATACGGACTACAATAAAACGTATCTATTTTCTTATCCTTCAAAAATTCCAGAACAATTGCAGAATCTTTCTTACCTTCTTCCGTCAAAGGTCTTGTCCTGTCTTCTTCCCAATCGTGTTCCGGCTGTGCGTGACGCACGAAATAAACTCTTGTCATTTGATCAGCTCCATTTCATCTTCCATTTTTACGAATCTATATTTTTCATACAATGGTCGTCCCATCTCTGTCGCCTCTAAAGTAATCTGTGATACGCCCTGTTTCCTTATATCCTTTACCAGTAAATCTAATGTATGAAATGCAATCCCCTGTCTCCGATATGCCGGTGCCGTATACATATTCATAATATAAGCCTTTTTACCTGTTGGATTATGATATGTCGGCATAACCCGATAAAAACTGACACCACCAGCGCCAATAAAGGTTTCGTTATCATACACCAGATATGCAATATGCTCACCAGTTTCTAATGCGTTCTTATAATATTCATAGGATTCTTTTTCCACCAATGACATATCCACATCATTCGATAGTTTATTGGCAGTACGAAGGACGATAATTCTAGTCCTTACAAGTTCATCAATGTCTGCTATGGTTGCTTTTTTATATTCATAGTTTTTCGCCATCACATACTACTCCTCTAAATCTGTTAACCTTTTCGTAAAACAAATAATTCTATTTGCTTCCGCAAACCCCATTTTCAAATGAAACTTATCAAAAATTCTTTTACTGCATCCGTGTGGATACGATAGTTTATTTTTGAAAGTTCTCTCGTTACATCCCATCCAATCGCTAACCGATCTACTTCATCTTTCTTTAATCGCTGATAATCTTTGATAGCTTTTGTAATTAATCCTCCACTAGATTTTCATTTATATATTTAAAATAAGGTTTCTTATTAACTTCTGTGCTATGTTCCAAATACCATTTAACACTATCCCTCAATCCGTCTTCTAATGATATGGTTTCTGGATATATTTTGTTTTGACGCGATACATCCAAATAGTACTCATAGTTGTAAAAACTGAAATAATTTCGCTGTTCAATATCTTCATAAACATTTACAAAATCCGGTATTTTTCCTAAGCTTTCATAGCATTTTGTGACCCAATCTTTAATAGAAACTGCTTCAACATTACCAACATTTAAAATATGCTCTTGTGGCTTGTCTTTAATTATTACCTCCATCAACCTGCATAAATCTTTTACATGAAAGAATTGTAATTTCATACTGCCATCTTTAGGTAAATAGAATTTTCTGTCCGCCAAGGCGCAATCAAATACAAAAGCCTCTCTATACACGTTATTCATTGGTCCATATAAATAAGGCGGTCTTAATATATATGCATCTTTCACTCTTTCAAGTAATGCCTTTTCAGCTGCTATTTTATCGGTTCCATATGAACCCCAAAATTTATTTTCGGATTTCTCTGATTCTTCCAGGAATGGCTGAACACCATACTCAGGATAAACGGCACTTGAACTAATCATAATATACTGATCAAAAGAACCCAATTCCCTAACAAAATCAATTATATCGTTATCATTATAGGCTGTTATATCCGCTACAACATCAAAGAATGTATCCTTTAATACACCACCCAAATTATGCCTATCTCCTTCAATGAGTTTTACACCCTGAACTTGTGGCTTAGAATTTCTGTTAAGTACAAAAACTTCATAACCCACATTCACAAAATATTCTGCCACATATTTACTTACAAAAGTTGTTCCGCCTGTCACTAATATCTTTTTCATAAAGTTCTCCTTTACACAAAAAATTCGATTGATCAGATTCATAAAACACTATTTTCCGTAATTGTATCATAATCACATAATCCAAAAAAGTAATTATTCTTTCTTTTCCAATCCTTTTACTATCTTATCAAAATCAGATTCTATCGGCTGTGTCTTGTTAAAAATATCATATTCCTGATATGCTTTCTCCACTGCCTGCTTATGGGAAATACGCCCATTACTGACATAAAGCACTCTCCCCTTGGCTTATCTATTCTGCCCATCCCTTATAAATGGTTTCTTGATTTCTTTACTTAACAACGGACTGTATGCTTCTACCTTACGAAATGTATTTCCTAACATTTCCCGATTCCTGTATTCTCTAATAGCTTCCATATCAAACTCCGCATAAAAAATTCCCTCAGTTTTATCATCAACCAGCAAAACTGTGTTATCAACACATTTTCCATTTCTATCCCAGCAAATTGGACTATATGCGCAGGAACATCCAGCATTATCTCCATTCGGATTTGCCATAGCAACTGCAACCATATTTTCATAAGCTCTTGTAGAAAGTGCCATGATTCTTGGTTGCATAGAACCGCAATCATTTGGGACAAGAATAACCTCAGCTCCTTTTAACATCAGTATTCTTGCACTTTCTGGGAACTCTCTGTCATAACAAATCATAATACCTAATTGTATTCCTTCAAAATCACACACCTTAAATTCTTTCCCTGATTCAACATCTCTTTCATCTGCGAAATCACAGGTATGCACCTTAGAGTATTTCATCAATATATTGCCCGATTTATTGATAACAAAGGCTGAGTTCTGTGGCTGCTTACTACCTTTTGTAAACGCAGTAAGTACTACGCCTATTTTATATTTTTTAGCATTCTCACATATTTTGGCAATTCTTATATCATTATCTGCAATGCTTTTTTCATATGACATAGGCAAATCATATCCTGTAATAAAACATTCTGGCAACAATAGAATATCTGCATGGTTTTCCGAAGCCTCTTCCATTGCCATAATGATAGTTTCAATATTCTTATCTATTTGTTCATTAATAGAACGTTTTTGTAGTATAGCAACCTTGAACATTCACTTTCCCTCCTATAGATAATTCAAAATGTCAGATAAGCTATTAACTTCAATATCGGCTTTTTCACTCTCGTCCATTACAGTCCACAAACTTCCAAATCCCTGTTTTATCCATATCGTTTTCATTCCTAACTGTTTTGCTGGTACAATATCATTATCAATGCGGTCACCAATCATTACAGCATTTTCCGGCTTACAGCCACTTCTTTCCAAAGCAATTTCAAATATACGTCTGTCCGGTTTTGAAACACCTTCTTCTGCTGATGCAATGACTAAATCAATATATTTTCGCACTCCGAGATTTTCTAATCTTTCAGAAGTTCCTAATGGTTGGTTTGCAATTATACCAATTTCATAATTTTTGCTTAACCTTTTCAGGCAATTTTCAGAATCTGTATACAGCTTTTCATATTGTGATTCCCATTTAGGTAGTTCTATCCTCAATTGTTTTGCTATCTCTAAATCACCTTTTTTATTTCTCCTGTACAATGATATCGCATGTTCATAAATTTGTTGCGGAGTTATACCAGATAATTCAGCTATTTTTTTCATCCTATCTTCATAAACGCTACTTTCATCAACCAGCGTCGAACCAACATCAAAAAATAACCATTTTATTTCATCCTTCTTAGGCAAAAATCCTCTTTGTCTCGCTTCTTCTAGCAGTCTTGGTTGAATTTCCGGATATGTCCAATTAAGCGGTAGTTCATTCATAATTGCTATTTTCTCTATCTCACTATGTAAATCTTTTTCAAACGTATGTATCTCCGCGAAAAATAACTTTCCAAAGGTTTCTTTCCCCTTAAAGTTGTCTGGCACCGTCACAGAATAAATACATATCGGATTTATCTCAAAATTAATGGCTCCTGTTTCCTCATACAATTCTCTCTTTGCTGTTTCAAGAATATCCTCACCTTGTTCTCTATGTCCTCCCGGCACTTCCCATGTACTTCTTTCTCTATGCTTGCAGAATACCCATTTTCCATTATGTTTTGCAATAATAACTGCAAACTTTAGCATTGAATCATCAATGCTATCATAAAAATTCACTTTGGTCATATAATGCTCCTTATTAAATTTCTTCTATTTATCATTTATTGTTCCCACAAATAGAGCCAAACTAGAGCCTTTTGATAAAACAAATGCCGGAAACCCGCATAAATACAGGCTTTCGGCATTTTTCTCAAATGTTACCGAGCAAATTAGATACTCATAATCAACATAGATGTCCTTATACTGTTTTGCAGCTTTTATCATTTCCTGTCGGGCACGTTCCTTAAAACTTTCCTCTGCCATTTTATCTCCTTGGTTAAAGAAAGACGGATGACCGAAGCCATCCGCCTTTGATTTTTAGCAGTTTACTCTGTAATGGGAATGAGTTTTAGGTCTTCATCCCGACCACTGGAAACGGGTTTTAAGTCTCCGTTCCGACTGTAGTATCTTCTCTTTGTAATTTAAATATACACTATCGTATGCTAAAAGTCAATCTACTGTGAATGTTGTTTTATATCACTGCTTTAATTATACATCTTTCTAGCATCTTCTAATGCAATTTCTTCAAACAACAATTTTCTTAATTTACTTTGAATACTCTCCAAATACTCCTCTTTTTCTTTCATAAATGTATCTCGCTCTGCCGACAATTTCCCTACCATTTTTCCAACCGCATGTATGTCACACATATCTATTTTCTCCTGACGTATATCACCAATGTCTTTTTTGACAGTTTGATACAACTTAGCAAAAGCTACTTTTAAGGCATTATCAGGATCCAACTTTAGCACTTTATCTTCAGCCAACAATCTACTTATAGCAAAAAAATCTTTATCTATTGTTCTTTCCAACTCAGTCACTTGTGTCATACACACTATTTTATCAGCAGAACTATACGCTATCGCTACTGCCTGCGGATCGCAATTTTGCATAAATCTATTCAACAGCTTATCAAGTTCATTAACGCGCCGCTCTTCATGTTCTATCATTTTAGATATTATACTCAACTCGTTTGCATGAATTATAATTCGTTCCATTCGCTCTTGCGTTATATCATTTTCCTCTTGCTGCTTTTTATTTTGCCACATTGCAAGCAAACCAAGGGAAATAGTTGATGCATATGTCAATATATCTCCTGCTCCCCAATGTGCCACAAAAAATTGATTTGATGTTTTTAATGAAAACAATAATTGAACTATAGCCGCATAAACAACACTTAGCAAAGCCCATATAAAAATCCAATGTTGTCTTACAAATTTTTTGAATTTATCTTTCATTCTCCATCTCTATACTTTCTGTTTATTTTATAATAATCTTATTCTATTAACCCTAACTGATTAATTTATTTTTCATATTTGTCTCTCCCAATCCATCAATCACTCCCCTTTACCACACCAAACTCTGTCATATCATATTTCCATTTATATCCACCTGCTTGCTTCTGTTTTCCGTTCGCCGCATCTCTAATACTTTTAGAATTTATACCAGTCTGCCTTACAGCATCCGCTATGGAATCATACATTCTTATATAATTTCCATCTAAACTAAACTGCTTTATTTTTCTCGCCTCGCCACTTACTTTTTTCTCAACAATCGGTGCAATGCTGTTCTGTTCACAAGGCAATTCCACCTTTTTCCATTGATAACCACCTGCTGTACTTCTAAAGCCCCTACAAGCACGTTGAATATTAAACTCCTTAATTCCACTCTTTTCTGCTGCTTCTGAAATATCAGAAAATTCAGCAATAAATTTACCATTCAGAGCATACTGATAAATAGCCCATTTTTTAACTTCTATTTTGGGGGATTCTTTTTCAAATACAAATTCTACTTGTTTTTTCTGCGGTACTTCTATATGCAAATCATTTAAAATTTTGATAAAATTAACATCTATAATATCGGTATTATGATGCCACTCTATAAGTCTTACTCCTTTTTCTTTGCATTTTTTACGTTTTATTTCATCTCGCCGTCTTGTATTTTGCAAGCCTTCTACTCCACCAAAAACATCAACTGCTTCATAATGTTGCAAACCTTGATATTCGATTCCCATTGACAATTCTGGTATAAACATGTCAAGAGATTGCCCTTCCAACCATACTGAACGATATTGATAAATAGTATTTGGAAAATATGATTTAACCAACATAAACAAAGAAAATTCACTTTTCCATCTTGCGTTTATTTTCCCCTCTTCAGTTAAATTTTGCACAACTTTTGAATACTCTCGTCGAATAGCTTCTAGATTATTACACAAATGATAATACTCTGTCTTATCAGTCATATAACAGTCATCCAACAGTGTATTATAAGGATATACTGTCATCCAATACTTTATTAATTCATGCGAATTTTTAGATGTTTTTTTTAGAATAGTCTTTACTGCTTCGTCAATCTCCTTTTTATCTATGATCCGCAAATTATTTTTCAAGTAACTTATTATATGCCTAATTTCAATACCACAAACAGAAGGATATGTAATCATTCTCTCTTTCAAAAGAAATAACCATAGATAAATAAACTCCATTTTATCATTTGCAATCCTAATCCTATAATTATGCGAAAAATCCTCCGAAAACATTGGTTCTAGCAATTTTACTTCTGCATCTTGGGCAAAATAATCTTTTATAACAATTTCAGCAATAGGATTTTTTATTGTAAAATAATATTCATGATATCCAAAAGTTTGTCGAGGTATTCTTTTTTGAAACAACTCCAATTCTTCTGCTTTCATTTTTCTAGCAGGTAAATATTTCCCATCATTTCGGAAATAAAGCAACTTCCAAAAATCATCCTCTTCTCGCCGGTAAATGCGTGATTCTGAATCATTAATACTGCTTTCGCATTCCTTTTCAGAAGAAAAATCATATTCTTTATACCCCCCAATATCACTTGCTTTATAATAAAAAATACCTTGTCTTAATAGCGAAGGTTCAAATTTACATATACCTTCCAGTCTTTTTATTTCATAGCTATTCTTATAAAAAGTCAATGTATATGTTCTGTCTATATCATCACTGTTTGGGTTCATATCTACAACAATCAAATCTTTAATCTGTTCGGCATCGTAAACCGCCTTTGCTTTAAGCATTTTCCATACACCATCAAAATTTCCGACCACACATGGATTAAATATCATATTTTCAGGTATTTTGTTTAGAAACAGCGTATCCCACATATATGAAAGATTTTTAATTTTGCACATTCGATTATTTAAATAAAATAAATAATCAAATATCCAAAGTCTGTAAGTTTTCATTTTTTTCTGCCGTACATTAATCGGTCCACAATAGTACAAATAATTCTCTTTTTTTACAAAATAGCAAATATTTTCGCCTTCTTCAAATTTGTCTTCGTAAAATACAGAAAACCCAGGACTGCTTTTAACAACTTCCTTTACAAACCACTCTTTTTTCACTTGCTTTATTAACTTACTAATTATCCTTTTTTCTGATCCTTCCACAGGTATTTCACATTTGTATTCCATTTGCTTTACCTATCTCTTTATATATTATTTCACCGTAACAACGTACTTACTGCTATGAACTGCTATAAAACTATGCTATGCTTTGCTTATCCCTATCAACTTACATGGTGCTAGCGCTATGTCCAACCCATGACTAATGAAAATCTTATTCTGGCTTTTACACGAATTTAAATTTCCTTGTCCAATTATATCACTTTCACTCTCTACTTACCACAAAATATAGAGCAAGATACTCCCATGAAAATCTCGCACCATAGGCACGATATTTACTCATAGCTAAGTAAATAGCATATAACTGCCTGCTGTACTTCTATCAAAGATTTCTTAAACTCATACCCCACAAAATATTTACTATCAATAGCATCTGCTGACACTTCCTCGCTCCTAAAGAATGGTGGGCACGGATTTAAGCAAGCATCCGCATTCGCATATCTAAGACGATCTAATGTGATTTGATAACCTTCAAAGTCGTCCTTTGCCGCTGATGGGATTGAATCTGTGCAAATAATATCTTTGCCAACAACAGCTTTGTCAATTTCATAGCAGACACTAGCTCCATCAATTTCATATCCTCTAGGACAACACTGTGTAAAATTGAATCCCACTAATTCCGATGCCTCTTTCCATGTATTTCCAATATTCCCCTTTGAACCCATAAAAAGACATTCCTTTTCCGAGTAATCCACATATTTCTTTGAAAGAGAATACAAATCTGTTAATATCTCGCATGGATGATTTACAGCTGTCATAGCATTTATAATTGGAATATGCGAATGCTCCGCCATATACTCTATCAACGACAAATCCTTGTGACGGACAATAACCATATCCGCCCAGTTTTCCAGATATCCTATCACATCCTTAATATCTTCTTTTTTGTCAAGTGCTTCCGGCGGAAACAAAATTGTATCTCCACCCAACATTTTTATTCCATTTTCAAAAGAAACCCTTGTTCTAATGCTGCTTTCCGGAAAAAATAATACAATCGCTTTCCCATTCAGCCAATCACATTCTCCGTTATCTGCTTTTAACTTATCCGCCAATTCAAAGATTTGAAAAATTTCCTGCTTTGAAAAATCGTTCAAATGTATAAAATGTTTCATTGTCCTGCCTCCTTAAATTTCTCCAATCTATAATGATGTTCTTCATCCAACTCCTTAACACCATTCTTATAATCATATCCAAATTTTCTGTAAAATTCTGTTGCTGTAATAGAAGCAGGTATCTCAATACGAGTTGCTCTTACATAAAACTCATCCTGTTCCAATGTATTTATGATTTTTCTTCCGATACCATTCCCATGCAATTCCGGCAAAACAAAAATAGTCAGCAAAATGCTTTCTGTCTTACTTCCCCAAAAACTGGAAATCGATCCCGTGCCAACTATTTTACCATTCCATTTAAATACATACATATGTGCATAGTTGGCAATATTTAGAACTTTCCCTGAATCATAAACTTTTGCAAGTTTCTCCATAGCTGCAATTCCATAATCCTTGCTATTAACTTCTAAGAAATTCCTTACAACTAACTTGCTAACCTCTTCTGCATCCTCTTCTGTAAATCTTCGTACACTAATACAATTTTTTACATACTTAACCAATGTCATCTTTTTATTTACAACTATTTCCTCTCCAGTCCTGACAAAGTCGCATTTCTCGTATAAATGGCAATTGCCTTTTTCCTGCTTAATCGTATCTAAACGCCATTCTATTGTATCTGGATAAGTATCAAATAATTGTTCTATCACCGTGCTCGCAATCCCTTTATTTTGAAATTCGGGAATTATAAAAATAGGAGATATCCAATTAACGTCTTTATACACCTTTTCACCTTTATGCCTGCTGACTCTCACACCTCCAACTTTTTCTCCATGAAATACAACGAAGTAGTAATCTGAATTTGTATCAATAATCTTTTCTGTTACTCTCTTCAGGCTTTCTTTTGCCGGACTTGTATCATCATCTTGATATTTTTCATATAATGGCATAAACGCTTCTACCTGTAGTCTGTGCAGACACTCTGCTTCATCTTCTGTTACCAATTTCAATTTAATTAAATCATTCATTCCATGAACCTCTTTCACGCAAAAAAATCGCACCAAACATTCATTGTCCAGTGCGATAATTTCAATTTACGATGTAATATATACTAACATATCACTTACATTCTGGTTTTATGCACTAGACTAATAGACCTACCGGCTATAAGTCAATGCATTAACCTTGCAAAGCTTATAACACAGTATGTCTATAATACATGTACATATAACGTCTTGAATGTAAGTTCTGATTCATTTGTATGCTCTCCTTGTAATTTTGGTGATAAGTATACTATCCATATTCTCTTGTGTCAATAAAATTTTTATTTCAAGCCATAAAAAACTTTCCATTACTCAATTCACAAATAGAGCCAAAGTAGAGCCATTTTATAAAACAAATGCCGGAAACCCGCATAAATACAGGATTTCGGCATTTCTGCCCGTTATTCAAACTCGCAAAGTTTGATTTAATTCTGGTTGTTTTAATACAGTTATCTATACCGTATCGTATTGATAATATACATCTTTTCCACTCATTATTTTTCGTTTCACATATTTTTAGTACCAATCCAGTACCATTGCTATATTGTCATTATTGTGTGTAGTTCTGGTGGCTTGCAGGTTTGTTTACTATTCAGAAGATAATAATCTGATGGTTTACAAGTCCACCTAAGGAGATTATAATATCCAACCACTACTTCTGCAAGAAAAAGTTTTGTGGTACTAATCGTTAGTACCATCCTTCTCCATATCATTCATCAATTTATCAAAGTCACTTTCATACAGTGAATCCTGTATAACTCTGTACTTCTCAAATTCACTTTCCGCAAATTCTTTCGCAATAGCTGCAGTAACTTTCCCTTTATCCTGAAGTACTTCTGCATCATTAAATCTAAGAAATGCGTCAAGCTTTGTTTTCCAATCTTCCATAGTCATAGGAATATGTCTTCGTGCCTGTCTTGTTGCATAATCAAGATACATTGTCACAATCTCATTTAATTCTGCAAGTTCTTCTTTTTCTAAGTAGTTTTTTGCAATTGACACATCTGTTTTTACTATTTTACCATCCGGCGCATTTTTCCATGATTTAAGTCCCATATGTTCCTTATTATGATCAGCTCTTGCCACTATCACTTCTGCCGCTGTACTACCATGAACTGCATAATGCATCTTATTCTGTACTGTTGCATAAAACTCTCTTGTCACCTGTGAATTCTTATCATAATCAACTGCTGTTGCATATATATCTGTAATTTTCTGGTAAAATCTTCTCTCACTTGCTCTGATTTCCTGAATCTCAGCAATAAGATGCTCAAAATAATCTTCGTCGAAAATCTGTCCATTAATCAATCTACTTTTATCAAGAACATAACCCTGCTTTGTAAATGTATCTAATACCTTTGTTGCCCATGTTCTGAACTGCATTGCCCGTTCTGAATTAATGCGATACCCCACAGCAATAATAGCTGCTAACGAATAGAACTTATAATTGTATGTTTTTCCATCATCCGCAGTTTGTGCAAATTTTGCACAAACTGAATTTTCATCTAATTCGCCCTCTTTAAAAATGTTACTCAGATGTTTTGTAACCACACTTCTATCTACATCAAAAAGCTGTGAAATTGCCTTCTGCGTAAGCCATACATCGCCATTCTGAACCCTGACCTCTATTCCGTCTTCTCCTGCATCTCGTGTAAAAACCAAGAAATCGACAGTGCTATTTCTTATCTGTAATTCTTTGCTCATAAAATTTTACCTTTCTCTATTCTCCTGAATGTTCCTCTTACATCTTACGGAATCCGTATGTTTTAGTACTATTCAGCTCAACTGTTATCCCCAAATGTAATTTCCATCAATTCCCCTGCTATCTCGTTGCTCAAGACTCTCATAATACTATCATCCACCTTTGTCTTTGCCAAAAGATTAATATTCCCATACCAGACTACTTCCTGATCAATAACAGCAAACCGCTCACATGATTCTTCTACTGTTTTAATATAAAAACCAGCTTTGCACATATCTTCATGTAACTGCATCCAGTATGCTGCATCTCCAAATCCATAGGAATCCGGTGTCCATGTTACTATTGTAATCTGAACTCCCGATGCCTGTTTTTCTTTTAGCATATTAATCAGTTCATAGACTTTTTGCCCACTAATTGCAGGGCTTGAAATAATTATGTTTTTATTTGCATCCAGTAAATCTTTATAATAATTCTCAGTATAATTATCACCGTCATATATTGCATTTGCTGTATGTTTGTTAATTTGCAAACCACCTGCAAGCTCATATCCTATCTGTTTATATGCTTTAAGCCTCTTCATATACATGTTATTAAACATTGGAATATGGTTGTCCACATAATCATATATAATTACATTTTCTTTGCCCGCATAATCACGATTCAACCTACCAGCATACTGTTCAACAACTCCACGGAATGATACAGGTGTTGCCATAAAAAGTGTATCCAGTCTTGGAAAATCAAAACCCTCTCCTACAAGTGAACCTGTAGCTATTAATATCAGAGACTCCGCCTTATCAACCTGATGCATCTGTTCCAAAATCTTCTTATGTTCTTTCTTTGAGTTGTTGCCTGTCATTAAGAATACATGGTCTGCATAATCTTTCAATCGCTCGTACAGTTTCTCTGAATGATCCTTGTATCGGGATAAAACAACTGGAGTGCGGCCTGTTGATACACAATTCTTAATATCCTCAACAATCTGTTCATCCCTTATATCATTATTGTGAATAATATCATATGCTTCATTTGGATGCATCTTACCATTAATCACTCCTCTTGGAGATACAGTTCGGGTAAAGCGCGGATATACAAGATGTTGTATCCCCTGCTCCATAGCCTTTTCCTTTGCCGTATAACTATATCTTATAGGTCCTATCAGCATATAATTTATTTTTTCAAGTCCGTCACCTCTTTTAGGAGTCGCAGTGACACCATATACATACTTTGCCTTCACTTCTTTCAAAACATTTGATATTGTATCCGATGCTGCATGGTGACATTCGTCAATTAGCACAAGACCATAATCATTCAGCAAATTATGAAACTCTCCCTTTTTGCAAAGTGATCCAACCATTGCAATATCAACAATCCCTGTCATCGAATCATGTGCTCCCTGTAATGTTCCAATCAGACTTTTTCTTTTCCGTACTCTCCCTGTCTTAGTTTTATATGACGGAAGTTCCTCATCAATATTTAAGAATTTTTCCAATGCATCTTTCCACTGCTCTATCAATGCTGATGATTCCAGTATAATCAATGTATTCACTTTCTTTTGTGCAATTATCGCACTACTGACCACAGTTTTACCAAATGCCGTTGCAGCATGAAGTATTCCGTTATCATACTTAGTCAGTTCCTTTAACGCCTTGTTCTGTTCAGGTCGTAGTTCTCCATTGAATTCTACATTAATACTTCTTCCCTGCTGCCGCTCGTCATCTACAAAATATTCAATTCCAGCCTTATCAATATTTGCTATTAATTCCTCCTGTAATCCTCTTGGAATCTGTATGTATCCACTAAGATGGTCTTTTCCAAGATAAATCCACCTTGAGGTATCATAATTAGATGTTCCAATCGCACGATTTTTATAAAATACTGGGTTACTAAAGGCTGCCATTCTGCGAATCTTATTCTGCATCGCAGGCTTAAGATTAGTGCTGTCAACATATATACCATTTGATAATGTGATATCCATTTTCCCATCAATATCTGATTTGGCAAAATTTTTCATTTTATCCCATGGCTTTTCCCTATTTTCTTCATCATTGGATGCTTCAAGGTCATCTGCTGTAAATGTCCATTCCCTTATCTTATTCTCCAGAAATTCCTCTGAAAGCTTAGGTTTACTTAATAAAGCATTCCATTGGTCAGAATAAGCATTCCAATTACTATCCACAAATGCACTATTGCCATCTTTCAACGCCCTTCCCTGTAATGGCAACGCAATCAGGTTTCCTATTGCCACATTTTCTAAGGAATCCTGTGCTGGCAGCATTCTGTCATAATAATTGAATGACTTTAAATTCACCTGCTCTGCACCTTTATCTAAAAGTGCAAAGCCAAATTTACGAACCAATGCCGCCGATATTGGCTTGTCAAAGAATATCCATATATGTGCACCTTTTCCTGAACGAGAACGCTCTACCAAAGGTTCTATTCCATTTAATGTGCAGATATCTCTCATAGCTTCGACTTCTTCAATCCATGTATCATCTGTATTTGCAAAGTCCTTTTTTTCTGCATTCTTCTCATGATTATCAAAATCAAACACTAAAAACCTGCATGTTCCATCACCAAATAATGGATATACACCTATTACATCTTTTGCAGCATATGAGTTTCCCCTCAAATGTTGCAATATAGTTGATAAATCTAATCTTGTATACGAACAATATTTGCAATCCTTACAGTCTATATGTGTATTTAATTTCCTATGGCAATTATCTGACCAGAAATTATCACACTGCGGATAATATGCCGCCTCTCCGTTTTTATTTACATTTCTTTTCGCATATACATCTGTCCTTCCCCAAAAGAATGAGAAAAAGAGCTTTGCCATCCTGTCTGTTATTTCTTTTATGTGCACAATCCTTTTTCCCTGTTCTGGATCAAAATTCTCTTTCTTTTCCGTTTTCCCTATACTTGCCAGTTCATTTTGATATGACAATCCCGCTTTATCCAATATATTCTTTAATACCTGATTTTCCAATTGCAGATGGTTCAACTGCTTCTGCAATCTCGTAACATTCTCTATTGGATCACGCATTTGTCATACCTTCCTTTCCGTCATTATCTATTCATCTCAAGCATTCTTTTTACTTCCATCTGTAATTCATCACTGAATTCTGATAAATCATCATATGTAATCACCCTCAGTCTAATAAGACAAACAATATCCCATATTACCTCTGATTTTTTCAGCTCCATGATAACTCCAGGATGACGCTTATCTTCTTTTATCCGTTTTTCAAGTTCCCAGAATTTCTCTGATGCAGGCTTTTTATCATCATTCAGAAAATTGGCATATTCTTTAACAAGACCTTCCATATAATTTTCCTGCCAACCTGATAATTTTTCTCGAAATAGTTTCCAATCCTTTTTGCTTATGTCCATGATTTTGAACCTCCCCAGTCTCATGTTAGTCTCAACAAACAATTTCAAAAATGAGACTGACTTGAGACTACGACTTTATAATTTACCTGCAAATCCCAGTTTTATCGCGTTTTGCTATATCATAGAGTCTAACTCAGTCTCAAATCTCGTGAGACTTCGTTGAGACTAACTCTGGAATATCCTTGAGTGAAAGTTTGGGTGTTACATTGAGTGCCAGATTTACTGTCATTTACTTACCTAATTATCCATTCTCCACCATTATCCGGACCTTTTCGTTCTATGATACCTTTATCCTTTAATTCTGATATATATCTAGCAATTGTTCTATCTGTGACATCTAAGGCTATTCTTAATTCATCAATAGAAATATTCGGGTTTTCCGAAATCATTTTTAGGATCTCACATGCTTTAGCAAGCTTCTTCCTAGAATACTCTGGCATTAACTTCTTAATTTTTTCTTCCGAAATTTCTATGACATTTTCTATGACATTTTCTATGACATTTTCATTTGCTTGTGTTGCATAACTAGAACCATAATTCAGCTTATATAAAGTCAATATAAAATCATCATTATCTGCCTCAAATACTGGCATCTTAGTCTCATCAAATTCAACTTGTCCCTTATAGTCTGCTAATATTTTCTTAAATCCACTACCTCTACGCTCCATGTATTTCAAGCGGCTGAATATATCAGCTAATATCGGATTTCTTCGCTTTGATGGAATTTTCAATAAATCTTTTCCCTCTAGAGATATTCCGCTTACCATTCCACCCGGTGAATATATTTCAATTCTGTCATCAAACATATCTATATGAACTTCGCTACCTATCTCCATATAATTTCTATGAATCAATGCATTTACTACCCCTTCAAGCACTGCACGATCCGGATAATCAGGCATTTCAATTCTGCCGTCACCTACCTTACGCCATGCTTTCTTGGAATTATTTCTGACAAAATCTGTTCCTGCCTGTAATAGCGTGACAAGACTTCCCGTATATTCCTTATCATCAAGTGCATCTACAATTCCAGATGCCTTCGTAAGTCCATTCCATCTTGTACAAAATAATCTGGAATGACGAACCGGAGATTCATCTGCCAGAAGTGCTCCTGCATTCGTCAGATTGCCTTTTTCATCAACCAGACCAAATGATTCATAATCTGTATCTTCAAATGCATTGCCTGTCCTCTGTTTATATACTGATTTTAATTTTGTGAAAGACATATTGCTAAAATCATATCTTGACTTCAGACTATCATAACTTTCACCACTTCCACGAAGTACCAATTCTCTCAACTGCGAAGGTGTCGCCGGAACACTTTCATTTCCTATACGCATAAATGCAATAAGTTGTCCATCACCTTCATAATAATATGGTGTCTGCTGCCCTTTCATAACTTCTACAACAACAAATGTCTTGTCTTTATCTTTTTCAAACGAAAGCTTAAACTCTGGTATTGGATTAATGTGTGTTTTAATTATTTCGCTGATTGCCTCTGAATCACCTTTAGCATCCGGAAGTCCAACCAACTCATCATCATTTGCCACACCAAATACCAGCTTGCCACCATAACAATTTGCAAATGCACTGATGCTCTTGCACCAGCTTTTTGGTTTCTTTGTCTCAAGTGCAACCTTTTTATCGTAATCTGTGGCTTCGCCGATTAGCTGCTTTATGTCCATAAATTCACTTCCTTTTATTTCTTCGCTCCATATGTTGCTGTGCTTTCAGCAACCTTCATGGGCGCATAATTTGCTTCTGCATATGATATTGATTTGTCTCGAAAGTTTACAACCTTTTCTTCTCCCATATCATTATTATCTGTCCAAAGTTCGCACTGTGTCATAACAGTCTGAACTGCATCTTCCATACCCTCAGGCGGATACTTATGTTTTTTCAGCAGTTTCTTTATAAGCATACGCATTTTTGCTCTTGCTGATTCTCGCTTCTGCCAGTCAATTGTTTTATTTCTTCGTAGAGTATCTGCAAGTTCTTTTGTAATTGCTATCAGTTCTTCATTTTCATAGAAATCCTTTATCGCCTGTGGCTTCGTTAATGCATCATAGAAGGCAAGCTCATCAGCAGTAAGCCCAAGCTGGTCACCTTCCTTTTTGGCTGCTGCAATCTGTTTTGCAAGATTCAGCATTTCCTCAATAACTTCTTCATTTGTCAACATACCATTAAGATACGCATTAAGCGAACGCTGCATAATTTCACTAAACTTCTCAGATTTAACTACATTAGTTCTGCGATATACTGAAACCTGTTCTGCAATCAGCTTCTTAAGAAGTTCAACTGCAAGATTCTTTTCTTTCATACTGGCAACTTCTTCAAGGAACTTCGGGTCAAACAGTGAAAATTCCTCTTTGATATCCGAGAAAAGATTGATAACTCCATCACTCTTGATACTCTGTTTTAAAAGCTCATTTATTCTTGCATTCATTTCTGGAAGAGAAATCTTCTTCCCAACTCCTGTATTAGTCAGTCTAATGACAAGAACACGCACTGATTCAAAGAATGCTGCTTCAAATCGACTTTCTTCATCAACCAAAGAAGAACAAAGAGACAATGCCTGATGCAGCATAAGTGCTTCTTTTACAAATGAGTCCTTATCATCCACTTTCTCTCTGTCCATAATAAAGTTGACTGCACCACTGATAGTTTTTGCTCTTTCAAGGTCTGTTCCACCTGTAAACTTCGAGTAATCATATCCGTGGAACATATCCCGACAAACTGAAAGCTTTTCCAAGAACTTCGGATATGCAACCTTTGCAACATCAGTATCACCATAATTCTTTTTATCACGAGAAGTATAATCATTCATTGCCCGTTTCAATGCTGAAGCAATTCCAACATAATCTACAACAAGTCCACCTTCTTTATCACGAAATACACGATTTACACGAGCTATCGCCTGCATAAGATTATGTCCGGACATTGGCTTATAGACATACATAGTTGCAAGTGAAGGAACATCAAAGCCTGTCAGCCACATATCAACAACAATTGCTATCTTCATAGGACTGTTATTATCTTTGAATTTCTTAGCAAGTTCATCCTTATGATGTTTATTGCCAATAATCTTTCTCCATTCTTCCGGATCATTATTACCGGAAGTCATAACAACTCCAACTTTCTCAGTCCATGCAGGCCGAAGTTCTAAGATACGCTTGTATATCTTCATTGCAATAGGACGAGAGTAAGCAACAATCATTGCCTTTCCTGTTAAAAGATTCTCTCTGTTATTCTCATAATGGTCAAGAATATCACAGACAAGTGAATTGATAGTATTATCATTGCCAAGAACAACTTCCATCTTACCAAGTTCACGCTTGCTTTTCTCAACTACTTCTCCATCAGCATTTTCAGCCATAATGTCATATTCACTATCAATCAACTTAAGAGTATCTTCATCAAGGTTAAGCTTGATAACCCGGCTCTCGTAATAAACAGGTCTTGTTGCTCCATCCTCAACAGCCTGTGTCATATCATAAATGTCAATATAATCACCAAATACTTCACGAGTACTGCGGTCCTTTGATGAAATAGGAGTACCAGTAAATCCGATATATGTAGCATTAGGCAGCGTATTTCTGATAATTCGTGCTGTTCCAATTTTTATCTTACCAGTTTTGGCATCAACAGTTTCTGTCAGTCCATATTGTCCTCTGTGTGCTTCATCCGCCATAACTATAATGTTGTTTCGCTCCGACAATGCTTCGTGAGATTCTTCAAACTTCTGCATTGTAGTAAAGATAATACCATTTGCCTGTCTGCCGGCAAGCAAAGACTTTAAGTTTTCTCTGCTTTCAGCATGTACCGGCTCTTGTCTTAAGAATTCTTTACACTTTGCAAATTGCCCATAAAGCTGATCATCAAGATCATTTCTATCGGTGATAACAACTATCGTTGGACTATCCAATGCTTCCTGCAACAAATGTGCATAAAATACCATAGAAAGTGACTTACCACTTCCTTGTGTATGCCAAAACACACCGCCCTTACCATCCGTAACAGTAGCGTGTTTTGTGGATTCAATTGCTTTTCTGACTGCAAAATACTGGTGATATCCTGCAAGAATTTTGAATGAGTTAATACCCTCATTTGAAAAACAAATGAAGTTCTTTACAATGTCAAGCAGTCGCTCTTTCTTGAACATTCCCTCAAAGAAAGTATCAAACTGTGCAAACTGTGTATTCTCATAATCCCCATCTTTCGTTTTCCATTCCATAAAGCGATCTTCGCCTGAAGTGATTGTACCCGCTTTAGATGTCAACTGGTCGCTCATAACGCAGATAGCATTATATATAAACATAGATGGAATTTCCTGCATATAATTGCGAAGCTGTCTGTATGCTTCAGAAGCGTCCGTTTCTTCTCGAGAAGAAGATTTCAACTCAACCAATACAACCGGCAATCCATTTAAAAAGAGAATTACATCAGGACGCTTATTACTATTTTCAATGAAAGTCCACTGATTCGCTATGATAAATGAATTATTGTCATGATTTTTATAGTCAACAAGATAAACTATAGAGGAACGCTCCTCACCATCCACAAAATATCTTACCGGAATTCCATTTTGCAGATAGTCCATAAAAGCAGCATTTTTCTGCACAAGTTCTCCATTTTCAAAATTTTTAAGCTTAAATAAGGCATCCTGAATGGCGTCATCGGGCAGACCGCTGTTCAAACGATACAGAGAGTCAAGCAGAACGTCCTCATATAGTGGATTGTAAAAATCTCTTTCTATATCCGGACCATAAACATATTCATAACCTAAATCATTTCTAAACAGCTCTATAACTGAATTTTCGTAATTAGCTTCCGTAAATATAGTGGACATATGAATCACCTCTACTCTTTTTCGTATATAATTTCTTTTATACGCTTAGCTTCTTCACTATTATTATTCTTACATATCATGCGATAAAAATCCTTAACATCAACATCCTTTAAAATATATGTTACCTGATTGTTTTCAAGTGCAATTTTAAATAATTTGCATTTTTGATCTTCTGACCATTCTTTAATCTCTAACATTTGTTCAATAATCGAATGTGTATTAGCAAAATTGCTACTATCTTCAAGTTTATCAATTAGTTCTTCTTTTTTCAGTTCTTCCTCACTTTGACCTCTTGTTTCATCTAACTTTTCAGCTATACAATCAAAATGAACATCTTCTAGTATTTCATTTGTAATCGTCCTATCTATTATTTGCTGTACTAAATGTTCAAGCTTTGACCCTTCTGTGTAATCAGCCGGTGCAAAATATTTTATACGATTTTCATCAAGCATTCTAAATACCTTTGTTTTGTCTTTTGTTTCAGAATTATATACACCTATTGAATGTCCTCCATTAATATTGACAAGTTTCATACACGGAATATCTGTATCACTATCGCCAATATATACCATATTTCTAAATGGTACACGATATTGGTTAGGCTCAAAATGTGAGTTAACAGCCTGATCATTTATATCGAGGACTCCTTTTTCTATTCTGAATAAGAATTGTGTTTTATTAGTATAATTAACAACCTGAGCTGGCCATACTGCCACTCCATCCTCATCAAAATAAAACGAACTAGCATAGATTTTTTTGAACTTAGTAGCCACCTTAGTTCCTTCAATCATTTCTTTTAGCCCTGAAGAAATAATATAGTGTTCCACTATAACACCATTACGCTTACCATATTCATTAACTCGATCAAACCATGTTTCAACTCCAGGAAACAACTGTACTTTTCCACCATCTTTGTGCAATGTTTCCTTAGTAAATAGAACTTTTCCTCTTGATTTACTAGCCATCATATACATATAAGCAAGATTTTGATCCATATCATTATCCGATGCTAATTGGTTTGATTGTTTCCAAAATTCTGCTATTTCATAATCTATTGATTGTATATACCCCTGTGCCTGCATATCATCGGGAGATAACGTTTTATCAAAATCATAACAAATTGCTAAAATTGGTTGTTTCATAGGCTCATCCTTTCTTAAATGTAATACCGTAAAAGTTATAAACAATAATTTAGAGCAACAAATCGAAGCTTTATTGCTGGAACTTATCAATGATGACAACACATCTGAAGTTGCACTGGGTGACTACCTTTATATTAAAGGTCGTATAGGTTGGAAGGGACTAAAAAAAAGCGAATATCTTTCAAAATCTGGTTACCGCATCATAAATGGTGAAACATTGACAAAATCTGGCATTGACTGGAATAAGGCTGGTTACATCTCAGCAGAACGCTACGAAGAATCACCTGAGATAATGTTAAAAGTCAGTGATATTTTACTTTCAAAAGACGGAACCATTGGCAAAATAGGATATGTTGATAGCCTTGATTTACCAACCTCAGTTGCTTCAGGTATTTTCGTTATTCGAAATAACCAACCTAATATTATTTCGACAACATTCATATACTATTTACTTAAGTCGCAATTGTTTAAAGCATTTATTGTAGCTCGTACAGAGGGAAGTGTAATTCCACATTTGTATCAAAAAGATTTTATGGAGTTTAAATTCCCGCTTCCAGCCCCAGATAAAAAGATGACTTTTGAAGAAATTGCGGAACCTATGTTTTCTCAAATTATTAGCAATCTTAATGAAAACAAAAAACTTACATCTCTACGTGATGTCATTCTTCCTAAACTGATGTCTGGCGAGCTCGATGTATCTGAAATTGATATTTAAGCCACTAAATTATTGTTTATACGTTCATTAATGCTTATTTTCTCATCTACATTTTTTAATATTTCAACAATTTTTCTTTGCTCAGCTATAGCTGGGTATTTAACATTTATATCTAACACATTTTTTAGAGGTAACTTGGGTTGTACAGCTCCGACAGTTCCTCTTTTGATTTCTTCTTGACCGAAAGGAGATATCAAATAATAGTATAAGTATTCTGGCTCGATACCAGTACAATTTATTATCTTGTCACAGTTTTCAGTTTGATTTGCCTTATCTAATGATTCTCCGACTATTCCAATTAGTCCTATAGTTCCAACAACGCTAATTAAAATATCACCAGCATTAACGATATATCTCGCTATACTTAGTTGTGTTTCGTCATCAACAAATTCAATTTCGGGATTTAATTCTAAATATTTACTTTTGCCTAAATCCCTAATTCTAATATAAGGGTGTTTAGTTGGAACAGATGTTAATTGTTTTCCTTTGGGAAGACGCTTTCCTCCTTTTACCTCGGCAAAATCTTTTATTTTTGATTCTTTCCATTCAGTCATATTTTTACCGTCCTATCCTATATATTTTCTATGAGCAATTTTCACATTACTCTGCTTGACCATAGCGTACTGCAAAGTCGTATCTATCTTTCTATGCCCCAAGAGCTGTTGAAGCTGCTCAATGGGCATTCCCTTATCTATTGCCATAGTTGCAAGTGTACGCCTGAACTTATGCGGGTGTACCTTGTGCAGTCCTAATTGCTTTCCATATTCTCTAAGCCTTGTTTCTATCCCACCAATCTTCAATCTTTCATGTGGTGCTTTAAGTGATACAAACAATGCTGGATTATTATCATTTCTGCTATCTAGATAATTCTGCAAATGAATCTTTGTTCTCGCATCAAAGTAAACAACTCTTTCTTTGCTTCCTTTACCAAATACAATACATTCTCTTTCATTGAAATCTATATCATTTTGATTGAGTAATACCATTTCTCCGACACGCATGCCAGTTGATGCAAGCATATCAATCATTGCCAAATCTCTTAACTCCTGACAATTATCTCTCATTAATTCCAGTGCTTCATCTGAGTATGTTTCTTTAATGTTTACCCCGGTCTTAACTTTATGTATACGTCTTACAGGATTTTTTAATATATAATCTTCATCCTCCAACCAAGAAAAGAAGCTGGAAAGAATACGTCGGATGTTATCTATCGTGACCTTACTCAAGTCATTTTTTTGTTGATATTGCGTAAGATATTCTCTAATATCATCGGTCACTATATATTCCACTTTTTTATCTAATGTTGCTAACATCGCTTCAATCGTTGCTTTGTAATATCTAAGAGATTTTTCTGAGCATCCTTCTATTCGCTTAGCCGCCAAAAATATCTCTACATAATCACGCTCTGATTCTTTCATATTTCCTGTATTTTCCGTTATTTCATAGTTTACAAATGTTGATTGAAGCACCTCCTGCAATCGCTTACCCTGTGCATTATTCAAGTATGGTAGCATTCCTTGAATAATGTCCGTAATTAAATTTTGTTTCATAGTCATTCTCCTTTGAAATTATTTTGGAGAACGACTAGCAACGGCAGTTCTTTTATTGCTCCTGCCGTTGGTAGGAGTATATATCTACAAATTCTCAGCTTTGTATATCACATAGCCTTCATAATAATAGCTATGATCTATACCCTTCATATAAACTTCTCTATCATTAACTTTATCTGTCAAAGCCTGTTTTAAAATATATTTTATTTCAATATCTCTAATTGGACTTCTTTCCATTGCTAACAGATAATCTTCCTTATCTACAAGACTCCAATCAATAACTTTGTTCAACTCTTTCTTCAGAATCAAATCAAGCCATATCCTGGTGCTTCGCCCATTACCCTCTCGAAAAGGATGCGCTATATTCATCTCAACATATTTTTCAACAATTTCATCAAATGTTGATTGCGGCATCTTCTCAATATTCTCGATTGCAGCCTGTAAATACATCACCGGAGCAAATCGGAAGTTGCCTTTAGCAATATTTACATTTCTCACTTTTCCCGCAAAATTATATATCTCACCAAATAAATATTTGTGAATTGCCACAAGCATCTCAAAAGATCCTGCTTTATATTTATCCAAATATCCATTTTCAAATAGCTCCACTGCTTTTTTCTTACTTATCTTTTCTTCCATCCTTGCTAGTTCTGTGGAGTCTGTGATATTAAGCTTATTTTCTAATACCATATTTTTCCTTTCCAAATGCTAATTAACGCATTTTATTTGTATTTATATATTGATGTGCTTTAAGCATATAAACAATAATTTAGAGCAACAAATCGAAGCTTTATTGCTGGAACTTATCAATGATGACAACACATCTGAAGTTGCACTGGGTGACTACCTTTATATTAAAGGTCGTATAGGTTGGAAGGGACTAAAAAAAAGCGAATATCTTTCAAAATCTGGTTACCGCATCATAAATGGTGAAACATTGACAAAATCTGGCATTGACTGGAATAAGGCTGGTTACATCTCAGCAGAACGCTACGAAGAATCACCTGAGATAATGTTAAAAGTCAGTGATATTTTACTTTCAAAAGACGGAACCATTGGCAAAATAGGATATGTTGATAGCCTTGATTTACCAACCTCAGTTGCTTCAGGTATTTTCGTTATTCGAAATAACCAACCTAATATTATTTCGACAACATTCATATACTATTTACTTAAGTCGCAATTGTTTAAAGCATTTATTGTAGCTCGTACAGAGGGAAGTGTAATTCCACATTTGTATCAAAAAGATTTTATGGAGTTTAAATTCCCGCTTCCAGCCCCAGATAAAAAGATGACTTTTGAAGAAATTGCGGAACCTATGTTTTCTCAAATTATTAGCAATCTTAATGAAAACAAAAAACTTACATCTCTACGTGATGTCATTCTTCCTAAACTGATGTCTGGCGAGCTCGATGTATCTGAAATTGATATTTAAGCCACTAAATTATTGTTTATGTCATTGTTAAGTTTTATTTTGTCATCAATAGGTTTAATTACAGATACAATCCTCTTTTGCGTTTCAACATCAGGGACAATAAGGTTCATTCTCTTTATATCAGCCAAAGTAACATGCCCTAAACCAGTAGTCTGTTTATTCGTCGCAATTTTTGTAAAATACGGTTTTAGATACTTCATCAAAAAGTAAAAGTAATCAAAATCCACAAGTTCCTCATTAGGGGTCACTTTAAAAATATGTTGATTAAGCCAACCTTCTTCCAAATCAAACCTAAAAGTATCAATTGACGTCTGCGGATTTCCAGACCAGGAAAACAGCAAGTCTCCACGTTTTAGATGTACGTCCTCTGAAAAAATCTCTTTTGTATAAGCTGTTGTTGGTCCAATTCCATTATTTAACTCTGCAATTTTAATAACAGGCACGCCTTCATCCGAAAAGTTGATCTTTTTAAATGCCAAGCCATTTTTCCATTTTGCTAAATTATGCAATGAGCATTGAGTACCATTTACACTAGATGGAATACTATATAATTCATTATCATCAAATTTCATAGCCAATAGCCCCCAACTTTCTTCTAATCTCATCTTCAAGCTCATGCGATTTAACAAACATATCCGAAAGTTCAGAAGTAAGTCTTGCCATCTTTTCTTCGAATGGTTCACCGTCGTCTTCCTGTTCTTCAATACCAACATAGCGACCAGGAGTAAGGATATAATCCTGCTTTGCAATGTCTTCAAGAGAGGCTACTGCACAGAAGCCCTTCACGTCTTCAAGTGTTCCGTTCTGGAATGCAGTAAATGTATCAGCTAACTTTTGAATATCTTCCTCATCAAAATCTCTATGTTTGCGGTCAACCATATGTCCCATCTTACGAGCATCTATAAATAAGGTTTTACCTTTCTGCTTTTTATTCTTAGAAATAAACCAAAGTGTAACCGGAATTGTAACGCTGTAAAATAACTGCGTAGGCAGTGCCACGATACCTTCTACAAGGTCAGCCTGAATAATATTCTTTCTAATTTCTCCCTCACCACTAGACTGAGATGATAAAGCTCCATTAGCAAGTACAAGACCTATTTTTCCATTTGGTGCAAGATGATGTATCATATGCTGAATCCACGCATAGTTGGCATTTCCTGCTGGCGGCGTTCCATATTTCCACCTAACATCATCTTTTAACTTGTCTTGTCCCCAGTTTGAAAGATTGAATGGCGGATTTGCCATAATAAAATCAGCTTTGAGTGTTTTATGTAAATCATTGAAAAATGTATCTGCCTGATAAGGTCCAAAATCTGCATCGATACCGCGAATAGCCATATTCATTTTTGCCATCTTCCAAGTATCAGCGTTAGACTCCTGACCATAAACAGCGATTTCTCCGCGTTTGCCACTGTGTGCCTGGATAAATTTTGCACTCTGAACAAACATACCACCCGAACCACAGCATGGGTCATATACACGACAGTTTTTGAATGGTTTCAAAATAGAAACGATTGTTTTAACAATACTTGCAGGCGTATAGAACTCGCCACCCTTAACACCTTCGTATGCTGCAAACTGCTGAATGCAATACTCGTATGTTCTGCCAAGCAGGTCTTTGCTTTCTTCTGTATCTCCCATATCCATATTAGTGAAAAGATCAACAACCTCGCCTAATACTCTCTTATCCAAATCTGGACTTGCATAATTCTTTGGAAGCACATTTTTAAGAGTTGTATTTTCCTTTTCAATAGTTCTCATTGCATCGTCGATAACAGTGCCAATTTCTGGAGTATGCGCTGCAGATGCAATCTTGCTCCAACGGGCATCCTCTGGTACAAAGAAAATATTATCTTCTGCGTATGCATCCTTATCATCTTCAAAACCATCGCCTTCTTCAACAAGCTGTTGATATCGTTTTTCAAATGCACTTGATATGTAACGCAGAAAAATAAGTCCTACGATAACCTTTCTGTATTCTGCTGCCGGAATGTGTCCCCAAAGAACACAAGCCGCATCCCATATTTGTTTTTCAAATCCAATATTAGCATTATTTTGAACTGCCATTTATAAATTCCTTTCTATTAGCAACTTACTATATTTATCTGCACATGTTTCTTCATTTTGCAATATCACTATCGTTCTATCTCCACAATATCATCAAAGCCACATTTCAATTCAACACATATCCTAGCCAGTATATCTAACGACACCTGTTGATCGTTGTTCATTTTGGTAAATGTACTTGGTGCTATCTGTGTTTTTTTTCTTAATTCAGTTTTCGTCATATCCCTATCAATTAACAACTTCCATAAAGGTTTATAAGTTATTTTTACTTGATTTTCTGACATGTTATTTCCTCCGATTATCACGTCAAATAGTCCTTTTATCTTGATTTTTATTATATCATCAGTTTTTTGCTTATACAATTACAAATTTTGAGTTCTCGAAATCATGCACGCATAATATTATCAAAAAAAATTGAGACAGAGGAATCACCTTCCTCTGCCCCTATTCCACATCTTGTCTTCTACTTTTTCCGTATTAGTATCTCTATCAACACTCTCATCATAAATCTTCTGAAACTCATCATAAAGTTCATCTCCATCTGGCTTTATACCCAGCCTTTTCATTACATCCGAGAACAATCTTATGCTACCGCCTAACAAGTTTATTGATATCAACAAGACTTACCAGAGACTTCAGGGCAAGGATGTCATCACAACTCCCAAAACGAGAAAGAGTAAACGAAAGGTTCCAATTCCAGACTTTCTCTGTGACGAGCTAAGGGAATTTATTTCAACCAGATATATGATTACTCCTGATGAGAGACTTTTCCCTATAACAAAGTCCTATCTCTCTCACGAAATGATAAGAGGCTGCAAAAACACAGGTGTGAAAAACATACGAATCCATGATATCAGACATTCGCACGCCAGCCTACATATTAATCAGGGCTGTGATGCATTAATCCTCGCAGACAGGCTTGGACATGAGAAAGTATCCACAACACTAAACACATACTCCCATCTGTTTCCACATAAACAGCAGAAGCTCGTGAACAATCTGGGCAACTGGCAGCTGCAGCAAGTGTTACACCAACACCAGAACCACCAGATGGAGATCCATTACTTGAAGCAGCCGGAATACCTTACAACTGCGAAGAAGTACCTGATACAGATGCTTCCACAACAAATGCTATAACAGCAAATCTTCCATATGGTCCAGCACCATTAACCAAAAATAAGACATCTGCCAAAATAATACAGATGCCTCAAAGAAAGATAATTTAACACAAACCTACACTGATTTGCCACCGAAACGGTGTGATACGGAGTAGTTGCTATTAGTAGCAAATTAGTAGCAGCGCAAAAGAAAAAGTCTCGGAAGCCGCTTGTTTAGCGGGTTCCAAGACTTGTGGCTCTTACTCAAACTCGGCAAGTTCATAGTTGTCACTAAACATTTCAGTTTAAGTTTTATCTCTTTTTTGCCGATATTTTATCTCAACTACATATATTATTTGGGCTTGCTGATTTTCTGTTGCCAAAGTGTTGCCATTCTAAATTGCATCGTTCTTCATATCATTTACAAAACCAACCCAATTATTTTTACTTTTATATATTTCTAACAAATTATCAGTTGCTTGTGCCACTCCTGTTGCAACTGCACCACCAATAGTTAATGGTATATTTCCTGATATTGCGGATGCTATTGTGATTGGAGTTGCTAAAACTGTTGTCATTTTTGTCCATCTTTCAATTTTAGGAAATCTTTTATTAATGTTCCTATTAATCTTGTCCTGTCTTCCTTTAAACTCTTTAATAACATCATCTATATCTTTCTGTGATGAAATATCATTTTTTAAAGAAATAATTTTATTAATTTCTTCTTTTGCTTGCTGCAATTCATCGTATTCTCTCCACTTAAACATTTTCACCAATGTTTTTTCAGTATCCGTTAAGTAGTTCTCTTTACATTGTTTGAAATGCACACACTGTTCACACCTTTCTTCATCGGTAAACGCATAGCTATGTACCGCTAGTTTCTCTGGCATAAACAAGGAAAAAACTTCTGAATAAACATTATTAATGGAATTATCATTTATCCTCTTGGCATCTAGTCCATACAAATATTTCAGAAAAGTATGTTCTCTTTTACTAAACAGACAATTAGCATCAATATCTTTAGCAACTTTTATGCCTGCATATATAGAAGACATCCACGCACCACAGTATCCTTCATCGCCTATTAGAATCTCGTTTGGAACTTCTTTGTCTCCTTTCCTTATTATTTCTGGAAAAGTCTTTAATAAGGCTTGCGAATCTGCCAACATTTTTTGATGTATTTTATCTCCCACTGCCTCTTGATACATATCAGTTAAATTTAGTTTCTTGATTATACCATGTTCCTCTGCCATCTCTAAAAACATACCTATAACTTTATCACTTTTAGATTCTTGGTTTGCAATTTGCGCATCATATGATACCCGAGGTATGTATAATTGATCAGCCCACAATATTGTCGACGGGTTATTTACCAACCATGAAAAATTTAAATTGCATATTTCGCAAATTCCTAATTCCTTTGCAACTCCCAACCCAGTAATTAATACTTTATTCATCATTAAACCTCCGCAATCTTTTAGGTAGGATTATTTTCTTTTACTGGCAACAAATATCCTTGATATTTAAGCAATTTATATAATGGCAGATAACCTTATAGATTATCTGCCACATGAAGCGACTTGTATTAAGTTGCAATTATTCAAACTCGCAGAATCTAGTTTGATTTTGATTATTTTAATGTAGTTATCTATACCGTTTAGTATTGATAACTCATGCTTTTTCCACACGTTATTTTTCGTTTCACATATTTTTAGTACCAATCCAGTACCATTGCTTTTTTTCATTATTGTGTGTAGTTCCGGTGGCTTGCAGGTTTGTTTACTATTCACAAAATAATACTCTGTCGGTTTGCTTGTCCACCTATGAAAATTATAATCTCCAAACGATATTTCTGCAAGAAAAAATTTTGTGGTACTAATCGTTAGTACCACAATTGTTTTCTATGTACTGAGCAAAATCAATGACCTTTGCTGGCTCTCTCTTAGCAGCAATCCCTAATCGTTCCATGTCTAATTTAAAAAGTTCACTCGGATATCCATACGCATCAAATCCCTCTGGCTGGCAAATATCTCTGTTCAGATACTTACTAAGTTCCCATTGATACTTTGCTTCTTTCTCCAGCTTCTTACCAAAATACTGTGCATCCATTACCATTCTGTTAATACCACCAACCGATTTCCTACCATGAGTTTTTGTTACAGTTGTATCGCCTGACATTTTAAAATACTGCCCTATCTGATCCTCGGAATATCCCATTTCCTGCATCACGCCATGAATCACACTGCGGATATACATTGTATAGTAATTCCAGTTTCTTGGTTCAATATCTGTCATTGCTAATGTATAACGATTACTGGCATTCACAATAAACAAGACATTTCTTCCTTTTATTTTCGTCAAATGTGTGTCCCAGCAGAACACAAGTGAAGCACCTTTGCTTTCTTCAATCTTTGTTGTTTTTAGTCGATCTTGAACTGCCTTTGTTGCACCAATCTCCATATGTATCACCTGCTCATTTCAAGTATTCTCTTCACTTCCAGCTGTAATTCATCACTAAAGTCTGATAAATCATCATATGTAATTACTTTCAATCTAATAAGACGAACGATATCCCATATCACCTCTGACTTACTCATCTCCATGATAACTCCCGGATGACGCTTATCTTCTTTTATCCGTTTTTCAAGTTCCCAGAATTTCTCTGATGCAGGCTTTTTATCATCATTCAGAAAATTGGCATATTCTTTAACAAGACCTTCCATATAATTTTCCTGCCAACCTGATAATTTTTCTCGAAATAGTTTCCAATCCTTTTTGCTTATGTCCATGATTTTGAACCTCCTCAGTCTCATGTTAGTCTCAACAAACAATTTAAGAAATGAGACTGACTTGAGACTACAACTTTATAATTCACTTACAAATGCCAATTTTATTGCATTTTGCTATATCATAGAGTCTCACTCAGTCTCAAATCTCGTGAGACTTCGTTGAGACTAACTTTGGAATGTGCTTGAATGTCAATACGCAAATTTTATAATACATTAAAACCAGTTATCATTAATTTATTACGTAATTTGTCTTCAAAGCCCTCAATATCTTTTTTATTAATCATAATAACTAAGTTTCTTTTCGCACGAGAACATCCTACATAAAACAATCTATATGCACATAGTGGTCCATATACCGTCCCTTCCTTTAAGCATTCTTTTACGTTAGTAACATTCTTCTTTCCAAAATACTTATCCATTTTAACTTTAAGCAACTGAATGTAATATGGATTTGTTTCATTTTTTTTTGTAAATGCTTGAAGTTCCTCATCTATTATACTAGCAACGGATATATATGTATCAGCTTTTAATTGTGAACACTTCATACCAATTTTATTCTCAATCTGATTAAGCATCTGGCTATAAATATAATAAAAGGCATCGAATTCTGATAATGTAATATCAATATTGCTCCACATTTCAAAAAATTTTGACATATGCACTACTGGATTAGATCTACTATTATCTGCAACAAACACAACTGTATCATGGCTTTCGCCTTTTACCCCATGCTGAGTTGATATCTTAGGATCTGACATATAGTCTGCTAACACTTTCACTTCTTGAACTTTTACATTTTTCACCAATTGATAATCATTTTCTTCAATAACAGCAGAATAAAATTCCTCTCTAATATACTTTTTTTCAACACATAATGATAGGAAATCATCCACTGTTGTTGATAATTCATTATATAATGCTACAATGTCATCTAACTTATCTTTTACAAGACGCTTATCAATATGCTTTCTGATACTAAATTTTTCGCAATTAAAATATGTACCGGCTTTACGAATTATCCTAAACACTTCACCATAAAATTCTTTCGTAAAATAATCAACTATTATATTTACCGTAAACAAAAAGCTCAATAATGCATCATTTTCTCTAATTTCTTCCTTAGTCAAAACATCAACAGCATTATATTTCTTCCCAAAACTATACTTTTCCATTCCAGAATATGCATCATACAATTCTCCAACTCCTATATTATAAAATCTTGACTTATTCGACAAATACAATATTAATGAATCCTTATACTGCTCCATTAATTCAGATACATTTTTTTCTATATCAGTTACAATTCTAACTTCAGGCAAGAAATCCATATTTTCATCTTTATTTTTCTCATATGCTGTCTGCTTATAACATTCATCATTATAAATTTTATTTAAAATACTTACTATTTTAGGAGTCGTACGATAGTTCACCGAAAGATTTATCGATTTGTTGAAAATATTAAAATAAGTTTCAAATTCTCCATTATAATTACGATAAATTTGCTGCATCTTATCCCCTAACAAATACAATTTACTCTTCTTTCCTATCATAGAAGAATAAAATATTTGCAATACATCAGTTGCAGTATCTTGATATTCATCAATAAATACCACCTGATATTTATCAGAAATTTTTTTCTTTATTACTGGAAATCTTTCAACGGCCAATCTTGTAAAAGAAATTAAATCATCATGCCCTAAAGCTCCCCTATACAGAGAATTAAATGGTGCTTGATTATATGAAATCATAGTAATATTAGAACGCACAATTTCAGGTGTCAAACCACCATATTTTTCTATATATCTCATATTACTTTCCGCCCAATTGCCATTCTGTGAAATATTTTCTATACGTTCCACAATCTGATTTTTATATACTTCCCAATATAATTCCAAAATTGATTCATGTGAAAAAAAACTCCCGATAAAATCATTAATAAAACTATGTATCGTTCCAAAATACACCCTATTACTATCTACATCTTTTCCAAGTTCTTCTGCCGCACGATTTGTATAAGTAATGCATAAAACATTATCAGTTGGATTTTGCAAAAGGTATTTCCTAACATTCTTCCTTATCCAAGTTGTTTTTCCACTTCCTGCAGGTGCATTTACTAAAAAGAGATTCTCAACTATTGCATCAGCCATAACAACCCTCCATCTATATATTCTGGCATAATATTTTCTACATATCCATTCATAATAACAGAATACATAAAATCTGTCTTATTTCCTGAAGTTGATGCCAAAATGTCCCTAATAGAAACCATATCTTCATCAGAAATTTTTTTGTCATTCTTTTTGTTTGGAATTGAAAAATCTAATTTCGAGTCATTTCTCTTCTGGACCCACTCGCTTTTTTTATATAAATCCGTAACACTCATCGAAAAATATTTATTAAGCATAGCTTCTTCTAGTGTCCTCGCATATCCATCATGATCGGTTTGAAAACATATATATATTAAATTATTCATTATATTTTCTTTTGTATTTTTCCATGCGTAAAGATTTTTTACCAAAGCATTATCAGTTGGATGATTTAAAGAATAAAAATGCTTTATGGTAGCATTAGTTATTGTAGAATCTTCTATATCTGCAACTGTTAATTTTTCTTTTTCGTAATCTATATCTGTAATTATTAATGATTTTATACCTAATAGCCTAATTAACTTCTCGTAGTTTTTAGCATATGCCCCTCCAACCTGAATAAATGCAACATATTGTTGACTTAATTTTTTATATTTTTCTAATGTCATAGCCTTACGAATAAATAATCTCTCTGTATCTCCTTCATAAAAAATAGCTTTATCAGCAAAAACTATTTCTGAATATCCTATCTCAAAAAACCAATCAAAAAAATTTGCCAATTCCTTATCGGATAGATTTTCTGACTTTTTCAAATCCTTTAATAATGTAGAAAGGTCGTATAATTTGCTTTTAAAATTTCCTGCATGCCTTATAACCCTTAAATGAGAAAGCCCGACAGTACGAACCATTTCATTGGAATGAGTTGTAATTAACCCTTGTAATTTTGTATGATAATAATCCATCAGATACTTAATAAATACTTGTTGCATTTGAGGATGCATATGAGATTCAGGTTCTTCCAAAAAAAACATATTTACTTTTAACGGATCAACTCCTTTTTCATATTCTTTCAATTGCAGGTGAATATATATCATATTACTATATCCCAGTCCCTGCGATGATTCTCCAAGATAATAACCATCCACATTATAAGTAGCTGTTGTTATCCGTTGCAATAATTCACTTATGTCATCTTCTGTAACCTGCATATCCAACATTAGTTCTCCAGATTTGCCCCCATTAGTCTGTTCTAATGCATTTATTGTATCTTTAAGAGATTTTAACGAAGTATCCCGGACGGTCTTATCTATCTTCTTTTCCTGAATTGGCTTAAGTAATTCGTCAGGAAGTCTTTCAACTAATTCATTCCACCCATCATCTAGCTTTACCATCCTAATCATTTGCTTACTAAGCATATGTGAATGATCTAATTCATCATCATCTAAAGGCCTACTAGCTTTGATAAAACAAAAATGAAACAATTTTCTAAATTCCTTTATATCGTCAAATCTACATTTATTTTTAAATTCCTTATCGCAAAAATATCCGAAAGTCACCATTGATTTGACATAAATACTTACTATCAACTGTTTCAAATATCTCTCTTTAACCTCTATATTGTTCTCCAGATTTTTATCTGAAGAACTCAATAATTTAATTTTATCCTCTTCTATTTCATCAAATCGCCGTTTTAACTTATCATAATTGTCCGTTATTGCTCTGAGAAATTTTGAACGTGTTACTTCATAATCAAACAAAAAATAAAAATCATGCACTTCTTCATCAAGATCCATAATATAATCAGCAAACATTTTTATATCATCTATATCTGGATCATACGAAACATGAATCTTTACACATGTTGTATTCATTAAATGTGATGGAACTGTATCATCTTCCGGAATAATCAAATTGACAAGTTCTGCATCTATTGTATCAACGCTTTTACCACTTTTAAAGAAATCAGCAAATACAGGATATCCCCAATCAATCCATTCTTGCATATTTTTAGCTGGAATGTCCGATACACTATAGTCATTTTTTTCATCAACAAAAACACTCCTAATCAAATTGATAAGCGAAGTTTTACCACTATTATTAGCCCCGGCAAGAATAGTTATTCCTTGATCAAACGCCAATTCCGCTGTATCAAACTGTCTATAATTTTCAATTATTATATTCTCAAGTTTCATCTGTCCACCTCTTTTCGGTCATTTAACATTATAATTAAATCAAACCTCTACTCTTCAAATTCTATATTATCAAAAATTGTCTCTTCCACAACCTTCACACACTCATCTGTATGTTTCTTTATATCTTCACCCCAGAACCGGATTACAGTCCAGCCCTCAAAGTTCAATTTCTTATTTATCTCATTATCCCGCTCTTTGTTACGGGATATCTTGCTAATCCAGTACTCACTATTGTTACTCTTTTCAAGTCTCTGTTTTAAAGTATCCCAATCTTTTCCATGAAAGAATTCTCCATCACAAAAAATAGCTATCTTATACTTTGTCAGCACGATATCTGGACTTCCCGGAAGTATTTTATAATTCTTGCGATACCGATACCCTTTGTTCCATAAAGCCTTTCTTAATATAACTTCTATTTTGGTATCCTTCCCATGAATATTTTTCATGTTTTTATGCCGCTGTTCTTTTGTTAAATCATCTGCCACAAAATCACCTCAACAATCTGTTTTTCATCAACTTTTCCAGTTCTTTTCTCCTTTGCTTCTTGTCTAGCATTTATACTTATAACTGCTCGCTATAAATACACATCTTTAACAAGCTCCATTATTTTATCTGTCAGCATATCAAGCGACTTTCCATTCGCCATAGGTTTAATATCTGATTTACTTTCAATGCATTTTTTAAGTACTACTTTAAGCACTTTTTCATCCCTCAGCTCCGCTTCTGATAAATCTTTTATAATTTCTTCTATCTCAATAGAGGCATCCGCAATCTGACTGCAACGATTATAAGAATCTCCCATATCCTCTGCCACCATACTTTCATGGTCCTCTTTTTCATATGGATTAAATCCATAAAAAGCATTACTTGCAACGGGGCATATAGCATCATATATAATTTTTGCACCCAATTCTCTTTTTATCTGTTTGGGATATATAAGCCTGCCTCTATCTGATTTCATTTCAAGTTTCTTTTCAGCTAATTTACTAGCAGTCGTGATTCTCGTAAGATATGCCATCATCCTATTTGCAAAGTTTTGACTATCTACTTCATGTCGTCCAATTACTGGAATATATTTGTCCATCTCATTTTCATTTACTATATGATCTGCCAAATATAAAGAATACATTTCTGATGCACAAAGCTTTACAACTGCTACATTCTCTAATTTTTTGTCTCCGATTTGATGCAGCATATCCATCTGCACCCATCCATATTCTTTATCTCCAGATTCATCAGGACAAAAAAACATATTCTGCACATATTTGTATCCTTGCTTTGCTATAAAATCATCGTACGCAAGCTGATATAAATATTGCTTTGTAACATCCGCCACCCCAGGCTGTCCTATAACTTTGTATTCTGACGAATTCTTGTAAAAATTAATATTATAATATTTTGCATCATATATGCCAAAACAATATTCTCCACTATCACCACACTCGTAAATACTAATCAGATCTGGTCTTAGTGTATCTGACTTCCCATCACTAATATTATCTGAAGTCTTATGCCATACTGGTCTATCAATTATTTCTATTAAAGTACTATCTTTACTTTCTTTATAATCATCACAAACTCCAAGTGGCAGCTCTGATAATTTTACATTTAAAACATTTCCAAAATTGTGTGCACATACTTTTTCCCATACTAAGTTAAAGCTGTTGGTACCATATATGCTAAAACTATCAATGTTATTAAAGCTTGCTTTTTGTGCAATATACGCATACATTGCCTTCAACACCAGTTGTTTTCTTGTTTTATACTGCACATTAAGTTCATTTTGTATCCTATATAAAATATAATCTTCATCGCCCAAATCTTCCAGTTGCTCTTCCGACAGCTCTACTGTCACAATATTAAACAACTCCGGCAGATCGGATTCTTCAAGTTCCTTTGAAAATTTAGTCAATATACATGCATGTAAGCGTCTGATAAAATCATATTCATCTGAAGTTCGCTTTTTTGTCTGTAATTCAGTATAATATGGCCTGTTATTTGATATATATGAAAATGTTTCATTGATTGTTCTGTCCCACAGTATTTCTCCTGTGCCATTAGTCTCAACAATCTCAACGTCATTAGCATATATTCCATTATCATAATAATCCTGCAACAAATACAGCATTACTGCCAATAAGTTAAACGATCCTCCATCATCACTTTCATTATACAGTTTTATTACCTGCTCTTTTGAATTATATTTTTCCAAAACACGCATAATCTGCTTCATCTGTGCTATTGGACTACCACAAGAATTAATATATTTAGGATAACACTTTAATACCCGTCCATATACAACAATTACTCCAACAAATGAAAACACATAATATAATTCCCGCTCTCCACTTTCGATATCTGTTACTCTGATATCTTCCTCAACTAAGTCAGAGAGCATACTTTGCCTATCACTTTTTTTTACATTTTTAACAATTCCATACTCTTTTAACTTTCTTATAATCTGCACTGTTTCATCAGCAGTGCATTCAAATATTTTTCTAAGTTCATCTTGAGTATACCGCTTCTGCTCTTTGACATATTTAGAAATCATCCAGTAACATTCCCTTCTCATTCTAATTCACTCAAATATTCTTTCTTGATTTTGTCTCGGATTTCTTTACAGAAAATATCTATGCCTCTTTTATCAAATTCCTCGCAAATCGTTGAATATTGGTTTCTTATATCCTCATCACAGCCTCCAAACAACATGTGCCTTCTCTGCTTTGCTGCATCCTCAAATAAGTACATAATAATTTTACTCTTAAAAGTTTCTCTAAACGCATCTTCATTCTCTAAAATGCTTTTAGATACAAAAAATGGTCCCATAAGCTTGTCTTCATTTATCTTATAATCTCTAGAAGCAAGTATTGTATTTATAGCCTTCCTAAGCTCATTCCAGTCAACTCTGTATGGCACCTGTGCTTTATCACACACTAAATATGTATCTTTAATCTTTTCTTCCCTATGGTTAATACCTATATATTCAAAGTTCCATCTTCTTTTAAATGCTGTATCCATTGGAAATACGCCCTGATCAGCACTATTCATAGTTGACCAGATATACATATTATCTGGTATCTTTATTTCATCATACTGCTCTGGCCTTCCACCAAGTTCTTTTGCCAAATATGCCTTTATATCTTCAGAAGGTTTAACTGGATATTGGCTTGCATTTCTATCGTCGCGATCTAAAAGCTGAAATACCTCTCCAAATACAGCTGCAACATTTGCTCTATTAATTTCCTCTATAAGAAGCAGAAATGGTTTTACATCTTCCTTATTCTCCGACTGTCCATTTTCTATTGCCTTTACATATGTCCGCATAAATGGTCCAGGAACATACTCATATGATATTCCATTTTTTGTAGGTACTGGCTTATATGTTCCAACAAAATTAGCATATGAATAATCTGGATGGAATGTAACTCTTTCGTACTCTCCACCTTCTGAAATGAGATCCTTCTGCTCATCATTCAGCTTGAAACTTTTTCCTGTTCCTGGTGCTCCAAATACAATTCTATTGTGTGCATATACAGTCCCCGTATCCTTATTTTTGCGTGAACAACCTGTATAATAATCAGGTTCAATATATGACTTAGATTCCATTTCTTCCTCCTCAGAGCCTTCATTCTCTATGCTCATTTCTTCCTGAATAGAATTTACTGCATCCTCTTTGCTTTCTCCAAATTTTACAGATGTTGGTATCATTACAGTAACTGCTCCAAGCACCCTATCCATAAACTCTCTGTCAAAAATTTCTTTGAATTTTTCAAGCATTTCTGGAAATTCATCAAGTACTGCACGTATAACAGCAACAGCCTTTATCTTATCCAAAGTACTTAATGCCTGTGACGGATCTCTTGATAACTCCGGTCCTATATATGGAGCATCGTATGCTTCTCTATAGCTTAAAAAATCTTCCCTTTTAAATGGCTTTTCAAAAACACAGTCAACTTCTATATCAAACTTAAAGTATTTTTCCTTACCATTATATCCAAAATCATAAGGTTCTCTAATTACATGTGCTACTCCTATAAACCCTGGAACCCAATCAACCTCTGATTTTCCTGTGTCTCCTCCCAATGTAACAAATACATGCTTTCCAATATTCAATTCCTCTTTCAGAGTATAAACGCCATCAACTGTTATATCTTTGTTGCCATTGAGAATGTTATGTACTGTATCTGGAAAACCACATTTCATAGATACAAATGTTGGTTCTTCATTCTCATATCCATGAATAATCTCCGCTACAGCTTTTTCCAATTGGTCTGCAGAATAATCCTTATACAGCTCAAACACTTCCTGATATGCATGTCCTCGTCTTTTTAAATCTCTATCATCACTCCAGCCTTTTCTTCCATTGTTAGAAAAATAAAAATCAAAAGCATCCTTTGCATGTTTATATGTTGTTTTCTTTGTTCCAAATCTCTTTTCTAACACTTCCCAATCATGCATTCTCTGCTTATATCTTGCGTCTGTTTTAGGAAGCATAGCATAATACATGCAGACTAACGCCTGTTTTTGCAAATCGTCTAAATTATCGATATTGATCTTCTGCTCCATATTGTTCTCTCCTTAATGCCAGAATTAGTACTCCAAAGTATATATGCCATCTTCATACTTTTTAAACAAAACCTTTGTTTTTCCATATTGATCTAACATTTGTTTCGTAATATATGTACCATCCGGCACTCCAAGTTTATGCCTTATCCATTCTCCTATTATCGCATTACTTTCTGGAGTTTCTAATGCCTTTCCCTTTGCTTGTGCCTGTCTCATATAAAAAGCATCATATTCCTTTGTTACAACCTTAAACACTGGATACGTTCCATCAGCATTTACATCTGGGAAAAATCCATCTTTATGATCTGCCACATTATATGGAATATATGCCTGGTTTCTATTTCTCTTATAGCCATTTTTACGTATTCCCCAATTTACACCGGAACCATATCCCGTATCGCTGCCATCTGCTTTTAGTAAAGATACTTCTAATGTATCTACCGGCTCAATAGCCCGATAATTCTCCCAAGATAAATTTTCCAAATTAGTATCTGCAACATCATCTTCTACATTTTTCTTGCTAGAAAATGAAACTTTATCTTTTATCTGACCATCAAAGCAATTTATTGTATCAGGCAATAAACTGTTGAAGTAATGGTTTGCCTCTTTAGGATTACATGCATCCATACATTCTCTTCTTACAAAGAATGCATTCATAGTGTAATTAGCTGAACCATTAAAAGCCTCTATTGCCTTTCGCCCCCTGCACCATATATACACCTTGGAATGTACCTGTTTACCTTCCACAATATAATTGCATGATATCTGAGGCATTCCAGATACACTATTCAATCTTTTTATCAATGAGCATATCTTGTCATGTTTCTTTTGTGTCAGACCCGTGCCCTTTGTCATCCCAAGTATAATGTCCACTTTTATTCCAGACACATATTCTTTATTCCTGCCATCAAATAGTTTTATCAAATGACTTGATATTCTCTCAACATCAGTAAATGCTGTGACAATTTTCAAATGATTACATGCTTCGCCATCTTTTCTCGCTGGTATAAACAATATTTCTTCTTCAAAATTATCAGTATACATACCTTACTCCTTTATACTTGGTTCTACACTTTCGTAGTCAATTCCCGCAAATGTTCTTAAAATAGCTTCAAAGATAATTTTAGCTCCTTTTGCAGGTACCGCCATACCGATTTGTTTTCTAACAGACTCTTTAGACCCCTCAAAAATATAATTATCAGGAAATGTCTGTAATCTTGCCCTCTCTCTATTAGTCAATGCTCTTGGCTCCGAATAATGATACATATGCGTTCCACCACCACCAGAACCAGTTACTGTATATGCAGGTTTATCTGGATCTAACCTCTTATAAATCTGACTTATCTTTGCCCCTTTCACTTTAAGTTGCAATTCTTCTGGCAAATCCGCAGTAAACGCATTTTCTCCCGGTTTAATATATTTCAATCGTTTTACAACTATTTCGGATTGCTTTGTTAACTCGTTATTATAAGCTTCTTTTCCGATTGGAGGATTCTCTATTGCATTCTTACAAGTAACATCAACATTTTTATATGGTTTTGGACTAGGTATTTTAAATTCATATGGCAGATCCACCCTGATACCAACAATTATCACCCTATGTCTTGCCTGCGGTACCCCATATTCCTCAAATTTATATAAATTAGGATATATTCTATATCCAGCATTCTTCAAGTCTTCCTGTATCTTCTGAAATGCCTTTCCATCATTAGCACTCTTTAATCCGCCAACATTTTCTGCTAAAAACCACAAAGGCTCATATTTCTTTAATACTTTTACCCCATATGTATATAACGGACCATATACACCATCAAATCCCTTTTGCTCACCTACAACAGAAAAATCATTGCATGGGAATCCAAAAGCCAATGCATCTATATCTCCAAGACTGTCAATATCAAGTTTTCTTACATCACCACAAATAACACTATCGCCATCATCTGGGCAGATATTTCTCGTATATGTATTACATGTGTCTTTATCATAATCATTTGCCCATTTATGAATAATCTTATAATCTGAATCTTCAATCTTCGCTGTCGTTGCTCCCAGTGCCAATCCGCCAGGACCACAAAATAATTCTCCAAGTTTAAATTCTTTTACAATATTCTTCATCAAACTTTATCTCCATTTGCTAATATAAATTCTCTGTTAAATTCGACACCCAATACATCTGCAATTTTCTCTAAATCTTCTACTGTAAAACTTTCTCTTTTCATTTTCGAATTAAAGCTTTGTGGAGATTTTCCCAGCCGCCTTGCCAGTTCTGCTTCACTTACACCACATCTCACACACAATACTTTTATTTGTTCTGATATTGTCATGCACCAATCCTCCTGCTTACTATCTATTTTTATATTGTAAACATATTTTTTGATGATGTCAAAATAATTTTTAAGCATATGTTGTTTATAAATTGCTAGTAAATTAAAATCAAAAACTACTCTCACTAACTTTTCACAAGCAGAAAGCTATTTTAATTTTAATCTTTATTTGTTAAATCTTTTTCAACACACATAGGGATTACCATATCTAGTAAATGCTCTTCTTTGGTTAATTCTTTAATAACTTCAAAATATATTTTCTGAAGTTCATATTCAGAAAGTTTAACCATTTGTTCTATATGACATTTTTGAGCATAATCTTGATCTTGTGCATCGTTCAATATCCTAATTGCCTCTAACAATTCTTCTGTAGGTTCTACACTATTTTCCTCAAAATCATCTATTCTCCCATATTTATCATCTGATATACATTGATAATCCATACACTTAACAGCCAAATCAAATAAATCTTTTCTCATTTTTGCAGAAACTATATCCATATATTTTATTGGATGCTTCAATCTGTAGACATTTTCTGCATATTCTCTGACCTCTTTAATAAAAACAGGAAAACTACTTGCTGTTAAAATATAGCGAAATGCTGATTTATATTCACTGCACATACTGTTTGCACCAATGCCCATATTTTCACCAGAAGTTATTCCTATTATAGCTTTTACGGTTTCTTCCTCCAGCCCTAAAAACTCACAAACTTTTTCCATTTCAAATGATTCATAATCTGTTTCACCAATAAGATAACCTACTGATACCCCAAAAAAATCTGCCAAATTTGACATTGTTTCATATGAAGGAAACCCTATAGTTTTTCCATTTTCAATTTTACTTCCTACACGTAGCCATCTGCTTATATTTGCCTGAGTTCCGCCTCCGTATTTTTCCTTATATTCTTTTAAGAAGCTTTTTTGAGTATAATTCTTTTCTTTCATCAATTTATGCAGACGATTGCACCAGCATTGTGCCTTATCATGTTCTATATCATTCATAATATATTTTATCCTCCTAATTTTATTATTTACATCATTTATATATCATCATTGGTATTTACATTTATAAAGATAAATCTTAAAATATGTCTTGTCAATTTAAAGATCTTTAATCAGGAGGCATCACATGAATGAAAATAATTATATCCAAACAATAGGCGAAAACAGCACCCTACAAGACAGCATCATTGAAAATATGTATCTAAAAGCATTTGCATCCATCTCTGATGCAGAAAATACATCTAAAGAAAAATACATAACGAAAACTATGCTAATTAAATCATCCAACGACATGAGTACCCAGGAAAAGCTAACATCATTGGATAAGAATTACGAATGTCGTAATTATGAACGCTGGCAAAATTTACTATATTTTACCATCATATCATTTAGCGTATTAGGAGTAACAGTTGCCAGTCCCATTGCTACGAAAAATGTTCGTAAACTTTTCACAACATAATTCAAAACTTGTATTATGTTTCCATTTTGCCATATATTATATAGTCATTTGCTAAAACAATACTTTTCTACATGATGTTATGACAGAGGAATCACCTTCCTCTGCCATTGTTCCAAATCTTATCTCCAGTCTTCTCCTTATCAGCATCTCTATCAACACTCTCATCATACATTCTCTGGAACTCCTCATAAAGCTCATCACCATCCAGCTTTATTCCAAGTTTTTTTATCACATCCGAGAACAACCTTATGCTTCCACTTACATCAGCAATATCAAATCCGAATATATCAGCCTTAACAGAATCACTGACATTCTCATAACCACCAAGCTCTGATATTCTCCTGACAATCCAGCCTGCTTTATCCACAGACTCATTTTCTTTAGTTTCCACATATTCACCTTTATCTGTTACGTCAGTAATACTTTCGCCAACTCTTGCCACATTCACATCAGACAAATTATGAATCTCTGGTATTCCTATACCCTCTAAATCAGTCTGTTGTTTTCTTGCTCTTTCAGCTTGCTCTTTCTGTCTGCCTATTTCATTCTGATTATTGTCTGGATTCATTACCACAACATTCGTCCCCGGCTCAACAGCCACATCTTCCTCAAACACAGCCTCCTCTTCCATCCCCGGTATCTCAACATCCCTGTCTGCAACGATTTCTTCTTTCTCCGACACCTCATAATAAGCCGTATATAAGTCTTCTTTTATAATGCCATCAGCAAGCTGTATCTGCCTCTTAATCTTTCTTTTCTCCTGCTTCAGCTCGTCCAGTTTTTCCTGCACTTCCACATGCCATATCTGATATTCCCAGTACTGCTCTTCCTTCTTTATACTGCGTTTCCGACTAGAGCTTTCTCTGTATATCTCATGCTGTCTGTCCTCAATCTGCTGAATCTTTTCTTCCTGCTCATTTATGAAATCCACAAGATCCACAACACTTTTGATGTCATTATTTACAATCAGCAGATATTCGTCCTGTAACTGATAAAACCTCTTCAAATCCTCTGTATACTTTGCTCCACCAACTACAAAACGCTTCTGTTCTACAATCCTTAACCGATACAGCTTTGCATAAAACTTCTTCTGGAATGGTGACAGCTTCACCCTGTGCAATCCTCTTATATCAGACGAATAAAAGTAAGGCTTTGCCATCCAGGGCATATCCACATGATGCCGTAACATATCCTCTGAAAACATCTCGTCCAGCTTTGCCAGTTTATGATAATATCGAAATCCCGGTGCCTGCACTTCCATCCACGCATCTTTCTTGAATACATATCCAAGTCTTTTCATCAGATATTTAAAATGCTCCACATTTCCGGCTGCATACGCACACATTTTTGCATCCCTGAGAATTATCTCTTTCATTGACATTTCTCTTTCCCACTTGTCCCTGCTGATATTTTTCGGATTCCTGCTGTACTCTGCCGGCATGATAGCAAGCCCCAGTTCATCACAATATTTATTTGTAATAGGCTGAAGATGATTCTTCCAGTTGCCTTTCGGTGAATTGTATTTCTTGCCAGTTGTCATGCTGACACTGTTCCAGATCAGATGCCCATGCATATGTTCCCTGTCAGTATGGACTGCATACACAGCCTCATAATCATCACCAAGCACATCCTTTGCAAAGTGCTCCAGCACATACATTGCCTGCTCTGCTGTTACTTTTTCCTCCGGCGAAAATGATATGATCACATGATAGCCCTGCCTTTTACCTGTCTTATGAAATATATTCTTCGTCTCCTCCATCTGCTCAAATGCTGTATCCGGCAGGCAGTTAATACCGCCCACCAGTACACATTCTTCTGTCTTATCCGGGTTCTGGATATATTCCAAAGCATTCTTCAGGTGCGATGCAGGATTTCTGCCCTCTGATTCCATGATATTCAAGATCTTTGTAATCGCCATACTTCCAGCACCTCCCCGAATGTTTTCTTTACCTCATCCATACTGCTCTGCAATTTATCAATATCGCTGTAATACAATCTGCCCTGCGAATTGCCAAGCTTTACTGCCTGATTAATATTATTTGCAATACCGGCAATAACACGAATTATTTTTGCCCTGTCCTCCGGATAACTTGTATCAATGTTGCCGCCTGTCCGGATCAATTCTCTTATATAGGCACTTGCTGTCATTCCTGTCCGTTTAAGTGCCGCTTTCAGAATATCCATATCTTTTTCCGACAGCTTCACAGATATCTTATAATCTTTCCTGTCAGACTTGTATCTTCTCTTTCCATCTGCCATACGTTTCTCCCCTTTCATAATTTTCAAATTCTGTATCAAACCAATCTCTTTTTATCTGTACCATTGCTTTTTTCATCCTTTCCAAAAGTTCTGCTTATAGGTTTTGCAAGATGCGGAAAAGGTCGGACCTTTTCCCGAAAAAATATAAACGCATCAGCGTTTACATAATTTTCCGTCTTGGCAGGAGCACCTGCACCCTGTATATGATATGTGGTGGTTAATGTACCACCGCAATAACTGATATGGTGGCACTTTTTGCCATCACTTTGCTGTTTTGGTGGCATTTTCCGCCACCACTTTTCCATTTTGATGGCACATTCCGCCACCATGACTTTTTCACTCTGATTTGAGTGGTGGCGCTTTTTGCCGTCACTTTGCTGTTTTGACGGCGCTTTTTGCCCCCACTTTTGCATTTTGACGGCACTTTTTGCCCCCACACTTTTTCGTCTCTGATTTGTGCGGGCGCTTTCTGCCCCCACTTTGTAGTTTTGACGGCGCTTTTTGCCCCCATTTTCATGTTTTGGCGGCACTTTCCGCCCCCACACTAATGAAACTGCATTACCACATCCATAATAACGATTTCCTCTGCCATCATCCTGGTCTGTGTTCTTAGCTGTAACTGTTCTGTAAAGGAATTTGGATTCTTTGGCTTATGCTTTTTCAGCCACTTAGCTTCAATATCATCGAGCAGCTCATATGCTGTATCATTGACTTCATCCGCTCTCTCTTCAAGCTCACCGAACCGCACCAGACTCTTATATCTCATTGGATATTCTTCCTTGATATATTTAATCCACATACGCCCATACTTTCCTACATCTATATCTGCCTTCTCTGTTCCTGCGACAAGCACCGGATAAAAGATTCCATCCCTTTCTTCATATTGGATGCCAAGCTTTTCAAATGTTGTCTTTCTCATAATGATTACCGCCTTTCTCATCACTCTGCAGAATATCAAGCACATGCTTTAATTGAACCAGCAGTTCTTCAACATCTATACCTCTGTCAGATTCATCTAATGTCTGTAATTCTTCCAGTATCGTATCAAGATGCACCTGTACTTTCTTTGCCACCTTCATTCCACCAACAACCCTGATTTCATGCTTCAGAAGACATTGGATGATATAATCCTGTTTTGAAAGTCCGCTGAGTGAAACCTTCACATTCAGCTCCTGTGCTTCCTCCGGTGACATACGAAACGCTACTACAACATTTCTCCATCTGTTCTTGGCATCCAGCCTTTTCTCGCTCATAATAATCTGCTCCTTCCGATATAAAATCTATTCTTTTAATTTCTGCTGCATATATCCAGCAAAACTTGTACCGGCATGATTCATAATGTTTTACATAGGCATTATCAGACTGCCTTGTACTTATCAATGCTTATAATTTTTCCGCAGCCGCATCCATATCAATCATAGGTTCTGTTTCCTCTGTCTGCATGATTTCTACATCATCATCCTGCTCTTCGCAATCCTCAAAGCTTGCATTGACAGCATCAAGTCTGTCTGCCATTGCCACCTGCTTTGACGGAAACAGATGTGAATAACGATATGTGATATCAATACTCTCATGGCCAACCCTGTCAGCTATTGCAACTGCGGAGAACCCAAGGTCAATCAGATGTGAAATGTGCGAATGCCTAAGATCATGAATTCTTATTTTCTTCACACCTGATAACTTGCAGCCACGCTCCATCTCATGATGAAGAAAGCTCTTTGTTACCAGAAATATCCTGTCTGTTGGTGTCTGGTCATATAACATTGCAAAATATTCCTGCATTTCTTCGGCAAGGAACTTCGGCAACTTGATTGTTCTGTTGCTCTTAGGTGTTTTCGGTGTTGTAATAACATCCTGCCCCTGTAGCCGCTGATACGATTTATTTATTCTGACTGTGTTCTTTTCAAAGTCAAAATCTTCCATTGTAAGAGCAAGCAGTTCACCTAATCTCATTCCCGTCCAGTACAGCATTTCAAATGCATAAAATGAAACCGGCTTGTCAATCACCGCTTCTGAAAACTTCTTATATTCCTCAGTTGTCCAGAAAAGCATTTCCTTCTTTTCTTCCCTGCCCATATTTCCAGCCTGTCTTGCCGGATTTGATTTCAGATTATAAAACCTGCACGCATGATTTAATATCGCACTTAAAATGTTGTGCATTGTCTTCTTGTAAGTCTGGGAATAACTCTTCCCATTCTCATAACGGAATGCTACCATCTCATTCTGCCACTTGCGTACATCTCCCGGTGTAATCTCATTCATCTTAAGATTCTTAAAATATGGAAGTATCTTTGTATCCACAATGTGTTCTTTGGTAAGCCATGTGTTGAGTTTGACATAATTTTTCACATCCTCTGTATACAGCTTCCAAAACTCTCCAAATGTCATATCCAGATTATTCTCCTGCCGTATTTTATAATTACGCTCATAATCAAGTGCTTCCCTCTTTGTTGCAAATCCTCTCTTCTTTATCTGTTTATTTTCCCCAGTCCAGTCTTTACAATAGAATTTGACAAACCAGGTGCCTGTCTTACTGTCTTTATAAGCTGGCATATTCATCATCACCTTCTTTCCATATGCAGAAGCAGATGCCTAAACCCATATAACTTTTGCACCTGCCTCTGTCTCACTCTTCTTACCTGTTGCTTATCCTGCATCACTCATACCATAAATGCGTTCTTCAAAATATTTTCTGCTTACTTTTCCACGGATTACAATATAACCCTTCTTTTCAAGTTCACTGTTGATCTGTCTCATAAGCTTGTATGCTGCTGATCTTGAAATCCCAAGAATCTGCATCACATCTCCTACTTCTAAAAACTTTTCGTTCATGCCCTTTCACCACCTTTCCATTAAAATTTGTTTTGGCGTTTCTCCATACCAGTTCTGCTGATGTCACAACCAGCCTCCTTACCTGAGATAATCTCCTGTAATACCGCCCGCTCCTGCTCGAGGTACTCGGTCCGCTTGGGGGAGTGTCTACATTCGCTCGATTCCTATGAATGTCATGGCAAATGCCTGTTCGATATCTGATACCGCTCATTCTGTTATTTTTCAATACCATATCGTATAGATAATTGAATTGATATTATTCTATACCGTGTGGTATTGAATTGTCAAGGAATTTTTCTAATGTTCTTGTATAGAAAAACTTCCATTTTCATTTTTTCCGTGTTATACTGTCTTTAACAGTCCATCAGGGACAGATAAACGGAGGTAACTACACTATGACAATTGGTGAAAGAATAAAGAAAATACGGGTATTCCGTAAAATGACAATGGACGAGTTAGGCGGTGCACTTGGATTTGAGGGCAAAAATATGTCTGTCCGCATATCCCAGTATGAAACCGGTGCCCGCATTCCCGGTGAAGATATGATTCTAAAACTTGCTGATGCTTTGCACTGCAATTACAGGGCAATCTCTGATTACAGCCTTGGTGCTGCTGAAGATATCATTGAAACACTTTTCTGGCTTGAAGAAAGTGCCACATCTCTCCCGGCACGTGGAAAGGGCACAAGATTTCCAGAGTATACAGCTCCCGGCAACCTGATTCATCTGACTGCAATGACTCCGGCAAAATCTTCCGAGACTGCCAGACCAACTTACAACGAAGATGATTATGACAGTGCAGGCTTACCTGTCGCATTAACTTTTGAATATGGATTGGTAAATGATTTCCTTTCGGAATGGTGTGAAATGAAAACGAAATTAAATAATGGAGAGATTTCTCCTAATGAATATTTTGAGTGGAAAATAACATGGCCTCAGGCGTAAATGAAACTATTCCTGCACAGCTCACTTTAGTACCAAAATAGTACCGCAAGGCAAAAAACAAGCTCGCAAATGCCCATTTTACTAGGCTTTGCGAGCTTTTGAAAATTATTCAAACTCAATCGTCCCAGGCGGCTTACTGGTAATATCATAGAAGCAGCGGTTTACCCCCTTCACTTCATTGATAATCCTGCTCATAACTCTCTGTAACACCTCGAACGGTATATTGGCAGCTTCCGCTGTCATGAAATCGACCGTATTGACCGCGCGCAGTGCAACCGCGTAATCGTACGTTCTCTCATCGCCCATGACACCCACGCTTCGCATATTGGTGAGCGCGGCAAAATACTGGTTTGGCATCCACTCCGGTGCCTCTCCATGCTCTTTGCGGTATTCCTCTACCGCGGCATCCACTTCCTCTCGGTAAATGTAATCGGCATCCTGCACGATACGAACCTTCTCTGCAGTTACCTCACCGATAATACGGATACCAAGTCCCGGTCCCGGGAATGGCTGACGGAAGACAAGTTTCTCCGGGATGCCAAGCTCCAGACCCGCTTTGCGGACTTCATCTTTGAAGAGGTTACGCAGCGGCTCGATGATTTCCTTGAAATCCACATAATCCGGGAGACCGCCGACGTTGTGGTGGGACTTGATCACTGCGGATTCTCCGCCAAGTCCGGACTCTACCACATCCGGGTAGATGGTTCCCTGTGCCAGGAAATCCACGGCTCCGATCTTCTTTGCCTCTTCCTCGAAGACACGGATGAATTCCTCTCCGATAATTTTACGTTTTTTCTCCGGTTCTGTCACACCGGCAAGTTTTCCATAATAACGCTCCTGCGCGTTGACACGGATAAAGTTCAGGTCAAACTGTCCGTTCGGACCGAAAACTTCCTCAACCTCGTCTCCTTCGTTCTTTCGGAGCAGACCGTGATCGACGAATACACAGGTAAGCTGTTTTCCGATTGCACGGGAAAGAAGTCCTGCTGCAACAGAAGAATCCACACCTCCGGATAATGCAAGGAGAACCTTTCCATCACCGACTTTTTCACGGATCTCTTTGATTGTATGCTCCACGAAAGAATCCATACGCCAGGTGCCGGCACATCCACAGATATTTCTTACAAAGTTGTGAAGCATCCTGCTTCCCTCTACGGTATGCAGTACTTCCGGATGGAACTGGATTGCATAAAGCTTTTTCTCCGGATTTTCATCTGCCGCTACCGGACAGTCAGCGGTATGTGCTACCACCTGAAATCCCGGTGCCGGTTTGGAAATATAATCAAAATGACTCATCCAGCAGATGGTAGATCCTTCTGCCGAATCCGTTGCCACTCCCTCAAAAAGCGGAGAGGACTTATCCACGAACACTTCCGTTTTTCCGTACTCACGTACCGGTGCCTTTTCTACTTTTCCACCGAGGATATGATTCATCAACTGCGCACCATAGCACAGACCGAGAACCGGGATGCCAAGTTCAAATAATTCTTTCGTGTATGTCGGGGAATCTGCCTCATAGCAGCTGTTCGGGCCGCCGGTGAGGATAATTCCCTTTGGATTCATTGCCTTGATCTGTTCGATGTCGGTACGGTAAGAATAAATCTCACAGTACACATTGCACTCGCGGACGCGGCGTGCAACCAGCTGATTGTACTGACCACCGAAGTCAATGACGATGACTTTCTCCTGATCCATATTGTGTTTCCTCCTGTTTTCTAAAATGCATTTTTGCATTTATGTGGTGCATTTTTCAAAAGTACACCATTTTTCTACCATTATAATAAAGCCCCTGCGATTTTACAAGTCACAACCTCACGTTTTCTCGTAAAATGCAATCACATCCGCGTAAACTTTTTCATTTTCTTTCTCATTCAGTATTTCATGGCGCATATGCGGATAGGTAATTGTGGAAATATTGGAAAAACCTGCCTGTTTCAGCGTGTCCACACTGTCTTTGGCACCTTTTTCATACCCGGTGCACGGATCTTCGCTGCCGCGGATCATCAGAATCGGTAATGTCTCATTTACGTCCCGGTAATTTGACACCTGATGCATGGCAGTTGTCAGCATATACAGATCGTGAAAAGCGGAAACACTAAATCCGTGCCCGCAATACGGATCTTTCAGATATGCCTGTACCACCTGCTCATCGGAACAGATCCAGTCCACTTCGGTTTTTGCATGTTTTATCTGCTTATTGAAATTTCCCACCGACAGTTGCTGCACCAGCTTGGAATGATACATCGGTCCACGCGCCCTTGTGAGCAGATTGGTCAGGAAAAATCCTATGCGGATGATCTGTGTTCCCGGATAATTCGGGAATCCGCTCAGTACCACCTTTGCGTAACTGTGTGACTGGGTACAAAGCAGATTCCTTGCAATGATGGTTCCCATGGAATGTGCAAAAATCATCACCTTTTCCGTTTGAAACCGCTCCCTGATATATGCCGTGATCTGTACCTGATCCGACAACAGATAACGGTCACCGTCTTTTTCTTTAAAGAACCCCAGCTTTGGAGCATGTTCCCCATGCCCCCGCATGTCCGATGTCACCACCGTAAATCCCACCTGCCACAGCTGTTCAGCGAAAGCCTCATAACGCTCCTTATGTTCCTCCATCCCATGAATGATCTGAATGTATCCCCGCGGATGCTCACTTGCAAATACCGCCAGACTCAGCGCGTAACCGTCGGACGCTTTCAATACTATATTTTCCATTTATATCCTCTTCTGCGTTCGTACTTTTAAAACCAGTCCACATTTGTTCCATGTTCCAACTGTTCCGGTGTCATCAAAGACACGGCATCAATAAACCCGTTGCGAAACGTCATCGTTCCTCTCTTTTGTGCGGTCGTTTCTTTTGCGGCAAGTTCTCCTGCAATGCCAGTAAACGCACAGCATGCCACTGCACTCTCCACCGAATTTTCCGCACTTAAAAAAGCGCCAAGCATCACGGTGGACATACAGCCGCTTCCCGTAATCCTTGCCATCATCGGGCTTCCATTATGACACCGGTAGACGCAGTTTCCATCCGTGATCAGATCAGTTTCTCCGGATGCGACAAGAATCATCTGATTTTCCTTTGCATACTGCTTCATCAGCTCCGGCAAATCCGTTTCTTCTGCTTCCGCCAGCGCATCCTCGGCTGCATCCACCCCGGTAACCGTTCCACAGTTGTGCAGCAATGCCTGTATTTCCGAATAATTTCCCCGGATACAGGTCGGATGGATTATTTTCATCAACTCCAGACATTTTTCACGCCGATAGGAAGACCCCGACACCCCGACCGGATCAATCACGATCGGATGTTCCAGCGCATGCGCCCGCTTTCCGGCAGTCTTCATCGCCTCATAATCCGAGATGGCTCCGAAATTACAGATCAGTGACGCTGTACCTGCCGTGATCTCTTCCACCTCACAGGGATGGTGTGCCATCGTCGGTGACGCACCTGCCGCCAGAAGGATATTCGCACAATCGTTGACCGTCACGGCATTTGTGATACAGTGGATAATCGGACGTTTCTGTTGTATTTTCTCATAAATTTCCACCACTTTTTCCCCGGAAAATTTCATCACAGTTTCTCCCGTCTTTGTATTTCACCGTCCAGAATTCCTGCCTTTTTCATTGGAATGGTCACGATAATTGCAATGATCGTACCACCACAGGTACTGATCAAAAACGGCACTACAAATGTAAACAATGCCGCTGCTTTATTCCCCATAATCAGATACGCAATCGGATAAGAAAGCATTCCACCGATGATACCGGTTCCAAACACTTCTCCCACGTATGCAAACGGAAGCTTTTTCCCATACTGGTAAAGCAGTCCTGCAAGCAGTGCACCACACATACTTCCCGGAAATGCCAGTGGGCTGCCAAGCCCTGTCAGATTACGGATCAATGCCGCCATAAAAGCCTGTGCCAGCCCCCACCATGGTCCGACCGTTACCGCGCACAGTACATTCACCAGATGCTGTACCGGCGCACATTTTGAGCCCAATACCGGGAAAGAAAACATACTCCCGACCACAGCCACCGCCGTGAAAAGTGCCGTCAATGTCAGTTTTTTTATCTGCAGATGATTCTTCATTTTGCTTTTTTACTCCTCTTTTGTTCCCTTTATATGATCTGTTCTACAAGTTCTCCAAGATGCCGGGTGCCTGTCTCAATATCCTCGCAGGCAAAAATGCCGCTGACAACTGCGACACCCGCGATGCCTCTGCCTTTTAACTGCAAAACATTCTCTGCCGTGATTCCCCCGATTGCCACAACCGGAATTTTCACGCTGTGGCAGATTTCTTCCAGCAGCTCGTGCTTCATCGGAATGGCATCCTTTTTGGTTGTAGAGCCAAACACAGCACCACTTCCCAGATAATCAGCGCCTCCCGCTTCTGCGGCTTTCGCCTGTTCCACGGTTTTTGCCGTCACACCAATGATTTTATCCGGTCCGAGAATCTCACGCGCGTGCGCCAGTTCCATATCGGACTGTCCAATATGAACCCCGTCCGCGCCGACTTTTGCCGCCAGTTCCACATCATCATCCAGAATGAGTTTCACCCCGTAACGATGGCAAAGTTCCAGCAATTCTTCTGCCTCCTTCTGCACATCCGCTTCCGGAAGTTCCTTCTCACGCAGCTGTACCAGAGTGGCGCCACCTTCCAGTGCTTTCTCTACCTGCTCATATAATGTTTCATTGCCCAGCCAGGTGCGGTCGGTCACCGCATAAAGGCGGAGCTGTTCTTTTTTCATATTATTCACTGTTTTTTCCTCCTGCATGTTATCCCATTATAACACGCACGACAGGAGAAAATCTATACTGCATGCAAATGTGCATATTTTTCCTTTGTTGCCATTCCTCCGCGGATATGACGTTCGGATTTATTCACATCAATAATCTTGCGGGTTTCTGCCGCAAGTGCCGGATTCACCTGGCACAGCCGGTCCGTGATATCCTTGTGAACGGTCGATTTTGAAATCCCGTAATGTTTGGCAGCCTGCCGCACAGTTGCCTTATGTTCAATGATATAGTTTGCGATTTCCACGGCTCTTTCTTCAATATAAGCTTTCAAAAAAATACCCCTGCATTCCTGTGTTTGTACAGTTTATGCAAGGATATGTTTGCTTATTACTTACTTTCTGACTTACTTCCCACAAAGACTCTTCTGTCACAACCTGTCCCACAACAGTTCCATCGGGTTTGACTCCAAAATAAAGTTTCCTTTTCAATACCAAGATTCAAATCAACACCTGCCTTCAACGCATATAATTAAATTATATACTGCTTATAATGATATGAGGACATATAAAGCAAATATTCTTGTCTATGTCCCATGACGAACTGAATAGAGGACATATGGCAAAAAAATAGCCGTCCATGTCCCATGACGAACTAAATAGAGGACATATGATAAAAAAGTGCTCATTTATGTCCTGTTAAACAGATCCTGTGGGACTTTTTCATGCGCTTTTTATACATATGTCCTTTTACCAACTTCTCTCGGGATTTTTCAATGCACTTTTTCTACATATGTCCCTTTGCCAATTTTTCCTGGGACTTTTCAATGCACCTTTTTTACATATGTCCCTTTGCCAACTTTTCCTGAGACTTTCAAGCTTACTTTTTCTCTATATGTCCCCAAAACACAAGGAAACGCGCACGAAAAAGAGAATGTTCCACACACGGAAACATTCCCTCTTTCATTTATGTATTTATTTTTCCAGTTTTGTCAGTTCGTCGCTGTCCACATCCGCTGCATGACCGCCCTCATTATGGCTTGCCGGTCCGTTCTCGAACCACCATGCCACACCTGCGGCCAACACAACAACTGCTACTACAACTACGATAATGACTTTTTCTAACATGAAATTTTCCTCCTGAACTCTTTGAAAATGGTCGCTTATTTCAAAGAGTCAGAAGCTTTTTCCCCGTCCTGCCAGTGTATGTATGCCATGATCCACGCATGGCTGCGCACAAATATGTTTTCGATACGGCAGGATGCCAGATAAATCCGGGTAGCATTCCCGGCAAATCCGCTTGCAAGTCCTGCCCACAAAATGATGTTGCGTTCTGCATTCAGCCGCGTGATCCGTGCACTGACGGTCAGACGCGCCTGTTCGAACTGTGTCAGTTCGGAACGTCCGAGGATATCAAGGAAGGAACCCTGCTGCCGCTCCATCGTATGTACCGCAAGATGATCCGGCTCCGCCTGCGTGATATCGTGCATGTTTTGCGCACCATAGCTCTGCTGCACCGCAAAAAAACATATGACAACCGCCAAAAAGATGCCTACACACCGCATCCGGCTCTTTTGTATCCGCATGATTCCCTCCTTTCCCGGGCATGCCCGTGTTATGTAATCATTCCATCACTACTTTGTCAGTCCAGCCTTCTTTCGAAGCAGGTGATACAGCCACCTGCCCTCGTCACTCAGCTCACTTTTCTTGAAACCGCTGACTTTCGGACAGCTGCTTTTAATAATAGAAGAAGATTCCTGTTTGTTTGACAGATTCCACGCAATGTAGCTGACACCGTATTCATCCATCGTCTGTACCCAGCGGTTTGCTTCTTCTTTGTCAATCGCTCCATTTCCGGAAGCGTCACAGATTCCATACTCTGTAACAAATACCGGAAGCCCTTTGTTGATGGCTGCGGTCATTTTATTGCGCAGGTCTGCCTTGTGGGTAGCCGCATAAAAATGCAGTGCATACATAAGATTCTCCCCTTTAATTGGGTCTGCCGCTGCCTGATCCACATCCTGTGACCAGGTTGGCGTTCCCACAACGATCACCGCTTTTTTATCATTTTCACGGATGGTAGAAATCACGCTTTTCGCATAAGACTTGATCTCTTTCCAGCTTGTTCCGTTGTTCGGCTCGTTGCAGATCTCATAAATCACATTGTTGTAACCTTTTAATTCCTTTGACATCTCCTTGAAAAAGGCTTTTGCTTCTTTTTTATGGGAATTTGGATTGCCATCACTTAAGATGTGCCAGTCCACAATCACATACATCTTGTGTTTCTTTGCCAGCTTTACACCTTTTTTTATGAGTTTCTTTAAATCACTGCGGTTCTTTGCATCTCCGCTGCAGTAGCCGTTATATTCTTCGGTATACATCGCCAGTCGCACGACATTTGCCCCCCATTTGTCATGCAGCTGGGCAAAACACTTGTCGTTGACATACTGCGGATACCAGCTCAATCCATGTGTGCTGACCCCGCGAAGCTGTACTTCATGCCCCTTTTTGTCCACAAGTTTTGTTCCTTTGACGTGCAGTCTGCCTGCCGATGCATCATAATACGTTGTTTTTGCTTCTGTCATTTGAAATCCCCCTGTCATACACAATCCAAGTGCAAACGCACACAGCAGTGCGAGTACACGCAGAACTTTTGTTTTTTTATGAAATAAATACATGTTTCATACCACCCTTCTCCAACGGGAACAGGCGGCTCCACGTTCCATTGAACCGCTGCAACATTCTTAATCAATCGCTGTAACCTTGTAATCTTTCTCTTCTACTGTTTTCTTTAATACATCATCTGCCACTTCCGAGGACAAGGTCACAACAGCAGTGCCAGCCTCATGGCTGACTTCTGCGGATGTCACCTCCGGAAGTGCCTCAAGTGCTTTCTTTACCGTTGCCTCACAGTGTCCACACATCATTCCTTCAATATGCATTGTCTTTGTCATTACTTTTTCCTCACTTTCGCTTGTTTTTATTTCTACCGGTTCTGCTGCCGGTGCAGCATCTTTATTTGCTTTTCCGTGTACGGAAAACAGGTTCAGCCGTAATGCGTTGGTCACGACACAAAAGCTGGATAAGCTCATAGCTGCCGCGCCAAACATCGGATTTAATTTCCATCCAAATACAGGATACCACACTCCGGCCGCAAGTGGAATCCCTATTACATTATAAAAGAATGCCCAGAACAGATTTTCGTGGATATTCCGAAGCGTTGCGCGGCTTAAACGGATTGCTGCCGGGACATCCCGCAGACGGCTTTTTACCAGAACAACGGATGCCGCATCGATGGCCACATCGGTTCCGGCGCCGATGGCGATTCCGGTGTCTGCACGCGTCAGTGCCGGTGCATCGTTGATACCGTCTCCGACCATGGCAACTCTGCCATGTTCCCTGAGTTTGCGGATCTCCGCCTCTTTTCCTTCCGGCAGAACACCTGCGATCACCTCGTCCACTCCTGCCTGTGCGCCGATGGCTTTTGCTGTGCGCTCGTTGTCCCCGGTCAGCATAATGACTCGGATTCCCATCTCACGCAGCTTAGCTACCGCCTGCGGACTGTCCTCTTTGATCGTGTCTGCTACGGCAACCAGACCGGCACAGGTATGGTTTTTGGCAAAAAGCAACGGTGTTTTTCCCTCTTCTGCCAGTTTCTTTGCCTGTTCTGTCATGGCCGCATCCACGCTTACCTTCTGCTGCATATAAGAAATACTTCCGCCCAGCAGCAGATCTTCTCCGCGCACCGCGGAAAGTCCGTTGCCCGGCAATGCCTGAAAATCGTGCACTGCAGTATTGGAAATACCGCTTGTCTTTGCATGCTCCATAACCGCCTTTGCCAGCGGATGTTCACTGGAACTCTCCAGATCCGTAGCAAGCTGCATCAGCTCCCGCTCCGTATATCCCTTTGCAGGGAGAATGTCCGTCACATGCGGTTCCCCGGTTGTGATTGTTCCGGTCTTGTCCAATGCCACGATCTGCGTTTTTCCTGCATTCTCCAGTGCCACGGCATTTTTGAAAAGGATTCCGTTTTTGGCTCCCATGCCGTTTCCGACCATGATCGCTACAGGTGTTGCAAGTCCCAGTGCACACGGACAGCTGATAACGAGCACGGAAATCCCGCGCGCCAGTGCAAAACCGACGTCTTTTCCGGCAAGCAGCCAGACGATGATGGTGATCCCTGCAATGGTGATGACCGTCGGTACAAACACACCGGATACTTTATCGGCGATTTTTGCAATCGGCGCCTTGGTAGCTGCCGCATCCGACACCATCCTGATGATCTGGGAAAGCGTGGTGTCTTCTCCCACACGGGTTGCCTCACAGCGCAGAAATCCGGACTGGTTCGTCGTTGCCGCGCTGACGGAGGAGCCTTTCTGTTTGTCAACCGGAATGCTCTCTCCGGTGAGTGCTGCCTCGTTGACCGCACTGCTACCTTCTATAACAATTCCATCGACCGGAATATTTTCCCCCGGACGCACGACAAAGATATCCCCCTGCCGCACTTCTGCAATTGACACAGTAACTTCCTGTCCGTCCCGCACCACCGTTGCGGTCTTCGGTGCCAGCCGCATAAGGCTTTTTAAGGCATCGGTTGTCCTGCCTTTTGCGTGGGATTCGAGCATTTTTCCGACGGTGATGAGTGTCAGGATCATTGCCGCGGACTCGAAATAAAATTCATGCATATATCCCATGACTGCATCCATATCGCCGCGCACCTGCGCTCCGGTCATGGCAAACAGGGCATACGTACTGTATCCAAACGATGCTCCGGCGCCGAGTGCCACCAGTGTATCCATATTTGGTGCGCCGTGGAGCAGGCTGGTAAAACCGCTCACAAAGAACTTCTGGTTGATCACCATGATGATGATGGTTAAAAGCATCTGCAACAGTCCCATTGCCACATGATTGTCTTTCATGGCAGCCGGTACCGGCCAGCCCCACATCATATGTCCCATGGAAAAATACATCAGTACGACAAGAAAGATGACCGATGCGGTCAGACGCTTGCGCAGTTTCGGTGTCTCGTGGTCTTTTAATGCTTCTTCCTCTTCTGCTGCAGTCTGTTCTTTTTTTGCGCCTTTGGGTGCTGCGCCGTATCCGGCCGCAACGACTGCATTTACGATTTCCTGATCACTCGCCGTGCCTTCCACTCCCATGGAGTTGGTCAGCAGGCTGACAGAGCAGGAAGTCACACCCGGCACTTTGGAGACGGCTTTTTCCACGCGGGCGGAGCATGCCGCACAGCTCATGCCGGTCACTTCATATTGCTTCATAGTTGCCTCCTACATTTCTTACTTCATTAATTTTTGTAACATCGTTACTAATTCGTCTACTTTATCGTCCTCGCCGTTTCGGATGCCATCTGCGACGCAGGTACGGATATGTTGTGCCAGCAGGACTTTATTAAAACTGTTGAGTGCCGCATTGGCAGCCGCTACCTGTGTGATGATATCCGGGCAGTAACAGTCTTTTTCTACCATGCCTTTGATGCCGCGGATCTGTCCTTCAATGCGGCTCAGGCGATTGATCATATCTTTCCGTTCCTTCTCGGAACGCTCTTTTTTCTTACAGCATTCACAAGTATGTTCTTTTTCCATTCGGATTATGTCTCCTCTCTGTCCGATACCCTGTATGGGTATCCTTCTGCATCGCATTATATACCCCCTGTGGGTATTATGCAAGAATTATTTTTCTCAATAAAAATGAGTGTCTTCCGGTTTTTGGAAAACACTCATGTATTATTTATTATTCCTCTATGGATACAAAAGGAAATTCTTTTGTGAGATTTCGATCCATCTCCATCATATGCAGAAGACGGCTTGCTGCACCTGACGGATGATTGATTCCAGATTCCCATGCCTCCACAGTCTTACAGGAAACACCAAGATAACTTGCAAATGTCTTTTGCGACATTCCGGTTTCGTTACGTATCTTCTTTACTTCGCTGGCATTGTATTCCTTAACAGGAACAACTGTCACGACACGGCGCGGAAGTTTTTTTTCTTTACTTTTTGCATCCTCAATGGCTTCCTGTAATCCAGCCACAATACTTTCATATACATCGCTCATATTATTTCTTCTCCTATAACTTCAATTTCAATTGTTCAATTAAACTTTTGATACCATTACGTTCAGCTTGCGACAGATTTTCTTTTTCATTTTTAGAATACACGGTAATCAAATAAATAACCTCTTGAACCACAAAATCCACATAGCAAACACGGGCACTGCCACTTTTCCCTTCATTTGCAAAAGGAATTCTGATCTTTCGAAGTCCTCCTGTTCCCTTTATTACCGGATGTAAATCAGAATTTTCCAGCAATTCTAATTCCAGCTTTCTTAAATCTTCATCCTTAAACCCAAGTTTATCCCAATTCCTGGAAAATTCGCGTGTCTGTATAAATGTTCTGACCATCTTTTCTCCTTTACATTACCCTATTCAATAGTAGTATGTCAAGTTATCATGTAACCCTTCATTCTGTTTTTTAAATTTCATGGAGTCGTGGGAGAATCCCCCGTGATTTGTTCCTATTGACATTTACTAATATAATATTCAGAAACAATATGACTTTATGAAATAACATTATCAAACACGTTTTTACCTGTCAAGAACAATTTCTATTATTTTCTCCAAAAGTGTGGTATGCTCTGTCATAGATTATATTTAAATGAGGAAGAAAACATTGAAAAAATTAGTACAAAGATTATTATTCGGAATCGGCATCCTATCCCTTGGCATCACGTTCACCGGTTGTCATGCCAGCCATTCACAGACGGATTCACAGAAAACTATTTCCAGACAGACAGAACCGCAGGCCGGACCAGCACAAACGGAAACTTCTTCCACGCTTTCTCTGATTGACGCTTCCGGCATGACATTAGAAAGCCGCATCCACACACCGGACGGTTACACAAGAACCAAAGAAGCCGACGGAAGTCTTGCAGAGTTTTTGCGAAACTATGCCATGGAGCCTGATCAAAGTCCCGTTCTATTATATGACGGCAGTAAAAAACGCAATCAAAAGGCTCATGTTGCCGTATTTGATCTCCCACTTGAACATGAGGATCTCCAGCAATGCGCGGATTCCGCCATCCGGGTATATGCAGAATATTTTTGGAGTACAAAGCAATACGATCGCATTGCTTTTCATTTTACGAATGGATTTGACGCCCAGTATACGAAGTGGGCAGACGGTTACCGTATCCGTGTAAACGGAAATAATGTAAGCTGGATCAAAAGTGCACAGCCGGACACTTCCTACGACAGTTTGAAAGACTATCTGCGTATCGTTTTTTCTTATGCCGGTACCGCCTCCATGGATACCGAAGCACAGCCGATCCCGCTATCTGATCTGCAGGTGGGAGATGTGTTTTTAAAAGGCGGAAATCCGGGGCATGTTGTGATGGTCGTTGATCTGTGCGAAAATGCAGACGGCAAAAAAGCCTTCCTGCTTGCACAGGGATATATGCCGGCACAACAATTTCATGTATTAAAAAATCCGGCGCACGAAGATGACCCATGGTATTATGAAGATGAAGTCACCTATCCGTTTCACACGCCGGAATATACCTTCCAGAAGGGAAGCTTAAAACGATTAAATTATGGGATTACCCACACTGCTCCTGAATAAGCCTGTGGATTTCCTCTGTGTCTTTATCCAGTGCCACTTCCAGTTCCCCATACAGCAGATTCTCTGCCAGTTTAAAATAACGCCCATCCACCGCCGTAACTTTTCTGCCCTGCCGGACACGCTCTTCTTTCCGGTCGCAGATCAGTTTGATGATCCCCACCAGACGCTCCGGATCATTGCTGGTGATAGTACAGTTTTTTAGAATCTGTATCTGAAAAATCCAGATGCACCAGATCCTTTACCTCACATACTCCGTTTGCAGCTTTGACAATAAATTCTCCTATCTGATACAAGATAATTCCCCCTTTTCCCTGTATTTCTATTGTACCACAAGGAAAAGAGGGCATTCAAAGGTCGAATTCAACGAAAATTTCTCATTATGAGGTTGGGGACGTTGCACAATTTTTCAAAATCTGTCTCACTTTTGAAGCTGCTGCAACACGGGCTTTCTTTCCCTTATCGATCTGCGTAAGTACCTCTGACCACGCATCATACAACCGATCTAAGTCACCATTCTTTGCATTTTTCCACTGTGTTTCATCGGACTGTAAATTTTCCAGATACCCTTCAAACTCAGACACCATCTGTTGAAGATCATGTTCCTTCCATGATGCCCCATAACTTGTTGTTATATACGCGTTTACAGCCTCACGGCAATACCCAAACGCCACCCCGATCCTAAAATCTTTTTCGTCCGGCTCACATGTTTGTAAATATAAAATCTCCTCCTGTATGTGTCCCAGAATACCCTGAAACATCTGATCCTCTGTCGTTTGGTTCCATACAATCTGGGCGTCTTTGTTCCGTATCACCCTGTACTGATAAACATTTGCTGATACGGATACTATGCATACCGCAATTGTGATTATCAACGCAATTTTTTTCTTCATCTTATCCCTCCCACCAAATGAAAATCTTCCATTTTGATATGCCCTTGCTATCACATAGGATGGTTCATAAAATGCACTGCAATTATAATTATCATATTTCCTCTTCCAGTGCATAGTCTTTTATCCAGTCATCTTCTACTTTTAGCGGATTTTCACAGTGCAATACACCCGCACAACTGAGAAGATGGTAAATCTTTACAGCCCCAATATCAACAAAATTTAAAAGCCGGTGGATTTTACTCTTGCACTGTCAAGTCAGCACTGGTACCAGTTTTCTGCATTATCATATCTTCCCGATGTATCGACCGCTGCACATTCTTCCAATATCTGTCTCACTTTTGAAGTTGCTGCAACACGGGCTTTCTTTCCCTTATCAATCTGCGTAAGTACCTCTGACCACGCATCATGCAACCGATCTAAGTCACCACTCTTTGCATTTTTCCACAGTGTTTCATCGGACTGTAAATTTTCCAGATAATCTCTAAACTCAGCCACCATATGATGAACATCATGTTCCTTTCCAGATACTCCATAACTTGTGCTTGGATACATATTGAATGCATCCAGGCAATACCCCAACGTTCTCCCGATCTCTGTGTCTTTTTCTCCGGATTCACACTTGCTTAATCGAATCATCTGATCCCCTATGTATGCCAGTTCCTCCTGAAACATCTGATCCACAACCTTTTGGTTCCATGTTATAGACGCGTTTTTATTCTGTATCACCCTGTACTGATAAACATTTGCTGATACGGATACTATACATACCGCAATTGTGATTACCAACGCAATTTTTTTCTTCATCTTATCCCTCCCACCAAATGAAAATCTTCCATTTTGATATGCCCTTGCTATCACATAGGATGGTTCATAAAATGCACTGCAATTATAATTATCATATTTCCTCTTCCAGTGCATAGTCTTTTATCCAGTCATCTTCTACTTTTAGCGGATTTTCACAAAATCTGGTAATACTATAGCATTTTTCAAACAGAATATCAATCGTTTTCCTCACCTTCACCGCAACACAAATTCCATGTTTCTTTAATTTTAGCCATAAGCGTCTATTTTGTTCGGCAGGAGTGGTGCTATACTCCATCCATAATGAGTATCTTCGAAGCGTGAGTCTGTCAATTCTGCAATTGCTGCCGCTGACACATAATATGCTCCATCGATCTTATAACATGGAATTCCCACTACTTTACCGTCCCACACAATGCTGGTAGCAGGCACTGTCACTTTATGATTTTTGCCGTTGCCTTTCTTCAAAGTCACGGCTTCCCCCTTATATGACGTCATACTGTCAATAATAATTGCATCATTGGGCAGTCTGACTCAGTTCCTCAATCCGCTTTTTATGGTAGTTGACAGATGTCTCACCCGGATAAAAATAGACTTTTGCTGTCTGGGTGTGAACCACGGCATGAGCCTTGACCCCATAGTTTTTAAGGCTTTGTGGCATCTCACGGGGCACCCATTCTTTCGGGATCGCGCGTCCATAGGTCGCATATACTTTCCCCTTCGTGTTTTCCTCACTGCCGTACAGATATTTCGACAGAACTTTCATGTCTAACGGGAATGGATAAAGATCGGCATTCGGATCTTCTGTCAGACAGGCTATGGATTCAGCCGATACGTTTGCCGTCGGCACCAGCGTGATCAGCATCGCCATTATCAGTATGACTATGACGGTTCTTTTTCGGTTGGTAACTTTCATAACTTTTTCCTTTCCTTCGCCCGGTGTCGGAACAAGGTCATACACATTCTCTCTTACGCCTCTTTGTTATTCTTTAAGATAAGTCTCTTATGCTTGCTGGAATAGGTCCAGTACTTTGATGACAATTTCGGACAGTTTGCTGACGTAATGGAAGAAACTTTCTTTGCCTTTGACTGATATGGTACCCAGCTTGTATACTCGCGTCCGCTCTTCTTTCCGGAACCGGTATAATAATTATCCGATACTGTGTTTTCCCCTGATACATAACCGGCGATCTCACCAGCCAAGGCATATTTTCCTTTTGCCGTAACTTTTCCTACGTTGTAATTGCAGCTTCCGTCGCTGAATTCTCCGACAACACCACCTGCATAACCTTTTCCGGTAAGGCTGACCGTTCCTGTATTATAACAGTTTTTAATCTTCGTTCCACAGTAACTTACACCGCCAACATTGGTAAATCCGTTTTTCGTATTGACGGTAATCTTTCCGGTATTGTAACATTCGCTCATTGACGCTGCAAATCCTACACCCGCAACTTCATTATCTCCTTCATAGTCTCTTCCGGAGCAGACACCGGTAAAGGAAACCGCACCCTTGTTATAGCACTGTTTATTTTTTACAGCGGACGATCCGATTACACCACACACTTTGACTTCCGCGCGCGAGGTCTTTCCTCCCTGATTTGTTACAGAAATTTTACCGGTATTGCCGCATCCCTTAGCCTGTCCATAACACGTTCCGGCAACACCGCAAGCCTCAAATTCAAGCCCGAATCCTGCATCTCCCTTTGCTGTATTCTTAATTGTAAGATTTCCGGTATTGACACACTTTTCTATTTTCTTCGTGATCATGGCAATACCATATACCGAAAACGAAGTATCCTCATTCCATGCTCCTGTCAATGTGATATTGCCCTTATTCCGGCAATTCCTGAAATTGGAATTTTCATCTCCCCAGGAGATTCCGGCAAAATAGCCTGGCAACGCATCCGTTACTTTAATATCTGCATTGACTTTACTGGTACAATCGGTAAAATCACAGGATCGTGCGCTATCGACAATTCCGGCACCACCGATTGTCGCTTTTCCGGATACTGTGATATTGGAAAACCTGCACTTTTCTGCCTGATATACCAGGGCTGCTCCCAGTTCTTTTCCCTGAATCGTCACATTTGTCATAACAATGTTTTTAAACGTTGCATTTTTTGCATTGTTGAACAGTCCCATTCCCGTATAGTCCTTAATCGTATGTCCTTTGCCATCCAGGGAACCCGTGAAGCACTCCTCGTGCTGCACCTTTGTATCATAATCATAATAATTCGGAAACAGATTCAGATTCCCCTTAATTGTGATATCTTTCGCCAGATAATAATTTCCATCCGGATTCTCCTGCATTGCAACCAGATCGGCCTCGGAACTGATTGCGACTGCCTGTGCTGCATAAACGGTTTCGGTTGCTGCGCCCATATGCAGATCCGCCGGGCTACTGGTACATGCCAAAGTAAACGCCATCAGAAAAGCTGCCATTTTTTTCATAAACATTACCTCCGTTTTTCACACGATTTTACACATCTGGCCGGACAGTGTGAAAAAACAGGGAACACCTCTGCTTTGTGCAAGGTGTTCCCCATTTTTCTCTATAACAGCCACTTCATCTCTGCAAAAAATTCCCGCAGCATATTGTTCGGCAGATATTTTGGTGTGGAATCCGCCGCAATTCCACAGACATCGGAAAGTCCGTACTTTTTTGCAATCTGTAAGGCGCGGAATACATGAAAATTGTTGGTCACAATGCCAACGGATGCGCCTTCTTTCATCAGCATTTTACTGTTCGTGATATTCTGCTCGGTTGTCTGCGATTTATCTTCCGGCAAAATCCGCGCAGTATCAATGCCTTTTTCCTGCAGATACCGTGCCATTCCCTCTGCTTCAGACCACGGCTCATTGCTTCCCTGTCCTCCGGAAACAATGCAGACCGTGTCCGGGTTTTCATTCAGATATTCCACAGCCTTATCCAGACGATATTTAAGAACCGGACTCGGACCGTCCTTTCTCACCTGTGCGCCAAGTACGATAATATAGTCGAGCCCCCCTCGTCCATCCGCGTGCATCTGGCTGATCACACAGCCCTCTACGATACAAAACACAAGCAGTCCGATACAGACAACCATTCCCGCAAAGATTTTTACCGGATGCGGAACCTTTTTCCACACTTCCATGTACACGGAAATTCCAAACAGAAACACCACGATCCCGATACCAATCCATATAAGGAAAAAAGCTGTGCCGGAACCGGTCGCATGAACCATTACCGCATAAATCATGCTCAGGATTCCAAGCAGTAAACATATCCAAAATACCATCATATTCTTTTTCATTTCTCCATCTCTTTTCACTCCGCTAATACCGGATATGAAAGCCATTTTCCTGTTCATCCGGTGGTATGTTTTGCCGATCCATCCCGGTAATATCAATATATCTGTCCTGTTTCAACTGCTGGATAATCTGATCAATCTCTCCGACAAGCCCCTGTAGTTCGGCACTGACCGATCCATCATATTCATTTCTTACCCATCCGGTCACACCATAGTACTGGGCCAGATGCGACAGACGGTAGCGAAACCCTACCCCCTGCACATATCCAGTGAAACAGATGTGTTCTCTTCGTTTACTGTCTGACATAATTTCCCCTAACGATAACTCTGATACAATTTTTCAAATGCCAAAAACGACCGCTCAATCATATCGTAATCGACACAGTAGGACACACGCGCATACCCCGGACAGCCGAATCCGGTCGCGGATACAATCAGAAGATCCTGCTCCTTAGCGCGCTCGCAGAATGCATCTGCATCCGGCTCCAATGCTTTCACAAACATGTAAAAAGCGCCCTGTGGCTTAAAACATTCATAGCCGATCCTTGTCAGGCCATCGTAGAGCAGATCGCGGTTTTTCTTATATAATTCAATATCCCCAGTGTTGCCGACACAGGCTGCAATCACTTTCTGGAACATGCTCGGTGCACAGACATAACCCAGCGCACGCCCGGCTCCTGCAATTGCCGCATAGACCATCTTACTCTCGGTCACTTCATCCGGAACGATCACGTAGCCGATACGCTCGCCCGGCAGTGACAGGGATTTGCTGTAGGAATAGCATACCAGTGTGTTTGCATAATATTTTGTCACATACGGTACTTCCACGCCATCGTATGCAATCTCACGGTACGGTTCATCCGCAAGGATAAAGACCGGTGTGCCGTTCTCTTCGGATTTCTTTGTCAGAAGTGCAGCAAGTTTCCGGATCGTCTCTTTCGAATAGACAGCTCCGGACGGGTTGTTCGGGGAGTTGATGATCACGCCTTTGGTGTGTGCGCTGATGGCTTTTTCTAAGGCTTCAAAATCAATCTGGAAATCGCTGGTGTGAGGCGGTACCACAACAAGTTTCGCTCCGTTGGCTTCCACAAACACACGGTACTCCGGGAAAAACGGTGCAATCGTGATAAACTCATCTTCCGGTGAAGTGGTAAGTGCGCGGAAACATACCGACAAGGATGCGGCAGCTCCCATAGTCAGGTAAAAGTTGTCTGCCGAAAACGCAGTCTCATATGTCTTGTTCAGGTAATCTGCGATTGCCTGTCTCGTCTCGATATCTCCCTGTGCAGAAGTATATCCGTGCAAAGAAATGGAATCCAGTTTCTGTGTCAGGTCACGGATGGTCTCATTGACGCAGTCCGGTGCCGGTACGGTCGGGTTTCCAAGGGAAAAATCATAGACATTTTCCGCTCCCACAACTGCTGCGCGCTGCTTGCCATACTCAAATAATTCACGGATTGCCGAACGCTGGCTTCCTAATTGATACATATCTTCTGCTACGAACATTTTATTTTCCTCCTCATATAATCAGGTGTCTTTATTAAAATTCAAGGCTTTTCAACCTTTTATATCTCCTGTTTTTCAAGTTATCGCTTCTGGCTTGCAAGGTAATTTTCATACTCCAGCCGGCTCAACCGCTCGATTTCCTCTCGAAGATTGTCCGCCGACATGCGCAACGCGCCCTGACTCATGACCGTAAGCTGCTCCAGCCCGTCATTTGTCGCAACCGTGACACGGTACTTGTGCCCGATCTCATGCACGGTGCGCTCAATAAATGCATCCGCGGTCTCATCGGTTTTTGTGTAGACCACATCCAGATTGTGATATTTACTTCTGGCACCCGGGTGTTCCTTGCGCTTGTAGGCATCAAACACCACCAGCACCGGACAGCTCTTGTATCCCTGATAATTGCTTAAAATATCCAAAAGCTTGTCCCTTGCGGAATCAATATTGACACGGGAAAGTTCGTTTAAGTCTTTCCATGCAAAAATAATATTGTAACCGTCCACAATCAGATATTCTTCCTGCGGTCCCTTCGCCGGATAGATCGGATTGCCTTTTTTATCATATTTTACCACATTCGGCTTCGGCGCATCGGATTTCTTTTTCAGCCACTTGCGCCGTTCCTGATCTTCCATATCTTCGCGGCTCATGCCAAACTCGCGAGCATAAATCTGCTGCAGCTCCTGATCCAGTTCCCAGCCGGTCTTGCCGGAAGACTGCTGCCGGTGCACCGGACCAAAACTCTGCCCGTCGGTCTCATAACTGCGCCCGTCCGCAGGTGTCTGGGTTTCCTCCTCCGGCACAAACTGCCGCGGCAGATGCATATAATCATCCACCTGATCCCACGGCACGATAAATCCGGCACCATGCGCACAGAATACCGATCCGGTCGGATTTGCCGTATCCGCTTCACTGTCGTATCCGGTTTCCGCGATCACTTCCTCACTGTTGTGACAGACATCATAACCGGAAAGTTCCAGTGTCAGATGCCCGAGTCCACGGGTATATGCATGCACCTCACTGCTGTAGTCCTGCATCGTTGCGACCGGAACTGTGCCCTGTAGCACGGCGTAGTCCATGCCGTTTCCAGTGCCAAATTCCGGCGAATCAAACTTGCCTGCACGCTGCTTTAAGTCGGTCATGGCACGGCCAACCATCTCCTGCGGTACTTCAAGTGTAAACGCATACACTGGTTCTAACAGCACGCTTTCCGTACTCTTTACCCCCTGCCGGATCGCGCGGTAAGTTGCCTGCCGGAAATCACCGCCCTCGGTGTGTTTGATATGGGCGCGTCCGCTTAAAATCGTGATTTTTACATCGGTGAGTGCTGATCCGGTCAGTACGCCCGGATGCTCCCGCTCCATAATATGTGTTGCGATCAGCCGCTGCCAGTTGAGGTCGAGCACATCCTCACTGCACGCGCTCGCCACCTCGATTCCGCTGCCCGGTTCGCCCGGCTCCAGCAGCAGATGCACTTCCGCATAGTGGCGCAGTGGCTCAAAATGTCCCACACCCTCCACCGGCTTTGCGATCGTCTCCTTATATACAATGTTGCCCTGTCCAAAGACAACCACAACACCAAAGCGCTCTTTGATCAACTGCGTCAGAACTTCGATCTGCACCTGTCCCATCATCTGCGCATGGATTTCCTGCAGTTGCTCATTCCAGAGGATATGAAGCTGTGGATCTTCCTCCTCAAGCTGCTTTAATTTTTCCATCATCTCCACGGCATTCACTTCGTCCGGCAGATAAATCCGGTAGTTAAGCACCGGCTCGAGTACCGGCACACTGTTCTCCTGCTGCGCGCCGAGTCCCTGCCCCGGTACGGTTGTGGTAAGTCCGGTCACAGCACAGACTTCCCCGGCCTCCACCGCCTCCGCAGTCTCAAATTTTTCTCCGGAATACAGACGGATCTGGTCAACTTTTTCCTCCAGACCATCATAGGAAATCCGGTCTTTGACATGCAGCGTGCCTCCGGTCACTTTCAGATAGGTCAGCCGCGCTCCTTTTGTATCTCTGCCGATCTTGTATACACGGGCGGAAAATTCGTTTTCATACTCCGGTGTCCTGTGGTATTTTGCAAAGCCTGCAAGCAGTTCTTTCACACCCTCCACTTTGAGTGCCGAGCCATAGTAGCACGGAAACAGTTCGCGCTTTGCCACCGCATGCGCCAGATGCTCCTTTGCAATGCTGCCCTGCTCCATATACTCATCCAGAAGTGCTTCGCTTCCCATCGCAGCTTCCTCGAAAAATGCTTCTCCGCTGTCCTGTGTAAAATCCACACATCCATCGGACAGTTCGGTTTTTAACTGCTGCTGCACGACTTCCTTGTCCGCCCCCGGCAGATCCATCTTGTTGACAAACAAAAAGGTCGGAATGTTATAGTGCCGCAGGAGCCGCCAGAGTGTCCGCGTGTGTCCCTGCACGCCATCGGTTCCGCTGATAACAAGGATTGCATAGTCGAGCACCTGTAACGTGCGCTCCATCTCCGCGGAAAAATCCACATGCCCCGGCGTATCCAGAATTGTCAGACCTATTGTCTGTTCACTATGCGAACTTTCATTCGTCATTTGCAGCCGAAGCCGCGCCTGCTTGGAAAAAATTGTTATTCCACGCGCCCGCTCCTGCGCATCCGTATCCAGAAATGCATCCTGATGATCCACACGCCCCAGCGCACGGATCTGCCCGGTGGCATATAACAGTGCCTCCGACAGTGTGGTCTTTCCGGCATCGACATGGGCCAACAGACCAGCACATATATGTTTTTTCGTTTTTTCAGGCTTCTGTTCGCCCATAAAAACGCCTCCCTTCTGATGGCATAATATTGAATTATACCACAAAAGGAGGCGTTGGTCGAGATGCTGTTGCACTCGGTTCAATATAAACTTATCGCATAGGAAGTTTAGGATAGATGTGAATGCTAACTTCTCCACCTGGTGTACGGTAAGCAGTGATCCGTTCCATAACAATCTTCCATAAACGATTCTTTTCTTCAACAGAAAGCTGTGGATAGCTGTCGAGAATGTGCTGTGTTGTCGGAATTATTTCTTTCTCTACATCATGAATATCTTTTTGAGCCCCCTGTTTTTTCAGCAACTCATTTTCAGCTGCCTGAACTTTATGTATTTCTCTGGTTAAGGTATCATTTCGCTTTGTAAACATTTCTATTGTATAAATACCCTTCTCCAGATATTCACATATCTTATCCTGCTGTAACTGAAGCTCTGTAAGTTGCTCTCTTACAATACTCAATGCCGTCTCCGTAGAGTCCGTTTGTGCTACCTTATCTTCCTTTATTTTAATAGTGTACTCACCCCACCATTGAGACATGGCTTTCACCACTTCTGCTTCAAGAAAATCACATTTTATAGTCCGACAATTACATCCACGAGTTGGACATCTGTACCATGGAGAAGTGTTTTGGGTCTTCGCCGGAACATTCCGCTTCATTACTGCTCCACACTTTTCACAAAAAAGAATTGTTGCAAATGGATTCATAAGTTTTTTATCCTTATGAACTGATGCGTGATTACGACTGCTCTGAACTGCTTTTACTCGATCCCACTGTTCCTGATCTATAATTGGCTCATGTAATCCTTCATACAACTCATAGTCTTTACTGGTAACTCTTTTCTTAGTAAGCATCCCGTCTTTAACTACTCGCTTTGTAGGTTCATGTTTCCAGCGGATCATTCCCAAATAAACTTCATTATTTAAGATATTTGTGATGGATGTTTGCCCCCATGTACCAGTTAGAGATGGAATGTTCATTTGATTCAGTTCATGGGCAATCGTATTGTAGCCAATTCCTTGTTTCCCATACATATCAAAAATCATCCGCACCACTTTTGCTTCTTTCGGTTCAATTCGCAGGCTATTCCCTTTCATACCAACCAGTTTATAGGCACGGTATCCATACGGAGCTACTGAACCAAGAAATTTGCCCTCAGAAGCTGATTGATTTCTTCCGCGAACCAAGCGCTTTGTGATGGTTTTCAATTCGTACCGGCTGAACATAAACTTCATATCAGTAAACTGTTCATCCGATTCATTCTGAAGATCATAGATCTTGGACGGTGTGATAATTTTACAATTATTCGTTTGAAGTACCTGCATGATATAACCGGATTCCAAGGATGACCCTCTGGAAAGACGCTCAATATCAATACAAATAACTCCTGCATACATTCCAGTATTGACCAGTTCCAGCAAACGAAGCATCTTAGGTCTGGACGACAAGGATTCTCCCGAAACTACTTCTTCCAAGACATCAACAACATTTAATCGTCTTTCCTTACAAAAAGACTCTAAAATGCGTCGATGTCTGTTCAAAGTTTCTTCAACAGAAATTTCGTCAAAATCTGTATCCATTCTGGATTTCCTCAAATACATCAAATACCGTTCCATTATCACACCTCCTTCCCGCGGGTTATTCTGTTACCATTTTACTCAACACTTTTCCTTTTCGCAAAGATACGGATTAATGTTTCCACATCCTTGCTTATGAGAAAGAAGCTTGCTATGCTTTAAGATTCACTTAATTTCTCTGCCTTCGTACTGCGATAGGAATTAGAAATAAGCTCACCTATCTTCAATAAAATTTGTGAGATTTCTGCTGCTTCAATATCAATACAATAATCGTCATGGATACAGATAACAGCATCTTTCTCACTTACAGCTGTCATAATCATATATCCTCCATATATATCCAAAAAACAGCCATACTGGTTATTGATGAGGTGCTATCTATACACGCTCTCTCCCAATATGGCTGTTGACTAATTTACTTATTACTTATTTTACTCGTCACATTTGCCACGCAACCCTGACGATGGGAACATAACAGGTCTCCGCTGGCGCGGTTGTCATAACTCCGCAGCGTCGTTTTACTCGTGCGC